>Ga0105047_10002386_pt1 | contig 33526 bp, 32 predicted proteins | sample MAT04_FD_78384 | JGI IMG/M metagenome (GOLD analysis project Ga0105047, IMG submission 78384) | Freshwater microbial communities from Lake Fryxell liftoff mats and glacier meltwater in Antarctica - MAT-04 (megahit assembly) | ecosystem: Environmental > Aquatic > Freshwater > Ice > Liftoff... | reverse complement strand
CCCAATGTCCCCAATGTCCCCAATGTCCCCAATGTCCCCAATGTCCCCAATGTCCCTCCTCGTTTAGTTGAAAAAACGGTTTTTATGAAAAAATATTGACAGAGAATAAATTCTTGGATTAAGCTCAAATTCCTTCATCCTTCACAAAAAGATGTATTTATGGAGCCTCCATTTTTTTATAACTGTTTTCTTCAAGAATGCAATTATAGTTCCTTAAATGACGGTCTAAACAAGGTTTCAGAAATCCTTCTGCAACCTGTGTCACACCACTTTCAATTAGAGTTAGAAGATTTTGATGCTATTGAAAATGTTCTTGATAACTTAACTGCAAGAATCAACATCTTTGTTTTAGATTATTTACAATCAGACCTAATGGAATCCATCCAAATAAATACAAGTTATCAGCTAATAGCTCTTTTGGACTTTTCCATAAAAAGAATATTGAAAAATCTTAAAGTCCGATCCGATTTGAAATCGATTATTTATGGTAATCAGACTGTCATAGATATGATGTCAGGGAAAACCTTAGCAATTATTGAGTTTTCAGCAACCTTAACAAGGAACTTGCAATTTTTGAATACCAAAAATAAGAACTTAAAACTTTATTGACATATAATAACCTCATTCTTTATCATGATTGTTTTTAATCTTTAAAGAGATCTTATTTTGCAACCATTATTTTTTTCAAACGGTTACCTTAACAATAACAGTTTAAACGACTTTAACAAATATTTATATGCTATCGGAAATTTGTTGGCAACCCCAATGCCTGTACCCCATTTTGGGTCTGAAATGTGCATTCGAATTGACCATCAAATCAAGTTATTGTGTGTTAGGATTAACCGATTTATTTTGGAATATTTTTTATTTGGAAATATTTCAGAAATAAAGGAATGCTGCAGCTTCACTTTTATAGAATGTTTAAGCAAAAAATTAAAGGTTATCACAAATAATCTTAAAGATAATATTCCACCAAAAAATCAAAAAATTATTGATTATATGGCATGTAATACATGGACTGTATTTATTTTTTCAGAAGATTTATCTAATAATTTGAAATTATTAAATTCAAAAAACAGTCCACAAGGTACACAATCATCTTGTAAAAATATGACTATTAAAAATAACGAAAGGAAGAGTTATCATGGAACCTAACAATATGCACACAAATTCTGCTAACAAAGTTTTAAATTTTTTTGAGCTTTTTGATACCGTTACCTCGTTTCTTAATCAGCCAATACAAGGGGAATTAACAACTGAATCAATTGATAATTTTAAAGTTGAGATTGAAGAATTTTCAAAACGAGTTGATCAGTTTGTTTCCGGATATTTAAGAGAAATACCGGAAGTAGAAAACAGCCGAAACACTAACTGGGAAGGAATCAATCAGTCTTATCTTGCAATAGGAAATGTTTTTTTAGTTAAAATGGAAAAATTGAACTATCTTTTAATTCACTCGTTACAAAAACTTCAAAAAAGCGCTTCAAATGAAGATAATTTTATGGATTATTTGAACCACAAAAATTGGGTCGTTTATGACTTATCTTCTAATTTACAGCGAAACATAGATTTATTCAAAATAGCAAAAACCAGCCTCATTTTTGATTGACAGGCAATAGGCCTTTGTTTAAAATTTTGATTTACTTCAATTTAAACAAAGGTTTTTTTGTGGAAGCTCGTTTTATATCAAATAATTCTCTTGCAAAGTTAAATGACGATTTAAATTTCATTAATGATCTTTTGTTGAAGCCAAAACCTGAAAATATTCATTTTCGTCAATTGGAATACACTTTTCAAAATTTAAGCTCCCGAGTCAACCAATTTGTTTTGGAATACAATGTTAATAAAGATTTAAGTTTTATTACTAATACCAAGGAAGCACTGCAAAAGCTTGATGTTACTTTTAAAACGGGTATAAAAAATCTTGAAACGGGAAATAAGCAAGTAATCCCAACGACATTCACTTTCATGAATAACAATAGTTGGGTCCATATTGACTTCTCAAAAGAGGTATCTAAAGGCTTAGTCATTCTTGAATGCGATGCAAGTTTACTAAACAAAGACGTGATAACCCAATCAACTATCCTAAAAGAAAACCCGGAACTCATTGCAAATATAATTTTAGATGTGAATCCTGTGGTAGCTTGTGAGTTAGGCCAAAACATACCGAACTCAAATCTTGAAAAGTTAAAAATCTTATGTGGCAGAGAAACCTCAATGTTTCGTTATGATAGCATCATTCTTCTTGATAAGCTTAAAAGTGAAAATGACTTTGCCAATGGCTTAAAGAATATTTTAGATAAGCTTGGAGATTTTTTTGGAATTGATCGATTTATGATTAATAATTTACTAACCAAAAAAACAACCCTTGAAACTGATTGGGAATGCAAAACTTATTTATTTGATGTTCTCATGAAGAGAGGGGAGCTGGACCCCTATACTTTTTCAAGCTTTATTAAATCTGCAAGTGAGCATCATCAATACGGCGAGGCAAAAAAGGCTTTTGAGATTGCAAAGCTTAATCCACGTTATCTTAATTCCTTTATCTACTTTGCCATTATAACAGCAGCAATTGACAACAAAGAATTTAAAGACGCTGATCTTTTAATTAAAGAAGCAATGAATAAAAAGATTCTTAGTCGTTACACTAAAAACGTCATAACCGGCCAACTTGCCGCCGCTAGAGAAAAGTAACTTGGGTACGTTGTAAAGATTAAATCTATCAGGAATATGCTTGGATTTTACCTCTATGATGCTGTAAGGGTTAAATTTTCAAGGTAAAGTCTTCACTACATTGTAAGAGGGTGCCTTTACAATACAGTGAAAGCCAAACCCTGAAATCTAATGTTACAGTGTGTTAGACTTAAACTACATTATTTCTTTTACGAGAAAAGAGACCGAAAATAAGCCTGAAAATTTTTTTGAGGCCGGCAAAGAATGAGTAGCCAAAGAAAATCCCAAGAATGGCGTAAACGAGCCCTTCAATTGAAAATTCCAAACCAAAATTAAATGTCTTGAATGTTGATTCAGCTATATCTTGATTCAAATGTGATAAAAAAACAAACGGTCGGTTCAGGGCTGTCGATTGTTCTAAAGCAAGAATGTTTTGTAAAAAATCTTGATACCGTTCAGTCATTTTATGCATGAGTTCACCTTGTCTTGCAAAATCAAGGTCTTGACTGGAAGTAAATTTAAGAATGAATTGAGAAAGATCTTTTCCTGATTGCAAGGCTACTTGTCTTATCGCATCAATTTGAATGCGCAATTCAAGCATATGACCTTCCAGCTGCTGTTGGTATTGTTGCATAAACATAGGCGCTTGCGAAAGCACAAGCGCCCCGATTACTGCAGAAATACGATCTAACATATTGATCGCCCATTTCCACATGTTTTAATCCTTATATTGCAATAGCAGCTTCTTCAACAGACTCTTTAGTCTTTTCAAAGCTAAAGTTTTTGTCAAGGGGTGATAGACGTGATTTATTTGCTTTGTAATCACAAAGATAATAACTACCTGTTGTACCGCTCTTTAAGAAGCCCACATTATGATCAATAAGGTCTACATCAATTTTAATGAGATTCAATGTTTCGCCAATGACTTTTAGGTCGCTCGATAGTTTTTTAAATAGATCATCACAAGCTTTTAGTTGTTTATCAAATTCGTTGTTATTGAATTTGATCTCTTCTAGTGGTTTACTTTGTTTGGAAGAAAAAGCAGCTAGCTGAGTATCTGTAAAAGATATGCGTGTGCCACTAGTCATTTGTTTTTCAAGCTCTTTTTGAGTTTCCATGAAAATTGGCAATAGGTCTCTGTAAGTGTTTAGTTTTTTCTCGTATAGCTGATGATTTATAGCTAATTCTGTTTTATAAACTTCAAGATTTGCTGTTGAAACTGCACTTTTTGCTGAAATTTCTTTAGTTTTTACTAAAAGAGCGTTAAGACCATTTTTAAACTCTGTTAAACTTAATTCTGTTATGCCGGATTTTTTTAAAGTATAGGAAAGCGAATTTGAAGTTGGCTGCTCTGCAAGATCGTTGGATTCATTCAATTTGCTGTTTGCTATATCGAGCAGTTTCTTAGTTTTCTCGTATTTTGCTTCAAGTTGTTTGTATGCTGATCGATCGATTTTTCCGACAACCGGTTTTTGATTGCCATTTTGCTTGGCTACTGGATGTATACAAAAGCCATTTTCCACTTGATTAGATAAATAATTTACATTCATGCTAGACCCCTAGATAGTTTTGTTGAACGGGAGGAAGGCGTCTTCATCCCGTTACGATCCATGTTTAACAAAAACATTCATTTTTTGGAAATAAAAAAAATCTTAATCCTTAAATAAATAAACTTTAAAAGCCTTTTAAACCTTATCCAATGCTAATTCAGAGGATTCATTATTTTTTACTTCCATTGTTATTGGAACAAAATTTGGTCTAGTGGGGGATGTGCGAATTTTTTGTTTATATTCAGAAATGAAATCAAAACAAGATAGGTAACTATTTTGTTTTAATACTCCAAGTTTTGTGTCTATGTCATTTAAATGCCCTGTGACATCTTCATAACGGCGTCCTATATGCTCGATAAGATTTTTTTGCACTTCATAAGTTGCCTTGCAGTCTTTAAGAAGCTTTTCAAAATTAACATCATTTTCTTTCATCGTTTCAGAAGATATTTTATTTTTTGCAGAAAAAGCGTTGCAATACTCTTCGGGAATTGGTTTATGTGTCCCTTTAAGATTCATATCATCAAGTTTTTTTAATTCTGCAATTACAGTGGGGTAAAGTTCCAAATAGATAGGACAAAGCTCTATAAACGTTTTATCGTTAAGATCAAGTGCAGTTTTAAGAATTTCGGATGTAGGACTTTTTAGTTCATATGTTATCTTGGCTTTATCTCTTAGTACAGTGATTTGCTCGGACAAAGTATTTACTTTTTTTACAAGAGGCTCTAATTCTTTTAATTTTTTTTGCAAATCATCTGCAGTTGGCTTAAAAACATCAGCAAGATTAGGTAAATGCATCTTCATCTGCATTTCAAGCTTTCTGTTTTGTTCTTTTAATAAATTAATTTCGTGTTCATGATTGCAATCGATTTCTTTTTCTTCAGGCTTGTAAAATTGTATTTCTTGAATTTGCTTGTTTAAAAGTTGAATCTTCTCATTCAATTGATTGTGTTTGAATCCACTCAATTCAATTCTTTCTTCGAGGCTGGCTTTATATTCATTTTTTTCAAGCGTAATTGTTTCTAATTCAGTTTGCAAGATTTCAATCGCCTTTTCCGAGGTTTTGATCTCTTGATTTTTTGACTCAAGTTCTAACTCTTTATTTTTTAGAACTGCCTCAAGAGATTCGACTTTTGATTTTAAAATTTGTCTCTCGGATTGTCTTGCTGTGTAGGGTTCAGCACTAAATTTTTGGTTCGTAATCATGAGTAACCTCTAACGATGATAAGTTTATAAAATATGCAAAGGACATCTTCATTTGCTTAAAAAAGGTTTATCATGTCTAACTATTATTTTAAATAAAAAAAGGATGTATCAATTTTTGCATCATTTGAGGCTTTGCTTGGCAGCTAAAAAAAAGTTACTTATAAAACCCCTATTTATTTCCAGTCTGTAAGCTTAAGCCAGTAGGCTTGCATTTCAGGATTGAGGTAATGGGTGAGTTTATAATAGGGAAGCGGCCAAAAACCATGATGCTCAAGATCCACCAAGGCAAGTCTGCCATCTTTTGCAAAAGGCAAATTGTGTGCAACGAGGGAATCGATAAGACCTTCACGTTCCATCAGGGTCCAAACGGCATGAAGAAGTTTTGGTGTGGCTTCCGTGCTCCACATTCTGCGGCTAACTTTTTTTTCTTCAAGTTGTAGGTCTGTGGCTACAAGTATGAAATGTTTTGGATAGGGGCCGCTTGAAACAGGATTTTCCGGAATAAGATAAATCCATTTTTTTGCGACTTTAAAATACTTGGCAAAGTTAAGCTCTTCAATTGCTTTTTTAACAGCACGAGCAGCAAAAGCTCTTTTAACCCATTGTGCCGATTCAATATCAATTTGCTGCTCATCGCTATAAAATTTAAAAAAATAGTCCTTTAATTTTTTATGCTTCGTGATTATGGCATGGCTATAAACGCCAGGCTTTGCTGATAGGAAACCTGATGCAATGATGTTTTGATTATTTTCGGTGACTCGACGACGCGTAAAAATACGATCCAACTTTTTTTTTAAAGGGTGGTCCATTGGCATCAGATAAGGCGCTACATTTTTCCATTCTTCATCAGATACAGATTGAGGTTTAACGTATCCAAAACATAAAGTTAACTGAACAATGCTTAATAAAAAAATGAGTGAAAAAATTTTTTTGTTCAAGTTTTACCACCCACTATTTTTTAAATGCTAGTATTGCAAGCCTCACAATTACGTAAGAGACCCATCCTAAAAGTGCTGTGAGAAGTGCAGCAAAAACACTGCTTAAAAACTCTACTGAATTGTAATAAATGATAATAAAACTGATGATGAATAGCGCTATTGCAAAAATCAAACAGTTTTTCTCAAATAATTGATGACCCATTTTACACCTCATTTATTTTTTTTAGATTTTCCAAACATTTCCAAAATGTAATCGATAGAAAATTTTCCGGGCCCAAAAATCAAAACGATTAAAGAGGCAGTTAAGTAGGTGAAAGGTGATGCTTTCAAAATCCCTGAAGGTGAATCAAGAAAAGTTTTAATAGGCTCAATATGAGCCGTTGCAAAAGCCATGATCATTGCAAAAATTAGCGGCAGAGATATTAATCGAGAAGCAAATCCAAGAATAAGGCATGCACCACCAATTGTTTCGGTCCATGCAAGGAGTTGTGCATTAAATTCAGGTAAAGGAAACCCAAGTGCATCGATGTAATTGGTTGTAGCCGCAATATCGGAAAGTTTTTTTAGTCCGGCCTGTAAAAATAAAAAGCCCCAAAAAAGTCTAACAGTTAGAAGGAAAGGGGATTGCAACCATTCTCCAAAATTAATTAAGGAAATGTACATTTTTTTTAAACCATCCATCTTATAAGCCCTTTTTTTTTAATATAAACTGATAGATAGTTTATGAAGTAAAAAATAGCAAGCTTTTTCACCACGAAGATACTAAAGCCTTTGTCAATTACACCAGTATGGCATTGCATAAACTATGTATCGTCTTTGATTTTTTTACCATTGAGTCATTGAGAAAGACATGAGGACAGTGAGAGGTTATTGCACACATAGTTCCTCATTGTCCTCATGTCTTTCTCACTGACTCACTGGTAAAAAATATTAACGGTATAATTTAAGTGAGATACTGTTCCACTAAGAAATTTCGCTTCCCCCAGTGTTCTCCCAATGGTATTAAGTTAAGGGTTTAGTAATAAAAAACTAATGCAGCTTTTTTGAAGTGCGGAGACTCGTCTCCGCTTTTTGCTCAAATCGACTCGTCTCCGCACTCCAAATTAGCGAATTTTCCTTAAGTTAATGACATTGAGTGTTCTCTCTTGGTAAAAAAATCATTATCTCTGTGGTGGAAAAGAGCTTAAGCGTTGTCGGAAGGGGGTAGAGGTCTACCTTCTTGGATGTCTTTTTTCCACTCGGGAGGTAGGTAGGTAAGGCCCTCAATTGCAGCAATGCGTTTTGCAAGAGGTGGGTGGGTTGCAAATATTGACGAAAAAGTACTTCGATCATCAAAATAAACGTGCGAGAAGGCCATGCCTTCTTTTGGCATATCACTGCTATGCTGTTCCTGTTGACTGCCAATTTTGCGCAAAGCATTGGCAATACCACTTGGGTTTCTTGTAAATTGTACAGCACAGGCATCTGCCAAATATTCGCGTTCACGACTGATACAAGCTTTAAGAATAGATCCGACAAAATAGGTGATTAACCCTGCAACCATCAGAACCAAAGCAATAATATATAGATTTGGGCTTTTTTCGTCGCGGTTGCGTGAAGGGGAAACTTGAAAAAGTCTTAGCGCTAAGACAAAAATAATATAAAATCCCATCACCATCGCCCCAAGACGCATGCTGATTTTCATATCCTCGTTAAAAATATGACCAAGTTCGTGTGCAATGACACCTTGCAGCTCATCGCGTGACAGAAGATTAAGTGCACCTCTTGTCACTGCGACAATAGCGTCTTTTGATCCTAATCCTGCAGCAAAGGCGTTTATGTCGTTTACTTCAAGAATATAAATCGGAGGTACGGGTAGTGAGGCTGCAATCGCCATTTCATTTACGATATTTATTAATTGCGTATCTTTTAAATTTCTACTTTTTGGATTGGCAAGCTCGGCACCTAGGTACTCGGCTAAATATTTACCACCCTGAAGCTGAAAGCAAGTGTATTGGTAGCCTGCTACAGTAAAGGTTGCAAAAATGAAAATTAAACCCACCCAAGGAATGGTTGGGTTATAATTTGTTTCTGTGAACACTCTTAAAACCATCTCTGTTCCAATTGCAACAGCTATAGTTAAAACGATGAAAAGCGTCACGTACAATGAAGTACGTGATTTTGCTTTTCTTTGAGCTTCCCAAAAATTCATAGCCATAGTTACAACCTGTCTTTAATTTAAAAGCTGACTTTAACGGCCTTTTTAGCTTCCTCATCTTGAACTTGGTAAAGTTCGCTTGGCTGATGCCCAAACATAGCGGCAACTAATGTTGTCGGAAATTCTTGTTGAGCAGTATTATAATACATGGCTTGATCATTATAAGCCTGTCTTGCAAAAGCAATTCGATTTTCTGTGCTAGAAAGTTCTTCTTGAAGAATTTTCATATTTTCCGAAGCTTTCAATTGCGGATAATTTTCAGCAAGAGCAAAGATTTGAGGAATGGATCCTCGAAGTGCAGCTTCTGCACCAACGATTTGTTGCATCGCTTCAGGAGTTGGTGTACCCCCACTTTTTTGAATGGATTCTCTGGCTGCTGCACCTTGGTTACGTGCGCTGATCACAGCTTCTAAGGTTCCTTTTTCAAAATTCATATAACCTTTTACCGTTTCTATAAGATTCGGTATTAGATCGTAACGACGCTGCAACTGAACGTCAATTTGGCTCCAAGAATTTTTTACTTGGTTTCTTAAGGTGATCAACTTGTTATAAACTCCCATTAACCATAAGAGTCCAAGTACGGCAACACCTATAATAACTAGAAAAATAATCATCATTGTATCCATATAATAGCCCTCCTGCATCTAATTTCACATTAATTGATTCTGTTTAATATGTAAAACTATTTATTGTGTTTGTTTTTTTTTAATAAGTGTTGCAACAGGAGTGTTTTTTTGTTAGCGTCCGGTTATAGAAGATCGACGATTTTTTACCACTGAGGAGAAGCTAAGTTTGCATTGCTGCTGGAGAGCGAAAAGTTTCAGATTTTTTTACAGTGAGGCAGTGAGAAAACAGTGAGGGGCTTTGAAATCTTAACCCCTCTCTGTCCTCATCTCTTTCTCATTGTCTCATTGGTAAAAAATCAAATATTTCTCGTGTCCTCTGTGGTGAAAAATAGGAGCTGAAAGGAGTTTTGGATGTTTAAAGGAATTATTCTTACATTGTGCGCTTGCTTTATTTGGGGATTCATCTTTGTCATTCCTTTGCTATTGACAGGTTTTACCTCTTTAGAAATTACTCTTGGTAGATATTTTTTCTTCGGTTCCATTTCCATGTTTATTTTTGGTAGCTTTTGCTTTAGAAAACTTATTGGTTATCCTTTAAAATTTTGGGGAAAAGCCCTTACTTTTGGCTTGGTTGCCAATATCTTCTATTATATTGCAACTGTTGTGGCTATTAAATATTCAAGCCCCGGCATTACAGCATTAGTTGCAGGTATTGGACCTGTTTCAATTGCATTTTACGGAAATTTTAAACAAAGAGAATGCCGCTTTTCGCAATTACTCATCCCGTCAATATTAATTGCGATTGGTCTTGTGATTATTAGAATTCAGGTTCTTGCTGAAAATGGTGCAGATGCGTTTTCTTTCGATCATCTGATTGGCATTTTTTGCTCTTTTTTAGCCTTGGCTTTTTGGACTTGGTTTGTTGTCTCAAATAATCGTTTTTTAATAAACAACCCATCGATTGCTTTTTTTGAATGGTCAACAATGATTGGTGTCACAACTTTTGGTGTGGTCACTTTAACCATCCTCTTTTTAAGACTTTTTGTTTGGAACGAGATCGACTTAGCAAGATATTCTCAGCTTTCAAGCGAAATGCAATTGTTTTTAATTGCCACAGCCATTCTTGGATTTTTTTGTTCCTGGCTTGGATCTTTTTTATGGAATTCAGGTTCCCTTAAGTTGCCGGTCGCTTTTGGCGGGCAGTTGACAATCTTTGAAACATTATTTGGTTTGATGTTTGTTTACATTTATGAAGAAAGAGTGCCTACTTTTTTAGAGTGCTTAGGGATTACTCTAATGCTCGCCGCCATTTTCTACACCATGAGACTTTTTACTAAAGAAAAGAACATTACTAACGGTTAAGACTTTTTACAAGTGAGGCATTGAGAAAGACATGAGATCGGTGAGGGGTTTTGGTATGCATTGCCTCTCACTGTTCTCATGTATTTCTCACTGCCTCAATGTTAAAAAAATCCCAACTGTTACTTATGTTCCTTATCAAAAAACAGCTATTGCAATGCTCTACAAATTTTGGTAATCTAGTGCACATCCAAGTTAGAATTTATGGATACTATAATCGTTTTTCACCTCTAATTTAATTCTTAAAATAGCGGTAAATTCCAACTATATTATCCACAAATTTTAACCTGATAAAGCAGTGGCAGAATTTTGGAGTAAATAAATGGCTGAATCGATCATTTTTGAAAATGTTTCCAAAAAATACGGAGATGTTCAAGCTCTTGACAATGTCTCTTTTGCGATTGAAAAAGGGCAGTTTTTTTCTTTGCTTGGGCCAAGCGGCTGCGGCAAAACGACACTTTTACGCATTATCGCAGGTTTTGAGCAACCAGACAGTGGCCGCGTTTTACTTGATGGAATTGATATTACAGCTTTGCCGCCAAATAAAAGGCCTATTAATACCGTATTTCAAAATTACGCGCTTTTTCCACATCTGACAGTTTTTGAGAATATTGCTTTTGGGCTTCGCATTGCTAAACGCGATAAAAATGAAATCCAAATGGAAGTTGACCGCATGTTGAAGCTGATCCAGATGGAAGATCAGGCGCATAAAATGACAGATCAGATTAGCGGTGGTCAAACGCAAAGGGTTGCCATTGCAAGAGCCCTGATCAATAAACCAAGATTGCTCCTTCTTGATGAGCCGCTCGCTGCTCTTGATTTAAAATTGCGTCAAAAAATGCTCCTTGAATTGGATTTAATCCATGATGAAGTAGGCATTACGTTTATATTTGTAACTCACGATCAAACAGAAGCCATGGCTGTTAGTGATCAGATTGCTGTATTTAGACATGGCAAAATCGAGCAGATCGGCAGTCCTATGGAACTTTATGAATCCCCAAAAAGCAGTTTTGTTGCAGCCTTCATTGGAGACACAAACTTTTTGGATGGAAAAGTTGGCGAAATGATCAATCATGAATACATTAAACTCATATTGGATGACTTTCCTGATGTAGTATGCTTTAACGATAAACAATTAATTATTAACGACTTGGTTCATCTTAGCATCCGACCTGAAAAAATTCATATATCTTCTGAAAAGCCTGTCGATGAAAATTTACATAATGTTTTTCAAGCAGTTGTCGAAGATGTGGTTTATAAAGGAGATCATACGAAATTTTGGGTAGCCATAGGGGATTACCGCATTGCTGTTGCTCAGCAACATAACCGTTTCTTGCTCGATCAAAAGCCCATTAAATGGAAAGATTCAGTTTGGATCTGGTGGCATGCAGACGATGGCTTTATGCTTGAGCGCTACAGTGCTTCCGATGAGAATTTAACAGAAGTTCCTTTGGAAAATATTGGGGATTCTTGATGAAAAAAGGGCACTTTGAGTACTTTGCGAGTTTACCGACAATTGCCTGGATGATTGTTTTTTTTCTTGTGCCAACTGTAATGATATTTGCTTTTGCCTTTAAACCATTTGATATTTACGGCGGTATTAAAGAGGGGTGGACGTTAAACACCTTAACAGAACTTCTCAATGTGAACTTCCTTGTAAGCTATTGGCAAACCCTTTGGATTAGTGTAATAACCACTTTGATTGCTTTATCGATTGCTTTACCTGTCGGTTACTTTATGGCAAAAACTACACCTATGATTCGCCATATTTGCTTGGTTCTAGTTGTTGTTCCCTTTTGGAGCAGTTTTTTAATTCGCATCTTTGCTTGGAAATCACTTCTTCATCCTGAAGGGTTTTTTAAAAAAATTTTAGTGACTCTACATATAGTTAATAACGACACTTTGCTCTTATATAATTCAGGCGCTGTTCTTCTTGTGCTTGTCTATTCCTACCTACCTTTTGCCATTTTGCCGATTTTTGCGGCAGCCTCCAAATTTAATTTCCATTTAATGGAAGCGGCTCTTGATTTAGGAGCCTCAAAAAGAGAAGCTTTTATAAAAGTCTTTTTGCCGGGGATTAAAACGGGGATGATCACAGCTATATTAATGGTTTTCATTCCGACCGTTGGCGCTTATGTGATTCCTGATGTTGTTGGAGGCCCTAACAGCGAAATGATTGGAAATAAAATTGCACAAAAAATATTTGTAGATCGCAATTTACCTGCAGCTAGCGCATTGTCCGGGTTTTTAGGATTGGTTGTTTTATTGCCTATGACTTTATTTTACATCAATTCAAAAATTACTAAAAAAGGTCTGTTGGATGCGAGGATGAAAGAATGAAAAAAGGAAAGCTACCCCTTATCATGACCATGATTGTGATGATTTTTTTATACCTACCGGTGATCATCCTCATCATTAACTCTTTTAATGAATCAAGATTTGCAGGCAGCTTTACAGGATTTTCTTTAAAATGGTACGAAAGCCTCTTTAGAGAACGCTCAATATGGTCTGCGGTCTATAATTCACTTGTCATTGCTATAGGCTCGACCATTGCTTCAACACTTTTAGGTGGCATTGCTGCATTTTCGCTTTATCGCTACAAAAATTCTAAGTTACAAAAATTTCAGATCGGTTTAATTTACACACCGCTAATTTTACCCGATATTTTAATGGGAATTAGTTTATTGCTCTTTTTTATTTTTCTAAATATTCAGCTTGGATTATTTACCATATTTCTTGCCCACACAACTTTTTGCTTAAGTTATGTGACGATGGTGTTATTATCTCGGTTGCAAAATTTTGATTTTGCCCTTGTCGAAGCAGCGCAAGATTTAGGAGCCAATTCAAGACAAATTTTTGTTAAAATATTGCTGCCTTTACTTACTCCCGGAATATTGGCAGCAGCACTTCTTGCCTTTACGCTTTCTATTGATGATTTTGTAATTACCTTTTTTGTTGCAGGCCCAGGAAGTACAACATTACCCATCTACGTATATGGCATGATCAAATTTGGCTCTCCACAGTTGATTAACGCTCTTTCAGCACTCATGTTGATAACTACTTTTGGTGTAGTTTTTTTGACGCACAAGCTTTTAGGAGAAGATACCATATGAATAGAATCCTTATCTTTTTATGTTGTTTTTTTCTATTTGGCTGTAGTCCAGGTAAACCAAAACTGCATCTATTCATCTGGGGAGACTTCATCAATTCTGAATTGATAGAAGAATTCGAAAAAAAATTCCAATGCAAGGTGGTGATCGATACTTATGATTCAAACGAAGCCATGTATGCAAAATTGAAAAGCGGTGCATCAGGTTATGATCTTATTTTTCCAACCGGCTACATATTACCTGTGATGGAGCGTCAAAACATGTTGCTTAAATTAGATCCATCCTTGATTCCAAATATTGCCAATATCGATTTTACAGAACTTGAAATCTTAAAGGAAACCAAACATGCAAATGCCATTCCCTACGCAATCACATTTAGCGCTATTGTCTACATACAAGACAAAGTTAAAAATTTAGAAAATTCATGGAATGTTTTTGCAAGAAGCGATTTAAAAGGTCGCATGACCTTGCTTAACGATATGCGCGAAGTTTTAGGAGCGGCTCTAAAATCCTTAAGGTTTAGTGCAAATACCATAAAAAAACATGAAATTGATTTGGCTGTTGCAAAAGTTGTTGATTGGAAAAAAAATATCGCAAAATTTGAAAGCGAACAGTACAAAAATGGCATTGCAAGCTCTGAATATTTAGTTTCCATGGGCTATTCAAGTGACATCATGCAATTGGCAGAAGAAGATGAAGAAGTTAAGCTTATGCTACCTATCGAGGGCGGCATTTTTTCTTGCGATTATGTTGCCATTCCAAAAGGGGCGGTAAGGGAAGATTTAGCACATGCCTTCATTAATTTTCTTTTGGAGCCGTCAAGTGCTGCAAAAAATATGGAGACCAATTTTTATTTGAGTCCAAATAAATTTGCGCATGAGTTGCTTAGCGATGAATTGAAAGGAAATTTGGCGCTCTTTCCGCCGAAAAGTTTTTTAAGTGCCTCAGAAGTGATTGAAGATTTAGGGGAAAACATTAGGCTCTATATCGATGCCTGGGAGCGTGTCAAATCTAGCCGATGATTTATCGAAAAGCAAGGAGGATCGTATAAAGCATATATTAGAAGCTAAAAGCTTTGCTGCAGGAAAAACGGAATTACCTTAAAGTATACTAGAACAATAATGAAGGTACATAAATGAAAAGAAGCAGGGCAGTTTTTCAACCAAACTTAATGGATCATTATGAGACGATTTGGGGCTTGATTATTTATGGAAATGGGGATGTCGATACTAAAACTGTATCGAAGACTGCAGAAGTCAGTAAATTTTTTCATCACATTAGTATCAACTCAGATATTGCAAAATGCTATTGGAAATCAGGTGTTTTAAAATATTTTAACCACTATTATCAAGAAGACCTTCTTAATAAGGTAGATAAAACATTTAAAGAATTGTTTTGTTCTTATCTAACCAAAATTAACGAGATTACTCTTAAGTTTCATCAAAATTTTAAGTGCAATAATAAGTTAAGTGAAAAAAAGTATTTGAAATTTAGTACGTTGCTTAATCCCTTAAAAGAATACTTGTCTGAACCCAGCGCAAATAGACTTACTCAATTTCATTTTAGCTATTGCCTTGAATGCACAACCCTTAAATTAGGCTCTGAAGAAATCATTAAGTATTATACACTTAGTGCAAATCAAGGGTTTATTGAAGCCCAATGCAGACTGTCAACGATCTATGAATATGGAAGAGGAGTACCTGTCGATACAAAGCTTCAGTTTAAATATGTTAAACTGGCAGCAGATCAACAAATTAAAAAACTGTCCGTAAAGCGAAAAATAGATCTATTTGCTCAAAAAGTGATGAGCCAACGTGTTAATTTAGAAGAGGCTTTTCAGCATTATTTTAGCATTATATATTATGATGTTTGTGATGAAAAATTATTATTTGTTGCTGCTCGTTGTCTTGAGGAAGGACTGGACACTGAGGTGAATGTTAAAAGAGCGCTCAATTACTACAAAGTAATTACGAATAATTTTTTTATGAGCGACTCCTCATCTATAGTTAAAGTAGCAAAATATTATGAACAGGGGATCGGCACACCTGAAAACATTATGGAAGCGATCAAGTATTACAAAGTCTATGCTAGATGGGCCCACAACCAGACTTAATCGTATCGGTACCGCTTTCAGCTTTATCAATGATTAGGATGTCGGTAAAATTCATCCATGATATAGTGTTTTAAATTGCTTAAGAGGGGAACATATGAAAAGAAGTAGGGAAGTTTTTCAACCAAACTTAATGGATCATTATGACACGATTTGGGGCTTGATTATTTATGGAGGGGATATTGATCTTAAAACGGCAGCAAAGACTTCTGAATGTTGCCGGTTATTTCACCAAATAAGTATAACATCAGACATAGCCAAATGTTATTGGAAATTTAAGGTATTGAAATGTTTTAAGTCTTTTTACGAGGAAGACTTATCTAATAAGGTCAACAAGACCTTTAAAGAGTTTTGCTATTCTTATCTTACAAAAGTTTATCATATTGCCAAGAATTATGAAAAAACCATAAATTTTCAAAAGCTATCGCCTAAAGAGCGTCTAGAACTTTATTCCCTACTTAATCCGGTTAAGGAGTACTTGTCTGAAACCTTTGCAAATAGATATGCACAATTTTGTTTAGGTTATTGTCTTCAGCAGCGGGAGAATAAATCAACTCTTAACGAATTTGTTAAATACTATACTTTAAGTGCAGATCAGGGACTTTTAAAAGCGCAAACTAAATTAGCTCGTGATTATGATTATGGGTATAGCTTAGCTCAAGATAAGGAACTTTGCTTTAAGTATTATAAAATGGCAGCAGATCAGCAAATTAAAATTTTAAGTAAAGAACTAAAAATAGATCCATTTGCTGGAATGGGTATGAGCTGTCGTATTAACTTAAAAGATGCCTTTCAGCATTATAAAGCTGTTTTAACAGGGGAAGTTGCCTTTGATGAAAAATTGTTGTTGACTGCAGCCCGATGTCATGAGGACGGGATTGGCACCGCTGTTAATGTTAAAAAAGCTTTAAACTATTATAAAGTTGTTAAGGAAAATTCTATTACGATTTCATCTCTATCTGTAGCAAAAGTAGCTGTATGTTATGAACTTGGCATCTGAACGCCTAAAAACCTTAGAGAAGCCATCAAGTATTATAAAGTCTGGATCAAGTACCCCTTCATCGGAATGTAAGCTTATTGGTTTAAGAAATTGGGGACACAAGGGACAATTTAATATTGCTTTAAGATTTTATCACCTTGTTACTTCATCACAAAGTTTATTTTTCCTTGAGAATGGTTTAGGAAGAGTAAAAAATTGTCCCTGTTGCCCCTGTGAGGTAATTACATAATGTTTTGAGATATTTTTCAGAGCGAAATGGGAAATTGATAGCATCTGGACAAGTATTTTGTCTGTGAAAAGCCCTTTGGGCTATTGTTTTATCAAGCTGAATTAAAGTGAAAATTAAATAATTTATTGTCAATTCTGCAATTACCTCCTTATGTCCCTTAAAAAAAGTCTATTTTTTTAAATCCGTATATTCTTTAGAATTGACAACAAGATAATAACATAAGGATAATAATATGGAACCCCTTCAACAACCAGTACAAACTGTTCAGCCCCAAAGAAGCCCTTTAAGCTTTCAAAATTTTACAAATGATGTAGGGTTTGCTAAAACGATCCTGACAAACTACCATAAACAAATTATCACACCTTATTTTTATAATAAAGAAAAGGTGGTAAGAGCTGCTGCAAAAGCATTTGCAATTCTTGCGGTTGTTGCTTTTTGTGGTACAGGTTATTCGGCACTCTATTTAACGGCAGCTCCACAAATGGTTATCAGGGCAACATTTGCCGGTTTTTCAGCAACCATCCTAAGTGCTGCTACATCAGCTTTTTGCTATTTGAAAAAAACATTTTGGAATGATCCTGGCTTTAGAGCCAAAATGGGATTGGAAGTAGTCCATAAAATTTGTCAAAAAAAATTGTCTTTCAAACAAGTCATTGAAAACTATGGCAATGAGATTAAACAGTATAATATTCTAACAGCTAATGATTTACAAAACTTGCTTTTTGAGTCTGAAGTTAAAGACTGCATATCTTACACTCAATTTGTGATAAGAAACGGCAAAGAAGCACTTTTAATTTTTACAGATAAAAACCAAGAGAAATTAAAATCATTATTTCTTGAACATGCTCAAACGTTTGAAGATTTTGATGAGGTGAAGACAAAATTTAAAACAGAAATTCAATTTTTTGATTTATCAGATGAATCAATTAAAATCGTTCTTGCAAATAGCCAAATCAAAGAAGTTTTAAATGGTAATTTGAAGTATCTTGCGTTTCGTCAAAATAGTCTGCATCCGGAATTGTTGAATTTAAAATCGGAAGAGAAAAATATAATTAAAGCAAATTTTATCGAAGAAGTATCTGGATTAACCTGTGGATTAGTCAAAGCCCTATCCCTTTATAAAAAAGATCTGGATATTTTTAAAATAGATAAACGGGAAATTGAAAAAATCATCCTTTTAACTGAGTCGAAGAGAACATTCACGTTTCAAGAGTTCGTTCTTAGAAATGGAAATGATAGCGTTGTTAAAGTAGTCAATTGTTATTCGGACACACGTGAAGTCCTAAGAGCTTCTTTTCTTTGCGATATGTCTTATAGTGAAATGCGACAAGATTCCTCATTAGATTATTTAGTTTATTTAACGATTTCGTTGAAAGATCTTGAATCACAAGTAACGGCCGATACATATAATTTAACGTATGATCAATTTATAGAAAAACATTCCGTTAATTTTTTTGAATCGATTTGGGGCATATCCGATGAAAAAAAAGGGATCGTCGAATCAAATCTTAAAGTTAAATTATTAGATCAACTTTACTCAAATAATGATGGGTTATTAGCTGTAAAGATGCGTTATAAAAAAGAATGTGTAGCGTTGCAAATTAGTGATACGGACCTTGAGAAGACCATTTTGCCAGGCGAGCTTGGTTGCAAGGATTATATAGAATTCGTAAAACGCAATGGTGAAAATGGTTACATCCAATTGTTAACCCTCGATTTAAAATACAAGCCTGATTTGCGAAACCTTTTTCTTAAATTGCCTTACAAAGAAATGTGTAAAATAAATAATTCCGTAAAAAATATTCTTGAAATTGAAACCTGGCAAATAGAACAAATCCTTGTGGTAGATGCTTTAAATTTAAGCTATTCTGCCTTTTTTGAAAAACATGGAACTGAATGCTTTCATCTGATTCAATTATCAGATAATTTAAAAAATATTATCTACAACAAATTTTTAGATCTCATTAAAATTTGTAACATTGAAGAAATTAAAAAATATGAATCCCATCTTCCTCATTGGAAAACAAGTTTACTTGGGATTTATCGTATTCGATGGGACCATTTGAGAATGCGAGACATTCTTCAAAACGATAATGCTATTTTTTTTAAGACTAAAAAAGATTTCGGAAATTATTGGGAAATGAAAGTATTAGAAGAGTTAAAAACTTCTTCAATTCCGCTTATTTTGCAAAACCATAAAACTTATTTTAATTTGAATATTCTAAATGCTCAATCACTTTTAAATGGGCATGAGATTAGAGATCTTGTTGATCCAGAATTAAAACATTATAAATCTTTGGAGCAGTTGATCAAACAACATGGGGATTTTCTTTTTAAGCATCAATTAATTAACCCACAATCTAACAAACTCAAAAAACTAATTAAAAATTATTTGAATACTTATTTTGATGAACTGATGAAAGGCGAGAAGCCTGAATGTTATAACATAATTGTAGATTTTGAATTGGATAAAAAGAAAATTAAGTCTTTGGAAAAATGTAAAACAACCGATGCATTAAATCAAAGTAAACATAATGGAACGATGCGAAGTTTTAAGAAAAAATGCCAAGAATCCATCGATTTGATTTTGCACTATCGTCAAAAACTTGAAGATAAAAGAAAGCTTTTTCTTGATTGTGTAAAGTCTGATGGGCTTGAGTTAGCTAAGGCGGTAGCATCAAGGGAGAAAACATTATCAGACGTTGAAGGTGTTAAGAAAAAAATAGCTTCATTAGAGAAAAATCTGGCCGCTGTTTCAGACCTTAAAAACCGTGAATACTCCTCACAAATAGTTAAAATAGCAGATGAAATACTTGAGATTGAAAAGAAAATTATCGAGTTAAACTTAGAAAAAGCAAAGCCTGTTGCAGGCTTGAACAATGCTTGGAACCATGGAAAATTTGACAACCAAATCCAATCATTAAATGATAAAATAAAAGAATTGATGACTGATAAAGAGGAAGTTAAAAAACTTCAAAAATCAAATAATAAAATTTACCTTGGACTGGAAATCAGCGATCAAAAAAATAACTTACAAACATTAACGGAAGAATCGTTAAAAACAGAAAATTTATATAAGGAAAAAAAAGCCGCAGTTGACCAAAAGCTTGAAAAAGATAAAGAGTTAGAAAAAGCCTATAACATTCAAATTGAAAAAATCAATCTAAGCCTTGCTGAATTTAAGAAACAGCAGGAATTAAAAGAACAAGAATACATAAAAAATTATGAGGCTCTGCTGGCCCAGCTCAAAAGTAGCTTTTGCTCGTAGTGTTTTTATAACATCAAAAGAGAGATGGAAGAGGGGAGTGAGGAAAAAGAGTTATTTATTAGTTCCATTTCTATGAACAGTTGAAATGAGCATATACTGGTTCTACTTCAATCTGAAATATCGATTTATTGAAAATAGCCGCTTTAGCGATCTTGAAAATCCTGTAAAAAATCGAAGATGTTATAGATTGTAGAGGTCTAATGTTTTCAGATAGAAGTAGCACCAGTATATACAGCTCCTTTTTCATTCCCACTTTTCTTCCTCAGTGTTCTTTCTTACTTTGTAGTCAAGGGTTGAAATTTGATTCTTGAAATAGAGGTAAAAGATGAGCGTAGAACCTATAGATTAATATTTACAGTGTACTAAAACAACTCTTGAAGGCAGTATTGCGTAAGCAGCAGGCATCGCAGAGGCCGCAGGGCTTGTCTTCGACTGGATCGTAGCAGCTAAAGCTAAGTCCAAGTGGCGCTTGCAATTGTTTTCCAAGGGCAATGATTTGCATTTTATTTAATTGAAGAAGCGGAGCAATAAGTTTTGGAGGGTTGCCGTTAACGGCTTGTTTAGTTGCCACATTGATAACGCTTTGAAACGCGTCAATAAATTTTTGGCTGCAATCAGGATAAACGGTGTCGAGCGCATTTGGCCCGATGTAGATTTCTTCTGCTTCAAAAATTTCAGCCTGGGCTAGCGCCAAACTTAAAAAAATAGTGTTTCTTGCAGGAACGTAGGTTGTTGGCGTGCCAGCTGTTTTAATTTCATCAGCGCTTCTATTTTTTGGAACAGAGATGGTTTCATTCTTTAAAAGGGAAGACCCTGCAAAAATGGATCGATCAAGCGTAATGATTTTATGCTTAACACCATAGTGAGCAGTAATTGCTTTTGCAGATTCCAATTCAACAAGGTGCCGCTGATTATAATCAAAGCTTATGCACAAACATTCACGCTTTTTTTGAAGGGCGAACCCTAATATAACGGTTGAATCCAAACCACCGCTCATTAAAACAATAGCTTTCATTTATACGCCTCTAGTTGCCGGTTCCCAGATGAATTTATGCAGTTGTAAATTGAGCCTTACAGGTATTTTATCTTCTAAAATCCAGGAAACCAAGATTTTTGCTTCCATGACACCAAAAACCGGAGAAAAAAGAACTTCCGTCTTATTGAAAAGATCATATTTGGCTATAATATCTTTTGCATAGTCATAATCGGTGCGATCTAAAATGACAAATTTGACAGCGGAATTTTTTGGCAAAATGTCAAGATTTGACATCAAATTTTTGTGATTCATTTTGCTTCCCGGACATTTGATATCAAGTACAATGAAAACGCGGGGGTCGACTTTATCGATTGTAAGGGAGCCGCCTGTTTCCAAACTTACTTTATAGTTCTGATCGGCAAGGGTTTGCATTAGGCTGTAAACATTTTCTTGTAAAAGAGGTTCTCCTCCTGTTATACAAACGTGGAGACACCCATTTTTATTCGTTTGTTGTAAAATGTCATCCAAAGAGGTTTTTTCGCCTCGACCAAAAGAGTAACTAGTGTCGCACCAGCTGCATCGCAAGTTGCAGGCAGCCAACCTGATGAATGTGGTTGGCAATCCACTAAGGGAGGTTTCCCCTTGGACGCTTGCGAAAATTTCAATGATATTGAGGGTCATAAGCTAAAATTTCTAGTTTAAATGTTGATGGATAACAATTTACAAATTATAAGTATAACCAAAGGTTTTTTAAATGACAAAACAAATCATGCGTATAGCAGTTACCGGAGGCGGAGGGCAAATAGCCTATCAACTTCTTTTTCGAATAGCATCGGGTGAGGTGTTTGGATATGATCAACCGATTGCCCTTCATATTTTGGAAATTGAACCGATGATGAAAGTTTTGGAAGGCGTTAAAATGGAGCTTGATGATTGCGCGTTTAAAGTTTTAGAAGAAATTCAAATCGGTCATGATGCAAAAGCCATTTTTAAAGATGTGGATTATGCGATTCTAATTGGTTCAAAACCAAGAGGGCCCGGTATGGAAAGGGCAGAGCTTCTAGGCGAAAATGGGTTAATTTTTATTGAACAGGGCAAAGCTTTAAATGAAGTGGCAAGCCGCGATGTTAAAGTTTTAGTTGTAGGCAATCCTTGCAACACAAATTGTTTGATAGCCTTAAAGAACGCCCCTGATTTAAATCCTAAAAATTTCTATGCCATGATGCGTCTTGATGAAAACCGTGCAATAAGCATGCTTTCTAAAAAAGCCAAGGTTGCTGTCGGGGATGTAAAAAATATGAACATTTGGGGCAATCACTCGGCAACACAGGTTCCTGATTTTGTGAATGCTAAAATAAATGATAAACCTGCAACCGAATTGATCAATGATCCTGACTGGTTGGACAACGAATTCATACCGGCAGTACAAAAAAGGGGAGCTGCTATCATTGCTGCCCGTGGAAAATCATCCGCAGCATCCGCTTCAAATGCTGTTGTTGACACAATTTTTTCTCTGATGAAAAAAACTCCCGCAGGAGAATCTTTTTCATTGGCCGTTTTATCCGATGGTAACGGTTATGGCATTCAAAATCAGTTGATTTTTTCCTTCCCTTGTAAATCCAAGGGTAATGGAGATTATGAAGTCATTAATGATATTGCTTGGAATGACTTTTTAAAAGAAAAAATTTTAAAATCGGAAAAAGAATTAATCGAAGAAAGAGAACTTGTAAAATCATCTTTAGGAGCAATTAAATGAGCGATGTACTATTTGAGATTAAAGAAGAAAATTTAGAAACAGGGATGCGCGGTTATCCGGTCGGGTATTGTACAACCTCGCAAGTGGACCCTGTCAATGGGCTATTTTATTCGGGCATCCCCCTTGTTGATTGTGTTAAAAAAGAGCCTGAAGAAGTGATTTACCTTCTTTATTATGGCAGGCCTGGAAGTGAGGAAGAAGTTAAAGAATTTTCGAAGCAATTACAAAAAAGAGCAAAATTGTCCGCCGAAGTCATTGACCAAATTAAACTTCTTCCTAAAAATGGCCATCCAATGAAGCTTTTTTGTGCAAGTTTACTCATTCAAGGCATGTTCCAGGAGACTAATGATTACAAGGAAGCTTGTTTAGACGTTATTGCAAAGGCGCCTGAACTTGTTGCAACCATCATCAATTACCATGCTGGATGGGGCGACACACCGGCCTCAAAACCTGAACTTGGGCTTATGGAAAATTTTACGGCAATGTTAAATATCCCAAATAAAAAAACTAAAGAATTGACTGAAGTGTTTAAGTTGTTTAATATATTGCATTATGATCATGGCGGAGGCAATTTATCTACTTTTGTTGGTAAAGCGGTAGCATCTTCGCTAGAAGACATGTACGGATCCATGACAGCTGCCATGGCAGCTCTTGCCGGCCCAAGACATGGAAAAGCCAATCAGGACTGCTTAAGCTTTGTTGAAGAGATACTTAAAGAGACCGGTGAAAATGCAACTGCAGAGCAGATTGAAAAACTGATTCGAACAAGGCTTGAAAATGATCAACTGGTCTTTGGGTTTGGCCACGCAGTATTGCGCGTCATTGATCCTCGTGCGGTGATTTTTTATGATATTGCAAATAAAAAATTTGCAAATCATCCATTAGTTAAAATTGCGAGCCTTTTAAAATCGCAAGGAACCAAGGTGTTGTCTGAAAATCCAAAAATTTCAAATCCATACCCGAATGTGGATGCAATTTCAGGGGTTGTTTTGACGGCTGCAGGTTTTCCTTATCCTGATTATTTTACAATTCTTTTTGGTTTGTCCCGTATTGTGGGTATTGCCATCCAGATTGTTTATGAGAGATGTGATGCAAGAGGTGGCAAGGGGACTCCGATTGTGAGACCAAAATATATTTATAAGAAAAAGGAAGCTTAAAAAAACATGACACTGTCTGACATTCAATTTATATTTAATCGAGCTTTATCTAAAAGCTTCATCATGAAAAAGCTTTTACTCGTTTTTACCACTCTTTTACTTTGTGGTGTGATGGTTGTTTTTTTTAGAGGTCTTGCTGTTAACGCAGGACAATGGTTAACGATGAGTTTATCATTTTTGCCCATTTTTCTTTGTGCCGGATTTTTGTTATCAACAGGAATCTTTTTGATTCGTATTTATCATGATGAAATTAAAAATAAATCAGTCAAGTACAGTGAAGTTTTTGCAAAATCGTGGGAAATGATTTTAGGAACGTCCTATTTTTCGGTACCCATTATATTATGCTATCTTTTGATGTGGATGTTACTTGGCTTCTTCTTTTTATTAAGAGACATCCCATCCATTGGTCAGTTTTTTGCAGTCGTCCTGGCTTTTGCCCCTTTTCTTATTAATCTTGGTTCCATCGTTTTATGCTTGTTTAATTTTGCGCTTCTTTTTTTTGTAGCCCCAATTATTGCTTTAAAAGGGTTTAGTAAAATGCAAATTTCTAAAACCTTGGTGAGCCATTTGGAAGGGGATGCCTTTACTAATCTTGCTTGTGCGCTAATAGCCTCTTTACCCCTTATATTTGTCGTTGGAATTTTATCCTTGGCTGCATTTTTAACAGGCTCCATTTGCTATGCTTGCGATGATCCTATCTACACGGTGTTGCAGTGGTTTGTGATCATGATTCCTTTTACGGCGCTCCTTTCGCCGGCCATTGTGTTTTTCTTTAACTTTGCAGCTGAAACCCATGTGATGATTCAAAAAGAATTAAAAAATAGATGACAGATTTTCATTGGCATTCACTATTATGTGTGACAATATTAGCAAGCATTCATCTATTTTCAGCACTTGCTAATTTTACGATAAATATATGGCACACGAGATTTTTGTCGATGGCAGCTGGTGTGGCTGTCTCTTACGTTTTTGTAGAGTTAATGCCAAGATTAGGAGTGTCTCAAAAAACATTACAAGACATTTCAGAAGATCTTATTCCTCTAAAAGAGCGGCATGTCTATTTAGTAGCTTTTTTAGGCTTTCTTGTGTTTTATGCCACTCATAGCATTCCTATACCCCGTTCCCAAATCAAAAAAAGCCTTCCGTTTATTTGTAACATGGTTAGTTTTTTGTTTTTTAATTTTCTCATCGGTTACGAAGTTGTCGATATTCATGATCCTTTCATTCAACCCCTTTATCTTTTTACTTTTGCTGTCGGTTTGCATAATTTCATAACGGACCATTCTTTAAAAGAGGCGCATGGGGCGCATTATGATGTCTTTAGTAAAATCATTTTGGCCTTATTTCTTTATTTGGGGTTTATCGCCGGTCTATTTACCACCCTTCCGCAGTCGACGGTCATCTATGGCGTTGCATTTACGGCAGGCGGAATGATTTTGAATGTTTTGAAGTATGAGTTGCCAAAACAACAAAAAGGGACGAGCTTTGCAGCTTTTGCCCTCGGCGGGATCCTCTATTCCATCATCCTCGTCTACCAATCCTAAGTTTACATAACGTTATTCTAAAAGCGTGCAGATTCTAAAGTTATAAGCCTCTTAATTTTGGAAAAAAGGCAGATAGGGATTGTAAAAAAATATTTGAATCTGCCATATAGAGGATAAGGTACTAATAAAAACTTTAGGGGGCTTTATGTCAGAATGCAAAAATGGTTCATGTTCAACATCTCACTCATCAAATCACCATTCATCTTGCGGATGCGGATCTCATAGCGGTAGTGGTTGTTCATGTTGTAGCAAATGCGAATGTGGATGCCATGGTAATAAAGATGGCTGCGAGGGCGATTTTGCTCATACATTACTAGAAATGGCTGATGAAGCGTGGATGTGCCTTCTTAAAGATAAAATTAAAGCTAAAATTGATGGCTTAAGCGGTGCTAAACTTGATGAATTAGCTGATCTTGTCGCTAACTCAAATCATAAGCGTTGGATTGGTAAAATGGCTGCACATGAAGCTAAAGACGATTTTGAAGATGATGTCACTAGTTTCTTTTCCCATCACAAGTAATTTTTAAAAAAGATTCTATCTTCTTGATAGAATCTTAACATGAAATTAACTTACATTTAACAGTAATTGTGATATAATAAATATTTAATAATCATTATTAGGTATCAAATATGCAATCTTTAAATGGAAATTCATCAAACCCTTCTTATGGAGGGTTTGGTACTCAATCAAATCCTTTCTTTGCCAATGATGATATAGACGAAAACGTCTTAAATAATTCTGATTTGGATAGGATTGTCATAAATGATAAAGAAAATAATAAAAAGCGAGATGTGTCAGAGCTTCGCGTAATCAAAAAAGAAGATGGTGTTGAACCTTGTCATTATTTTTATGAACCTTTTCTTGCTTCTGCTTATCGAGTAGCACTATTTAAAAACTCTTTTAAAGAAAATCAAAAGCTTTATACTTTTCTTAAAAATGATCAGAATATTAAGGCTCCAAGAGAAGAAAGAAAAAAACTTGAGGAACAGATGGCCGAGCTGTCTGAAACTTTCTTTAATGAAAAAAAATGGATAGCTACATTTTCTAATCTTTTGATTGATAATCTAAAAAAGGATTTACCCTTCGAAACCCTCTTTACCTTAAGAGAAGCTTCAATATCCAGCGATCATCTATTAACTTATGAAGATTTAAAGGGCTCCTATGAGGAAATTCGTTCTATTTATAGTGAAGTTACTTCCATCATCGATTTTCAATCATTGAAACCTAAAGAGGTTTTAGATGGGCTTTTAAAAGATGCAATAAATGAGCTAGTAATTGAATGTAATTTAGTTAAAGAAAACCTACAAAAAATAGAAGAGAATAAATTCAATAAAGCTAAAGACAATAAAGTTATTAACGCTAAAGTCGTGGTGAATATTGATGATGAGCTTCAAAAATTAAGAGAATTATTAGGTCAATATGTAGTAGCCGTTGAAACCTTGAAATCTAGCACAGAGATCAAATTATTAAACCAGTCTTTTTTAAAAAAGGACCAATCCATTATTGGTACCATTATTGGAACCATTATTACTAAGGAAAAAAAATATTCTCATCTTTTAGAAAAATTTAATCTGAATGTAACAGAAATATTAACAGTTTATTCCCTTGGTTTAGAAGAAGACAAAATAGCGGTTTCTGATTTCCTAACGAAATTTTGGAATAAAACATTAAACGGTTCTTGCAATTCTATAAAAAAACGAATTCTTTCAGAAGATATCAATAACGAAAAATTTCGCAACTCAATTATTTACAATGTGATGAAAGACAAAAATTTGCAAAATGAAATCAAAGATCCAATAAATGGAATAAAAGATGTTACTTTTGATAGATCTTATTTGTTAAAACATTTTATTAGTAAAATTGTTAACGAAGTTTTGAGTAAAGATCTTAAAAACCTTTTATTGGAAAAATTTTCAAAAAAGTTAGCGAATAAAGAAACAATCGCTTTTTTCTCTTTGGAAAGAAAATTCATAATGAAGAATAAAAACTGGACTTCTCTTTTAACTAAAGAATATAAAAAACATAGTCTTGCAAGATTTGATCATCTTTTTAATTATTATACAGCATTTGTAAATATTATGTTTAATCTAGGAGAAATAGGAGAAACAAATCACGTTGGTTTTAAAAAAAAATTAGTGGAAATTGTTGCACATTTGGTTGAACATTCTTCGATCGAGCTTGACAATTTTCAGACAGATAACCTTGCTTCAAAAGCTGAAAAAGCTTCCATTAAGATTAAAAATGCTGAACTACTAAAAAAAATCACAATTAATCCTGATTTTCATAGGAATGAACGTTTCATTGGCGCTGAAAAAACCTCAAGAACAATGGCTGAGCAAACATCAATAAGAACAATACTTAGCCTTTTGATGGGAATCGAAAAAATCGAGGAGCATGGGGAATTTAAAGACATGATTACTGTTGAGAGGTCGCATACCATGCCTTTTCCTGTTTTATTTGGCTGGCTTGCAGAAAAAATGAAGGAACTTATTGACCCAAACTATAACTTTCCAAAAAATGAGAAAAATGAACAAGAAAAACATTTTTTTAATAAAAATCTTTTTGAACAAAAGCGATTAAGAAATATCTCACATAAAGAGCTTGAAGATTTGTTTAGTAAAGAATTTAAATCATTTTTAAATCTTCCAAGACAAGAACTCCTTTATAAATCTTTAGAAATGACAAGAACTTTTTTTATGAGGCTTTTTTCAGAAACAGAGCTACTTCCTTCTTTCATGAATCAATTTGCTGATAACGCTTCTGAATGGAGAGATAATGATAAAAGTAATTATAAAATTAATTTGTCAAATTGCATGAAAGATATGATTCTTAAAGGTGAAAAAATTGAACAAGCGCAAGTTGTAAAAGTTTTAGAACCTTATTTGAAAAAGACACTATTGAATGTTGAAAATAAACTTGAGAACGAAAAGATTGAGCAAGATAAGGTTCGGCATACACCGGATAAACTTAGCTGTTCACTTTTTAAACAAATTACTTTTAATATTGTAAAAGAAAGTCTTGAAATGGCAATGAAACGGGTGGATATTGATACCATTATTCATAAGCAATTTCTTATAAAAGAAATCTTTGAAAGCGTGAATCCAATTCCATATACAAATAAGGAAGTTACTAAAGAGGTCGTTGCTAATCTTATAAGAATTTAGTACGCCATAATGATTATCTATCAAGTAATCATTGCGACGTAATTCTACATAATATAAAAAATTATAAGGCAGGCCTGCAGCCTGCTATCTTACCTTACAGTGTACTAGGCTTATATAAGTCAGGTCTTTGGCCTGGAAGATATTTTAAGGGCAAAGCCCTGGTTTATAAAAGCCTAGGGCAAAGCCCTGGGCATCAGAATGTTATGGTCGCAGGCTGTCGGCCTGCCTTATATTACTTTTAAAATACTTTTTAGCTTAAAGTAAGGTTGACAACTTAGATATCACTATACCTAGCAATGTTGAAAATTGGCTTTTAATTCTTGGTTCCCCACCCCTTTCCTGATCTCTTTGCAGCAGAATAGGGTTATGTGTGGCCAAGATCTCTGATGCGATTCGTGTAAGAATCGATTTTGATTTGCGTTTGCCCATCTATTATGGGACCTGCCTTCAGAATTTTTAAGTAGTAGGGTAATATTTCTTTAGCGAGCGGATCATTACCATCAACTTCTTCAACAGCAAGGGTTAAATGTTTCATAAAACCGGATTTTGATTGTGGAGTAACTAAATTTCCAACACGATGCCAATTCGCATAAGCCATGTAAGCAGAAACATCCTTATCTTCAATGGCGCAGTTAATCCAAAATCGTGCTTTGGTGTAATATTTAAGGGCCTTATTAAAAAGTTGAACGTCCTTTTTCTGGTTACCTGATATTTCTCCAAGATAATGAATTGCCAATTCTTCATAATAATTAGCCACATAGCTTCTGTTTTTACCGCGAATAACAGGGTCTAGTGTTAAGTTTGTTGCATTAATAAATTTAGCAGCATGATCATTAACGCTTCTTAAAGAAGGGTTATTTTTTAAATCTATTGCATGAATAGTTAGATTAGAATGGTTGTTTTTTGAATCGATATTTATCTTTCTCATTAAAGATTGCTCATCGCAAAAATACTTGAATTGATTTTCTACTTTGGTGCTTTTATAGAATTTAAATGAAGGGATAGTGTTAAACTCGCAATTATGAATAAAACCGACAGCTTCTGCGGCCATTGGTTTTCGTATTTCCGGTGGCTGCCAAGTGACAATGAATAATGGAAGTTTTTTTTCTTTTTGCTCTTCAGTAATGAGTTTGAAAGTTTTTTTGCCATACATGCGAATGGCTGTCGATTCGATTTTCAATTCAAGCTTTTTTTTGGATTTGTCGCCAAATAAAAAAAGCTCTTCGAATTCATTAGCAGCAGCAGCATCCATTGCTGCTTCCTTGATATCTAAAATGAGTGCTGCTTTTAAATTTTTTATGTCAGAAAGTTTTTCTGATTTTGAAGCCAGGATGAATTGATCGGTTGTTAGATTTAAAGTGACCGTTGGCATAACAGCGGATATTTGTTCTTTTAATCTATCACAAGACCATAAGTAACAAAAACTTAATGATTTATATTCGTAATATTCACAAAATATTTTATAGTCAATTTCTTGCCGTAAGAGTTTTTCCAATAATTCGACAGAGTGTTTTTCATTGAGCCATTTATTTTCATTCGTTTTTAAATAACTTAAATGCTTGTTTATGCTGCGGTCGATGTGAATGTCGTCTAACTGAATGTTGTTTTTTTGTATACTTTTGATAGTTCCAATGATCTCTTGGGAATATTCACGTTTTAAAAGATTATTATATTGATCAAGATTTATTTCACCATCTTTAAAAAGGACGAGTTTATCGACTATTTGCAAAATCAAATCTTCCGAATAACCGTTTGCAATTGAATTAAAAATATTTTCAAAATTGGTTGTTTTTGCTTTTTCTAAGAGGGATTCAAAGGTTTTTCTTTCAAGTTTTTTGCTAAGCCCAAGATTTAAAATCCCAGGCTCTATATTTGTGATCCGCTTTAAAAAGAGATGAATCGCATTTAGTTTTTTTTGTTCGATTGCAACTTGAAGGTATTGAATCGGCTCATCAAAATTAACGGACATGACTTTTTCTATAAAATTTTGAAATGTTTCATTAGTTAGATCAGCTTTGATCGCTTGAGTTGTATAAAGGCGATAACTCTCCTTGAAAGTATCCACATCTAATTCTAATAAGGTCTTTATAGCGCCCTCAGAAATGTTTTTCCCTTCATTGATAAAGATATTCCAAAGTGCTGTTTGAAAATCATGGAATAAATTTTCATCTTTGGCCAGTTCTTTAAGGGTTTCTTTAACTTTAAAAGCGATATTTGAGGTATCTATTAGATGTTTCTTTACATCTTGCTCCTTGAGCAAGAGATTGCAAAATGTTCGCGCATTTTCTAAAACTTGGGCTCTACCACCATTGATGACTTTAACATTTCGTTTGAATAGATATTGAGGCCAAAGCGGTTTAGAAAAGTTTTTTGATACAAGATCGTAGAGGGCATATTCTTTTTCAGGAAGAAAACTGCAAATATATTCATTCAGTTCAGAAGGCAATATTGAAAAAAGATTTATATTATCCACTTCTACTCCTTAGTCGTTTGTTGTAGTGTGATTTATTTTAAACACTTATTATATCATACTTTTTTTTTAAAGAAAAGCTCTTTTTTGATTTAAAAATTAAGGATTAATAATCATTTCTTTAATTCTAAAAACCTCTCTAATCTTAAGAATTTCAGTTCCATTTAATAGTGAACATGGTATATTAAACGTTTAAAATAAAATATCGGTATACTTCCCATGATAATTCCAGATGCAGGCCCCTCGAGTAGTATTTTCAATTATGTGCATTCCATCAATGATGAGAACGCTGTAAATATTAGAATTTCTTCTCTCCTTTTAAGAATAATGAAATTAAAACAACAATATTTGATTTAATCCTACGCGTTAATCTTAGTAATCCTGGGCTCAATACTCCTGAGCTCAATACTCCTGGGCTCAATACTCCTGAGCTCAATACTCCTGAGCTCAATACTCCTGAGCTCAATACTCCTGAGCTCAATACTCCTGAGCTCAATACTCCTGAGCTCAATACTCCTGGGCTCAATATTCCTGAGCCAAAGCCAAATGTTGATACGTCGGAGTTAAAAAAACTGTTAAAATGTGTTCTAGAAATTTTATACAGCAAATATGAGCTCCTAAAGTGTATTCATAAAGAAAATTTAGAACAGTTAAATTCAGAATTGAAAACTTATGTTTTAGATAGTGCTACTTTAACTTTTTTTATGGATCAAAAAGAAAGGATTTTGCCTAAAGACCCAAGTTTATTAAAAACTTTGACAGATGAATATAAGCAGCACAGTCTTGCTAGATTTGATCATCTTTTCAATCATTTCACAGCTTTTGCCAACGTTGTTGATGATTTAGGAAATTTAGGCAACACAAAATACCCAGATTTTAAAGTGAAATTCAGAGAAATTATTTCCCATTTAATTAAAAATTCCACAATCGAAAACAAAGGTAAATCTAAAGATAAGGCATTGGAAAATAAAAAGACAATTATTACCAATCTTCATCGTGCAAAAATGGGAAAGGAAAAAATCCCGAAAACTGATGTAGAAAACTCACTGATTAGAACGCAATTAAATCTCACATTGGATAGTCAAGACGTGATCGTTGAAGTAGACAGATCCCACACTCTGCCTTTTCCGATTTTATTTGCATGGGATCCAAAAAAAATTATAGAGAAAATTGATGAAAAATTTTATGAATAAATCTATTGACGCTGTATCTGAATGGAAATTGGCCGATGATAATACTTACAAAATTTCTTTAGCAAAAGCCTTAAATGATTTAATTCAGATGAAATCTCCAATTAAAGAAAGTGATACTTTAGAAAAGTTTTTACCTTATCTTGATGAGACTATTGTGCAATTGGAAAATTTTTATAAAGCTGAAGAGCGTAAAGTTCCAACACCGGCTAGTGTTTGGAGGCTTGTTTGTTTAGGCCTTGTCAAAGAAGCTGTGATGAAAACTGTCAAGGATGTGGCTTCTGATACCCTCTGCTTGGAATTAGAAGGATCAATCCATGTGGCAATAAAAATGGGGAGTTTTTGTTCCTTTTGCAGTTTTTCATGTCTTTCAAAATTTTTTTGGAATTTATTAGTGCTAGAATAAACAGAAATTTTTTCACTGTTGAATTTCATTTCAATATTTTTTCTTTTTTTATCAAAGAAGAGAATTTCTCTTCTCCCAGTATCAATGCAACCCTCACCGGCTAGACAATCCAAACCCGCTAATGGAATATCAGAAAAAACACTTTTATTTTTTCGTGAAGCGGAATCTGCTAAAATAAATTGATCTAGATTGAAGTTGTATGCTACTAAAGGAAATTTCTTTATAAGAGTTTCCTTCACTAATCCTGAAGATTTTGCATAGCAAACGCTAAGAGTGCTAAATTCATGGTAGCGATAAAACGTTTTCCACTGCGTTTCTTGGTTTAAGAGCTTTATCAAAATGCCTTTTGAGCAATCAGGACTCAACCATGAATTTTGGTTTTTCTTTAATTCACCTGCATGTATTTCGATTAAAGACTTAAATTTAAATTTGCTTAATGAAATAATGACTGCATGTATGTTTCTAATATTTTCAATCATATCTCTTGAAAATTCACGTCTTGCTACTTCTTTAAGCAGATCAGGAGTTATTTCAACATCTTTTGAAAGCTCAAGTTTTTTGATAATTTCAAGGACAATCTCTTCACTGTAGCCTCCTGCCATTGCTGTTAGGAGATTTACATAATTACAGCTATTCGTTTTATCTAAGATAATCTTAAT
>Ga0105047_10002384_pt1 | contig 33531 bp, 19 predicted proteins | sample MAT04_FD_78384 | JGI IMG/M metagenome (GOLD analysis project Ga0105047, IMG submission 78384) | Freshwater microbial communities from Lake Fryxell liftoff mats and glacier meltwater in Antarctica - MAT-04 (megahit assembly) | ecosystem: Environmental > Aquatic > Freshwater > Ice > Liftoff... | reverse complement strand
CGGAAGCAACGCTGCGCGGTCGCGCATCTGGAAGGCCCAACTTCAAGCGTTCGCTGACAAGTACGGCATCACCGTGAGCGTGAGCCACTTTCCACCAGGCACGAGCAAGTGGAACAAGATCGAGTATGTGGTCGGCGGAGCCCGCATCGTGTGGCGCTCGAACCGCGACGGCCTGGGCCTCGACCGAGACCAGCGCATCACCATCGGTCTGACCGATCTGATTCAGAGCACGACTGCCGTGCTGGACCTGGCGAGCGGCGAGCTGCTCGAGACCGGGAGCTACTACGCCAACGGCGCGAGAGAGACCTACCGCGCATCGAGCAACGGCGACCGGGTCGCGGCAGAACCGATGGGGTTCACCGGCAAGGAAGCCGACGAGGAAGTCGGGCTGACGTACTTCGGACAGCGGTACTTGATGAGCCACCTGGGCAGGTGGGCGAGCCCGGATCCGCTGCAGACCCACGCGGTGGGGGGTGGCGAGGCGATCAACGGGTATCACTACGTGAGCGCCCGACCAGTACGAAGCCGCCCCTTGCGAAGCGCGTCCTCCTCGGCCTCGACGGTCTCGCGCCGCGATTCAGCTACACGTTTTGAGTGCTGGCATCTGTGTGAACGAGCCACGCTTCGCCCGTACCGACTGCGACGGCGACCTCACCCCGGAGCGCATCCCGTCGCTGGAGCGCGGCCCCGAGGCGATCGGTGGTTGCGTTCATCCACCGCCGGGCCCCCTGGCCGCACCTCGCTGATGGTGTGCGTCGGGTGCAGGCGTGGCACCGTCGGGCGTGGTTGCCTTCCAATCCGCCTCCAGACAGCGCAGCTAGCGTGCGGATCGGGATGCCCACGACCAGCTTTCCTCGTCACCAGCGCGACAGCGCGGGGCGCTTCGTGCTCGAGCTCGCGATCCGGTTGGTCGAGAGAGGACATTCGATCGAGGTGCTCGCGCCCGAGCCGGACGACGGTGTTGCGCCGGCGATGCCCGCGGGCGTCTCGCTTGGATGGGTTCCTTATCTGCGGCCGCGCGCGCTTCAGCGGACGTTCTATGGCGGCGGTGTGCTCGACAACCTCGGCTCGCCGCTCGCTTGGCCGGGCGTCGGGACGTTCCCGCTCGCGCTCGCGACTGCGCTGAGACAGCGAGCGCCACACTGGGATGCGGTGGTGAGCCACTGGGCGCTGCCGTGCGGGCTGTTGGCTTCGCGCACCGGCCTACCTCACGCCGCGCTGGTGCACTCGGCGGATGCGCATCTGTTGTCGCGATTGCCACTGCGAGACCGCTGGGCGCGTTCGATCGCGAGCGGCGCGAAGCTCTTCGCCTCGTCGCAGGGGACGCGCCGCACGCTGCTCTGTGCGTTCATCGGAGCGCCACCCGTCGTCGAGGTGCTGCCGATGGGGAGCGATGAGCCGCTCGTGTCCGAGCGCGAGCGTGCAGAGGCTCGACGGGCGCTCGGTGTCGATGGCCTCGTGGTGCTCTCGATCGCCCGCTTGGTCCCGGTCAAGCGGATCGAACACGTCATCGATGCCATCGCCGCGCTCCCGAACGCGACGCTGGTTCTCGCTGGCGAGGGTCCGCTCCGCGGCGAGCTGACGGCGCGGGCTCGCGACATCGCCGCGCGGTTCTTGGGCAGCGTCGATCGCGTCACCCTGCGGCGCTGGTTGGCGGCCGCCGACGTGGTGGTGCTCGCCTCGAGTCCGCTCGCGGATGGACGGACCGAGGGCGCGCCCGTCGCGATCTCCGAGGCGCTCGGCGCGGGTATCCCAGTGATCGCGAGCGCGACCGGTGGGGTTCCTGATCTCGTCGAGGACGGAGTGAACGGGCTCCTCATCACGCCAGGTGATGTCGCAGCGTTGGCCCGCGCGCTTCAGGGCTTCGCTGCCGATCGAAGCTTGGCAGACCGCCTACGAGCGGGCGCACGGAGTCGTCGGGCGCCGAGCATGCGGAGCGCCGCCGCCCGCCTCGAGAGCGCGCTCACCGCACCAATCATCTAGCCTCGCGAGGCTACTTCTTGGTGTCGGGGTACTCGTAGAAGCCGCGGCCGCTCTTGCGACCCAAGTACCCAGCGCGGACCATCTGACGTAGGAGCGCCGGCGCGCGGAACTGCTCGCCGACCTCGCGGTGCAGGTGATCGAGGATGGCGAGACGCACGTCGAGCCCCACCAGATCCGTGAGCTCGAGCGGCCCCATCGGGTGGCGGTAACCGAGCTTCATCGCCGTATCGATGTCGGCAGCGCTCGCCACGCCCTGCTCGAGCATGCGGATGGCTTCACAGCCCAGCATCACCCCGAGCCGGCTGGTCGCAAAGCCTGGGAAGTCCTTCACGACGATGGCCTTCTTCCCGATGGCGGTCGCAAACGCCTGGGCCCTGTCGAGCGTCGCCTCGCTGGTCGTCAGGCCGCGCACGATCTCGAGGAGCTCCATCACCGGGACCGGGTTGAAGAAGTGAAGGCCGATGACGCGGCTGGGATCCGTCGCGGCGCCCGCGATCTCGGTGACGGAGAGCGACGACGTGTTGGTGCCGAGCAGCGCGTGCGCGGGTGCCTTGGCGGAGAGCTCGCGGAAGAGCGCGACCTTGAGCTCCATGCGCTCGGGGATGGCCTCGACGATGAGATCCGCGCCCGCGGCCGCGCTGGTGTCGCCCGCAGCGGCGATGCGTCCGAGCGTCGCGTCCTTCGCCGCCCCGTCGAGCTTGCCCTTCTCGACGAGCTTGCTGAGCGACTTGCCGATGTTCTGCATCCCCCGCTCGAGCACCGCGGGCGACACGTCGGTCAGCGTCACCGTCATGCCGGCTTGGGCGCAGACCTGCGCGATGCCGTTGCCCATGGTCCCTGCGCCGACGACCAAGACGGTGTTCACGGTGTTCTGCACGTCACTCATGCGCGCCTTGTTACCACTCGCTCTCGGGCACGGTCACGCTAGAACCCGTGCCTTCCGTGCGCCGCATCACCCATCACTACGTCGCGCCCCTCGATCAGCTGTGGATCGACTGCCTCGGCGCGCTCGGGTTCACGCTGAAGCGAGAGGCCGGGGCGTACGCGACGACCGACGGCAAGGGCACGCTCACCATCGCCGTCGATGGGGAGCTCGATCCCGATGACTGCTTGGCGCAGATGATCTTTCACGAGCTCTGCCACGCCGCGGTGCAAGGCCCCGAGTCGCTTCGGCAGCGGGACTGGGGACTGGACAACGAGTCCGAGCGAGACGAGGTGCGCGAGCACGCGACCCTGCGGGTGCAGGCGTATCTGTTGCGGCCGCTGGGGCTGCGAACGTTCCTCGGGCCGACCACGGACTTTCGCGCCTACTACGACGCGCTCCCCGAGGACCCCTTGGCGGGCGACGACCCCGCGATCGTCCTCGCACGCGCCGCGCTCGGTCGCATGCGGCGCGCGCCCTTCGCGCCGGCGGTGGGTCACGCGCTCTCCACGACGGCCACGATGATCCACGCGACGCGGGCGTTCGCCGAGCTGGCCCAGGCGCACGCGCAGCCGCGTCCGAATCCGGGGCCCCACACACCGGACCGGCTGCCGTCGCTCCTCGAGACCGTGGGCCCGCGCGCACCGTTCCACCCCGCGGGTGTCGCGATGCCGCCAGCGAGCGCGGTCGCTGCGAGCGAGACCTGCGGCACCTGCACTTGGTTCGGCCTCCCCAGTGCGCGTGCCGATCGCAAGACCGCGCGCTGCTCGAGCACCGACGCGAAAGTGCAGCGCGAGCTCTCGGCGTGTGAGCGGTGGGAGCCGATGCCCGCCTGCGAGACCTGTGGCGCGTGTTGCCGCGAGGCGTTCCACGTCCTCTATCTCTCCGCGCGCGAGCCATTCGTGAAGAAGCACCCCGAGCTGGTGGTGCTGCGCGAAGGACAGCGCGAGTTGCCGCGGCCGGGCGGTCGATGTCCTCCCTTGCGCGGCGATGGCGCGAACGAGCCGTATCGCTGTGCGGTGCACGAGGAGAGGCCGAAGACCTGCCGCGACTTCGAGCAGGGCGGCGCCAACTGTCTCGAAGCGCGGCGCCGCGTGGGCCTCTCGGTCTAGGTCACTCCGTCTAGGTCACTCGGAGCAGTTGATCAGCGGCAGCACCGTGCCCGGGCGACCGTGGGCCGTCAGGATGGTGTCGAGCTGCGCGTGGATGCTCTCCATCGTGTCCGCCATCCCCACCGCATTCCCGGGGGTGTTGGCGACGCAGATGAATTTCTCGATGCCGCACGCGTCGATCGTCTCGCACGAGCCGTTCACTGCAGCGGCGGCTTCGAGCGTGAGGTCGCCGTAGTACCCGAGGCCGTTCACCATCGTGAGCCGCACGTCGCGGGCCCGGCTGTCGAGGACCGCGCGGTAGGGGTCGGTGCCGATGCGGCCGAAGATGACCAGGTCCGCGCGGCGTCCCACCTCGATGGTGCCGATGAACGGGGCCAAGCCCACCACATCTGCCCCGTCCATGGTGGCCATCTCCCAGATGCGTCGAGGCGTGAGCCCGGTGATGCCCATCGCCCCTCCATAGTCGTAGCCCACCCGCATCTCACCGAGCATGTGGTCCTCGCCGGAGACGGTCCAATCCGGGCCCATCCCGATGGTCAGGTTGCGCGCCAGCATCTCCTCGATGGGCGCCGTCCGTCCGTAGAGCACGAGGTTGCTCGAGGGCGACCAGATCACCCGCGCGTTCGCGAGCACCGACTCGTCGAGCTCCGCGTTGGTCAGCGGGATCGAGTGGATCATCACTGAGGTCTCGTAGGGGTTCATCATCGCCCCTGGGTTCTCGAAGAGCAGCGAGCGGGTCGCGAACGCCGCCGTGTCCGGCACGCCCATGGGGCGCCGTCCGGCGAGGCAGTCGAACTCGAACACCGGGTTGGTGCGAAACACCGACGCCGAGGTGGGCTCGAAGCCCTCGCCCATGTGCATCACGTAGCGGGTGGTCATGCCCGAGGTGAAGTTGCCGATCAAGGTCGCGCGCTCCGCGTCGTCGGGGAAGCCCGACTCACACGGTCCCGCGATGGTGGTCTGCAGGAAGTCGGGACCGAGGCCGTGGTACTGGTCCGCGTTGCGGGCGAGCCTGTCCACGCAGTTCCGGTTGGGCGGGAGCTGGCCCTGGATGGTGGTGGTCCCATGGATGAGCGAGCGCAGCTCACCCCATTTGGCGCCGGGGCATTGAGCTCCGGTGTCCTGCCTGCCGTTGTTGTCGGAGTCCCCTTCCGGGCGAGTGAAGGCGCTGTAATCCGTATCGCCACGCCACTCGTAGCGGTTGGAGAAGAGCTCCGGAGGATCGGGCACCCACTCATCGAGGAAGTCGTAGGTCAGGTGGTTGTGCCCATCGATGAGCCCCGGCGAGATCACCGCGTGGGTGTCGATGACGGTCACGGTGTCGGCGCCCGCGGTGCCCGCGCAGCTCGCGGCCACGCAAGTGATGGTGTCGCCGACGACGAGGACCTCGCCGAGCAGGGGGCCCGTCGGCGTGAGCACGGTGCCTCGCAAGAGATAGCCGCCCGTGCCCATGCGGGTCACTTCGCTGGGCGGCGCCTCTGTGCTGGGCCCGGGAATGACGCCGCCGTCGGTGCCCGTATCGATCCCACCGTCGCTCGAGCCTCCATCCTCGTCGGGGATGGCGCCATCCGGGAGCGGCGCGTCGGTGCCCGCGTCGGCCAGCTCGCCCGTGTCCCCCTCGATTTCGGGGACATCGGGCGGCGGCTCCAGCGGCTCGTTGCAGCCGTTGAGGGCGAAGAGGCACGTAAGCGTGAGTACGACCGTAGCGGTGCGAGCCATCGGCAGAGGATACGCGATGTGCCGTGTCGAATGGAGGAGTCGAATGGATGGAGGGCGAGCGCGTGGACCCCAGCGCACGGGACCGAACGCGCGGCACCGCCCTGGCTGCTATCGTCGCGCGGTGCGTGTCCTCGTCCTGCATCCACCGCTGAGCCTGGCGCGCGACTGGATAGACTACCCCTACTTCGCGGATCTCGGCGCAGTGCAGCTCGCCGCGAGCCTGCGCCAGAGCGGTCACGATGTGGTGCTCGTCGACGCGTTCGCGCTGCCCAGCAGCACGCTGCACTTTCGTCGCGACGGTCGAGCGCACTTGGGGGCGGCGCTCATGGACGTGCTGGAGCGGGTCGAGCAAGCGCAGGCCGATGCGCCCTTCGATCTGCGGCTGGTCACCTTCACCCCGTTTCACCGACCGCCTCAGCGCGATGAGCTCTTGGGCTCGCTGCTCCGGGCCTTGCGCGCGATGGATGAGGCGCCGCTCTGGCTGCTCGACGCCTACCAGTCGGGTCAGCACTACGTCGAGGTCCCGACGATCCTCGATGCGTATCCGGAGGCGTCGCTCTGGCTGAAGTACGAAGCCGAGGCGAGCTTGCCGGCGTTGATGGATGGGTTGACGCGTGGCGAGGCGCCCGCGGGGGTGATCGCCGGTGAGCCGCCGGCGTCGCTCGATGCCCTTCCGCTGCCCGCGTGGGATCTGGTCGATCTCGACGCGCACGATCACTTTCTACTTCGGGTGATGGTGAATTCCGAGCGTGGTCCGTGGTCGTTCCCGATCGATGGGCGGACCCTGCCGATGATCACCTCGCGGGGCTGTCCGTTTCGCTGTGCTCATTGCAGCAGCAACCCCGGGAGAAAAGAAGGCGAGCCCAAGACGCAACGTCGTTTGAGTGCGATGCGACTGAGCGAGCACCTGGCCGGGCTCGCCGCATTGGACGTCACCCGAGTCGAAGTGCTCGACGAGCTGATCAACGTGAACGCGCGCCACTTCGATGCTTTCCTCGAGGGCATCGAGCAGCACGATCTGAAGCTCGATGTGCCGAATGGTTTCCGCGCCGACTACCTGCGCCGAGAGCATCTGATGCGCATGAAGGGCAGGGCGCAGACGATCAGCGTGAGCGCCGAGAGTGGGAATGCGCGGGTGCTCGACGAGGTGGTGGGCAAGGATCTCGATCTCGCGAACATCCATCGCATCGCCGAAGAAGCGCACGACGTCGGGGTGCCGCTCTTGATCCACTGGATCGTGGGCTTGCCCGGCGAGTCGGAGTCGGAGATCGAAGACACGCTCACGCTCGCGCTGGACCTCTATACCCGCTTCGGCGCGGAGCCCGCGGTGCAGTTCGCGACGCCTTTGCCCGGGACCCGCTTGGCGACCAAGGGCGCGCTGCCCATCGTCGATGATTGGGGCCCCCGCTTTCAGAAGATCCCGTCCCAGCCCGGCGCGCTGGTCACGGCGGACCGCCTGCTCACGCTCCGCGGCGCGTTCGATGATCGCGTCGCCGCGCTGCGCCCATGAACACCCTTCGGATCGGGATCGATCTCGGCGGCACCAAGATCGAGGGCGTGGTGCTCGATGCCTCGGGCGAGGTCGTGCTGCGGGAACGGGTCGCGACGCCAAAGACCCCGCGCGAGATCCACTTGGCGATAGCCGAGATGGTGCAGCGCTTCGATCAGCAGCTCGATGTGCAGTGCACCGTCGGCATCGGCACGCCGGGCGCGCTCTCGCCGCGGACGGGGCTGCTCCGCAACTCGAACACCGTGTGCCTCAACGGGACGCCGCTCGACCGGGATCTCGAGGCGGCGATAGGTCGACCCCTTCGCATGGCGAACGACGCGAACTGCTTCGCGCTGTCCGAGGCCATCGACGGAGCGGGGAAGGGCGCGCGCATGGTGCTCGGCTTGATCGTCGGCACCGGTACGGGCGCAGGCGTCGTGATCGACGGGCAGGTCTGGACCGGACCGAACGCCATCGCGGGCGAGTGGGGACACAACCCGCTACCCTGGCCCGAGCCGAGCGAGCTTCCCGGTGCGCCTTGCTACTGCGGTAAGCGCGGCTGCGTCGAGACCTGGCTGAGCGGACCGGGCCTGTCGCGAGATCATCTCGAGGTCACGGGTGAAGCCGTGAATGCGCACGACCTCGCCGAGCGCGCGGTGGCCGGTGAAGAGAGCGCCATCGCGACCATGGCCCGTCACGCGGGTCGCTTCGCGCGTTCCCTCGCGTCGGTTGTCAACGTGCTCGACCCCGACGTGATCGTGATCGGCGGCGGCCTCTCCCTGCACGCACCTCTCTATCCGTCGCTGGAGGCGCAGCTGCCGAGGTGGGTGTTCTCCGATCACGTCGCGACGCGCGTCGTCCCCGCCCAGCACGGCGACGCGAGCGGTGTGCGCGGCGCGGCCTGGCTCTGGCATTGATGTCGCGGTTGAAGATGGACAGGTTGTAAATCCAAGGGGCGCTCGCCGACAGACCCCCAGACACGAGGACCCACTTGCAGGCTGCTGCATCGAGCTGAGCTCGGTGTTCGCTCTGTGGGGGTCCTCCCACAGGGAGGTCGTGATGCGTAGGAGCAGTCAAATCCTTTGCGCAGTCGTCGCGTTGTTCGCGGTGGGCTGCTTAGAGCGTGAGCTTCGTCCAGTGAACCCCTGCACGACCTCTCGGGTCGAGCGGCGGATCAACCCGCAGAACGTCGACACCGTCGATGTGCTGTTCATGGTCGACAACTCGGGATCCATGCGTGAGGAGCAAGCGCTTCTGCGCGAGGAGATCCCGCGGATGATTCGAGTGCTCGCGTCGGGCAATCGAGATGACGACCTCGAGTTGGAGTTCACCCCCGTGCGCTCGATGCACGTCGGGGTGATCACCAGCGACATGGGCGCGGGCAGCCCGCCCACGGCCTCCGACGTGCCGAGCTGCAATCCCGGCCTGGGCGACGACGGGATCATGGTGAACACCGCTAGCGGTGCGGGCTGCGACACCACGTTCCCTTCGCGGGTATTCGCCTTCGAGCGGGGAGGGGACGAGGACGTGTTCGGCGCGCAGATCGGGTGCGTCGCGGATCTGGGGACAGGAGGCTGCGGCTTCGAGCAGCAGCTCGAGGCGACGCTGAAGGCGCTCTCGCCCGCGGCGTCGACCGACTTCGTGGCGAGCGATTACCTGGCACCGACGTTCGTCGCGGGCACCGGACACGCGGGCCCCGGCGGCGCGAACGAGGGCTTCCTTCGCGCCGACTCCGCGCTCGCCATCGTGGTGCTGACCGACGAAGAGGACTGCTCCGTGCCCGACTACGGACTCTTCTACTCGACGTTCCCCGGAGGCGGTCCGCCGAACCTGCGCTGCAACCGCAATCCCGGGTCGCTCTTCGAGATCGAGCGCTACATCGAGGGCTTCGCGCAGCTCCGCCAGAGCCCCAGTCTGCTGGTCTACGCCGCGATCGTCGGCATCCCTGGCGATCTCGCGGGCAGTGACATCGACGCTTACGACGCCATGCTCGGCGACCCGCGGCTGGAGCTGATCGAGATCGACGCCAACCCCGCGCCGGGGCTCGACTCGTTGGCGCCTTCTTGTGACACCGACAACGGGCTGGCCTATCCGCCGCGTCGCATCGTCGGCGTCGCCCGCGGCCTGGCCGAGCTCGGCGCCTCGACCACGGTGCAGTCGATCTGTGCGGCGAGCTTCGGTCCTGCGATCGACGTCATCATCGACCGGCTGATCGACGCGCTCGGGGGCGCGTGCTTGCCCCGTCCCCTCAACCAGAACGAGGACGGCACCGTCGAGTGCCAGGTCTACGAGCTCTTCCCCGCGGGCATGCGCTGCGACGACGCAGATCTCGACTTCGTCGCCACCGAGCGTGGCTCGAGCGCCACGGGAGAGACGACCACCGAGCGCGAGCTCTGCTTGATCCCCCAGATCACCCCGGCCCTGGGGATGGAGGGCACCGCACGTGGCTGGTACTACGACGACGCCAGTCCCGATGTGACGCGCAACTGCTCGGGCAGTCCCACGCCTCAGCGGGTGGCCTTCAGCCTCCTCGATCCCCCCGACGGCGCCGAGGTGCGGCTCAACTGCACCCAGGCGATCTTGCCGAGCAGCGAGGGTGAGGCGCAGCTCGGATCGTTCTGCACCCCGCACACGACGGGCGCGGAGAACCTCTGCCCCCTCGGGATCACGCCGAGCATGAGCACCGAGCACCACTTCTCCTGCGATCCGGTCACCCGCGCGTGCGGCGTCGCGTGCACCAGCAACGCGGACTGCGCGGGCGCCGGCCTGCTCAGCTACGTCTGCGACATCCGCACGGTGCTCGATGCGATCGGGGGCGACGCCAGCGATGTGCCCGACGTCGACGGCGACGGTGACGTGGACGACGATGATGGCGGCGCCCGCTACGGGTACTGCATCAACCCCACCTGCTAGGGCGAGCGAGTCTGGGGTGCGCCGGCCAAACGAGGATCGGCGCACCTCTGCCTACAGCGCCGCCCGTCTCCCGTGAAAAGGGTTCGTGCGCGACGCACTTGGAAATCGGGTTGATCGGAACCGACGAAGTCCTGTACCTTCAGATGCCCCATTCGGGAGGACTGCATGTTGCGTTGGAATCAGAAGACTTTCCTGTTGATCTCGGCGTTCGCGCTCTTCGGCTACGGCTGCTTGGAGCGGGAGCTTCGGCCCGTGAACCCCTGCACCACCTCGGAGGTGGGCCGGACGATCTCGATCGATAACGTCGATACGGTCGACCTCTTGTTCATGGTCGATAACTCGAACTCCATGAACCAGGAGCAGTTCCTGCTTCGGATGGAGATCCCCCGGATGGTGCAGGTCCTGGCGTCGGGCGATCGCGACGGCGACGGCACGGCCGAGTTCACCGCGGTGCGCTCGATGCACGTCGGCATCATCACCAGTGATCTCGGCGCGGGCAACGTGCCCGCCGGCGAGACGGTCCCCAGCTGCGATCCCGGCCTGGGCGACGACGGCATCATGCGGAACACCAGCCGCGGCGGTACGGGCTGTCTCCCCACGTATCCCTCGCGCGTCTTCGCGTTCGAGCGAGACGGCGGCGGCGACCCGGCGGCGTTCGCAGCGGATGTCGGCTGCGTCGCGGACCTCGGGACCGGAGGTTGCGGCTTCGAGCAGCAGCTCGAGGCGACCCTCAAGGCCCTCTCGCCCGCCTCGCCCCAGCCCTTCGTATCGTCGGCATACGTGCCGTTGACCTTCTTCGGCGGTACCTTCGGTCACGGCGATGATCCCGGCAGCAACGGGGACTTCCTGCGCCCCGACTCGGCGCTGGCGATCGTGCTCCTCACCGATGAAGAAGACTGCTCGGTCCCCGAGTACAACATCTTCTACATGAACGACCTCATCTACGCGGGGAATCCGCTCAACCTGCGCTGCTCCCGCTTCGGGGCGACGGCGCTGTACTCGACGGACCGCTACGTCCGCGGGTTCATCCAGCTCCGTGAGAACCCTGGCCTCCTGATCTTCGCCCCGATCGTGGGCATCCCGGTCGATCTGGTGGACTCCAGCTACGAGGACATGCTCGCGGACGCGCGGCTCACCGAGATCGAGGACACTGCGATGGTGCCCCCGCAGCGCCTGCTCCCCTCGTGCAACACCGACAACGGCGTGGCCTTCCCGCCGCGCCGGATCATCGAGGTCGCCCGCGGTCTCCGCGACGCCCGGGCCTCGACCACAGTGCAGTCGATCTGCGCCGCGAGCTTCGGACCGGCCATCGACGTCATCGTGGCTAAGATCGCCGACGCCCTCGGTGGCGCCTGTCTCCCCCGTGCGCTGAACCAGGCGGCGGACGGCACGGTGGGCTGCGACGTCTTCGAGCTCCTGCCCGCCGCGGGCGGTACGGCGACCGAGACCAACTGTGACGACCCCACGGTCGGCTTGGAGCGGGTCGGCAGCGAGACCTTCACCCGGGTCGACGGCACCACGTTCACCCGCGAGCTCTGCTTGGTCGAGCAGGTGACCCCCGCCGTCGGCGCAGTCGGCGGCGAGCGCGGCTGGTACTACGACAACGTCAGCCCGGAGGTCATCGGCGCCTGCGCCGCGACCAACGAGAGCCCCCAGCGGATCGCGTTCTCGATGCTCCGTCCCCCGACGGGCGCCGAGGTTCGCCTCAACTGCAACCAGGCGATTTTGCCGCCCAGCGAAGGCGTGGCCCAGCTGGGTACGTTCTGCGATCCCACCGCGGCATCGGGTCCGACCAACTTGTGCCCGATGGGCGTTCCCCCCTCGGGCACGGGCGCCTTCACCTGCGACCCGCTCGCCCGGATCTGCGGCGTCGCGTGCACGAGCAACGCGGACTGCACGACAGCCGGCCTACTCAGCTATGTCTGCGACACCCGGGCCCGGTCGGTGGTGAGCGGTGACGACATGGATGGTCCCGAGCCATACAACTTCTGCGTGAACCCCACCTGCAACTGAGCGGGCCGCAGACGACCTGGCGCTGACCTCTTCGAGAGGGCGCGCGGGTCACGAGGAGCGCCGGACGGAGATTCTCCGCCCGGCGCTTCGCATTTCCGTCGCCCTTCCGTGGGCGTGCCGTTGGCGACGCTCGACGGATCCGCGCAGTTTGCCGTTGTGGGAATGGGTGGAGTTTGTCTAGTATCGGCCGCCGATTTGCCCGGCTCGGAGCCGGCGGAGGAAAGCGTGTCAGAAAAGACGCTGAAGACCCTGGTTTGCGGGGCAATTCTATTCTTGTTCCTCGGTGGCGGTGAGTGCTCACGCGCTCGCGTCGAGTCGCTGAACGCGATGAACGAGGGCGTCGTGTACGCAGCCCAGAAGCGATACACCGACGCGGTCGACTCGCTTCGTGAGGCGAGCGCCCTCGATCCCACCAACGACGCGGCGTACTGGAACCTCGCCATCGTCCACATGGAGATGCAGCAGTACGAGGCGGCGCGTGACGACCTGCGTCGCGCGCTCGAGATCAACCCGGACTCCGCGGGCTTCCACGAGAAGCTGGGCACCGTGCTGATGGAGCTGGAGAACTGGGATGAGGCGCGCGGCGAGTTCGAGCGCGCCATCGAGCTCGATGAGGACCTCTTCAAGGCCTACTTCAAGCTCGGACAGATCTACGAGCACCTCGATGATCCACAGCACGCGCTCGAGCAATACACCGCGGCCATCAACCACGGACCGCGCTTCATCGAGGCGTACCGGGCGCTGGGTCGGCTCTACGCGGATCTTGGGTACCTCGCCGAGGCGGCGCAGGTGCTCACCAGCGGCCTGAGCGTGGTCATCGACGACACCAGCGACGAGGCCGACCTCCATCACCTCTTGGGCACGGTCTACCAGCAGCAACAGAACTACGACGCCGCCGTCGAAGAGTTCCGCGCGGCCTTGGCGATCGAGCCCGCGATGGCCGACGCGCTCTTCTCGCTGGGCTGGACCTACGGCCTGCAGGACAACCGCGAAGAGGCCCGGCGCTATTTGCAGCGCTACATCGAGGTCGCCACTGGCAGCGCCCCCGCTCACTACCTCAAGGCCGCGCAGGATCGCATCGGCGATCTCTCGGGCCCCTAACGCTAGCTTTGGCACTTCACGTATTCTCGCCGCGTCGTCGCTTCGCACCCCATCCGGGCGCGTGCGCCGGCGCGACTATTTCTGACCTCGCGTGGCGCGCTCGAAGTGAAGCTTCGGGAGCGGGCACGCGAGGACCCGCATGAACGAGATTTCTACGACTGAGTTCGGAGGCACTGGTGGAGTCGAACGAGACCGTGACGCGTGAGTTGACCGCCGACGAGCAGCAGCGCCTAGCCGAGCTGGACGAGGCGATCGCCAAGTTCGAGGGTCAGAAGCGCTGGTCCGACGTCATCAAGAGCATCCTCGCGAAGGCGGAGATCGTGGCGTCGCCCGAGGACAAGGTCGCGCTGCTATCGCAAGCAGGGCAGCTCTACGTCGAGCGATCCTCGAACCAGGCCGAAGCCATCAAGTGCTACGAGGCCGTGCTCGAGATCTCTCCGCACGATCTTCAGGCGCTGAGCAACCTGAAGGAGATGTACGAGAAGCGCCGCGACTGGGAGAAGCTGGTCGGCGCGATGGAGCGCGAGGCCGAGCTCCTCGACGACTCCGATCGCGGCATGCGCTACCTCGAGATGGCGCAGCTCGCGACCGAGAAGCTCCGCAAGCCCGACATCTGCATCTCGCTCTGGCAGAAGGTGCTGAGCTACGACCCCGAGCAGTCGGATGCCCTCGCGGCCCTAGCGGGCCTCTACGAGCGAGCCCGCGAGTGGGAGCCCCTCGCGCAGGTCCTAGAGAAGCAGATCGAGCAGACCGGCAGCGGCGACGATCAGAAGACGCTTCTCACCAAGCTCGGCACCATCTACGCGGACAAGCTCAACGACGACCGCGGCGCGGTCAGCGCGTATGGGCGCCTGCTCGCGATCGATCCCGAGGACAAGCGCGCCCAAGAGCAGCTGAAGCGCCGCTACGTCGCCATCAAGGCCTGGGACGATCTCGAAGCGTTCTACGAGTCGTCGGGCAAATTCGACGAACTCATCCGGACCCTCGAGCGCGAGGCCGGGAGCAAGGAAGCCTCCCAAGAAGAGCAGATCGATCTCTACTTCCGCTCCGCGCGCCTCTGGGAGCGACAGGACAAGGCGGACCGGGCCGCGAAGGCCTACGAGAAGGTCCTCGAGCTCGACGCAGAGAACCTCGCGGCCGCGGTCGCGCTGACCCCCATCTACGAGGCGGCGAGCGACGCGAAGAAGCTCGCGGCTGCCTACGAGGTGCGCCTCAAGCACCCCGGTGTCCCCGAGGAGCGCATCGTGCTGCTCCGCGAGGCGGGCGTCCTCTACGAGGAGAAGCTCCGCAAGCCCGATTTCGCGTTCGCCCGCTACCTCGAGGCCCTGCGCCTCGATCCGATGCAGGAGCTCCTGCGCGAGGACGTCGCCCGGCTGGCGCCTTCGGTCGAGGGCTGGAACGACGTGGTCAGCGCGTACCGCGCGGGCATCGAGGGAGCGACCGACGAGGACGCCAAGCTCGATCTGCGCATGCAGCTGGGCTCGGTCATCGAGACCCAGGTCCTCGGTGGGACGGGCAACGTCGAAGACGCGATCGCCCAGTACCGCGGCGTCTACGACGCGCAGTCGGATCACGGCGGCGCCATCGAGGCCCTCGAGCGCCTCTATCGGCAGACCGAGAAGTACGCCGAGCTGCTCGACATCTACGACCGCCGCATGGAGCTGGAGTCGGACTCCGACGCGCGGCGCCGGATCGCCTACGGTCGCGCATCCCTCCTTCAGAACGAGCTGGGCGACGCCGCCCGGGCGATCGAGGGCTACCGAGGGATCCTCGCCGAGTGGGGCGACGGCGAGGTCGACGCGTACGGCGCGCTCGACGGGCTCTTCGAGAAGGAAGCGCGCTTCGCGGATCTCGCGGAGACCCTCGAGCGTCGGATCGATCTGGGTCCCGAGACGCCCGAAGAGCTCGCGTCGCTCAAGTTCCGCTTGGCGCGGGTGCTCGACCAGCACCTCAGCGACAAGGAGCGCTCGCTCGAGCTCTTGCGCGAGGTGGTCACCCTCGACCCCGATCACGCCGGCGCGCGCGCGGCGCTCGAGGCGTACCTCCCCGACCCCAAGCTCGGCGTGCCTGCGGCGCAGATCTTGGAGCCGCTCTACGAGGCTAACAGCGACTGGGAGGCCCTGATCCGGGCCCTCGAAGTGCTCGCGGCGGGCGCCCAAGAGGCCGAGCAGCGACGCGAGCTCTTCACCAAGATTGGTGAGACCGCGGGCGGACAGGTGGGCGATCTGCGGCGCGCGTTCGACGCGTTCGGCAAGGCGTTCGCCGAGAGCCCCGAGAACGAGCAGACCCTCGGGCAGCTCGAGGAGATAGCGGAGGCCAAGAACTGGTGGGACGACCTCGTGAACCTGGTCGCAGGTCAGGCGAGCGAGTCCGAAGACCCGGCGCTGATGCGGGCCTTGTGGATCCGCGCGGCAAACCTGCACGAGGGACGCCGGAACGACATCGACGCGGCGGTCGGCGCCTACAACAAGGTGCTCGAGGCCGATCCGGGCGATGCCGAGGTCCTGGACTCGCTCGATCAGCTCTACCGGCGCACCGAGCGCTGGCGGGATCTGCTCGGGGTGCTCCGCAAGAAGAGCGAGCTCGCGACGGATGAGCAGGAAGAGCTCCTCGCGCAGGTCGCGCAGATCCACGAAGAGCTCCTCGAAGAGCCCGACCAAGCGATCGGGGTCTACAAGGAGGTCCTCGAGCTCGATCCCACGAGCCGCCTGGGTCTCTCCTCGCTCGACCGGCTCTTCGAGAAGCAGGAGCGCTGGACTGATCTCGCCGACAACATCGGCCGTCAGCTCACGCTCACCAGCTTTCCCGACGAGCAGACCGCGCTGCAGCTCCGTCTCGCGACCCTCCGCGAGAGCCGCATGGGCGGCGCTGAAGCGGCCATCGAGATCCATCGCGAGATCCTCGACAGGGATCCGAGCAACGCGTCTTCGCTCGGCGCCCTCGAGCGCTTGCTCGCGGTCCCCGCGCATCAGCCCGTGATCACGGAGATTCTCGAGCCGCTCTACCAGAGTTCGAACGAGTTCGGGAAGCTGGTCCAGGTCCTCGAGATCCAGACGACCCACGCGAGCTCGCCCGAGCAGCGGGTGGATCTGTTGCACCGCATCGCGGAGCTGCAGGAGGTCGCGCTCGACGATGCACCGACGGCGTTCGCCAGCATGGCGCGCGCGCTCGCCGAAGATCCCGCGAACACCGACACCGCCGAGCGCCTCGAGCGCCTCGCCGCGGCGACCGGCGACGCGCAGGCCCTGGCGCTGGTCTACGAGGAGCGCGCCGACGTGCTCATCGCTGGCTTGCGGCAGCCCGAAGAGGGCGACGCGCCGCCGGATACCTCGCTCGCGACCACCCACTTGGTGCGCGCAGCGGAGATCCGCGAAGAGGCGCTCAACGACACCGCGACCGCCATCGGTCACTACCGCCGGGTGCTCACCGTCGACGCGGTGCACCTCGGGGCGGCCACTGCGCTCGAGCGGCTCTACCAGATGAGTGAGCAGTGGGAGGCGCTGGCCGAGATCCTCTTGATGAAGAGCAAGATGCTCGACATCCCCGACGATCAGAAGGAGCACCTCTTTCGCGCTGCGGCGATCTACGAGGAGCTGCTGGAGCGGCCCACGGACGCGATCACCGTCTATCACCAGGTGCTCGAGGTCGATCCCGAGGAGCTGGCCGCGCTCGACAAGCTGACCGAGCTGAATCTCAAGCTCGAGAAGTGGCCCGAGCTGCTGGACATCTACACGAAGAAGGCGGACGTCGTCGGGGATCCCGATGAGAAGAAGCGCCTCTTCCTGGAGGTCGGTGCGGTCTACGAGCGTGAGCTGAACGACGCCGCCAAGGCGACCGACACCTACCAGCGGATCCTCGAGATCGATCCCGATGATCTCACCGCGATCCAGCGCCTCGACGCGCTGCATTTTGCGGCGGGTAACTGGCAGGAGCTGCTCGAGATCCTGGAGCGCGAGGCGGATCTCGCGAGCGACCCCAACGAGATCACCTCGTACCGCTACCGCATCGCGGAGCTCTGGGATCACAAGCTGAACGACGCGGGCAAGGCCATCGATGGCTACGCCGGCATCCTCGACTCGACGCCCGATCACCAGCCGACGCTCGATGCCCTCGAAGCGATGATCGCGGCGGGCAAGGAGCCGCTCCGCTCCGCTGTCACCCTCGAGCCCATCTACCTGCAGTTCGGCGAGTTCGCGCGGCTGGCCGCGGTGCTCGAAGTGCAGGTCGCGGGCGAGGAGGATCCCTCCCGTAAGATCGAGCTCTTGCACCGCATCGCGGAGCTGCACGAGACCCAGCTGGAGCAGGTGCGCCCTGCGTTCGACGCGTACGCTCGGGCCCTACCGCTGGACTCCGCGCACGATCACACGCTCGCGTCGGTCGAGCGCTTGGCCTCTGACCTGAACGCGTTCGCCGAGGTCACCAAGCTCTACGACGCCGAGCTCGACAAGCTGGCCGAGAACCCCGACGCGCTCGTCGAGCTGGGGATGCGGACCGCGCAGATCTACGAGGTGCAGCTCGGTGACGTCGAGAGCGCCATCGTCCGGTACAACCGGGTGCTCGCGGCCGAGGAGACCCACCCCGAGGCGATCGAGAGCCTCGACCGGCTCTACGCCGCGACGGAGCGCTGGGCCGAACTCGCGGTCATCCTCGAGAAGGAAGCCCAGAACGCCGGGAGCCCCGAGGAGACCCTGGATTTCCAGTTCCGCCTCGGGCAGGTGCACGAGCACCACCTCGGTCAGGTCGATCAGGCGATCCAGCAGTACAAAGAGATCCTGGCCGCGGCCCCCGAGCACGCGCCCGCGCTCTCGGCGCTCGAGAACCTCTTCGCGAGTGGCGTACAGCCCCTGGCGATAGGCGAGGTGCTCGAGCCGCTCTATCGGATGAGCGAGAACTGGGAGCGCCTGGTCTCCGTTCAAGAGGTGCAGCTCGCGAGCATGGACGACGCCGAACAGCGGCTCGACATGATCCACCGCATCGCCGAGATCGCGGAGGACCGCGCGGCCGAGCCGCAGCTCGCCTTCGAGTGGCATCAGCGCGCCCTGCTCGCGAGCCCGCTCAACGAGCGCGCGATCGGTGACACCGATCGCTTGGCGGCCGCGCTTCAGAACTGGGAGCAGCTCGCCGACACGTTGGCGACCGTGCTCACGGAGCGCACCGACAAGGAGACCCGCGTCGCGGTCGGCCATCGGCTGGCGCGCATCTACGAGGAAGAACTCGGGGACGCCGAGCGCGCGGTGAACACTCACCTCTTCGTGCTCACGGCGGAGCCGGCGGACGCCGAGACCCTCGAGAACCTCGATCGCATCTACACGGAGAACGGCGCGAGTGAGGCCCTGCAAGAGGTGCTGGCGCGGCGCGCTGCCGCGAGCACCGAAGTCCCCGACAAGGTGGAGCTCCTCTACCGTCGCGGTCAGGTCCTCGAGAACGATCTGGGACGCATCGACGAGGCCGTCGGGGTCTACCGGAGCGTCGTCGAGGGCGACGACAAGGATCACGAAGGCTCGATCCAAGCCCTCGCGAACATCTACACCGAGAAGCAGGACTGGCGGGCGCTGGCCCAGGTCTTCGATCGCGAGCTCGGCATCGCGATGGGCGACAGCGGTCGCTCGGACGTGCTGGCCAAGACGGCGCGCCTCTTCTCCGATCACCTGAACGACGACGCGCGCTCCATCGCGCTCTGGCGGCAGGTGCTCGATCTCCGCGGTGAGGATCCCGAGGCGCTCAACGCGCTCGGTGAACTCTACGCGCGGGGCAGCGACTGGAACGCGCTGGTCGACGTGCTCGACCGCGAGGCGAACATCGCCGCCGACGACGAGACCCGGGTGCAGATCCTCTCGGATTTGGGCCGCGTCTCCTACGTGAAGCTGAAGAACGAGCGCGCCGCGCTCGACAACTGGCAGCGCGTCCTCGACATCGATCCCACCAACACCGACGCGCTCTTCGCGCTGGTGGACATTCATCGGACGACGTTCGAGAAGGCCGGCGGGATCGCTGCGGCGGCCGAGGGTAACGCGAGCGCGCAGGACCTGGTGGATGCGCTCCATCGAGTCATCGAGGTCGGCACCGCCACCCTCGACGGGGCGATCATCGAGACATGCTACATGCAGCTCGGCACCCTATACGAGAAGGCGCTGGGCCAGCCCCGTGACGCCATCGACGCGTACAACCAAGCGCTGGACCTGAACGCCCAGAACTTCGTCGCGATGGACGCGCTCGAGCGGCTCTATTCGGCCGACAGCGAGTGGTCGAACACCATCGAGGTGATGGAGCGTCGCGCGGACGCGCTCGAGGCGCCCGGGGACAAGATCACCGTCCTCAACAACATCTCTCGGATGTGGGCGGACCAAGAGAGCACGCCCGATCGGGGGACCAGCGCCTACCAGCGCATCCTCGGTTTGGCGCCTTCGCACGTCGAGGCGTTCGATAGGCTCGAGGGTCTGCACAACACTGCGGAGCGCTGGGACGATCTCGTCGAGATGTACCTGACCCGCGTCGAGAACACCGAGTCGACCGGGGCGCGCGTAGTACTTCTGCGGAAGGTCGCCGACGTCCAGGAGCGTAGGCTCGACGACAAGGAGCAGGCGTTCGGCGCGCTTCAGATCGCTTGGGAAGAGGACTTCACCGATCCCAAGACGGCCGAAGAACTCGAGCGCATCGCGGGCCTCACCCAGAAGTGGAACGAGCTGCTCGCCATCGCGAACAACGCGCTGAAGCAGGTCGAGGATCCCCGCACCAAGATCGCCATCTGTCTCTCGTGCGCCAAGTGGTACGGGACCCAGCTCGGGCACCCCGAGTACGCGATCCCGTACTACCAGCAGATCCTCGCGCTGGACCCGGCGAACGTCGCGGCGATGCGGCAGATGGCCGACCTCTACCGCTCCACCGGTCAGTGGCAGACGCTGGCGCAGGTGCTCGCTCGCCTCGTCGACATCACCCCCGGCGCCAGCGACAAGGCTGGCGTCTACGTCCAGATGGGCGAGCTCGCCGAGCAACACCTGAACCTTCGGGATCAGGCGCGCGGCTACTACCGCCAGGCGCTCGATACCGATCCCAAGCACATCGGCGCGCTCGAGGCGCTGGAGCGGGTCTATCGCGCCAGCGGTGAGTGGAACGAGCTCTTGGATGTGTTGCGCCGCAAGGCCGATGCCATCGAGGACCCCGAGGCAGTTCTGGAAGCGAAGCTCCAGATTGCCGAGGCCTACGAGGATCGAACGGGCAACACCGACGAGGCGATCGCGACCTACCAGGACGTGCTTGCCGCCGACGGACAGAGCCTGCGCGCCATGAAGGGCCTCGAGCGGCTCTTCTCCCAGAAGGAGCGCTGGCCCGACCTGTTGACGGTCCTCGAGCGCCAGTACGAGGTCGTCTCCACCGAGAAGGAGCGCATCTCGATCCTCTTGCGTGTCGCTGCGATGTGGGAGGAAGAGTTCGTCAAGCCGGAGAAGTCCGCCGAGCGTCTCGAGCAGGTGCTGGAGATCGATCCCAACAACGAGCAGGCGCTACGCGGCCTCGAGCGCATGTATCGGAACATGCAGCGCTGGGACAAGCTGATCGAGACCTACGATCGGCACGTCACGGCGACCCACGATCGGGGTGAGAAGCAGACGCTGCTCTGCGCGATGGGCGCCGTGCAGCACGTCGAGCTGAACGATCTGGACCGCGCGGTGGACGCATACCTCACGGTGCTGTCGATCAATGACGACAACGTGACCGCGCACGACGCGCTCTCTCGCATCTACGACAAGCGCGGCGATCACGGCCAGGCGCTGGACTCGATGGGGGTGCTCAGTCGCCTCCTCACCGATCCCCAGCAGCTGGTGGACCTGCGCTACCGCATGGGCTCACTCCTCGACGAGAAGCTCGGCGACCGGGCCTCGGCCATCGACGCGTACCAGAGCGCCATCGACGTGGAGCCCGGGCATCTGCCATCGCTCGAGGCGATGCGGAAGATCCAGCTGGACGCGGGCGACTGGCTCGCCGCGGCCAAGTGCCTGGAGCAAGAGGCGCAGTACCAGCAGCAGCCCCGCCTCATCGCGCGCCTGCTGGTGGAGCTCGGCGCGCTGTACGACCAGCGGCTCGACGAGCACGAGCGAGCGATCGAGGTCTATGAGGCCGCGCTCCGGCAGGATCCGGACAACGAGGACGCCGCACTCCCGCTCGCCGACGAGTACTGGCGTCAGGGCCGATGGGCCGATGCCGCGCCGCTCTTCGACAACTTGGTGAAGCGCTCGAACAAGCGCGCGCCTGCCGAACAGCAGCGCCTCGCGTTCATGCTCGGTCAGGCGAGCACCCAGGTCGGCGACAACGAGGGGGCCATCCGCGCGCTCAGTAAGGCGCAGCAGCTGGATCCCCAGCACCTGCCCACGCTGATGGCGCTCTCGAACGCGTACTACACCGCCCAGAACTGGGAGAACGCGTTCAAGCACTTCCAGATGATCCTCGTGCACCACCGCGATGCGCTGCAGAAGGAAGAGCTGGTCGACGTCTTCTACAAGCTCGGCGTGATCAAGCGCGAGCAGGGCGACCGCCGCAAGGCGATCAACATGTTCGACAAGGCGCTCGAGGAGGATGCCGGACATCGGCCGACCCTCGAGGCGACCGTCGGCATCTACGAGGCCTCGGGTGACTGGGAACAGGTCATCCACTTCAAGAAGCAGATCCTCGAGCAGCTCGATGGCGACGAGCTCTTCGCGATGTTCGAGACCATCGGTGATCTCTGGCAGGAGAAGCTGAAGAACGGGCCCAAGGCGATCGAGAACTACGCCCAGAGCTCCGAGCTCCAGCCCAAGAACCACAAGATCCTCCACAAGCTGCTGGGCCTCTACCAGAGCAGCAAGATGTGGGATCAGGCCATCGAGATCATCGAGCGCGTCTCGGGCTTGGTCGACGACATGCAGGTGTCGGACGAGACCAAGAAGGGGCAGCAGTCCAAGTACGCGTACACCATCGCCGTCGTCCTCCGTGACGAGGTGAAGGACACCGATCGGTCGATCGAGTACTTCAATAAATCGCTCGATCTCGACGGGAGCCAGCTCAAGGCCTTCGAGGCGATCAACAAGATCCTCAACACCCGTAAAGAGTGGAAGCCGCTCGAGCGGGCCTACCGCAAGATGCTTCACCGCATCGCCGGCAAGGGGAACACGGATCTCGAGTTCTCGCTGTGGGAGACCCTCGGTCTCATCTACCGCGACCGGCTCAAGCAGCCCGAGAACGCGGTCGAGGCCTTCAAGGTCGCCGCCTCGCTCAAGCCCGACAACGAGAAGCAGCACTTGATGCTCGCCGAGCTCTACTCGTCGATCCCGGGCAAGACCGACGAGGCCATCGCCGAGCACCAGTGGCTGCTCAAGCAGGACCCCTACCGCGTCGACTCCTACCAGGCGCTCTACAAGCTCTACTTCGATGCGCGCGCGTACGACAAGGCGTGGTGCCTCGCGGCGACGCTGACCTTCCTCAAGAAGGCCGACAACGAGCAGGTCCAGTACTTCGAGCAGTACCGTCAGAAGGGACCCATCCGGCCCGCGTCGCGCCTCGACAACGAGCGCTGGCTCAAGGACCTGGTGCACCCCGAAGAAGACTTGGTCGTCGCCAAGATCTTCGAGCAGGTCTGGCCCGCGCTGCTCTCGCTGCGCGGCAAGCCGGACAAGGACGCAGGCCTCGCGGCGAAGTACGCCGTCGATCCCGCGACCCACACCGCCACGATGCCGCGCACCTTCGGGTTCGTGTCGCAGGTGCTCGGTCTGCCCACGCCGCGTCTGTTCCTTCGGACCGACGTGCCGGGCGGCCTGACCCACATGCCGGTCTATCCGCTCGCGTCGCTCTCGGGCTCGACGCTGCTCTCGGGCTTTCAGCCTCAAGACCTGATGTTCATCTGCGCCCGGCATCTGTCGGACTACCGCGGTGAGCACTACATCCGCACGCTCATGCCCTCGAATACCGAGCTCAAGACGGTGCTCATGGCGGCGCTCCGGATCTCCAACCTGGTGCCCGCCGATCCGGCGGTCGATCCCATCGCCGTCCAGCTTCGCGAGAAGATGAACGCGCCGCAGGTCGACGCGCTCGGGACCCTCGGTCGTCGCTTCGTCCAGGCCGGCGCGCGGACCGACGTGAAGCGCTGGCTTCAGTGCGTCGAACTCACCGCGTGCCGCGCGGGCTTCCTCATCTGCAACGATCTGGAGACCGCCGCCCGCATGATCCAGACGCTGGGCGCCACCAGCGCCGTCGATCTTGCCCCCAAGGAGAAGATCAAGGAGCTGGTGCTCTTCAGCGTCTCCGAGGAGTACTTCCGCCTGCGCCAGGTCCTGGGCATCCAGATCCCGGTGTCCTGAGCGACTCCGCGGCCGACGGGCTGCGGTCGTGGGCAGATGTCTCGAGTCTCCGAGCACGCCATCGCGCTGCCGAATCGCCGGGCCACCCGGCGGCTCGGCGCGGCGATGGCGAGTTCGTTTCTGCCTGATGACGTCGTCTTCCTCGAGGGCGCGCTCGGGGCGGGCAAGACGTTCTTGGTCCGCGCGATCGCGCGTGGCCTCGGCGTGCCCACCGCGATCCCCATCCAGAGCCCCACCTTCGCGCTGGTGCACGAGCACCCGCTCGACCACTCAGCGCTGACGACGTTGGTGCACGCGGATCTCTACCGGCTGGGCGCGTCTGGTGAGCTCTCCGAACTCGGGCTCGGCGAGCACGAGCACGCGGTGATCTGTATCGAGTGGGGCGAGCGCTTTCGCGAGGTCCTGGAGCCCCCTTTGGGGTCGCTCTTGCTGACGCTCTCGGGGTCCCCGCGCATGGCGCAGCTCACGGGCCGTGGCGCGCGTGGCGTGGCGCTCGTGACCCACATCGCCAACGCGCTTGCGACCCCTTCCCCAGCGCGGTAACTGGCGGGCCGATGCCGCGCCGTGATGACCTAAAAAAGATCCTCCTGGTCGGCTCGGGGCCGATCGTCATCGGTCAGGCTTGCGAGTTCGACTACTCGGGCACCCAGGGCGCCAAAGCGCTGCGGCAAGAGGGCTACGAGGTCATCCTCGTCAACTCCAACCCCGCGACGATCATGACGGACCCGGAGTTCGCGGATCGCACGTACATCGAGCCGCTCACGCCCGAGGTGCTCGAGGCGATCATCGTGCGCGAGAAGCCCGATGCCCTGCTGCCGACGCTCGGCGGGCAGACCGCGCTCAACCTCGCGCTCGCGCTGCACGACAACGGCGTGCTCCAGAAGTACGGCGTGGAGCTGCTCGGCGCGAACGTGGGAGCTATCCGGAAGGCCGAGGATCGCGAGCTCTTCAAGCAGGCGATGGAGAAGCTGGGCTTGGGCGTCGCGAAGGCCCGCACGGCCAGAACCATCGAAGAGGCGGATGAAGCGGTGAAGGAGATCGGCTTCCCGATCATCCTTCGTCCATCGTTCACCATGGGCGGCTCGGGCGGGGGAATCGCCTACAACAAGGAAGAGTTCGACGCGGCCATTCGCTGGGCCTTCCAGCAGAGCCCCACCCACGAGTGCCTCGTGGAAGAGAGCGTGCTCGGCTGGAAGGAGTACGAGCTCGAGGTCATCCGCGATCCGGCAGACAACTTCATCGTCATCTGCTCGATCGAGAACTTCGATCCGATGGGTGTGCACACCGGCGACTCGATCACCGTCGCGCCCGCGATGACGCTGACCGACAAGGAGTACCAGCACCTGCGCGACATGGCGCGCGCCATCATCTCGGAGATCGGCGTCGAGACCGGCGGATCGAACATCCAGTTCGCGGTGAACCCGGAGGACGGCCGGGTGATCGTCATCGAGATGAACCCGCGGGTCTCGCGGAGCTCGGCGCTCGCCAGCAAAGCGACGGGCTATCCCATCGCCAAGATCGCGGCGAAGCTCGCCGTCGGCTACCGCCTGGATGAGCTGCGCAACGACATCACCGGCACCAGCGCCGCGTTCGAGCCCACCATCGACTACGTGGTGGTGAAGTGGCCGCGCTTCGCGTTCGAAAAGTTCCGCGGCGCCGACCCGCGCCTGACCACCCAGATGAAGTCGGTCGGCGAGGCGATGGCCATCGGCAAGACCTTCAAGCAAGCGTTCCAGAAGGCCGCGCGCAGCTTGGAGATCGGCCGCGACGGCTTGAGCTCACTGCTCTCGCGGGTGGACTACCGGACGCTGGTGACGGACGTGCGAGCGATGAAAGCCGCGCTGCCAGGGAGCGGCTACACCGCGGTGGTCAGCCGTCCGAACGAGAACCTGCCGGCCGCGACGAGGGAAGAGAACCTCGAGGCCTTGCTCGAGATCGTGGAGACGCCGCTCGCCGACCGCGCTTGGTACATGGCGGACGCGTTCCGGGTAGGCGCGACCGTCGAAGAGCTGCACCGCGCCACCCGCGTCGATCCCTGGTTCCTCGTGCAGATGAAGGAGATCATCGACGAGGAGGAGCGCATCGCCGCCTCTAAGGGCGAGCTGAGCGTGGAGTTGCTCGAGCGCGCCAAGTCGCTGGGCTTCACGGACACCCGCATCGCACAGCTGGCCGGGGTGGATGCGAGCGTGGTGCGCGCGGCGCGCAAGAGCGTGTCGGTCGAGCCCATCTATGCGCGGGTCGACACCTGCGCGGCCGAGTTCGTCGCCAAGACGCCGTATCTCTACTCGACGTACTCGAACTGGCGGGACGGCACGGAGACGGCGAGCGAGGCGAACCCGACCGATCGACAGAAGGTGATGATCCTCGGCGGCGGTCCCAACCGCATAGGTCAGGGGATCGAGTTCGACTACTGCTGCGTGCACGCAGCCTTCGCGCTGAAGGAGCTCGGCCTGGAGACCATCATGGTCAACTGCAACCCCGAGACCGTCTCCACCGACTACGACACCTCGGATCGGCTCTACTTCGAGCCGCTCACCCTCGAGGATGTGCTCGCGATCGTCGAGGCCGAGAAGCCCATGGGCGTGATCGTGCAATACGGCGGGCAGACCCCGCTCAAGCTGGCGATGGCGCTCGCTCGTGCGGGCGTGCCGATCTTGGGGACCTCGGCGGAGGCCATCGATAGAGCGGAGGACCGCGAGCAGTTCGATGCGCTCCTCACCAAGCTGAACCTCAAGCGGCCCTCGGGCGGCATCGCGCGCGGCATGCAGGAGGCGTTCGACATCGCCGATCGCATCGGCTTCCCCGTGGTGGTTCGTCCCAGCTACGTGCTCGGTGGGCGCGCGATGGAGGTGGTCCACTCGCGCAGCGATCTCGCGACCTACTTCACCGTCGCGCTGCAGGCCGTCGAGGACGCGGAGAAGCAGACCATCCTGCTGGATCAGTTTCTCCGCGATGCGATCGAAGTGGACGTCGACTGCATCTCCGACGGCAAGACCGTGGTGATCTGCGGGCTCATGCAGCACATCGAAGAAGCCGGGGTGCACTCCGGCGACTCGTCGATGGTGCTGCCGGCCCACGCGCTGCCGCCCGAGGTGCTCGGATCGATCCGCAGCTCGACCCGCGCGCTGGCGCTCGAGCTCGGCGTGGTTGGCCTGATGAACGTGCAGTTCGCGGTGCGGGGCAGCGCCGTTTACGTGCTCGAGGTGAACCCCCGCGCGTCGCGCACTGTGCCCTTCATCAGCAAGGCCATCGGCGTGCCGATCGCCAAGCTCGGCGCGAAGGTGATGGCGGGCATGACGCTCGCCGAGCTGGGCTTCACCAAGGAGGTGGTGTCGCCTCACGTCGCGGTGAAAGAGTCGGTGTTCCCCTTCACGAAGTTCCCCGGCGTCGACACCATCCTCGGGCCCGAGATGCGCTCGACCGGTGAGGTGATGGGGATCTCGCAGACGTTCGCGCAGGCCTTCCTCAAGGCTGAGCTCGCAGCGGGCACGCGTCTTCCGAAGAGTGGCCGGGTCTTCTTGAGCGTGCGCGACGACGACAAGCCCGCGGCCTCGGAGGTCGCACACCGCTTGATCGAGCTGGGCTTCACCATCCTCGCGACCCAGGGCACCGCCGACGCGTTGGCCCGCTATGGCGTGGCGTGTGACCGGGTGAACAAGGTGCGCGAGGGGCGTCCCCACATCGTCGATCGACTGCGCGATGGAGATGTCGCCATCGTGATCAACACGACCGAGGGCGCGCAGGCGATCCGCGACAGCTACTCGCTGCGCCGGCAGACGCTGCTCTCGGGCGTGCCGTACTTCACCACCATCGCGGCCGCTGCGGCGGCGACGGACGCACTCGCCGCGAGGCAGCAGGCCCCGCTCACCGTGTGCTCGCTGCAGGAGTACCACTTGGCCGTGCAGAGAGAGTCCGTGCAGAAAGAGTCTGCGCAGAAAGAGGACGCGCAGGGCGGACCCAAGGCCAGCTGATGCGAAGGGGATGGCTGCGCGCGGCAGCGGTCCTCGCTGTGTGCGCGCTGTTGGGACCGCGAGGGACGCGGGCGCAAGACGACGGGCCGCTGCAGTCGATCGAGCTGCGCTTACCTGGACCCGAAGGCAGCACGGAAGAAGAGGTCGTTTGGGTGGGCTGGCCACGGGATGCGAGCGGCCCGTTGCCCGTGCTGGTCGCGCTGCACGGCGCGGGGGAAGCGCGGCGGGGGAGGGGACGAGGACACCTCGGCTGGTCCCGCGACTACGCGCTCGGCGCCGCGTTCGAAGCGCTCCTACGAGGGCGACTTCGATCGAGCGACTACGGCGAGCTGGTCGACGCCGCGCACTTGAGACATCGCAATCGGGCCCTTCGATCGCGGGCGTTCGAGGGCCTCGTCGTCGTCACGCCCTACACCCCGAACCTGCTGTCCGAGCCCGTCGGCGCGCCATCGATCCGCGCGTACGGCGACTGGATCGCGGGGCCGCTGCTCGCCGCGGTGCGGGAGCGTGTCACGGTCGCGTCGCCGAGCCTCGCCGGCATCGACGGCGTCTCGCTCGGCGGGCGTATGTCGCTCGAGGTGGGGCTGAGCCACCGCGAGACGTTCGCTAGCGTGGGCGCGATCCAGCCGGCGGTGCGGGGCCATGTGCCCGAGGTGGCCGCGTTGCTCGATACGGCGCATCCGCCCGCGTTGCGGCTGCTCTCCTCGGAGGCGGATCCCTTCCTCACCGCGACCCGCCAGCTCTCGTCCGCGTGGAGCGCCGTGCCTCACGAACTGCTGGTGCTCCCCGGACCGCACGACTACGCGTTCAACCGCGGACCGGGTGCCCTCGAGCTGCTCTTCTTCCACGAGCGCGCGCTGACCACTGGGTCCCCCTGAGACCCGTTCTTGTCCGGGATGGGCGTCGAGGTTAGAAAGGCCGGATGGACAAGGTTCCCATGACGCCCGCCGGCCACGCTTCCCTGCACGTCGAGCTCGCCCAATTGAAGGCCGAGCGCCCGAAGGTCTCGCAGGCGATCGGGGTCGCGGCCGCCGAGGGCGACCTCAAGGAGAACGCCGAGTACCACGCCCAGCGCGAGAAGCAGGGGATGATGGAGGCCAAGATCCGCAACATCGAGGATCAGCTGGCGCGCGCGGACGTGATCGATCCCAGCCTCTTGGGCGGCGACAAGGTGAAGTTCGGTGCGCGGGTAGCGCTCGAGGACGTCGATACCGGCAAGACCGTCGAGTACCTCTTGGTCGGTCCCGTCGAAGCGCAGCTGGCCAAGACCAACATCTCGGTGGAGTCGCCGTTGGCGCGCGCGCTCATCAACCGCTCGGCGGGCGACGAGATCACCGTGAACGTCCCCGGCGGCGAGCGCACGTACACGATCACCAAGGTCAGCTGGTCGTGAGCCTCCGTGAGATCACTCTGCGCCAGACCTTCGTAGCCAGTCCCGAGCGGGTGTGGAGCGCGATCACGGATCACGCGGGGATGAGCAAGTGGGCCGGCGCCGAGGTGTTCCTCGTGGCGAACGGCGACGCGAACGGCGTCGGTGCCGTGCGACGCATGAAGGTCGGTGGTCTGCGCATCGACGAAGAGGTGACCTACGCCGATGCGCCGCGTCGCTTGGTCTACAAGATCGTGCGAGGCCTGCCGGTGAACTTTCACCGCGGCGAGATGATCCTCGAGCGCGTTCACCCGACGTCGGGTGGCGAGCACACCGAGCTCACGTGGCGCATCCTGATGGGCTCGAACGTGCCGGGCCTGGTGCGCACATCAGGCGCGCTGCTGAAGCCCGCACTCGCGCGTGGCCTCCGCGAGCTCGCCGGCCTCATCGGCGCCTAGTTTCTCTGGGGCTCCGCCCCCAGACCCGGCCGGACGCGAGCGGGCGCTGCGCCCTGCGTCCGCTGCGCGCGGGGCCCATCGCCCGCTTGCCGCGAGCGCTTGCTCGCGTCGGTGGCTCAGCGCCAGTCGAGGATGACCTTGCCGCTCTGGCCGCTGCGCATGGTCTCGAACGCCTCTTGGTAGTCGTCGACCTTGAAGTGGTGGGTGAGCACAGGGGTCACGTCCAGACCGCTCTCCAGCATCGAGATCATCTTGTACCAAGTCTCGAACATCTCTCGGCCGTACACGCCCTTGAGGACGAGGCCCTTGAAGATCACTTGGTTCCAGTCGATGGCGACGTTGTCGGGCGGGATGCCCAAGATCGCGATCCGGCCGCCGTGGTTCATCGTGTCGAGCATGTCGCGGAAGGCCTGACCATTGCCGGACATCTCGAGGCCCACGTCGAACCCCTCGGTCATGCCGAGGTCCTTCATGACCTCGCGCAGCGTGGTGTTCTTCGGGTTGATGGCGCGCGTCGCGCCCATCTTCTTGGCGAGCGAGAGCCGGTAGTCGTTCACGTCGGTGATGACCACGTGGCGCGCGCCGACGTGCTTGGCGATGGCGACTGCCATGCAGCCGATGGGGCCCGCCCCGGTGATCAGCACGTCCTCGCCGACGAGATCGAACGAGAGCGCGGTGTGGGTCGCGTTGCCCAGCGGATCGAGGAACGACGCGACGTCGTCCGAGATGCTCGCGGGGAGCTTGAACGCGTTGGCCGCGGGGATGACCAGGTAGTCGGCGAACGCGCCCGGTCGATTCACGCCGACACCCACGGTGTTGCGGCAGAGGTGACGCTTGCCGGCGCGGCAGTTGCGGCAGAAGCCGCAGGTGAGGTGGCCCTCGCCACTCACCCGATCGCCGACGGAGAAGCCACGCACGTGCGAGCCGACCTCGACGATCTTGCCCACGTACTCGTGACCCACGTGCATGGGGACCGGGATGGTCTTCTGGGCCCAGTCGTCCCAGTTGTAGATGTGGATGTCGGTGCCGCAGATCGCGGTCTTGTGGATCTCGATCTTGACGTCGTTGGGGCCGACCTCGGGCACCTCGGCCTCGCCCATCCAGATGCCGACCTCGCTCTTGGACTTCACGAGCGCTCTCATCGTGTTCATTCGCTTTCGGCTCCTCTGACCTCGCAGGTGCGAGGCGGCGGATTGTACTCGCCGCGCTCGGGCTGGCCCGCGCGCCTCGGTGGGTTCCGCACGCCGCGTCGCGTCAGGGCTGTGTTACAACTTCGCCCGCTATGATGGTCCCCAGATCGGTCAGCTTCCTCAGGCTGGTCTTCAAGTACAAGGGCACCGAGCTGCCGCGGACCAAGGCGCGCATCGCCGGGGTCTTCCTGCTCTCGTGCTTGGTGACGTGGGCGGAGATGAACCTCGAGGACGCGCGGTTTCACAGCGATCTCCACCCGCTTCCTTTCCAGCTCTCGGGCGTGGCGCTCTCGATATTCTTGGGCTTCCGGAACAACGCCGCGTACGACCGCTGGTGGGAGGGCCGAAAGCTCTGGGGCGGCATCGTGAACCAGACCCGATCGATCACTCGCCAGATCCTGACACTGATGGGCGGTGTGCCCGGCGCGCCCGCGCTGAGCCCGGACGAAGTGCGCGAGCTCGACGCGCTCCAGAAGGTGCTCGTCCGTCGGGTCATCGCGTTAACCCACGCCCTGCGCCTGCACCTGCGCGACGACGACGACCTCAGCGAGCTGATGCCGTTCTTGCCGGCCGAGGAAGTGGAGAGCCTCAAGGCCCAGAGCAACCGCCCGTTCGCCATCACCGCGGGGACGGCGACGCTGCTGCGTCAGTGCTGGGAGCGGGGCTGGGTTCATCCCTACCACCTGAGTCAGCTCGACCAGTCGCTGAATATCCTCACCGATCTGCAGGGCGGCTGCGAGCGGATCAAGGCCACCCCGATCCCGTTCTCGTACACCACGCTCATCCACCGCATCGTCGCGGTCTATTGCTACGGCCTGCCGTTCGGTCTGGTGAGCGAGACCGGCATCTTCACGCCGCTGGTGGTGTTGGTCGTGTCGTACGCGTTCTTCGCGCTCGACATCGTCGGTGACGAGATCGAGCAGCCCTTCGGCACCGATCCCAACGACCTGCCTCTCTCGGCCATCTCGAGGATGATCGAGGTCAACCTCCGCCAGCGGTTGGGGGACAAGGACCTTCCGCCGCTGCTCCGGCCGGTGGACGAGATCCTGATGTGATCGGCGAGGCGGGCGTCAGCGCAAGCGCATCAGAGGCCGTCGCTGACGTCGCAGCTCCCGAGCTCCAGATCCGAGTGCTCCCAGCGGGGCGACTCGATCGCTATGAGCTCGATCGCGACGAAGTGATCTCCGTCGTAGACGAAGGGTCCATCGACCCACAGGGCGATGCGGCGTGAGCTGCCTGCGACCTGTCCCGCGATGAGAACCCTCGCGACCACCCAGCTGGGCTCGCGCAGACCGAGGCCGCTGTCCTCGTCGTGATCGCGCGCGTCCTGAGCGCAGACGCCGACATAGCTGGCGCCCGCGAGCTGGGGCGGGATGGTGTGCATCCGCTCGCCCAGCCGGGCACGCAGGCCAGGGCGACGTAGGCGCAGCCGGGTGTTGGCCTCGCCGTCGACGAGCACTTCGAGCTCGTCGTCGGTCGCGAGCGTCGAGAGCACGTCGCCCCGCGCGATGCCCTCCCAGAGCGCTTCACCCAGCGCGTGCACGGCCCCATCGCGCATCGCGGGGTCGTCGGGGAGGGTGTGGACCCGCGGCGGAGGCGCGCTCGCGCAGCTACCTGAGAGCGCCGAGAGGACGGCCATCACGCCGACCATCCAGCGCCAGCCTGTCCAGCGCCAGCCCTTCGAGCGCGATCCCACGCGGCTCAGAGCGCGGCGCGGATGGAGATCGGGTACGAAATGCGGAAGGTCGAGTTGCGGAACGCGGGAAACGTCGCGCCCCGGATCACGCCTTCCATGCACGAGCCCTGCGGCGTGCCGCCGAAGGGGCTACCGCCGATGGAGACGCTGCCGACCGAGCCGTCGCTGCGCAGCACGATCGCCGCGTTGCCCATCCCTACTTGTTCGCCGGCGCAGGTGCGGAGGCGGGGCATCAGACCCGCGAGGACCCGGTTCACGTCGCGCTGGACGGGGGTGTCGGGGAGATCTGCCGAGGCCGCCGCGCTGCCGCCCGTGGCGCGCGCGGTGGTGGTGCTGGAGCCGCTCGAAGCGCTGGAGCCCCCGAGGGCGCGACCGAGGGCATCGTCGAGGCTCGCGCCGCCCGAGCCCGCGCGCGCCGTACCGCCGGTGGTCGTGCCGCTGGTGCTGCTCGCGCCGGTGCCGCTCGCGGCCGTGCCCGCGGTGGCGGTGCTGCCGGTGGTGCTGCCGGCGCTGGCGGTGCTGCCCGCGCTCGCCGTGCTGCCCCGGCGAGCGCGACGACGGCCGCTCGGGCTGTCGTCTTCAGCGGCGTCCTCCGCCGTGTCTTCCGTCGTGCCTTCGAGGGCCATGTCCTCGATCGCCGTGTCTTCGGCGGTGGCGAGCTCGGCCGTGGGCGCGGTCTCGGGGGCCAACGCGACCTCGGGTGCGGCAGCGGCGATGGCAGGCGCGGTCGGCTCGCTCGCGGTGGTCGTCGGTGCGGTGGCCGTGGTGGTCGGCGCGACCGCGGGACCGTCGTCGGACGCGGCGTTGTTCGCGTTCAGGTTCATGTAGAACACGACGAAGGCTACGGCGACAGCGCCGATCCCCAGGCCCATCCAGAGGCCCGAGTTGCCGCCGCTCGCAGGGGCTGCGGCGACGGGCGCGACGGCGACCGGCTCGCTCTTGCTCTCGGCCTTCTTGGGCTCGGCCTTCTTCTTCGAGGCGCCCTTGTTCTCGGCCTTCGCCTCGGACTTGCTCTCGGCCTTCGCCGCGGCGGGGGCCTCGTCTGCCGGCTCGGGGGCGGCGGGTTCCAGCGCGGGCGGCGGGACCGACGCGACGAGCGCTCGGAGATCGAGCTTGGCGTCGTCCGCGTCCGAGTCGACCGGGGGCGGCGCGATCGAGGGGCGAACCAACGCGGAGAGCGCGTCGAGATCGAGGTCGTCGTCCTGGGCCTGCTTCTTGTCCTTCGCCACGTTCAAACCTCTTCGTACGGATCAAGGGCCGCTGGGGGGGG
>Ga0105047_10002383_pt1 | contig 33532 bp, 29 predicted proteins | sample MAT04_FD_78384 | JGI IMG/M metagenome (GOLD analysis project Ga0105047, IMG submission 78384) | Freshwater microbial communities from Lake Fryxell liftoff mats and glacier meltwater in Antarctica - MAT-04 (megahit assembly) | ecosystem: Environmental > Aquatic > Freshwater > Ice > Liftoff... | reverse complement strand
TCCAGGCGCTGCCGGTGCCTGGCATGCAGGACGGCCCGAAGGCGGCGCACCTCACTCACGACCAGCCCCAGGTCCCGCGCCTGCACGGCTTCGTAGCGCGCGATGGCCAACTGGAGGAGCACATTCAGGAGTCGCGAAGGGGTATGAAAGCGCCTTGTCGTCGCGCAGCCCGACCGACCGGATCACGAGGCGGATGAGTTGCTGCAGCCGCGGGTACCCGGTGCACCGGAAGAGCCCCGAATGGAAGGCCACGGCGTTGACCCCGTAGCCCGCTTCGTCGCCGTCCTTGCGGGCGTTTGCAAGGCTCTTGATGATGCGACCGACTGACGCGAGCTCTTCATCTGTGATCCGCTCCATCACGATGGGATAGGCAGGCATCTCCAGCGCGTCCACCAGGAACCCCTGCTCGGTCATCTCGTTGACGGACAGCCAGCTGGTCACGGCACCACGATGGGGATGATGCGCACCAGGCCGTCCGCCTCGAGCAGCCCGATCGCCTCGCGGACGGGTGTCTTGGAGACACCCAGTCGCTCCGCCAGGCGTGACTCGACGAGCCGCTCACCCGGCGGCAGCTCGAACGTCACCGTCATCTGGCGCAGGCGCTCGTATGCGGCTCACTTGCACGTCGGCAGATCGTGCAGGAGCTGGGCGACGGGCGTCTGCTGGGCACTACCGCGCATCCGCGTGCTCACCGCCCGAACACCATATGGGAGCACGCCCGGCATATCGTCCACCACCGGCATCGATGCCTCCACCCCCGAACTGACCTTTTTGTCGGGCCGAAGTGATGGTACCCGCGGGTGATGAGCGCCTGGCCAGACATCCGGCCGAGTCCCGAACGCTCGGCCCGTGTCCATGTCGCCGAGGTGGATACGACATCTAATATCATATCTTGACATTCGAACCGGTTCGTTCGACACTCCTGCTGCTGCCCGGATCCACGGGCATCTGGCTCGGCGGAGCCACTGGCAGGCATCTGGCTCGGCGGAGCCAATGGATTGGGGGTTGACCTGATGGATTCCTTCGACCCGGCGCGCGTGGGAGCCAAGAAGCTCTCGCGGCGCACGTTCATCGCGGCGGCAAGTGCCGGCGCGACCGCTGCCGTCATCGGCAGTGCGCTCCCGGTCGTTGCCGGGCAACGCCGGACGACCGCCGGCGCAGCCGGACTGGCTTCGGTCGAGGCGCCGACCCTGCCGGACCTGACCGGCCAGACCGGCGTGCTGTGGGGGCTCAAGTATGACCCGCACATCCGCGCCTACCAGCGCATGGTCGACATGTTCAACAGCCGCACCGGCGCCCAGATGACGGTCGTGCCGATCGATCCCGACCTGGCGCCCAAGTTCGTGGCGGCGCTTGCGGCCGGCACCCAGCCTGACGTCATGTGCTACTACGCGCCGGTGATGCAGGGCCTGCTCATCCAGCAGGTGTGCATGCCCATCACGGAGTCGGTGTACCAGGCCAACGGGGTCGACCCGGAGGTCGACTTCATCGCGGACTCGATGGGTGGCTGGCGCTACAAGGGCGAGATCTTCGGCGTGCCGGTGGAGTCCAATGCCGTCGGCCACATCGTCAACGTGCCCGTGGATGACGTCGAGGCACTCGGCGCGGAGGCCGTCGCCAAGTACCCGCCGACCAACGAGCAGACGTACTTCGACAGCTACGAGTCGATGTGGGAGCTGGCCAAGGCGCTCCAGGTCGAGGACAACGGTGCGGTGACCCGCTGGGGCATCAGCAGCAAGCCGTTCGAGCTGGAAGGCATCCTGGGCATCATGCGCAGCCTCGGCACCAAGTGGTGGGACGAGGAGGCCAAGCAGTTCAACATGAACAGCGAGGCCGGCATCAAGGCCATCCAGCTGCTGGCGGAGACGCCGGTCCAGATGGGCATCGAGACCGAGCTCGACCAGGGCGCCATCGATGCCGCGCTCGCGGGCAAGGTGGCCCTCGCGCGTGGCCAGGGTGTCGACGTTGAGTCGGCAGCGGACCTGGGCTACAACTACCAGCTGGCCGGAGCGCCGAAGGTGAACGCCGGCGAGGACCCGTTGTTCGTGGGCGGCGGCGGCTGGGGCTTCCTGGCGCCGAAGGCTGCCAAGAACCCCGAGCTGTCGGTCGCGTTCCTGCGCTTCGTCGCATCACACGACGGCCAGCTGGAGTTCGCCAAGATCTACCGCGGTCTGCTCCAGTACGCCTGGGCCGGCTTCGCGGACGATACGTCTCGCTTCGAGAACCCGACCGAGGGCGATCCGGTCTTCCGGGCATCCAAGTGGTACACCAAGCTCAACGGCCAGGTGGAGTACCTGGGCAATGACTTCGGCTACTTCCTGGAGTGCCAGAACGCGGCGGGTGCCGTCTGTTCCGAAGTTCGTCAGGGCAAGATGACCGCCGCGCAGGCGGCCGCCGAGCTCCAGACGCGATTCGAGGCGCAGTACGCGCAGTACCTCCAGGACGTCGCCAAGTACGCCTGAGCTGTCGCGGGGGTCGTTCCACCAGCGACCCCCGCCGACACCCTCATCCAGCACCGCCCGCGTGGCGGCGCTGAGGAGCGCATCCAGTTACGGAGCTGCCCGTGACGGCGACGACCGACACGCCACGCCCCCGCCCGCGTCCGTCGCTTCGAGAGCGAGTCGGTCGCGTACTGTCCCGACCCACGTTCCGCTTCGGCGCCGTGGTGCTGCTCCCGACCCTCATCTGGTACGCGATCTTCGTGTTCGCGCCCATCCTGCGGTCGATCCAGCTGTCGCTCCTGGACTACAACCTGCTCGACCCCGGGTCCAGCAGGTTCGCTGGGCTGGACAACTTCGCGGACCTGTTCGCCAACCACCGGTTCTGGGTCGGGGTCGGCAACACGGTCTCGTGGAGCATCCTGTCGTTCATCTTCATCGTGCCCATCAGCCTGCTGCTGGCTGCCTGTCTGGCGAGCGTGAGTCGCGGGCGGGCGGTGTACCAGGCGGTCATCTTCCTGCCGGTCGTGGTATCGGTGGTGGCGCTCGGCGTGCTCTTCCGGGTGCTGATGGATCCGCAGGTCGGCTTCTTCAACCGGGTGCTGGCCATGGTCGGGCTGCCCGCCTTCTCGTGGCTGTCGAGCTCCGACACCGCGCTGGTGACGCTGGTGGGCATCTCGGCCTGGAAGTCCATCGGCCTCTTCGTCGTCATCCTGACCGCGGGCATGCTCAACATCCCGGGCGAGGTGTACGACGCGGCGCGGGTGGATGGCGCGGGCCGCTGGCAGCTGTTCCGACGTGTGACGCTGCCACTGCTGCTGCCCACCCTGGCGCTAGTGATGGTGCTCATCACCATCGGCAGCCTGCAGGAGTACACCCTGCCCACGGTCGTGACGGGTGCCCCGGGCCTCCAGGGTGGCCCGGGTGAGTCGACCCTGCTGTACAACCTGGTGGTCTACGACGAGGCATTCACGTACGTCCGCTTTGGCACCGCGTCGGCTGCGGCACTCATCGAGTTCGTGGTCATCCTGGGCATCAGCCTGGTCTGGCTGCGCGTGCTCCGGGCGAGGTACTGATCGCCATGACCGTGCGTGGATCCCAGAATGCCCGTGACCGCTCCGGGCAGCTGGTCAGTCGTGCACTGCCACACATCGTGCTGCTCATCGCCTGCTTCGTGGCGGTGGCGCCTTTCGTGTGGGCGTTCCTGGGCAGCCTGAAGCCGTTCCGGGAGCTCGTGTCCTCGTCCGACATGCTGCCCAAGGTGTGGACCCTCAAGGCCTACACCGACATCCTGGGTCGCATCAACATCACGGACGCGTTCAAGAACAGCATCCTCATCGGCCTGGTCATCACGATCTCGTCCCTGATCACTTCGTCGGCGCTGGGCTACGTGTTCGCCAAGTACCGCTTCCCGGGTCGCGACCTGCTGTTCCTGCTGCTGGTCTCGACGCTGATGATCCCGTTCATGGTCATCCTCGTGCCGCTGTACATCACGGTCGCCGACGCGGGATTGGTCAACAGCCAGGCGGGCGTCATCGTCGTCAGCCTGTGGACCTCGCTGGGCATCTTCATGATGCGCCAGTTCATCGCCAACATCCCCACGGAGCTCATCGACGCCGCCCGGATCGACGGCGCGTCCGAGTTCTACGTCTACCGCCGGATCATCCTGCCGCTCTCCGCATCGCCGCTCGCCGCGCTCGGCGTGCTGGTGTTCCTGGGCAGCTGGGACAGCTTCCTGTGGCCGAGCACCGTGCTCACGAGTCCCGAGAACCAGACCGTGCCGCTATTGCTCTCCGGGCTTCGGAGCCTGCACTTCGGGCGCTACGACCTGTGGTCGGCGGGATCGATGCTGACCATCATCCCCGTGATGGTGGTCTACCTGTTCGCGTCCCGGTACTTCATCCGGGGCGTCTCGATGACCGGTCTCAAGGGCTGAGCCGGCGTGGCGCTGACATCGCGGGCAGCCGCGTGAGGGAGGGGAACTCGATGAAGGTGGGGGTCATCCTGCCGACCGTGGCGGCCAACTCGACGGGTGAGGCGGCCAGCTATGTGGCCACGCGTCGTCGGGCGCAGGCCGCGGAGCAGCTTGGCTTCGACTCCATCTGGATCAACGACCACCTGCTGTTCCGGACCCCCGGCGAGGCCCGGCCGGACGCTGGCTGGCACTACCCCAAGCAGCTGGGCGCCTGGGAAGGCTGGACCTGGATGGCCGCCCTGGCGGAGGCGACCGAGCGCGTGGACATCGGCTCGTGGGTCATGTGCACCGGCTTCCGGAACCCGGCGATGCTGGCCAAGATGGCCGTCGCCCTGGACGAGGTGAGCGCGGGGCGTCTCATCCTTGGCGTCGGGTCGGGCTGGCACGGGCCGGAGCACGAGGCGTTCGGCTTCCCGTTCGACCACCGCGTCAGCCGCTTCGAGGAGGCGATGCAGATCATCCGGCCGCTGCTGCGGGAGGGTGAGGTCGACTTCCATGGCACGTACTACACCGCGACCGACTGCTCGCTCGATCCGCGTGGCCCACGTCCGGGCGGTCCGCCCATCCTCATCGGCGCCGATGGCCCCAGGATGCTGGAGCTCACCGCCCGATACGCCGACCTGTGGAATGCCCACTACCTGGGGGACGCGGAGCGGTTGCCGGGGCAGCGTGCGGGCCTGGATGCTGCCTGTGAGCTGGTCGGTCGTGACCCGGCGGAGATCGAGACCACCGTCGGCGAGTTCGTGCTGTATCCCGATCTGGCGCCGCCACCGGGCCCCGATCTCAGGACCGTTGCTGGCGACGAGTCAGCGCTCGTGGACCTCATCGGGCGATACGCGGAGCTGGGTGTCGGGCACCTGATGCTGCAATGCATCGATCCCGGCTTCGACACCGCGCTGGAGCGCCTCGGCGCCGCGCTCGCGGCAGCCAGCCGGTCGTGAGCGCGACGCAGGGCCAGGTAGCCGACAGCCCTGTTCGGGGCACCCAGCCCAGCGGCTGGGTGCTGCTGCCCGATCCGGACGAGGTCGGCATCCGCGACGGCTGGTTCGCGGCTCCCCGGGTCGGCGCCCAGGCGGCGCCGGTGCCGGGCATCATCCAGCAGGTATTCCCCGATTCCCTGGGCGTGGCCTGGTACTGGGCCAGCATCCAGCTGCCCGATGCCGTGCCGGACGGCCACCGGGTACTGCTCCGGTTCGGGGCCGTCGACTACCGGGCCACGGTCTGGGTCGAGAGCCAGCTGGTCGGCAGCCACGACAACGGTGACACGCCCTTCGAGCTGGACATCACGGACGCTCTTGGCGGAGGCGACGAAGGTCTCCTCGCCGTGCGCGTCGTGGCTCCTGGGGACGCCGGAGCCGATGGTCTGGAGCTGGGCCAGATCCCGCACCGCAACAAGAAGAGCGACGGCTACCATCCCGGCTGGATGCACGTCCATGGCGGCATCCTGCTGCCTGTCGACGTGGTGGTCGTGCCGCCCGTCCGGATCACCGACGTGCACGCGCTGCCGGACTCCGCCGATGGATCGGTGCTGGTCCGGGTCACGGTCCGGAATGGCACCGGCGGCGACAGTGCCTGCCGCCTCCGTGCGGGGGTCGGTCCCGATCATGCCGGGGTCATCGAGCACCAGGCCGCGACCGTGCTCAGCGCACCCCCCGGCGACAGCACCCTCGAGCTGCTGCTGCACGTCGCGGATCATCGGCGCTGGGACCTGGATGACCCATTCCTGTACCGGGTGAGCGTGGACCTGTCGACGAGCGGCGGCCCGGACCCGGTCCGGCACCAGCGCTCCGTCCGCGTCGGCTTCCGGGAGCTGCGGGTCGTGGATGGGTTCTTCCAGCTCAACGGACGGCGCATCCTGCTGCGCTCATCACACACCGGCAACCACTTCCCGGTGGGCCAGATCGTGCCCCCGAGGCGTGACCTCATGCGCCGCGACTTCATCAACGCCAAGGCGACCGGCTTCAACATGATCCGCTTCATGTCCGGCATCGCGTGGCCCGAGCAGCTGGACCTGTGCGATGAGCTCGGCCTGATGATCTACGAGGAGCCCGGAGCATCGTGGCTGCTCAAGGACTCGGCCCAGATGACCGAGGTCTATGACCGGTCGCTGCGGGAGATGATCCTGCGCGACCGTAACCATCCCAGCGTGACCGTCTGGGGGCTGCTGACCGAGACGCTCGACGGGCCCGTCTTCCGGCACGCCGTGGGCACCCTGGGCATGGTCCGGGAGCTGGACCCAACCCGCCTGGTCATCCTCAACAGCGGCCGCTTCGATGCGCAGCCCGCCATCGGTTCCGTGTCCAACCCCGGTGGCACCATCTGGGAGCACACCTGGGGTCACGAGGCGCCCGGCGCGCCGGGCCGGACGCTGGTGCCCGATCCCGCGACGGGCTGGCTGACCATGTCCTCGTGGGTCAACGGTGACCTCAGCCTCGCTGGCAGCATCGAGGGCAACGGCGACACCCACACCTATCCCATCGTGCCCCACGCGCCGAGCGCCATCGCCTTCCTGCGAGGGTTGGGTCGCGACACCAAGCCGCACATGCTGTCCGAGTACGGCATCGGCAGTCTCATGAACGTCATCGGCGAGACGCGCGACTACGAGCAGGCCGGCGCCCGGCCGGACCTCCTGGACGCGGCCCTGGTCCGGTCCATGGCGGAGCGTTTCGAGGCGGACTGGACGCGCTACGGCATGGACGACATCTACCCGTTCCCGGAGGACATGCTGCTGGAGGCGCAGCGGCTGCACGGGCGCCAGCGCGCGCTCGGCTTCGATATCGTCCGTTCCAACCCCCGGATCCCGGCCTTCAATGTCACGGGACTCCTGGATCACGCCCTCACGGGGGAGGGGTTCTGGACCTTCTGGCGACGCTGGAAGCCGGGCATCGTGGATGTCCTGTCCGATGGCTGGGCGCCCCTCAAGTGGTGCCTGTTCAGCGAGCCTCGCCACGCGTACACGGGTGGTCAGCTGCGGCTGGAGGCCGTCCTCGCGAATGAGGATGTGCTGGCGCCCGGCCGCTATCCCGCCCGCTTCCGGCTGCATGGGCCGGACGGCATCGCGTGGGAAGCGGAGCAGGAGGTGGTCATCCCGGATGCGACCGGCGCTGCCGCGCCGCTGGCGGTGCCGGTCCTGGACGTGACCATCACGGCGCCATCGGTGGCAGGCAGGTACACCTTCGCGGCGGAGCTCCGGCACGGTGGCCGACCGACCGGCGGTCGGCTGGCCATCGAGGTCACCGCCGATCCGGGCGTCCTGGCGAGCCCAGCGCGCGTTCGTGGCTGGGGTCTGGACGAGCGGATCACCGGCTGGTTGACGGCGCATGGCGTGAGCGTCGAACCCCAGGCAGGTGCCTCGAGCGATGGGCCCGACGTGATCCTGGTCGGCGAGCTGCCGGCCGCCGACTCCACGCTCCAGGCGTGGCGGGCGCTGGTGCGCCGCATCTGTGGCGGGGCGGTGGCCATCTTCCTGTCGCCCGCGGCGTTCGTCCGGCAGGACGCCCCACTTGGCTGGCTGCCGCTGGAGCACAGTGGCAGCTGCGAGCCGTTCTACGACTGGGTCTACCACCGGGAGTGGGTCAGCACCCGCCACGGGATGCTGGACGGGTTGCCCGGACCGGGCGTCATGGACTGGGACATCTACGGGCCGCTGTTGGCCAAGGAGATGTTCGAGGGCCTGCCCGACAGCGACGACGTGGCTGCGGCAGCGTTCGCGGTCGGCTACTCCCGGCCCGGCGGCTATGCATCGGGCATCGTGGCCGGCTCCTATCCCCTGGGCGAGGGCCGGTTCCTCATCAACACCTTCCAGATCCTGGAGCGACTGGGGCAGCACCCCGCGGCGGACCGGATGCTGCTGAACCTGGTGGAGTGGGGACATGTGACCGCGCGGCCGGACGCTGACATCCAGGGCGACGATGTCGAGGCGTTGCTGCACCGTATCGGCTTCCGATGAGCGAGACCTGGATGGATATCCATCATGCGATCGATCCGGTGCCGTCAGTGGCGTATCGGAGCGGGCTCAGCGTGTTCGAGGAGGCGCTCGTCGACGGCCAGCTGGTGGGCCGCAGCTGGAACGGCAGCGGCTTCCTGAGTGCCTGGGACAGCGTCCGTATCGACCACACGGCCCACTCGATGCCCCAGTCGTTCGTGCTGGAGCTGGACGGCCAGTTCCTGGGCTCACACTGGGACTGGGTCGGTTTCGAGCAGCTGGACTTCCCCGGCGGCACGGAAGGGGTCATCCGGCTCCGACACCGGGTGCGGCCGGTGAGCGTGGCCGTCCACACCCGACTGGACGGCACACCGGTCATGACCCGCTGGCTGGAGATCACGAACGACGGCGAGCGAGCAGCAGCGCTCTCGTCCGTAGCGCCCTGGAGCGGCGTGCTCCAGACGGTCAAGCGCTGGACGGCGCACCTGTCAGACCCGACCCAGCCCTTGTTCAGCGTCGGCTACATGGCTGGCGACCGCTGGGGGGACGAGGGCCGTTTCGAGTGGCAGCAGTTGCCCATCGGTGGTTTCCGCGTCGATGGTCGGTACCGGCGCGACCGCTACCGCCACCCGATGTTCATCATCCGCAACCACGCCACCGGCGAGCACTGCTTTGGGCAGCTGGCCTGGTCGGGCGGCTTCAGCTTCGAGTTCGACCTGGATGCCGACCCGCTCATCGGCGACGGCACCGCACGACTCTGGTTCCGGGCGGGCCCGGACGCGCCAGCGCCGCAGCGCATCCTTGCCCCCGGAGAGACGGTGCGCACAGCCGAGGTCCACCTGGGCATGACGTTCGGGGACCTGGACGCGAGCGTCCAGGCGATGCACGACCATCTCCGCCAGAGCGTGCTGCGACCGCCTGCCCGGGGCCGAACGGGTGGCCTGGTCGAGTCGGGTATCGGGCCCGAGGTGGAGATCACGCCCGCCGGCGTGCATGCCCAGATCGATCGCGCCGCCGCGCTGGGCGCCGAAGTGTTCTTCATCGACGCCAGCTGGTATACCCCGCCGGGCGGCTCCTGGTACGACACGGTCGGTGACTGGGTGGTGGACCGCGACCGTTTCCCGGACGGCGTGGCGCCGTTCCGGGACCACGTCCGGGCAAGGGGCATGCTGTTCGGGCTGTGGATGGACGCCGAGCGGCTGGGCAACCTCAGCCGCACCCTGGCGGCACATCCCGACTGGCTGAGCACGGGCTATGACGGCACGCGGCGGCTGGGCGGCATGCTGGACCTGACAGACCCGACGGTGGCGACCTGGATGGAGGACCAGATCGCGCAGGTCATCACGGAGCATGACCTGGAGTTCTTCCGCCTGGACCAGAACGTGGGCACCGTCCGGGCCGCCGGCATGGTGGAGCGGGATGGCTTCATCGAGAACGGCTACTGGCGCTACACCGAGGCGCTGTATGCGGTCTACGACCGGCTCCGAGCACGCTTCCCGGCTGTCATCTTCGAGAACTGCGCCGGCGGTGGCGGACGGACCGACGTGGGCATGGTCCAGCGATTCAGCCACACCGATGTCACGGACTGGCAGGTCGCACCGCGCGCCTTCCGGATCACCAATGGCATGACCATCGCGCTGCCACCCGAGATGACCGACCGTCTGGTGGGTGGCCAGGACGGGCACATCACGGCAGACCTGGACTTCCAGTCACGACTGTTACTGTTCATGGTGCCCAAGGTCTCCATCTTCGACCCGCCAGGTGCGGCGCTCAACCCGCGCCAAGTCGGCCGTATCCGGCACATGATCGACCTGTACACATCGTTCGTGCGCCCGTTCATGGTCACCGGTCGGATGTATCACCACACGCCCGTGGTCGCCGGTCTGGAACCACAGGGCTGGGGTGTCCTGGAGCTGGCATCCCGGGAACGCGACCGGGCCATCGCGGGCGTCTTCCGGTTGTCGTCGCCCGACGGCGGCACATACACCCTGCGGCCACGTGGTCTGGACCGGTCGCGGCGCTATCGGGCGACCTGGGACGGCTCCGGTGACAGCTACGAGCGGGATGGGGCCGAGATCATGGATGGTGGCCTGCACATCCGGCTGGACGGCGCGTTGACGTCCGAGCTGTTGCTGTTCGAGGCCCTCGACCTCAGATGATCTTCTATCTCTTCGCGTCCAAGTATCTCATCCGGGGCGTCGCCATGACCGGTCTCAAGGGCTGACCGGCAGCCCGGGCACGTCCATCTCCCGCACGACCCTATAGCGCACAGGAGGTTCACAGGACTCCATGGGTAATCAGCCGTATCTGGTGCTTCGCTCGGACGATATCGAGCCGTTCACCCACCCGGAGGAACCGGCCTACCACTCGCAGCACATCCTGGGCCGGGAGAACACCGGTGGCCACGACCTGCTGCTCAACCGGGGCACCGTGGACCCACATCGCAGCCTTGGCGGCACCAACCATCCCGACAACGACGAGATCTACTACGGCATCTCGGGCTGGTCGTGGGTCGACCTGGGGGGTGACCCCAACACGGGCGCGGGCAGCCTCACGTACCGCATCGAGGCGGGTGGCACGGTGTTCGTGCCCAAGGGCGTCTTCCATCGGCTGCACAACGACAGCGACGAGCCGTTCGTGCTGCTGGCCATCTGGCCCGAGCCGGCACCCCACGGTGCGAACGGCATCCACGACCTGCGGCTGGATACCTGGGGCACGGGCTTCCGGCTCCGCCCAGGATGCCAGCTGGAAACGGTGGCAGACGGTGGCAGGGTGGTGGAACCGGCCGCGGGTTGGGACCCGTTGCGAGAGGTGGCCCCGGCCGAGGGCTGACCACCGAGTCGTGAGACCTTTTCGCGCCATCACACCTCAGACAAGTGATGGCCGCACCCGACAGTGACCATCGGGTAGACCCTGTGGCCCAGGGACCGGATTTGACCGGCCGTGGGACACTGGCGCTGAGACCTGCTCGCACGACGACCCAGGAGGCCGCCCCATGACTCCCTTGTCCCTCGCCGGGATCCGCCGCAAGGCCCTGCTGGGCATCGGCGCCGCGGCCCTCATCGTCAGCACCGTCGGCTGCAGCGCCATCGGCACTGCCGGCTTGCCGCTGCTGGCCGGACAGAGGACCCAGGAGGCCATCGCGGGCGTGTCAGGCGTGCTCGCGGACGTCGCCGGGCGGACTACCACCGGCGCCAGCACCACGGATACCGTGGTCGAGCCCCCGGATCGCAGCACGCCGGCCAGTGTCTCGTCGTCCACCAGTCGCCGTCTCGCGCTGGGCGTGGCGATGCTGCCGGACACGGTCCTGACCGGCCCCACGAGCCCGTACCTGCAGTTCAAGGCGGATACCGGCCGATACCCCGCGACCTGGGCCATCTGGCGTGACTGGGGCAGCGTGACGACGCAGGACTTCCCGTCCGCGCTGCTGACCCAGTTGAAGGGCTCGACCGTGCCCATCATCTACTGGCAGCCGGTCAACCCCGCGAACCTCGAGTCGAATGACTGGACCTACGCCAAGATCGTTGCTGGCGATCACGATGCGTACATCAGGCGATTCGCGAGGGCGGCCGACACGTACGGCAAGACCGTGATCATCCGCTTCGCGCATGAGATGGATGGCACCTGGTTCCCATGGGGCATCGGTCGCTTCACGAACAAGGAGTCCAATTTCAAGGCTGCCTGGAAGCACATCCACAAGATCTTCAAGGAAGCGGGCGCCACGAACGCCAAGTTCGCCTGGACGCCCATCGTGTGCTGCGACATCAAGCCGGTGGACATCTACCCGGGCGACAACTTCGTCGACTACATCGGCTTCAGTGGCTTCAACTGGGGCGCCCCGAAGTGGCGGACCATGAAGCAGGTCGTGGACAGCAAGTTCGCCGCGCTCAAGGGCTTTGCCAAGACCAAGCCCATCCTCATTGCGGAGATCGCGAGCTCGCCCGACGGTGGCAACGAGGCGTCGTGGGTCACCCAGGGGTACGACTACCTGTACAAGACGTATCCGCGCCTGAAGCTGGTCATCTATTTCAACGTCGACTCCAAGGCGCTCGCCAACCAGGAGGACTGGCGCCTCATGAGGCGCGTCGCCACGAACGGCGTCGTCACCAACTCCATGGCGGCCTACACGGCGCTCCTGACCCAGGCCCGGTTCCGGGGCGTCATCACCCCGTAGCCTGATGCGCTAGCGCCGCCGCTCGCTCCAGCCGATCCGGTCGCGAAGCCGTGCCCCCTGGAGTCGGAACATGGCCTCCACAAGGGCTCGCGTGACGGGGTTCGTGGTCGCCGCCAGGTGATCACGGAAGAACAGCCGGTGTGACGCGACGATGGCTCCCTGGAGCCGCCGCCGATGCGCCAACTCTTGCGGGGATAGCTCGGACGAGGGTGCCCGCAGTCGGCTGGAGGCGCCCTTGATATGCGTCGCGGCGGTGCTGCCCAGATATCGGACACGAGAGCCGCTCGCGGTGGTCCGGACGCACAGGTCCAGGTCCTCGCCGTAGAACCAGTAGCGCTCGTCCCAGCCGCCGATCGCCTCCAGGACGCTTCGGCGCACCAGCATGAAGGCCCCGGAGCAGGCCTCGACGTCGTGGTCGGTGGTCACGTCCTCCCAGGACATCCGGTAGCGGCCCAGCCTGTGGGACCCTGGCGCCAGCCGATCGAGCCGGAGCGCGTATGCCAGACCGGCACCCGGCGTTGGCAGGCCCCGGTGGCAGGCATGATCCAGGCTGCCATCCTCTCGCAGGAGGCGAGCGGTCACGATGCCGATAGCCGGGTCCCCGTCCAGGGCTTCCAGGCATCGTTCGAGGGTGTTGGTGCCAACGGTCACGTCCGGGTTCAGGAACAGGACGTTGGGCGCCATGGTGGCCCGCCAACCTTGGTTGCAGGCGCGCGCGTAGCCCGCATTGCCGCTATTCGCGATGACCTGGACGCCGGCCAGGCCGTCGACCGCCGCGCCGAGCGCGATGGGGTCCGAGGCGTTGTCCACGACCACGATCCAGGATGGCGGCACGGACGACGCCTGGAGTGCCAGCACGCAGGCTCGCAGCAGGTCGTATCGGCGATAGCTGACGATGACCGCGGCGTAGCCATCCGGCGTCTGGTCTCCATCCGCCGCCTGATCGCCATCCGTCGTCTGGTCGCCGTCCGCGCGCATGTGCGTCGTATGCCTCCGCATCTGCGTCGTGTGCCTCCGTGGGCAAGATCCGTTGCTGGTGCCCGATGGTAGTCTGGCCGTCACCCGACCGATCGGCCGGTGCTGCCGCAGCTACTCGGAGGGTCCCTTGGTCGCACGCCGACTGCTGGTGACGGGCGGAGCCGGCTTCATCGGCAGTACCTTCGTGCGACGCCGTCTGGCCGCCACGACCGACCACATCACGGTCATCGACAAGCTCACGTACGCCGGAAGCCTGGGCACCATCAAGCCGGTCATGGATGACCCCGCCACGGCCGATCGGGTGCGCTTCGTGCAGGGCGATGTCGCGGATGCGGACCTGGTCCGGGAACTCGTGGCGGACTGTGACGCGGTCGTCAACTTCGCGGCGGAGTCCCACGTCGATCGGTCGATCCTGGACGCGACAGCGTTCCTGCGCACTGGTGTCCTGGGCGTGCACGCGTTGCTGGAGGCGGTCCGGCTCGCGGACGAGACACGCGGCGATCGGGGGCGCGTGCGGTATCTCCAGGTGTCCACGGACGAGGTATACGGTCCGGTCATGTCGGGTCTGAGTGTCGAGACCGACACGGTCCGCCCACGCAGCCCGTACAGCGCGGCCAAGGCCGCGGGCGAGCTGCTGGTCCAGGCGTATCACCTGACCCATGGCCTGGACACGCTCATCACCCGGGGTGCCAATACATATGGGCCCTACCAGCATCCCGAGAAGCTCATCCCGCTGTTCATCACCAACGCGCTCCAGGACCTGCCGCTGCCGATGTATGGCGACGGCAGCCAGCGACGCGACTGGATGTTCGTGGACGACCACGCCGACGGCATCGCGTTCGTGCTCGATCAGGGTGCTGGTGGCGGAACCTACAACGTCGCAGGCCACGAGGAACGCACCAACCGCGAGGTGACCGCGACCGTCCTGGCTGCCCTGGGCAAGGACTGGTCGCTCGTCCGTTCCGTACCCGACCGACCCGCCCACGATGTGCGCTATGCGATGGACCCGGCGCGCCTGACCGAGATGGGCTGGCTCCCCCGGGTGACCTTCGACGACGGCATCGCGCGGACGGTCGCCTGGTACCAGGCACACACGCCGTGGTGGCAGGCGCACCGCGGGGGCGATTGGGCGGCCTACTACGAGCAGCAGTACGGCTGGCGGTTGCAGCAGTCCACCGAGGCCTGATGTCTGCCCGGTCAGCCGAGGCTCCGTCGCGGCGGATCGCCGTGACTGGCGCGTCCGGACGACTGGGCCAGGCGCTGCTGGCAGCGGCTGGCGCGCGCGACGTCTTCGGCTGGAGCCGCGCTACATGGGATCTGGACCGACCGGACGATGTCGGGGCGCTCGACCGGGATCGGCCCGATCTGGTCCTCCATTGCGCCGCGTGGACGGACGTCGACGGGTGCGCGCGGGATCCGGGACTCGCCCTCCATCGGAACGGCACGGCGACCGGCATCCTGGCGCGCGCCTGCCGGGACCGGGGCGTACAGCTGCTGGCCGTGTCCACGAACGAGGTGTTCGACGGCGACCGCACCGACGGACTGGGCTACGTTGAGGACGACGCGACCTCGCCCCGCAACGCCTATGGCGCGAGCAAGCTGGCCGGGGAAGATGGCGCACGTGAGGCGTTCGATGGCCAGGCCGGGCTCTGGGTCGTGCGCACGTCGTGGTTGTACGGCGCGCCCGGCGGGGCGTTCCCGGAGAAGGTCGTCGCGGCGGCCGACCGACTGCCGGCAGGGGAGCCGCTGCCCGTGGTCGTGGACGAGGTCGGCTGCCCGACCTGGAGCGTGGATCTCGCGGCGGCGATGCTGGCCCTCGTGGACGCCACGCCCGGTGGCACGTACCACCTGGCGGGCACCGGCCCGGCATCGCGCCTGGAGTGGGCGACGCAGGTGCTCGGCGTCCGTCGTCCCGGCCGGAAGGTGATGCCAATATCGCGTGCAGCGTTTGCCCGGGTATCCGATGCGCCGCCGTGGGCGGTCCTGGACTGCGGACGGGCGCGGGTCATTGGCGCCGCCATGCGTCCCTGGGACACGGCGCTCGCGTACTACCTTGGCGCGCCCGAGCTTGCCGCGCCCGAGCTTGGCGCGCCCGAGGTCAGGCCATCGACGCGATGAGCTCGTCGAGGGTAGGCGCGGCAGCGTCGCGCTCGGATAGGAGCGGCGACCGGTTGGGCCAGGGGACCGCGACAGCCGGGTCGTCCCAGCGGAAGCCCAGCTCGTCCGAGGCGTCGTACTCGTTGGTCACGAGATAGATGAGAGTCAGTGGGTCCGTGGCCAGGAACCCGTGGGCGACGCCCTCCGGGATGTAGATGGCGTCGCCGGGCACCGCTTCGAGGGTGCCCACGACCGCCGGTCCGCTGCCCACGAGCATCGGCCGCACGTCGACGAGGCCCACGAATGGGTGGCCCTCCACGACCAACCACAGGTCGGCCTGTCGTCCGTGGAGGTGGAGGCCGCGGAGCACACCCGGCAGCGAGAGCGACAGGTTCGCCTGGCGCATGGTCGACTCGGCCGGAGCGCCGGGGAGACCCTCGGTCCAGCTCGATCGCCATAGCTCCGTGAACACGCCCCGGTCGTCGGAGTGCGGTACCAGCGCGCGCCGCAGGACGCCGGGGAGGGGACCGGGTGACCAGGACGACATCGCGGTTGACCTCCGGCTAGGGCTGGTAATGGACGACGATGTCCTGGTCGCGGAGACCAGTCGAGGCGAACGTCACCACGTCACCCTCCGCGATCCCAGAGGGTGACGTGTCCAGGAGTGTCGCGCCGGCCGGCAGCGTCACCCGCACGGTCAGGTCGTCTGGCTGCGCACCGGGCTGCCGCTGGACGGTCAGGCGGTATGTCCGGGTGCCGTCGGCGAGGGTCGCGACGCCGGGTGTCGTCCAGTCGTAGGCCAGGTCCGATGCACCAGGGGGCATCAGCAGGTAGTTGCCGAAGACCTGTCGGCCGCTCTCCGTGCTGACTTCCTCGGCGCCGGTCACGGGGAAGCGACCCTGGTGCCCCGCGGCGACCTCGAGCGTGCTGCCCACCGGCACGAGTGCTCGCACGTATGCGCCGTAGAGACCCTCGGGACTGGTCGAGTAGCTTCGGATGGCGGCATATGGCTCACCCGGCAGCGCGGCGTCGTTCTGCCAGGTCAGTGCAAGGTGGTGTGCTGCGGCCCCGTCCTCGGCCAGCTGGACGTCCAGGTCGGTCCGTCGCGAGACCACCAGGTCGTACTTGGACGTCGGCGCCATGTTCGCCTGCACCACGTATAGGTAGTCGCCTGGATCCTGGCGGACCTGGCCCGCCCATGACGTCCCGGCCAGGAACCCCGTCGCGGCCGGATCCTTCGTCCAGACCTGGATGAGCCGGTCCGAGCCGGCATCCACGAGTGCCTCGCCGAGGTCTGCCCATCGATCGGCCGGCAGGTCCAGCAGGCGCTCCAGCAATACCGCCGCGAGGTCGTCGATGATGCCCTTGCGTTCGCCGTTGGGGTCCACGGTGCGCGTCTCGCCCAGGATGGTCAGGGTCACATCACCCGCTCGGACCGTGACGCCGTGCTCCGGCAGGTCGACCGGCCCCGTCACCTCCAGGATCCGGTCGAGCGCGAACGTGGTGAGCGCGATCACGCCGTCCACATCGGTGTCGCCCGATTCGGTCTCGTAGGCCCGGAGCGCCTGCTGGGCGGAGGTCGGGAAATCGGGCGACCAGTTCGCGTCCGCCAGGAGCCATGGCACGTCACCCAGGAGGTGGTCACGCAGGGCCTGGGGCGGCGCGACATATGCCAGCCCGGGAAGCAGGTCCAGGTCGAACACGTCCTGGAAGTCGTGGCTCGTCATGTCGCCGCCCTGGAACTCGACGATGCCCACGGTGCCGATGTAGCCGCCCGTCGGCCGCAGCTCGGCGGGATCCTGGGCCAACACGAGGTAGCGCTTCGACCCCCCCTGGCCGAGCATGCCCGGCAGCACGTCATCGAGTCGGGCGTAGTCCGCGAGCAGCGGGCCGTACTTCGCGATCTGGCCCCGGATGCGGTCCCGGATGGTGCGCATCTGGGGTACCGCATCCTCCCCGACACCGGCCAGGGCGGCATCCGCCGCCGCGAGCGACGCCTGCATGCGATCCACGTCCGCGGTCGAGTCGGCCATCAGGCCGACCATGCTGGCCATGATGGAAGCGTCACCACCCGGGCCAGTGCCAGCACCGGTCGCGGCGTCATGGGCGGTCCGGACCGCCACGAACCGATCCAGCACCGTGGTCGCGGACCCAGCGGCATCGAGCGCGTCACCGACGCCCGCGATGAGCGCGTCGGCGTCACGTACCTGGGCCCCGACGAACGGCAGGGTCCGGGCCAACGCCATCAGTGGATCGCTCGACAGCAATCCCCGGAATGGCTCGACCTCGGTGTCGAGCGACGCGATACGCAGCCGGAGGTCGGCGGCTCGCGCAGCGTCGATGTCCCCGGGTCCCAGGCCCTCGAGCTGCTGCTGGAGGGTGTCCGCAGCGCGCTCGAGACCGTGGGCGCGGTCGAAGAAGGGCAGGTAGTGGAGCGTCAGCAACCCGAGTACGCCCACCATGACGAGCGCGACCACGCCAAGGAGTCGTCGTCGGGAGCGGCGACGGACTGGCTCAAGCGCCTCGGTCATCCATCGCCGACCGGCACGGCGGTCACCACCAGGCGGGGCGCCGTGGGGTCATCGGAGATACACGTCTGGAGGTACAGGCGTTCGCCCGGGGCAGCGGTGACGAAGCTCCAGTCGTCCCAGGCCACGAGCGGATCGACCGTTACCACGCGATATCGGGCGCTGCCGCTGCGTGTCGCCAGCTCGATGATGTCGCCGTCGCGGGCCAGCCACAGGTCGCCGAACAGGCCAGCCCGCGCGTGACCATAGACCACGATACCGGCGTCGTCCCCGGGCCACGCGGATCGATCGAGGTGGGCCACGGAGTCGGTCGGGACGGCGGCGCCATCGCCGTCCGTGATCGCCGCATCGATGGCCAGCCGTACGATCCGGACGTGGCCGATCACAGGACCGGCGGCGTCCATGGGCGCGGCGCCTGGGGACGTCACGGATGAACTGGCCAAGCTGGTGAGCGGCAGGCCCACCGCGCACTCGACGGTGACTCGGCTGGTCACGTTGGTGACCGCTGCCACCACGGTCCGTCGACCGGGTGTCGCGCCGAGGTCCAGGTCGATGGTCGCGACCCCGCTGTCATCCGTGATGGATTCGTCTGCGCGCAGGGCGTCGCCGGGGTCGTCGCTGTCCAGCGACCAGGCCACGATCTGGGTCGCGATCACGTTGCCACTGGCGAGGCTGATGACAGTGGCAGCGATGGCCACGGGCGCGTCGCACGGAACGGCTGCTGCCGGCCCGGTGATGAGGATCTGGACGGTGGCCTGCCCGTTGTAGGCCGCGACACTGCCGGCCGAGAGGACCCCCAGGCAGCACAGCGCCAGCAGCCCGCTGGTCGCTCGGCCGCGCCGCCTCATGGGGCCACTGCCGAGGGCAGGGGCACCGGGCTGGGACACACCGACGGGACAGGCGCAGGTCCGTTGCTCGGCGCTGGACTGGCCAGCGGCCTGGGCACCGGCGCGGGCGATGTCGACCCAGGCGCTGGGTCGAGCGGCAGCGCCATCGATGCCTGGGCCGCCCACAGGGTGTCCCACGAGATAAGCGGCACCGGATCCACGGGCACTCCAGCGGACGTCACGAGGGCAGCACGCAGGCCGGCCAGCCCATCTCCGTCGGCCGGGCCACCGAATGCCCCATCGAAGGGGTGGAAAGCGGCCGCCTCTGCGGGCCATGCCGCACGTTCGGCGTCGGACACCACGAAGCCGGAGGTGATGACGCCATCCAGGAATGCGACCGCGGTCGCAGGGTCACCGAGGTCCCCCAGCGCCCGGATGTAGGCTGCCGTCGCTGCGGCGACCGTGCCCGGGTATCGGTCGACGGTGTCCGCGCTGGCCACGAGGAGGCGCGGGATCTCGACGACGGCCAGGCTCGGGTCCTGGTAGCCCGCGACGATGCGCAGGCCGACGCCGGCCGCAGTGGCATCGGCGACCGTGCGTGTGTCCAGGATGGCGAGGGCGAGCTGTCCGTTGAGCAGGCCGGGCAGCGGCTCCTGGACCACCATCACGCCCACGGGGGTCGTGAACCCAGCGTCGGTGAAGTAGCCCCGGTCGTCAGCCAGCAGCACGGGCGCCTGTGACACGAGATCGCCGGCCTGTGTGCCGACCATGATGGAGGTCAGCTCCGGGATCATGGTCACGGGCCGGGGGCCAGCGGCGCACGGATCGTCGTCCGGCAGCGGCGATGCCGTTACGCTACCCGGCACCAGGGTCAGCGCGACTGCCAGCAGGGCGCCCAGCGCAGTGAGTCGGCCGCGGCGCCCATGGAATGATCGATCGTCGGGCGCGTGGCTGGGTCCCCGGCTGCCACCGAGCGTCGCGACTGTCATCTGCGACAGGATACCCCGCTGGCAGCGGGGTCCCGGGCGAGCCCCGGGAGGTGTGTCAGCTCCCTGGCCGGAGCTGGTATATGCGCCGCTCCACGACGCGGGCGCCGGTGCCCACCGTAGAGCTGTGGACGAGTTCGAACAGGCTCACCGGGTAGCGCGTTTCGAAGGCGGCCACGTCCGCCACCTCGGCCGCCGCATACACCGTGTGCATGCCCAGCGCCTCGAGCCGTGCGACCACGTCCTGCGGAGACGCGCCGCAGGCGAGGTACGCCGTGTGACGCCGCTGACCCGGTCCCAGCAACGGGTAGAGCAGCGCGATCGCCCGGGTCGCACAACGGTCATCGATGAGCAGGCCCTGTCGCTCCGGCAGGACCTGGATGACCGGGTCGGTCGCCCACGTGTCCTCGTAGAAGGCGACCCGCTCAACGGGCTGCGCCAGCAGGTCCGCCACCGGCGCCGTGATGGTCACGGCCACCGACATGGTCGCCGCGGCACCGATGGCCACGGCCACGGCCGTGCGCCACCGACGCGTCACGCCCGCCAGCGCGAATGGCACAAGTGCGCAGGTCATGCCCAGGAGGCCCAGGAGGAAACGAGGCTCGTGGCGCGTCAGCAACCACCAGGCGGGTAGCGTGCACAGCGCGACGGCCGCGATGAGCTGCAGCGGGCGCCTGCCACGCGCGACACGGACCGCGATGACGAGCGCCGGGATGATGGTCACGGCCCACACCGCGCCAACGCCACTGGCGTTCGAGTGTTCCTCCAGCATCGGGTACAACGGCCACCACTCGGCGGATGGCAGGAACTGCGTGTCCTTGAGGCTTCGGGACAGCTGCGAGATCCCCGCCAGGAACGGCACATCGGCGGGATACAGCGGGTTCCCGAACAGCACGATGTTGCGGATCCACCAAGGCGCGACCACCGCGAGCCCCAACAGCAGGCCGCCTGCCCAGCCTCGAAGGAGACTGCCGCGCGTCAAGCCACCGTCGCGGTAGGCCCGCCACGACCATGCGATGGCGGCGACACCCAGCACCGCGACCGTGGGCAGCAGCGCCAGCTTGGAGGCCACCAGGAGTGCCAGGGTGAGCGCCACCAGCACGACACGCCGCGCGGACCACTCGGCGGTGGGCACAGCGATGAACGCCGCCGCAGCGATAGCGAGGGCCGCTCCCGCGATGTCGTTGGAGGCTCGCCCGGACTGGATGAGCACGATGGGCACCAGCAGCAGCGTCAGGCCACCGATCGTGGCTGCCCGGCCGGACAGCCCGGCACGCCGGCCAAGGGCGATGGCGCCGAGGGCTGCCAGCAGCGCGAACGGCAGCTGGCCGACCGTCATCAGCGGCTCGCCACCGATGACCTTGAGGCCGCCGAGCCACAGCTCCGCAGAACCAGGGTGGCTCAGCCAGTAGCCCGCGGGTGACTCGGACAGGAAGGAGCTGAGGGAGCCGAGCTGCCACAGGTCCACGGCAAGGGGCGCGTGATAGTTCAGTTCATCGAAGCCGGTCAGTGGCCGTGCGATGGCGGCGCCGACCGACGCGATGAGTCCCACTGCCACCATCAGCGTCAGCCACCACGCCACCGGTGCGACGCCCGCAAGATCCAGCCGCGGCGCCCTGGGTCGCCAGCCGCGCCAGGCGGCCCAGGCCACGATCACGATGGCGGTGCCCGAGCCAAGCAGCGGGCCATAGGGCAGGCGCAGCAGGTTGCGGCCCACCAGGTCACCCGTGCCACCCACGAGCGCGGCGGGCACGCTCACGAGTGCGAACGCCAGCACGCCCCAGGCAACGGGTCGTTCCCACGGGCGCAGGCCGAGCACGGGCATCAGCACGGTGGCGGCGAGGGCGGCCCAGCCGAAGTACCAGGCCATGGCCAGTTGCGCCGCCACCTGGCCCAGGCCAGGTCCGCAGAGCGAGATGCATTCGCTATCGGTGCCCAGCCAGGTATCGACCGTGGGTCGGAGGGGCGAGTGCAACAGGCCATAGAGGACGCCAACGACCAGCATGACCACCAGCGCCGCGGCACCCGCGCGCCAGCCGCCAGGTGCTCTTCGACCTCCGGCAGCGTCGCGTCCTGACACGGTGAGGGGTCCTCGTGAGACTTCGAGCACGCTGCCCGAGGGAGGGCAGGGTAGCCGACCCGGTCGCTGCCGACCGGGGCCGCGGGCGAGCACATGCCGGAGAGTCCGTGCGTGGTGCGTGCTGCGGTAGACTGCGCCAGCCAACCGAACGACCCGCATCACGCACCCTGGGGGCCCTGTGTCTGTCGACTCCCTTCGCGCGCAGATCCGCGAGGTCCCTGACTTCCCCAAGCCCGGGATCCTGTTCTACGACATCACCACGCTCATCAAGCAGCCCAAGCCGTTCGCAGAAGCGATCGACCTGATGGTGGAGCCGTTCGCCGATACCAAGGTGGACGTCGTGGTGGGTATGGAATCGCGCGGATTCATCTTCAGCGCACCCATGGCCATCCGCCTCGGGGCCGGCTTCGTGCCGGTCCGGAAGCTGGGCAAGCTGCCGGCCGAGACCATCAGCGTGGAGTACGCGCTGGAATACGGCACCAACACCCTGGAGGTCCACAAGGACGCCATCCAGCCCGGTCAAAAGGTACTCATCGTGGATGACCTCCTCGCGACCGGCGGCACCGTCCTGGGCACCATCGACCTGGTCAAGCAGTTGAAGGCGGACATCGTCGGCCTCAGCTTCCTCGTCGAGCTGCAGTTCCTGAAGGGCCGGGCACGACTGGGTGGTCACGACATCCACAGCATCATCCAGTACTGAGGGCCGGAGCCCGAGCGCGGGGGTGCCGTGAGTCCAAGCGTGCCCGACGACGCCGTCCCGGAGCCCGACCAGGACGTTGATCTGGGGACGGTCGCGCCTATCCCGTCCGATCACGATGCCGGCCGGCGGCAATTCTTCCGGCTGTTCGGCAAGCAGGCCATCCAGACCGTGACCCAGGTCGCGGGCGTGGCGAGTGCCGTGGCCCAGATGCCCACGAACGCCGCGGCGGGTCTCATGGGCCTGGGCCTCGGCGACCCTCGCCAGAATGCTGCGGCCATGACTGCTGGGGCAGCGGCCACACGACCGGCCGCAGTGGTCACGACCGCCGCCGCGTATCGCAGCCCGTATCGGTTCGACGGCCAGGTGTTGTACCTCGTCGACCAGCGCCGGCTGCCGGACACGCTCGAGGAGCAGACCTGCCGACGCGGATCGGACGTGGCGTTCTATATCCGCGCTGCAGCCGCCCGGGGCGGACCGCTCCTGGCCCAGCTCGCCGCCTATGGCCTGGCCATGACCGCCCGCGAGAGCGCGGAGCGGTCGGCGCCCCAACGTGCGGCAGAGCTGCGTCGCGTCACGCGGGCCATCGCCGTGTCCCGGGGTGGAGCCCGGATGCTGGAGTGGGCGCTCGGTCACCTCAACCAGGTCGCGGATGCCCTCGGCAGCGACGCTACCGGGGATGCGGTCGCGACAGCCCTGCGTGAGGCGGCCGACACGCTCGCCCTGGAGGCCCAGGCGGACCACGCGCGCATCGCCCAGGAGGTGGCAGGCCTGTTGCCCAGGCCGGAGGGCCGACCACTGCACGTGCTGGTCCACGGGGATCCCGGCGCATGCACCTCGGGCATGCTCGGCACGGCCCTGAACGGCCTCGCGCTCCGGGCCGCGGAGGCGGAGGGTGCCGGGGTGCAGGTGTGGGTGACCGAGACCCGGCCCTACCTCGAGGGTGCCCGCCTCGCGACCTGGGAGCTGACCAACGCCGGCATCGAGCACACGTTGCTGCCGGACAGCGCAGTGGCATCGCTCCTGGATGCGGAGTCCATCGATGCCGTGCTCCTGGGTGCCGAGTGGATCGCCGCGAATGGCGATACCGCGAATGTCATTGGCAGCCGTGCCGTCGCTGAGCTGGCAGCCGGTGCCCTGCACGGCCCCGTGCCGGTGTACGTGTGCACACCCATGACCACGTTCGACGCGGACACCGCGGACGGCGCTGCGATCCCGCACGATGTACGTCCAGCGCGCGAGTTGGGCACGTACCTCACCGGTGTGCGCATGGACCGACAACGCGGCTACAACCCGGGCGCGGACGTCGTGCCGGCACGACGTATCACGGCCTTCGTGACCGAGATGGGTGTCCTGTCCCCGACGGACCACGACGCGCTCCACGCTGCCGCCCACGAACGTGCAGCCCGGCGGGTCATCCGGACAGCGCCCGTGCCTGTGCTCACGGTGGTCGACTGATGGCCTCGATCGCGCGCGCTGGTTCGATCCTCGGCTCCGGTCTGGAGGTCCGTCAGACCCGGGACCGGGAGCTACTGCGGGAGTTCCTGGATGCTGACCGGTTGTTCGCGGCGTATGCGCTGTGTGACCTGGACGACCGGGAGTTCGGGCGCACCCGGTGGGGCGTGGCACTCGATCGTGGCCGGCCCGTGGCGGTCGTCCTGGAGTACGCCGGCCTGTCGCCCCAGCCGCTGTTCGTGATGGGCGACCCGGTGGGTGTGACGGGCGCGCTGCGCGACGTCATCCGCCCGCGCACCGCATACCTGGCGGCGCGACCGGAACTGCTGACCGCCGCCGCTTCGGTCTATCGGGTCAGCGATGGTCCGCCCATGGTCCGGATGTGGGTCGACCGGACCACGTTCCGTCCGGCACCCTCGGCGGCAGTGCGCCTGGTGCCTGCGGACATCGGTGACCTGAACAAGCTGTACGACTTCGGCCTGACATCCTGGTTGCCGTCGGAGTCGGTCGCCAACGGCGTCTACTTCGGGATCCGCATCAACGGCCACCTGGTCGCCGCGGCGGGCACCCATGTGGTCAGCCGGGAGATGGGCCTGGCGGCCGTCGGCAATGTCCTGACGCACCGCGACTATCGCGGCCGCGGCTTCGCCAAGACGGTGACGGGCGCCGTGACCCAGGAGCTGCTCCGCTTCTGTGACCAGGTCGTGCTCAATGTGCGCGCCGACAACCCGCCCGCGTTGCGTGCATATCAGGCGGTCGGCTACACCGAGCACACCCGCTTCGAGGAGCGGCTCGTCCATCGTCGGGGCAGCTTCTGGGATAGCATCGTGGCGCCCATCAAACGCTGGATCCCCGACTCACGGAAGGATCCGACCACCCAGGAGGAGTGAGTGACGGACTCGACCGTTCTCGAACCCACCCAGATGCCATCCGACTCCGGTGACGCCGCCAACGGCCAGACCGCTGCTCTCCCGGCACACGACGTCACGGACCTCGGACTCGCGGACGAAGGCGTCCGCCGCATCGAGTGGGCGGAGCGGGAGATGCCCGTCCTGCGCCTCATCCGCGAGCGATTCACGCGCGAGCAGCCGCTCGCTGGCGTGCGCATCGCCGCTGCGTTGCACGTCACCACCGAGACGGCCAACCTGGTGCGCACGCTCAAGGCGGGCGGCGCCACGGTCGCCCTGTCGGCGTCCAACCCGCTGTCGACCAAGGACGACGTCGCAGCAGCGCTGGTCGCCCGCTATGGCATCAGCACGTTCGCCCGTCGGGGCGAGGATCGTGACACGTACTACGCGCACCTCAACGCGGTCTCGGATATCAGTCCCAACATGACCATGGATGACGGCTGCGACCTGGTGTCGCTGTTCCACAAGGAACGACGCCACCAGCTGCCGGACATCTGGGGCGGCACGGAAGAGACCACGACGGGCGTCATCCGGCTGCGGGCGATGGCCGCGGACGGCGCTCTGACCTTCCCGGTGGTGGCCGTCAACGAAGCCATGACCAAGCACCTGTTCGATAACCGGTACGGCACCGGCCAGTCGACCGTGGACGGCATCCTGCGGGCCACCAACATCCTGCTCGCCGGCCGCCGCGCGGTCGTGGCGGGCTATGGCTGGGTCGGTCGCGGTATCGCGATGCGACTCGCCGGCATGGGTGCCCGGGTGACCATCGTGGAAGTCGATCCGGTGCCCGCCATCGAGGCGCTCATGGATGGCTTCGATGTCATGCCCGCGGCGGAGGCGGCCCGCTGGGGTCAGCTGTTCATCACCGCGACCGGCAACCTCAACGTCTTCCGGCGCGAGCACTTCGTGGAGATGCAGGACGGCGCCATCATGGCCAACAGTGGCCACTTCGACGCCGAGCTGGAGCTCAAGGCATTGGCCGAGCTGGCCGAGGGGCATATCCGGGAGGTTCGCGAGAACGTCCAGGAGTACGACCTGGGTGGCAAGCGGCTGTTCGTCATCGCCGAGGGCCGGTTGGTCAACCTGGGCGCTGCCGAAGGACATCCGGCGGCGGTCATGGACATGAGCTTCGCGGCTCAGGCCCTCGCCGCCGAGCATGTCGCCAAGGAGCACGCGTCCATGAAGCCGGGTGTCTATGTGGTGCCGGAGCAGCTCGACCGGGAGGTCGCGCGGCTGAAGCTGCTGGCACTCGGCATCCACATCGACGACATGACCCCCGAGCAGAAGCGGTACGTCAGCTCCTGGCAAGAAGGTACCTGATCTCGGCTTGAAGCGGCCCCGAGCGGGCTCCGTCAGACCCTGTCTGCCCACACCCGAGCGACATCTCCTCCCTTCGACTGCCCAGGACGATCCGGACCCTACGTGACCGTGGGCTGGTTCGTGCTGGGTTGCGTCCGGCCATCGCCCATGTCCGGCCCACCCGGACCGTCGAGATGTCGGTCGCGGCGGCGCGACCGGGCTACCACTGGCAGGTGGTACGTCCCGCACAGGTCCCGGACACCGCCGCACCCATCCGATTCGGTCCTCGGGCCGCCGACTTCGCCTCGCGCGCGGAGCCGATCCCGGACCTGGGCGTCCTGTCTGCACCTGGCCTCACCCTCGTCGGGCCACACGGGCTGGTCCTGACGCCCGCCGGCGAACTACTCGCTGACACCTCGTTCTGGCACGGGTATCCGAAAGGACTGCCGCGGATCCCGGCCACCCCCGTGCGTCGAGTGCGGGGCACCCTCGTGTCCTGCATGTCCGATTTCGCGACCGCCAACTTCGGCCACTTCCTGATGGATTCACTGCCGCGGCTGTCCCTGCTGGAGGGCGCAGGCGTGTCTCTCGCTGACGCCGACCACATCTACTGCGGCGTGCCGCACCCACGGGTCGCCAACCTGCTGGATGAACTTGGGGTGCCCCGCGAGCGACGCATCTACGCCCAGCGCGGGGAAGCGATCCAGGCCGACCACGTGGTCGTCACCAGCTATCCGGGGGGCCGCCGCAACTACCCACCCTGGGTGCCCGACTTCCTGCGCGACCGGTTGGGCGTGGAGGCGGGACCGGCTACCCGTCGGCTCTACATCCCGCGTGCGCAACGGCGGCGCATCCTCAACATCGACGAGCTGATGCCCATCCTGGTCGAGCACGGCTTCGAGGTGTTCGAGCCGACGGGCGCGGAGGACGCCCGCCATGCATTCGCGGAGGCGAGTGTCGTGGTTGGCGGCCACGGTGCGGGCCTCTCGAGCGTCGCGTTCTGTCATCCCGGCGCGGCGGTCCTGGAGCTGCTGCCGGACAGCCATGTGATGCCCTTCTACGCCACGCTGTCGCTCGCGGCCCGGCTGCGCTATGGATACCTGATGGGGGAGGGCATCCCGGTCGCGGGGCCCGTGGCGCGCAGCACGTGGGACTTCCGTGTCGACCCAGTCGTCTTCCGCGAAGCCATCGAAAGCACCGTCCGGTACGTGACCGACATGGCTCGATAGCCTGGTCTCGATGACGGGTTCGGGCCCCGGGGCCGGCAATTCGCGGGCCAGCAGTCGGCGGATCCGCAAGGTGCTACCGTGCCGCCCTCATGCCGAACCTGCGCGAACGATTCGGGCGCCCCACCAGGGATGGGCGCGCCTATCACCGGGCACTGCTCCGGCTGGGCTACGTCCTGCCGCCGCACCGCAGGCCGCGGCCCGTCTGGACGCCCTGGGTCAATCGGGTCCTTGGGTCCGATGCCGAGGTCGTCGTGGCGTTGGCGGAGCTCGACGCCTGCGGCCTCGTGGCGCATCGGGGCCGACCCAAGAACTGGGACCTGCTCGTCGCACTCGGTTCGATCCTGGAGCGGACGGATCACCGGGCGGCGGTGCTCGACATGGGCTCGGCGCGGTACTCCCGAGTGCTGCCATCGCTGTATGCCTACGGCTACCGGCGACTGGTGGGTATCGACCTGGTGCCCATGGAGCTGCCCTATCCCACGATGGTCGAGCACCTGACCATGGACCTCACCGCGACGACCTTCGCCGATGGCTCCTTTGACGCCATCACGTGCCTGTCGGTCATCGAGCACGGGGTCTCCCCGGACGCGTTCGCGCGCGAGGCGAGCCGGTTGCTGCGCCAGGGCGGGGTCGTGGTGCTGTCCACCGACTTCTGGTGCTCGCCCCTGGATGTGGCGGGCAAAGCCGCGTATGGCGTGCCGGTGCACGTCCTGTCCCCGGCCGACATCGAGGTGTGGATCGAGGCAGCCGCGCGCAATGGGCTCACGCCGGTCGCGCCCGTCGAGCTGCGATGTCAGGACCCTGTCGTCCGATGGTCGCGTGTCGACCTCGATTTCACGTTCCTGAATCTGGTCCTCGTGAAGGGCCAGAGGCCCGCATGGGCATTCTGGCGGCGTGGCAGCTATCGGCGTGGATCGGGGTCCCGGCCGACGGCAACGCGCACCACGTAGTCCCGCACCTGCTTCGGCGACGGAGCCGGGGTGTCGTTCGGGCCGGGGGGCGACCCCGTGCTACGCTCTGGGCGACCCATCGACAAGGAGCCGCATGACCAGCATCATCGACGCCGAGCAGTACCTCTTCACGTCCGAATCGGTGACCGAAGGCCACCCGGACAAGATGTGCGACCAGATCTCGGACGCCATCCTGGACGCCATCATCAAGGACGACCCGAACGCGCGCGTCGCCTGTGAGACTGCCACCACGACGGGTCTCGTGGTGGTCATGGGCGAGATCAGCACCTCAATCTACGTCGACTTCCAGCAGGTCGTCCGGGACACCGTCCAGGACATCGGCTACACCAGCGCCGACTACGGCTTCGACTACCAGACCGCGGGTGTGCTGGTCTCGGTCAAGGAGCAGTCCGCGGACATCGCCCAGGGCGTCGACTCCGCGCTGGAGGTCCGCTCGTCCGCGCATCCCCAGTACGAGCTGGGTGCCGGTGACCAGGGCATGATGTTCGGGTTCGCGTCGCGCGAGACCCCCGAGCTGATGCCGCTGCCCATCGCGCTGGCCCACCGGATGGCGCGCCGCCTTGCGGATGTGCGCAAGAGCAGGGAGCTGCCGTACCTGCGACCAGATGGCAAGACCCAGGTCACCGTGGAGTACGAGCGGGGCGTGCCCAAGCGCGTGCGCACCGTCGTGGTCTCCTCGCAGCACGATCCGGACGTCGCAGCGGAGGAGCTTCGCGCGGGCATCATCGAGCGGGTGATCATGCCCTCCATCGATCCGGCGCTGCGGGTCGAGGATCCGATCATGCACGTCAACCCCACGGGCCGGTTCGTGACCGGCGGTCCCATGGGGGACGCGGGCCTGACTGGCCGCAAGATCATCGTGGACACCTATGGCGGCATGGCCCGTCACGGCGGCGGTGCCTTCTCGGGCAAGGATCCGACGAAGGTCGACCGGTCGGCGGCATACGCTGCCCGGTGGGTGGCCAAGAACGTCGTCGCGGCCGGTCTCGCCGACCGCTTCGAGGTCGAGGTCGCCTACGGCATCGGCATCGCGCGGCCCATCAGCTTCTCGGTCGAGTCATTCGGCACGGGTCGCATCCCGGACGCGGATATCCAGCAGCTCATCGAAGAGCACTTCGACCTGCGTCCCGCGGCCATCATCGCCGCGCTGGACCTGCGACGGCCCATCTATCGCCAGACAGCGGCATACGGGCACTTCGGCCGGACGGACATCGACCTGCCCTGGGAGCGCACGGACAAGGCAGCATTGCTGGCCGACGCGGCCGGTATCCGGGCGCCCGAGGCCGTGCCCGCCTGACCTGACGTGACCAGGACACGTCGCGGGTGACCGCCGTGGGAACGGGGTCATCACCCGTGTTCGTGGTCGGCTTGCCGCGGTCGGGCACCACGCTCATGGCGGTGTGCCTCGATCGGCATCCGGACCTCGACTGTGGTCCCGAGACCCACCTGTTCCCGACGCTCGACGCAGTGGCCGACCGGGCGCTGCTCGACGCCAGCACGTGGCCGGATGCCGCCACGGACTTCGTGTGCTCGCTCGCGACCCGCGGCGTGCCCATCCACGAGACCGTGGGTGTCAGCCGGGACGTCATCCGTGCCCAGCTCGCGGGCCGGACGCCATCCGTTGCGGCGTTGCTGGAGGCACTGGTGGTGCCTCAGGCGGAGGCCGCCGGCACGTCCCGATGGGTCGAGAAGACACCCCGGCACCAGGACTACCTGGCGCTCATCCGGGCCGAATGGCCCGACGCGGCGATCATCCATATGGTCCGCGACCCGCGGTCGCGTGCCGTGTCCATGACGCGCATGCCGTTCGGACCGGCTACCCAGGTGCTCAACCTGGTGGAGGATGCGCGCCGCGACGGTAGCGCCCGGTCGGCCCTGGATGCCGACCCGCGCCTGCTCCAGGTGCGCCTGGAAGACCTCGTCGCGGATCCAGAAGGTGAGCTGCGGCGGATATGTGCCTTCATCGGTGCGGCCTTCGATCCGGTGATGCTGGAACCGTCTGGGTCGTCGGCGGTGGGTGACCAGGAGTGGTGGAAGTCCGGCGCCCAGGGCACGATCTCGGGTGACGGTTCGAGCCAGTGGCAGGCGGCCATGGAGCCCGCCGTCCAGCGATTCGCGGCGCTCACCTGCGCCGGCCAGCTCCGTCGATACGGCTACCCCGGCGCACGGGTCGCGCGCCAGACCATGGTCGTGCTGCCCATCGGCCGGGACGTCATCGCGACCCACGAGCCGCTGCCCCTGGCCCTTGCGCTCCAAGATGGGGTCATCGACTCCGCCGATGCGGGCACCTCATCAGGGGTCGGCAGGGCGGACGCCGTGGTCCTCTGGGGCAGGCCGGGGCAGTTGTTGCCGCTGGACGCGGGTACGCCCATCGGTTGGCGTGGCGTCGCGCGCCTGACCGGTGCGCTCGCCCTTCGACGGCTCCGTCGGCGTCCTGTCTGGTGGGTCACGCAGTGGACGGAGCATCCTCGGGACGCTGCTCGCGCCCAGGAGCGTGTCTTCGCACGCGCACTGCGCGTGCTCGCCCGCCAGGTGACGGCGGCTGCGCTGGTCGAGCGGTACCGAGACACGGCACCCGGAGATGCCGGACCTCAGTCGTCGGCGGAGTAGCCCAAGCGACGCAGCAGCGGACCGGAGTCTGCCTCGATGACGGCGAGCTGCTGGGACGTGAACGCGGTGCGCCAGTTGCCCACGGACGCTGGATCGGCACGTCCGAGCGCGGCCAGGAATGACTGTCGTGAACTGCTGTCCTCGACGTGCAGGAAGTCGAGCAGCCCAGCACCCTCGGCCGCCGGGTCGGTCACGAGGGCTTCGTAGCGCACTTCGCGATAACGCTCCGGACCCAGCGCTGGCCCGTCCGCAAGGGCGGCTTCCGTGTAGCGCCGCCAGGCCATGCTCATGCGCAGCGCGTCGGAGCCGACCTCGAATGTCGTCCGGTCTTCCGGTGCGACCCACCACGGCGCCCACGGCCCGTACAGGTACCCCCCGGGTTCGCGGCGACCGACCAGCGCCGAGTCGGCGCGTAGCCAGGGCTCCTTGATGTGGCTCGCGGCAACGTCCCGGCCATCACGGATGATGTGCACGAAGCGGGCACCCGGGAAGGCCTCGGCCAGGAACGGCAGCAGGAACGCATTGGTGGGCGTCTTCTCGCAGAAGCGGAGGCCGCCCTCCAGCTGGTAGCGCAGCAGCCAGGAATAAACGGTCCGGTAGAACAGCCGCGAGCGGCGCTCGCCCCAGGTGCCCTCGTAGACGTTGCGCCCAGCAGCCTTGGTGGCAACCGGTTCGTGGTGATAACTCACCTCCGGTAGTCGCCCGACGCACTCACCCAGGAAGGTGGTGCCGGAGCGGGCAGCCCCGAACAGGAAGATGGGGTCCCGGAGTGCGGGTTTGATGGATGCGCCGACCGTGCCGAGGCTCCATGACCGGGCCCTGCCAAGTTTCCGGCGGTTGATCCGCTCGGTCCTCAACGTCCGTCGATACAGGTCGAACATGCCGCGTGCGTCAACCGGCGTCGGTCGCGGATCGAGGCCTGTGGCCGTGGCGGCCGCCATCCATGCCAGCGATGAACGGGGCGAGGCGACACCTGGCGGCTCGTCGGCCTGCCCGGGAGCGGCCAGTGTTCCAGTCTTCACGCGGGTCTCACGGCGGCAGGGTGGGTTGCGCGCCGTGTGTGGCGTCGCGATGGGCAGCCCCTAGGATAGACGGATGTACGCAGTGATCATGGCCGGCGGTGGTGGTACACGGTTGTGGCCGCTCAGTCGATCCGCCCGACCCAAGCCGTTCCTGCAGCTGCTGGGTGACACCACACTGCTCCAGGCCACGGCCAGCCGATTGTCACCGCTCGTGGACATCGCCGACATCCATGTGGTGACAGACGGCCGATACGCGGAGCTGGTACGAGCGCAGCTGCCGGAGTTGCCGGCCGCCAACCTGCTGTGCGAACCGGTCGGCCGCAACACCGCGGCAGCCGTGGCGTTTGCCGCGGCCGCCATCGATCGCCCGGGTGACGAGATCATGATCGTCCTGCCCGCCGACCAGCGCATCCAGGATGAGGCGGGTTTCCGGTCGGCGCTTGCCGCGGCCGCAGAGCGTGCCGCGACCGGCGAGCTGGTCACGCTCGGCATCGCGCCCACGGGCCCCGAGACGGGCTACGGCTACGTGCTCGCCACCCTCGATGAGCAGGCGTCGGGCGGACCGCCGGGGCAGCGCGTGGAGCGGTTCGTGGAGAAGCCCAACCTGGAGCGCGCCCAGGAGCTGCTGGCCTCGGGTCGAGCATCCTGGAACGCGGGCATCTTCGTCTGGCGGCGTGATGCACTCATCGCCGGGTTGCACCGGTTCGCGGCGGATATCGAGCGTGCGGTCCGGGATGCCGTGACCGCGGGTCCGGCCGCCATCGAGGCCGCGTATCCGGGCGTGCGATCCACGTCCATCGACTATGCCCTGCTGGAGCCCGCGTCCGTGATGGGCCAGGTCGCGGTGGTGCCCGCGGACGTCGGCTGGAGCGACCTCGGCAGCTGGGACGCGCTGCTCCAGGCTTCGGGCGCTGGGGGCGCGGGCGCGAGCGGACCGGTCGCGATGCGGCTGGAAGCAGACTCGAAGGTGGTCGAGGTGGGCTCCGACCGGGTGCTCATCCATGCCGCCGGTGGGCGCCTCGTGGCGGTCGTTGGGCTTCGCGATGTCATCGTGGTGGATACGCCCGATGCGCTGCTCGTGTGTGCTGGCGACGCCGCCCAGGACGTGAAGCAGGTCGTGGAGCGCCTCCAGGCCGAGGGGCGTCGCGACCTCCTCTAGGACGCGAACTCTTCTAGCCGGTGTAGCCGAGTTCCTCCAGCAGCGCGCCGGAGCTTCGCCGCAGCATCGTCCGGAGGACCGGGTCCAGGCTCGACCGCCCCGCGCCGACACGTGACTGGTAGATGGCGTTGCCGTCCCCGCCCTGCTGGCGCCGCTCGGCGGTGAACTGCGTGT
>Ga0105047_10002382_pt1 | contig 33533 bp, 30 predicted proteins | sample MAT04_FD_78384 | JGI IMG/M metagenome (GOLD analysis project Ga0105047, IMG submission 78384) | Freshwater microbial communities from Lake Fryxell liftoff mats and glacier meltwater in Antarctica - MAT-04 (megahit assembly) | ecosystem: Environmental > Aquatic > Freshwater > Ice > Liftoff... | reverse complement strand
GCGCTCGATGCGGGGGTCAAGCTTCTTGGTGCGTTGTCGTGCCCAGAGCCGCTCGGTGGGTGCGTCCCCGAACGACCTGATCACCCCGCAGAGCATAACGCGACGCGTTATGCCCCGTCCAGCTGTCACCGGCCGCGTGCAACCCAGGCCGAGAACGTCCCGCTCACGGCGCGATGCAGACGGCTGCCGATACCGGGAACTCACGCTACGACGTCAAGCGTGGTAGTGGTCGAGTCGTCACCCCGACCCGTCGCAAGACTTCTCGCCATGGCCCCCGATCTGCGTTTCCGCAGCTCAGGGGCCGTTCCAAGTAGTGGATGTGGAGGGACTCGAACCCACGGCCTCTCGCGTGTGAAGCGAACGCTCTAACCAACTGAGCTACACATCCGTGCCATGCGGCTTGCCGAGGATATACGGCATCCCCGGGCTCGCGGAAATCGGATGCCGGTGACCCGGGGGCGGTGCGTCGGCTACAGACCGGCGTTCGTCTCGAGCCACGTCGCGACACCGGCGGGCACGAAGCCGGGCACCCCCGAGAACCACATGACGAGCCACAGCGCCCCGGCCACGACGAGAGCAGTGCCCAGTCCGACCAGGCCCTTGACCCACCACGACTGCTCCCTGATCCACTGCTCCCAGGCCTGCACCTTCGCCTTGACGAAGTCGAGAAGCTTCGCCGCCGGCTCGAACTCCGACGCCCAGATCGCGATGCCGAGGATGACGATCAGCCAACCCGGCCCGGGCAGCGGCACGAGGGCGAAACCGCCGAGTACGAGCACGAGGCCCACGGCGAAGACGACGACCCGGTAGACGGTGAGCCACGTGGGGTTGGTGCGGATCCGGCGGCGCCAGGCCCAGTCCTTGTCGTCATCGCTCGGGTCGCGCAGCAGCCGGTTGGTGTGGCGCTCGTGCCCGGACTCCGGTGTCACGGGTCGACCCCCTTCTCGGCGTGCGTGGACCACACGTCGGCCACCCGCGTGGTGACCTTCCCCGGCGCGGGCAGGGCGCGCCCGTCGACGGCGGAGACGGGGAACACGTCCTTGATCGAGGACGTGAGGAACACCTCGTCGGCGCGCTCCAGGACGTCGAGCGGCAGGGCCACATCGACGACCTCGACCCCCTCGTGGGCGCACCACTCGAGCACGAGCTCGCGGGTGATCCCGGCGAGACAGCCGCTCGACAGCGGCGGCGTGCGCACGACCCCGTCGACCACCACGAACACGTTGCTGCCCGTGGCCTCGCACAGCTCACCGCGGGTGTTGGCGAAGACCGCCTCGAGCGCCCCCTGCTTCTTGGCCCACGCCAGCGCGATGACGTTGTCGGCGTACGACGTCGTCTTCAGCCCGGCCGTGGCGGCCCGCTCGTTGCGCACCCACGGGACGGTCACGATCGCGCCGTGGGCCGGGGGGCGGGCGTGCGGCACGGCGGTGACGATGTGGGTGAGGTCGCAGTCGTGCCGGTCCGACCCGAGCGGACCACGGCCTCCGGTCACGGTGACGCGCAGGCGGCCGAACTCGACGGGCTCACCGGCGAGCACGGCACCCATCCCTTCGCGGATGCGCTCGTGGTCGGCGGGCGGCAGGCCCAGCCCAGCCATGGTTCGGTCGAGGCGGCGCAGGTGGCGTGTCACCGCGAAAGGCACTCCCCCGGCGATCTTGGCCGTCTCGAACGCACCGTCCCCGACGGTGACCCCGTGGTCGACGGCACTGACCGCTGGGGTGTCGGCGTCGACGAGCCTCCCGTCGACCCAGACCCTGATCTCACTCATGCGTCAAACCCTTCCATGCGTCACACCCTTCCATGCGACGCGCCCTCGCCCGTGGCGAGACCCACGAGACGCGCCGCCTTGAGCTCGGTCTCGTGCCACTCCCCCTCGGCATCGCTGCCCCAGGTGATGCCCGCACCGGTGCCGAAGCGCAGCACCCGCCGACCCGCGTCGTCGTGAGCCGCCCAGAACGTGCGGATGCCGACGGCCAGCTCAGCCTGGTCCCGATCGGCGTCGACCCAGCCGACGGCGCCGCAGTACGGTCCGCGGGGAACGGGTTCGAGGTCGGCGATGGCCTGCAGCGCCGTGTGCTTGGGCGCCCCGCTCACCGACCCGGGCGGAAAGCTGGCGGCCAGCAGGTCACGCCAGCTCGTGCCGGGCCGCAGGGCGCCCGACACGTCCGAGACGAGGTGCACGAGCCCGGGGTGCTCCTCGACCCGGCAGAGGTGGTCGACCTCGACGCTTCCGGCCCCGCAGACGTGCCCGAGGTCGTGCCGCACGAGGTCGACGATCATCACGTTCTCGGCGTAGTCCTTGGCGAGCAGCTCGCCCACCGTCGGTGCCGTGCCCTTGATCGGGCGCGAGGTCACCCGGTTCCCACGACGCACGAGGTAGGCCTCGGGTGAGGCGCAGGCGAGCTCGAGCCCGGCATCCGGCAGGTTGATGGTCGCGGCGTAGGGCGCGGGGTTGCCGACCGCCAGGCGTGCACCCAGCGCGCCGATGTCGGCGGTGTCGGGCAGGTCGCACTCCAGGACCCGGCACAGGTTGACCTGGTAGACGGTGCCCGCTGCGATCCGACGGCGCACCTCGGCCACACCGGCGACGTAGGCCGCGTGATCCAGGCTGGTCCGCCACGCACCGGGCAGCGCGGGCCACCGCCCCGCGACGGCCGCGCGTGCGGGCACCGCCACGGCATCCGGCCACCGCCGCACCTCGTCCAACCGCACCGCGGTGAGCTCGCCCTCGAAGGTCATCACGACGACCCAGAAGCCGCTCGTGAGGTCGCCGGCGTCGTGGCTGACGGCACGGACGCCGCTGGCCACGAGCGACCCGAACCTCGCCTCCGCCACGTGGCGCATCGTATGCGGCGGCGCGCCGGGTCAGGTGCCGCGGACCACGAGGTCGGCGCGCTCGAAGGTGGCGCGGACGAACGCGGCGTTGGGCACGTCGACGGCCTCGACCCAGGCGGCGGCCCGCTCGGGTGGCTTGCCGAACTCGACGTGCCGGGCCACGAGCCGGGCCATCCGCAGCCCGGGATCGACCTCGACGGCCCACACCTCGTCGAGCAGGAGGCGCACGGCCGACCAGGGCCCGGTGTCGACCAGCAGGTAGTTGCCCTCGGTGATGACGACCTCGGTGTCACCGGGCACGCCGATCGCGCCGGCCACGGACTCCTCGATCGAACGGTCGTAGGTCGGTGCCCACACCGTGTCGGGCCCGGGGCGGCGCAGCCGGGTCAGCAGCGCGGCGTAGCCCGCAGCGTCGAAGGTGTCGATGGCGCCCTTGCGGTCGGCGCGTCCGAGCGCCGCGAGCGCGACGTTGGCGAGGTGGAAGCCGTCCATCGGCACCAGCACCGCCGCTGTGCCGCGCTCCTGCAGGCCTGCCACGAGCGAGGCCGTGAGCGTCGACTTGCCCGCGCCGGGTTCCCCCGTCACGCCGATGAGGACCGGCCGCTCCTCACCGACGCGGTCGCGCAGGGCCAGGACCCGGTCGACGAGCGCGTCGAGCGTGGGGGCGTACTCACCCGGCGGAGCGCTCTTGCCGGTCACTTCTTGCGCCCGCCTGCGAACTGCGACACCACGATCGCCACGATCGTGACGAGGAAGACCTGGCCGAGCACCGCCTCGGACGAGACCAGCAGCCGGGAGAGCTCGGTGGTGGGCACGACGTCGCCGATGCCGAGCGTCGACATCGTAGTGAGGCTGAGGTAGGTGAAGGTGCTCGACTCCTGTGGCTCCCCGAACGCCGGCACCGAGCTCCACACGTCGACCGCCTGGAACAACGCCGCGTACGCCACACCGATCTGCAGGTAGGCGGTGATCGCACCGAGCACGGTGCGGCCGCCGACCACGGTGTGCTGGGCGATCCGGCGGATGACGAGGATCGGCACCACGATGACCAGGACGAGCCACAAAGGGTCGGCCTCGCGCGGTGGGACACCGATGATCGCGCCGTCCCCGGCCACCACCTCCACGAGGGACAGGAAGGCCAGCAACCCGACGGCCACCAGGACCAGGACCGTCACGACCCGTCTCCCTCGGCGCCGCATCCCGGTCGCCCGGGCGGCCGCGAGCACGGCCGCACCGCTCATCGCGTGGCCGAGGAGGGAGTCGCCGTAGGACGAGTCGACGTTGATCAGGGAGGACACGACGATCGTCGCGATGACGAAGAACAGCACGACCCCGAACCGGTCGACCGGGTCCGCGCGCCACTTCTGCCACGCTCGGTCCAACCGCGAGAAGGCGGCCCGCAGCCGCGGACGCGGCCCGAGGGTCGATGGTGGCTCCTGGGGGGCCGTGGAGCCGGGCGGGGAAATGCTCAGCGGCGCTCCTCAGGCGGGGCCACCACAGCGGCGGCTCGGCGCGCCCAACATATCGCCCACCCCGGCCGGGCCCTTCGTGGCACGCCGGGCCCCACGCTCACGGCGGCTGTCCTGCGCGAGTGCTCACCGGCGGCGGCGGGACCCGACGAGTGAGCCTGACAACAGGCAGTCGTCCACCGAGGGCGGCAGCGCCACGCTCAGTGGGCGCTCGTGGCCTGCCGACTGCCTGCTCGTGGAGCGCTGACCGCTCAAGGGGTGCCAGGCGCGCGGTGGGTCGCGCCTGCGGCACCCCCACAGGGCAGAGCCCGACGGCTCCGGGTCGCCAGGGATGGCAGGGGGCTCGTCCGGGCCGGCTCCGGCGACCCGTGGCCACCGCTCGCGAACGTCCGACATTCGGCAGGTCGGGACGGCCCTGGACCGGCGACCAGCCGACAGGGGCCAAGCAGCTCAGAGCTCGCGCTCGAGCTCGCGCTCGAGCTCGCCGCAGTGGAAGGACTCGCACAGGGTTCCTGGCCGCGACATGCGTCCCTACCTCGTGGCGAGGTCGATGAAGTCGCACCCACCCGCCACGGCCCGGTCGACGAAAGGCCCACCGCAGGTGCGGTGGGCCTTCGTCGTACGAGTGGACGCGAGAGGACTCGAACCTCCGACCCCCACCGTGTCAAGGTGGTGCGCTAACCAGGCTGCGCTACGCGTCCGTGGGGTACTTCTCTGCGGTACTGCTCTGGGGTACTTCTCGAGGTGGAGACGGGATTTGAACCCGTGTACGCGGCTTTGCAGGCCGCTGCCTCGCCTCTCGGCCACTCCACCCTGGGGGCGGCTACACCCTCCGAGCGGATGACCGGGTTCGAACCGGCGACCTCAACCTTGGCAAGGTTGCGCTCTACCAACTGAGCTACATCCGCGCGCGCCGCGGCTCTGTCGAAACCCCTTTGGCGTGCTCGCAGACATTATCCGATCGCTGCGACGATCTCCAAACCGGTAGGCCCTCCCGGCGCCCGGGTCGGCCTCAGCGCTCGGCGTCGACCCGGCGCCCGCTGTCGACGGGGCGCTCCGGCGGGGCCGACGGGATCGGCGGGGCGGGTCGGCCGGCGCCGGACATCGGGGTGAGCGGCCCCCGGGCGGCGTCGCGCAGGCCGGACAGGCCCAGGTCGTCCGCGCTCGGGCCGTAGTCGTCGAAGGGGTCGTCCCAGCCCGCAGGGCGGTGCTGCGGGTGGCTGCGACGCCGCCGCAGCTCGCCGATCCAGGCGGCGAGACGCTCGTGCAGGCTGCGCTCCTCCTCGTGCGGCCACATCTCGCGGATCGCCGCGTTGGCGGCGGCCCCGATGAGCACGGAGATCGCCAGCGCGTAGAGCCAGATCAGCAGCACGATCGGCGCCGACAGCGGCCCGTAGATCGACGTGCCCCCGTCCAGGGACGCGGCGATCGTGCCGCGCACGACGAAGGAGGCGACGATCCACAAGACCATGGTCACCACGGCGCCGGGGGCGTCGCGCAGCCACGGCGACCGTCTCGGCGTCGAGACGTGGTAGAGGCTGGTGAGGCCCCCGACGGTCAGCAGGGTCACCAGCGGCCAGTACAGGACGTTCAACCAGGCCCACCCCTGGGGCAGGATCTCGCCGAGCAGGCTCGGTCCGAGGAGGACGAGCGGGATGGTGACGATTCCCAGGGCGAGCGCCAGGAGGTACAGCGAGAAGGACAGCGCTCGGGTGCGGACGATGCCCCGCACGCCGGACTGGCCGTACATGATCGAGATGGTGTCGACGAAGACATTGAGGGCGCGCGACCCCGACCACAGCGAGAGGACGAAACCCGCCGACAGGAGGTCGAAACGCGGGCCGGTGGCCACGTCCTGGATCGTGGGGAGCAGGGTTCCCTTGATGACGTCGGCGGTGAGGAACTGTGAGGCGTAGTCGTTGATCCCCTGAATCACCGACTCGACCCGGACGGGGCCGATGGCGTTGGCGATGTAGGCGAGACCGCCGACCAGTCCGAGGATCAGCGGCGGAAGCGAGAGCAGGGCGAAGAACCCCGCCTCGGAGGCCAGCCCGGTGACGCGGTAGCGCATGCAGATGCGGGTGGTCGAGACGACGAGCCGGGCCAGCGCGAGCAGGCCCGGAACGCGTCCGAGCACCCGGCGCAGGCGCCGTTTCGCGTCGGTCATGGTGCCAACCGTAACCGTCGTACCCTGCAGTGGTGCGGACCCAGGTCGTCTCCAACGTCGTCCCGGCCCCGAGCGGGCTCCACGTGTTGCGCTCCGACCCGGCCCTGGCCGAGGCTGTCGACCGCTGGGTCGCGCCGGCCGACCCGACCGGTGCGGCTGCCCTCGACGACCTGGGGGTGCTCGCTGGAACGCCGCAGGTGCGGGCCTGGGGTGACCAGGCCGACCGGGTGCCGCCGGTACTGCACACCCACTCCCCCACGGGCGAGCGGGTGGACGAGGTGGAGTACCACCCCGCCTACCACGCCCTGATGGAGGTCGCGGTGGGAAACGGGCTGACGGCCGAGCCCTGGGCCCGTCCTTCGGACAGCGGCGCCCACGCCCGCCGGGCCGCCGGGTTCGTCGTGTGGTCGCAGGTGGAGGCCGGGCACCTCTGCCCGGTCTCGATGACGTATGCCGCGGCACCGGCTCTCGCGGCCGAGCCCGCCGTGGCCGCGCGCTGGATGCCGGGCCTCGCCTCGCGCGCGTACGACCCGGTGCTGGCGCCGATGGCCGACAAGCCGGGCCTCACCGTCGGCATGGGGATGACCGAGAAGCAGGGCGGCTCCGACGTCCGGGCGAACACGACCCGCGCCGTGGCGGCACCGGGCGGCGCCCTCGAGGGCGACACCTACCGGCTCGCCGGGCACAAGTGGTTCTGCTCGGCGCCGATGAGCGACGCCTTCCTCGTCCTGGCGCAGACCCGGGCCGGCATCGGCTGCTTCCTGCTCCCCCGGGTGCTCGACGACGGCACCCGCAACGAGATCCGGCTGCAGCGCCTGAAGGACAAGCTCGGCAACCGCTCGAACGCGTCGTCCGAGATCGAGCTCGACGGCGCGTGGGCGGTGCGGGTCGGGGACGAGGGGCGCGGCATCCGCACCATCCTCGGCATGGTCGCCTCGACCCGGCTCGACTGTGTGCTCGGCTCGACCGCGACGATGCGCGCTGCGCTGGTGCGGGCCGTGCACCACGCCCGGCACCGCAGCGCGTTCGGTGCCCTGCTCGTCCACCAGCCGCTGATGCGCAACGTGCTCGCCGACCTCGCCCTGGAGAGCGAGGCGGCCACCGTACTCGCCATGCGGCTGGCCCACGCGGTCGACGCGGGCGAGGACGACCTGGTGCGCCTGGGCGTGGCCCTGGGGAAGTTCTGGGTGTGCAAGCGCACCGCGCCGATGGTCGCCGAGGCCCTGGAGTGCCTGGGCGGCAACGGCTACGTCGAGGAGAACGGCCTGGCCCGGCTCTACCGCGAGGCCCCGCTCAACTCGATCTGGGAGGGCTCGGGCAACGTCAACGCGCTCGACGTCGTGCGCGCCCTGACCCGCGAACCCGCCTCCCTGGTCGCGCTCGGCAAGGAGCTCGCGCCGGCGCGTGGCCACCACCGGGTGCTCGACGCCGCCATCGACGAGTGCGAGTCGGCCGGGATGCTCGCGCTTCGGCCGGACGCGCCCTGGGGCGCGAGGCGGCTCGTCGAGCGGCTGGCCCTCACCCTGCAGGCAGCGCTGCTCGTGCGGCACTCCCCCGGGCTCGTCGCCGACGCCTTCATCACGAGCCGGCTCGGTGGCGACCACGGCAGCAGCTTCGGCACGCTGGGCGCGAGCATCGGGCCGGATGCCGTGGCGCACCTGCTCGAGCGCGCGCTCAGGGGGTGAGCGCCAGCCGCTCCTTCTCGGCCTCGACGTCGAAGTCGGCCGCGGGCCACTTCGGGTCCATCGCCTCGAGGTGCTCGAGCAGCAGGTTGGTGACGCCGAGCCGGGCGTACCACTTGCGGTCGGCGGGCACGACGAACCACGGCGCGGCATCCGTCGAGCACTTCTCGAGAGCCGCCTGGTAGGCCTGCATGTAGTCGGGCCAGTGGCCCCGCTCGTCGATGTCCCCCGGGTTGAACTTCCAGTGCTTGTCCGCGCGTTCCAGCCGCTCGCCGAGGCGGGCCTTCTGTTCGGCGCCCGAGATGTGGAGCATCACCTTCACGATCACGGTGCCGTTGTCGACGACGCCCCGCTCGAAGGCGTTGATCTGGGCGTAGCGCCGCGCCCACGTCGCGCGCGGCACCAGGTCGTGCACGCGCACGATGAGCACGTCCTCGTACTGGCTGCGGTCGAACACACCGATCATCCCCGGGCGTGGCAGCGCTCGCCTGATCCGCCACAGGAACGGGTGCCGCCTCTCCTGCGCACTCGGCGCCTTGAACGAGGTGATGTCGACGCCCTGGGGGTCGACCGCGCCGACGACGTGGCGCATGATGCCGCCCTTGCCGGAGGTGTCCATGCCCTGGATGACGAGGAGCACCGAGCGGCGGCCGCCACCCCTGGACTCGGCGAAGAGCCGCTCCTGCAGGTCACCGAGCCGGGACTGCAGCCCCCCCATGACCTGTTTTCCGGCCTCCTTGTCACCGATGAACGCCGGCGTCGAGTGCGGGTCGAGGTCGGCGAGCCGAAATCCTGGACCGACCCGCAGCGCGTCGGTCCAGGTGACCGGCTGCACGGTCTCGTCGGAGCGTGCCTTCGCGGCCGCTGTGCGCTTCCTCCGCGCCTTTGCGGCAGCCTTGCCGGTGAGCTCGACATCTTGGGTGACCTTCGGCGCCTTCTTGCGGTCGGCCCTGCTCGCGCCGGTGGTCTTCCTGCTCTTCTTCGCGCTCTGGCCCATCGCGGCATCCTCGCAGACCAGCGCGCACGACGGGGATCTGCGGCCGTCCCGCGGGAGGGCCCGCGACTGACATGCTCTCCCCATGCGCGTCCTCCTCGACCCCCGTCGCCCGGCGACGCCGGGGCGCGTCACGGCATCCGAGCTCGCCGACCTCTACGCCTTCCCACCCGCACGTCGGTGGGTGCGGTCGAACTTCGTCTCCACCCTCGACGGGGCCGGTGTCGGAGCGGACGGTCGCAGCGGCAGCATCAACACCCCGCCCGACAACCGGGTCTTCGCGCTGCAACGCGACCTCTGCGACGCGGTTCTCGTGGGGTCCGGCACGGCCCGCGCCGAGGGCTACCAGCGGATCACACCGACCCGCCGCCGCCCGGCACCGCCCGCGCTCGTCGTCGTCAGCGGGTCCGGCCGGGTGCCCGAAGGCCTGCTGTCGCCCGTCGAGGGTCGCGGGGCAGCGCTGCTCGTCACCTGTGCAGCGGCGGGGCGCGCCGCGCTCGACGGCGCCCGAGCCGCGCTCGGAGCGGCTGCCGTGGTGGTCGCCGGCGGCGACCGCGTCGACCTGCCGGCCGCACTCGACGCGCTGGCCGACCGCGGCCTGCGGCACGTGCTCTGCGAGGGGGGCCCGACCCTGCTGGGTGCGGCCCTGTCCGCCGGTGTCGTCGACGAGCTGGCCCTGTCGCTCGTGCCCGTGGTCGTCGGGGGTGACAGCACGCGGATCACGAGCGGCGCACTGCTCGGCGCGCCGGACGGCATCCGGCTCACGCCGCGACTGCTCGTCCAGGAGGCAGGCACCCTGCTGGGCCTCTGGCGGGTCCGCCGCTCCTGACCTCGTTTCGCCAGAGCCGCTGTCGCAGCGACCCGGGCGGAGTGCGGCAGCGCCGCAAGAGTGAACCTGACGACTGGAGGTCGCCCACTGAGGGCGACCGCGCCGCGCTCAGTAAGCGCCCGTCGCCTACTGCCTGTTGGTGGGAGCACTGATCACTCAGGGGTGTCGAGCGCGCGGCGTGTCGCGCCTTCGGCACCCCAACTGGCCGGAGCCCCGGCGGCTCCGGTTCGCCAGGGGTGGCGGGTGGCTGTGCCAGGACGGCGACAGTGACCACCGGCCACCTCTCGTGCCAGCATTCGCTGCTCTCCAGGGCCGGGCCACGCAGCAGCTCGGGTCGCACGCAGCACCAGCGGCGCGGCATCCGCTGCCCGGCATCCGGAGTCCTGCGTGCCGACCCGGGACGCCAGGTGCACCTCGGCAGTTCCGGTGGAGGGGTTGCCGACCGGGGCGCGACGACGGGGGCTCAGCCGGAGGCGAAGGACTCGACGAGGCGCTCCCAGCGCTCGGGGTCGGTGTTCCACTCCTTGCAGTGGCGGGCGAGGTGCCACTGCGCGAAGGTCACGAGGTCGGGGCGCACCCGGGCCAGCTGGCGGCTCGGCCCGACCGGCACGAACTCGTCGTCGGCGGAGTGGATGAGGAGCATGCGATGGTGCAGCTCGTCGGCGCGGCTCACCCAGTCGGTCCTGGCGAGGTCGACACCCTCGTGCACCCCGACGAGGCGGTGCCCCCAGCGCTGGTTCATCATCAGCCGGGCGAGCGAGCCCACGTGCCGGGGCAGCCGGTGCCCGCGCGCGTGGTGCGCCAGGACGTCGCCCCAGTCGATGACGGGACCGTCGAGCACCACACGGGACACGAGTGCGGCCAGCGGTGACCGGTCGAGCAGCTGCAGGACGAGGGCGCCGCCCATCGACCACCCGGCGAGCAGCACCTCGCGGGCACCGTGGTCGACGGCGTGCTGGATCGCGGCCTCGACGTCGCGCCACTCGGACAGCCCGAGGGCGTAGCGTCCGTCGGGCCCGGCGGGCACCCCTTCGTCGTTGCGGTAGGTCAGCGCAAGGCAGGTCCAGCCCTGGGCGAGCAGCGGGGGCATCGCCCGGATCGTCTCCTCCCGGCGCGCCCCACGGCCGTGCACGAGCACGGCCCAGCGGCCCGACTCCCGTGCCTGCACACCGTCGGGGCGCACGATCCAGGCCGGCATGGGGCCCAGCTCACCGGCATACGTCACGTGCTCGGTGTGGGCGCCGATGCTGACGTCCGGAGGGGCGCCGTGGAAGTAGGGGTTCCACCGGGCTGTGCCGGGGGCGAGGTGGCCGCGGTCGACGGCCACGAGCTCGCGCTCGACGGTTCCGGCCGCGGTGTCCACGGCCACGACGTCACCGACCCGCACGTGGCCGAAGCCGTCCTCGATCCACAGGCCGTAGCGGCCGGGGACCACGGTCTCGGGGTTCGCCGTGAGGGTCACGGTTCGGGCGCCGACCGTGTGCACGACGACGTCGTCGGGGCGGTGCCGGTCGGGGGTGAGCACCCGCCGGGCGAAGTAGACCGCCGCCGCCAGCGAGCCCGCGCCGCTCGCGACGGCGCTCGTGACCCCGACGGCCGCCCCCGCCGTGGCAGCGGTGCGAACGCGGCTGCGCGGCGTAGCGATGGCGGGCCCGGGTACGTCGTCGGGCGTCACGCACCGCCCCCGCCCAGGACCTCGGACAGGTCGTACGAGACCGGCTCGTCGAGCTGGTCGTAGGTGCAGTCGGCAGGGTCCTTGTCGGGGCGCCACCGCGCGAACTGGGCCGTGTGCCGGAACCGCACGCCCTCCATGTGGTCGTAGCGCACCTCGACGACGCGCTCGGGGCGCAACGGGGTGAAGGAGAGGTCCTTGCCCGCCGCCCAGCGGCTGCCCGCGGCGTTCTGGGGGGTGCGAGTGCCCTCCTCCTGGCGTGCCCAGGCCCAGGGGTGCTCGTCGAAGGTGGTGACCAGGGGCTGGAGCTCGTCGAACAGCTCCTTGCGCCGTGCCATCGGGAACGCACCGATGACGCCGACCGACAGCAGCTGCCCGTCGGCGTCGTGGATGCCGAGCAGCAGCGACCCGATCAGGTCGTCGCCGCTCTTGTGGGTGCGGTAGCCGGCCACGACACAGTCGGCGGTGCGCTCGTGCTTGATCTTCGCCATGGAGCGCTTGTCGGGCTCGTAGGTGCCGCCCCGCTGCTTGGCGACCAGCCCGTCGAGCCCGGCCCCCTCGAACTCGGTGAACCAGTCCCCCGCGACAGCCCGGTCGGTGGTGGCGGGCGTCAGGTGGATCGGTGCCTGCGCATCGGCCAGCGCCTGCTCGAGCAGCGCGCGTCGCTCCCGGAACGGCCGGCCGGTGAGGTCGTCGTCACCCAGGGCCAGCAGGTCGAACGCGACGAACTGCGCCGGCGTCTCGACCGACAGCTTCTTCACCCGGCTCGCCGCGGGGTGGATGCGCTGGCTGAGCAGCTCGAAGTCGAGGCGGTCCTCACCCGGGCGCACGACGATGATCTCGCCGTCGACGACGCACCTCTGGGGAAGGTTGGCCAGGGCGGCCTCGACGACCTCGGGGAAGTAGCGGGTCATCGGCTTCTCGTTGCGGCTGCCGATCTCGACGAGGTCGCCGGAACGGAAGACGATCGAGCGGAAGCCGTCCCACTTCGGCTCGAAGCTGACGTCCTGGCCCTCCAGGGCCGCGATGCCCTTGACCGCCTTGGCCAGCATCGGCGGCACCGGCGGCACGACCGGCATCCCCCAGCGCTCGCGCTCGGCCGCGTCTCGCTCGGCCTTCGGCGCCATGTACTCGGCATCCGCCTTGTCGGTGCGCCGCTTGCTCGGTTGCACCCGCGGTGGCTCCCCCGGCATCTTCGGGTAGTCGGGCGGGAAGTTGAGCTCGCCCAGGCTGCGCTCCTCGACGTCGCGCAGCCACAACGCGACGGCGCCACCCACGTCACCGACCTCGACGTCGATGTCCGCCCAGGCGTCTCCGCGGTCCTCGAGCACGTCGGGCACGGTGAGCACGGTGAAGTCGCCGGGGCTGACGGTCGGAAGCTCGGTCCAGGTGACCGGCATCGACACCGGCGCCCCGGGCAGCGGGCGCGGGCTGTAGGCCGAGGCAATGGTGCGGTCGCGGCAGGCCTGGTTGAAGTCGACGAAGATGCGCTCGCCGCGTTCCTCCTTCCACCACGACGTCGTGACGAGGTCGGGCAGGCGGCGCTCGAGCTCGCGCGCGATGCCGATGACCCCGTGCCGCACCTCGAGGAACTCGTGCGTCGCAGCGACCCGGGCGTAGACGTGCACGCCCCGGTTGCCGCTGGTCTTCGCGAAGGCGGTGAGCCCGATCTCGGCCATCAGCTCACGCAGCGCGACCGCCGCCTCGACGGCGTCGGAGAAGGTGCGGCCGGGCTGCGGGTCGAGGTCGATGCGCAGCTCGTCGGGGTTGTCGTTGTTCGCGGTGCGCACCGGCCACGGGTGGAAGGTCACGGTGTTCATCTGCACCGCCCACACGGCGCTGGGCACCTCGTCGACCACGATCTGGGCGTGCCGCCTCCCGCTCGGGTAGCGGCACGAGACGGTGCGCACCCACTCGGGCATCCCCTTGGGTGGGTTCTTCTGGTAGAACTCCTCGCCCTCGATGCCGTCTGGGAAGCGCTGCAGCGTGACCGGGCGGTCACCGATGTGGTGCACCAGCGGGTCGCCGACGGCGACGACGTAGGCCGCGAGGTCGCCCTTGGTGATGCCGGCGTCCGGCCACATCACCCGGTCCGGGCTGCTCAGGCGCACCCGACGCGGGCCGTCCGGCCCCTCCACCTCCAGCACCTGCGCGTCGACCATGCGGCGAGCCTAACGACGTGCACCGACGCGCGGGGTCACGACCAGCGGCTCCGCCCGTGCAACCTCGGGAACTCTCCGGGCACCTGCGCTGTTGGGCAGGACATGACGATGAAGCCGACCGATCGTTCCTACGCCGTCGAGCGCACCGAGGAGGAGTGGAAGACCGCACTGTCCCCCGACGAGTACCAGGTGCTCCGGCGGGCCGGCACCGAGCGCCCTTACACGGGCGAGTACACCGATGCCAAGACGGTCGGCACCTACGCCTGTCGCGCCTGCGGTGCCGAGCTGTTCACCTCCGAGACCAAGTTCGAGAGCCACTGCGGGTGGCCGTCGTTCTTCTCCCCGCTGGCGGGCGAGTCGGTCGAGCTGCTCGTGGACCGGTCGCTGCCCGGCCGCCCCCGCACCGAGGTCCGCTGTGCGTCGTGCGGCAGCCACCTCGGGCACGTCTTCGAGGGCGAGGGCTACGACACCCCCACCGACCAGCGGTTCTGCATCAACTCGATCAGCCTGACGCTGCGCCCGGCCGACGGGGCCCCGACCGCCTGATCAGGGGCGCCACGCCGGGTCGCGGCCGATGAACGCGACCATCCGGGCCTGCACCGAGGCGTCGTCCGGCACGGGCACCCGTGGTCCGTACTGCCGTGACGACCTCAGCAGCTCGTCGATGGGCTCCATCCCGGAGAGCAGGTCGGCGCACAGGTCGGCATCGAGGGTGTCGTCCTGACCGGTCCCCCTGGCGAGGTCCCAGGTGTGCATGAACACGTCGACCGTGTAGAACCGGTCGATGGCCACGTCGAGGAGCATCTCGCCCGTGTGCGGGTTCGAGAAGGGCCGGCCGGGTGTGGCCGGGTCGTCGAGCACGGCCTGAACCGCCTCGACGTGCACGGCCCAGGCGCCCACCGGGTCGTCGTCGGCTGAGGGTCCGACCGGCAACCGGATGCCGCTGCCTGACTCGAGGAAGCCGGGGAACCACTCGACGAGGTGACGCACGACGTCGCGGGCGGCCCAGGCCGGCACCGGCGTCGGCGCGTCCCAGTCGGTCGTCCCGACGACGACCTCGGTGAACCTGCCGGCGATGGCACGGTGTCGCGCCGCCGGTTCCTTCGGGATGCCGGTCACGGCTCTCCTTCCTCGAGCGCGGAGCGCCGGCCGGCTCATCCGGTGCAGGTGGTGAGCGCTCCCGACGAACCTACCGAGCCCCCCCATCCCGACTTCGGGTCAGCGCTGGCGGTGCACCAGGGTGCGCACCGGCACGCGCGGGCCGGTGTAGAAGGGCACCTCCTCGCGCACGTGCATCCGCGCCCGAGAGGCCCGCAGCTCGCGCATCAGGTCGACGATGCGGTGCAGCTCGTCGGCCTCGAAGGCCAGGATCCACTCGTAGTCGTTGAGCGCGAACGAGGCGATGGTGTTGGCCCGCACGTCCGGGTAGTCGCGCGCCATCTTGCCGTGCTCGACGAGCATGTCGCGGCGCTCCTGGTCGTCGATGAGGTACCAGTCGTAGGACCGCACGAACGGGTACACGCACACGTAGGCACGCGGGTCCTCGTCGGACATGAAGGCCGGGATGTGGCTCTTGTTGAACTCGGCCGGGCGGTGCAGCGCCGCCACCGACCACACGGGGTCGAGGTGCTGGCCGTAGTCGGTGCGCAGCAGCGCGTGGTACGCCTCCTGCAGCGCCTCGATGGTCTCGGCGTGCCACCACACCAAGACGTCGGCGTCGGCGCGCAGCCCGGCCACGTCGTAGGTGCCGCGCACGACGACGTCGCGCTCGGCGAGGTCGGTGAACAGCCCCTCGACCTGCGTGGCCAGGGCGTCGCGGTCCTCGTCACCGAGCGGCTCGGCGACGGCGAACACCGACCACATCGCGTAGCGGATGGTGTCGTTGATCTCGCGGATCCTGGCGGCGCCGGGCTTGGCGGGGTTGGGGCGGGTGGTCTCGCTCATGCGGTGGAGTCTCCTGTGCGGGTCACGATGCTGCTGAGGTGCTGGACGGTGGCGGTGGCGGCGCGGGTCGCCGAGGCGACGACGGCGGGGATGCCGACGCCGTCGTAGACCGCGCCCGCCACCTCGATGCCGGGCTGGGTCTCGACGGCAGCACGGATCGCGGCGACCCGGTCGACGTGGCCGACGGCGTACTGGGGCAGGCCACCACCCCAACGCTGCACGTGGGCGTCGACGACGCGCGGCAGCGGGCGGCCGATGGCCTCGGCGACCTCGGCGACGGCGACGGCGACGAGGTCGGCGTCGTCGCGCTGCAGGTCGGCCTCCTCGCGGGCCCGGCCGACCGAGGCACGCAGGTGCACGAGATCGTCGGACAGCTCACCCGTCCACGCCCACTTGCGGAAGCTGAAGGTGCTCGCCTTGATGGTGCGGCCCTCGACCGGCGGCACGAGGAAGCCGGAGCCGGGCAGGTCGTCGAGCCCGGCCCGCTCGACCGCGAGGGTGACCACGGCGCTCGACGCCGTCTCGACAGCCGCCAGGGTGGTGGCCGCCACCGGCGCGTGCGCCGCGAGGAGCCTGGCCGCCGGCGCGGCCGGCACGCAGAGGACGACGGCATCGGCATCGATCACCTCGGGGGCGGCGGCGGAGCCGACCACCAGGCGCCAACCCCGCCGGGTGCGCACCAGCTCACGCACCGGGGCACCGGTGCGCAGCGTCGCCCCACGACGGGTCACCTCGTCAGCGACCAGGCCGGGAAGGCGCCCGACCCCGCCGCGCAGGCCCGTGAACGGTGGCCGCGGCGCCTCGGTGCCGCCGCCGGGTACGAAGGCCCGGCCTGCAGCGGGGGCGCCCACCAGGCTCGAGCCCGCGGTCGCCCGGGCCCAGAGCACCGGCATCGTGGCCTGCAGCGACAACCGGAGGGCATGTCCGGCGTAGACGCCGCCGAGCAATGGCTCGACGAGCCGGTCCACCACGGCGGTGCCGAGCCGGGCGCCGACGTAGTCCCCGACAGACACGTCCTCGGTCACCGGCCCGCCCGGCCAGGGCTGCTCGTCGCGCAGCCGCTCGACCTCGGCATCGGTCAGGATGCCGCGAGCCGAGTCGGCGTCGGTGGGCACGCCCATGAGCGTGGCGCGCGGCAGGGGACGCAGGGCGCCGCGGGTCCAGACCGAGGCCGCGGTCGTCGCGGGCGTCACCAGGTCACCGTCGGCCCCGACCGCGATCGCGAGGTCGACCGCTTCGGGGCGCAGGGCCAGCACCGACTCGGCACCGACGTCGACGAGGTGCCCGGCGACGGGCTCCAGACGCAGCTTGCCCCCCAGGCGGTCGCTGCCCTCGAGCACGGTCACGTCAGCCGACGGGAGCCTCTGGAGCACCTCCAGGGCGGCGGTGAGGCCGGCGATTCCACCCCCCACGACGACGACGCGGGGCCGGGTGCGCACGGCCGGGACAGACATGCCACCAAGCCTCTCACGCAGGGCCGGCACCCTTGACGTGCACCCGGCAGGACCGCTGCGCCCGGTGTCGGTCAGGGGCTCACCGCGGCGCCCTCGGGTCCGGCGGGGGCGGGCCGCTCGAAGCCGCCGGGAACCGGCACGCCCGTCACGCCGTTCACGGGGTGCCTCGAGTAGGAGTACGCCGACACGGCGAGGGCGATGGCGTCGAGGTTGACGTCGAGCGCCTCGAGGTTCACGTTGTCGAGGTCGTCACAGGCCTGGTGGTAGCACTGGTCGAACGCCTCACCCGCGACACCGCCCCGGATGGCCTGCTGCTGTTCGTCCTTGGGGACCTCGGCACCGGTGATGGCTGACTCCTTCGTCAGGTGCGGGTGGGCTCCGTGGCGGGACCGTGGCGACGCACCGGGCCCGAATGGTGGGTTGGTGGCGGGCCGTGCGGGAGGCGGCGCTGGTCTGGGGCAGCCGTGACCGGATCGAAACCCGCCACCGGGAACCATCCGCACGTCGTGGGCGCCACAGCGGCAGCACCCACGACGAAGGAGTCCTCATGCGCAACCCGGCCCGCCCCACCCGTCGACTTCCCTTCGCGGTTGCGGCCCTCGCGATGGGGGTGGGGCTGGTCGCCCTCTCCGGATGCGGTGGCAGCGACGACTCGGGCCCTGCCTCCAGTGCGGCCCAGGTCGAAACCCGGTCCGACTCCGCCGGGGGCGACACCTCGGCGGGCGCCGCAGGCGAGCCACAGGCCGCGACGAGCGGCACCACGGCGGTGGACGGCTCCGCCGCGGTCGCTCCGGCGGTGGACGGCTCGGCCGCGGTCGCGCCGGCGGTCTACGACCGCAGGCTGGCCCGCCGCGCGGACATCTCGATCACCGTGGACGACGTCGACGCCGCCGCGGCCGAGGTGCGGCTCATCGCGACGACCGCCAACGGTCTGGTCATCGCGGAGGGGATCTCGAGCGAGCCGGAGGACCCGACGACCGGCGGTTTCAGCACCATCACGATCTCGGTGCCCACCGACGAGCTCGACGACACCCTCGACCGGCTGGCGAAGATCGGGAAGGTGCACTCGCGCAACGCGTCCACCGATGACGTCACGGCGCAGTACGTCGACACGCAGTCGCGGGTGAAGACGATGCAGGCCAGCGTGGAGCGGGTACGCGCCCTGATGGGCCAGGCCACCAAGCTCGGCGACGTCGTCGCTCTGGAGGCAGAGCTGTCCCGTCGACAGGCCGACCTCGAGGCGACCCAGAGCCAGCTCGCCGCCCTCAAGGACTCGGTGGCCCTTGCCCCGGTCGAGGTGCGGCTGAGCACCGACGAGAAGGTGCTCCGGGAGGCCGAGGACGACACCGGCTTCCTGGCCGGGCTCAAGGCGGGGTGGACCGCCTTCACCTCCTCGGTCACCGTCCTGCTCACCGCGCTCGGCGCCGTGCTGCCGTTCGCGGTCGTCCTGGCCCTCGTGGTGGTCCCGCTCGTGGTGTGGCTGCGCCGTCGCGCCGTGCACACCCCGGTCGCGGCGCCGGTCGCGGCGCCGGGTGCGGCGCCGGCCGCCGCGCAGCCGCCCGTGGCCTGACCCGGGCAGGTCGCCTCAGTCGTGCGCGGCGACCCAGTCGAGGAGGAGCCGGAGGAAACCCTCCGGCTCCTCCATCGACGGCAGGTGGGCGGTGTCCGGGCGGTCCACCCGACGCACCCGCCGCAGCCCTGCCTCCAGTCGGTCCGCGGCGAGGTGCACGGTGTCGAGGTCGTGGCCGCCGACGACCAGGAGCACGGGCGCGGTGACCTCCTGGTAGCGCTCGACCGCCGGCGGGTCCAGCTCGACCTCGTCGAGGTCGAGCCGCCCCCAGCTCGCCTCCACGTCGAAGGCCCGCCTCTGCATGACCCGCACGGATGCCGTGACTGCGGGGTCGACGTCCGACGGGTGGCGCCCCGACCCCACGACCCAGGTGGCGACATCCGCCTCGACGGCGGCGTCCACGTCACCGCGCGCCATGGCCTCGTTCTCCGCTGCGGCGAAGGCGGCCAGTGCGGGTGTCCGCTCGGTGAGCAGGCTGCCCCCGGGCGGGGCCAGCACCAGGGAGCGCACCAGGGCCGGCCGGGTGAGCGCGACCTCGACAGCCACCCCGGCTCCGAACGAGGACCCGACGAGGTGGCACGTCGTGACCCCGAGGTGGTCGAGGGTGTCCAGCACGTCGGCGACCGGGTCGAGCGCCGCGACCGGTGGGCGGTCGGACTCGCCGAACCCGCGCAGGTCCAGGCGCGCGGCATCGCGGGCGGCGGTCAACGCCTGCCACTGGGGGTCCCACATCCGTCGGTCGGCAACGCCGGCGTGCAGGAGAACCACCTGGGTCCGGCCAGGTGGCCCGCCGCGGTCGTGGGCGATGCCGGACGGTGTCTGCGACGAGCTCACGGGTCTCCTGTGGAGCGGGGTTCGGGGATCCGCCAGTCAACCCGCAGTGCCCCCTCACGGGCAAACCCTTGTCGCGGGGTGCTCCGGTCGGTGCTGGCGGGGGCTGGACGCGACGGTCGAAGAACACAGGTGGCTCGGGAGCATCACCGCCACGACCGGACTCATGCGGTCCAGCGCTGCCACAGGCGCAGGATGCCGCGCGTCCGGCAGCGCTGGGCACCGGGTGGTGATGCACGGCGCGTGACCCGGCGCGCCCTCTGCATCACCTCCGCAGATCGGCCGCCGCGGGCACCACCAGCGCCCACTCGACCTCGCCGTCGACCCGGCGGTCGGTCGGCAGCATCCCCAGGGCGGCTGCGACCCGCTGCGACGCGACGTGGTCGGGGTGCACGTGCGCGACGACCCGCAGCGCCCCGCCGGCCAGCAGGTGGTCGACCACGAGCCCGGCGGCCTCCCGGGCGACCCCGTGGCCCTGCCACTGCTTCCCCACGACCCAGGCGAGCTCGGCGTCGCCCTCGGCCGGGCCCACGGTGGCCTGCACGTAGCCGACCGCGGGCCCGCCGTCGCCGAGGCGCACCACCCAGTTGTGCCACTGCTCCGCGGGGTCGCCCGACCCGGCCACCTGGCGCTCGTACCGGGCTGCGAGCTCCGCGCTGCCGGGAGGCGAGCCGCGGGTGAAGGCGTACAGCACGGCATCCGAGAGCACGTCCGCCATCTCCTCGGCAAGGCCGACCCACAGCGGCTCCAGCACCAGTCGGTCGTCGCCCAGCGCCGGAGTCGTCACCGGATGGACGCCTCGTGCACCAGCGCGACGACGCGGGTCAGCACGTCTGGGTCGGTGTGGGGCAGCACACCGTGGCCGAGGTTGAAGACGTGCCCGGGGGCGGCCCGGCCCTCCTCGACGATCGCGCGGACCCGCCGCTCGAGCGGCTCCCACGGGGCGAACAGCAGCGCCGGGTCGAGGTTGCCCTGCACGGCGTAGCGGTCGCCGAGGCGGGCCAGGGCGTCGGTCAGCGAGACGCGGTAGTCGATGCCGACGACGTCGGCTCCGGCCTCCCCCATCACCGCGAGCAGCTCGCCGGTGCCGACGCCGAAGTGGATGCGAGGCACGTCGAGGTCGGCGACCGCCGCGAGCGCGTTGGCCGAGTGTGGCTGCACGGATGCCGTGTAGTCGGCGCGGCTGAGCACGCCGGCCCAGGAGTCGAAGAGCTGTACGACCGAGGCACCGGCCTCGGCCTGCACCCGCAGGAACGCCCCCGAGATCTGGGCCAGCTGGGCGCACAGGTCGTGCCACAGCCGTGGGTCGCCGTGCATCAGCGCCTTGGTGTGCTCATGGTTCTTCGACGGGCCGCCCTCGACGAGGTAGGACGCCAGGGTGAAGGGGGCCCCTGCGAACCCGATGAGCGGGGTCGCCCCCAGCTCGGCGGTGAGCAGGCGCACCGACTCGGTGATGTCGGTGACGTCGTCGGGGGTGAGGTCACGCAGCTGGGCGAGGTCGGCGCGCGAGCGGATCGGCCGGGCGACGACCGGGCCGACACCCGCGACGATGTCGAGGTCGACCCCGATCGCGGACAGCGGCACCACGATGTCGGAGAAGAAGATGGCGGCGTCGACGCCGTGGCGGCGCACCGGCTGCAGGGTGATCTCGGTGACGAGGTCGGGCCGGCGGCACGACTCGAGCATGCCGGCGCCCTCGCGGACCTTCCGGTACTCCGGCAGCGACCGGCCGGCCTGACGCATGAACCACACCGGTGTGTGCGGCACGGGCTGCCGGCGGGTGGCCCGGACCAGTGGCGAGTCGGCGGTGGCGGCGCGCGCGGCGTCCCCGGCCGTGGTGGGGCGCGTGCCGGGAGCGGCGACGGGCGTGGTCTGAGGGATGGTCACGACGCGACATCCTCCCACCCCGCGCCGGGCTCGGCCGACTCGGCGTCGAGGGTCTACAGGGCGGTGACGGCCGCTCCCCCGACGGCCAGCGCGACCCCCACCTGCTGCACGCGCCGCAGCCGCTCGTCGAGCAGGAGCCTCGCCCAGACGATCGTGACCACCGGGTAGAGCGAGCCGAGCACCGACGCGATGCTCACCTGGCCACGCGAGGACGCGTAGGCGAACAGCCCGTTGGCCACGAGGTCACCGCAGCCGATGGCCAGCAGGGCCGGGGTCTCGCGCGCGGTCACCCCACCCGCGGTCCGGAACACGAGGGCGACGACGACGAGGATCGTCACCGACGTCATCCGCATTCCCCACAGGGTGAGCAACGTGGACTCGCGGGCGCCACGGTCCAGGCAGAAAAGGGCCAGCCCGAAGCCCACGGCGGCACAGGCGGCGAGCACCACCGGCCGCGGCGAGACGTCGCCGCTCAGCTCGGGGCCGGACGCGAGGGTCACTCCCACGACCGCCACCAGCATGCCCACCCAGGCCCAGGGCGAGGGGCTGTCCCCGCTCGCGACCCCCAGGACGACGGGCACGACGACGCCGAGCGAGGCGATCGGGGCAACGACGCCCATGGTGCCCGAGGACAGGGCGGAGTAGAAGCAGACCAGACCGGTCATGCCGGTGAGCCCGGCGGCCACGGACCACACCGGCCACCCGGTCCAGGTGAAGGTGTCCAGCTGCGTGGCCACCACCAGCGAGATGACGACCAGGGCCAGGCCCTGGGTCCAGCCCACGACGGCAACCGCCGGGTGGCGCCGTGAGGCGAGCCCGGCGAAGAAGTCGGAGGTCCCCCAGACCAGGGAGGAGGCCAGGGCCAGCACGCTCAGCACCGCCGAAGCCTAGCGACGACGCCCGCCGCGCCCCGGCGTGCCCTCGCGTCCGGGAGGCACCCACGGCTTACATTGCTGTCGTGTCCAGCCGCACCGTGACAGGTCGGGAGTCGCCCGAGTTCGCCCGCGCACTCGAGGAACTCCATCGCGCCCGCCTGCGCCCGGAGATCCGGCTCACCGAGGTCCCCGCCCCCCAACGCATCGCGCCGTACGCGGTCGCGCTCACCGCCGACGTCATCGACCCGCGCGACCCCGATGACGACCTCGCCTCGGGGCGGTTCGTGCTGCTCCACGACCCCGGTGCCCCCGAGCCGTGGGGTGGCGAGTGGCGCGCGGTGACCTTCGCCCGTGCCGAGCTCGAGCCCGAGCTCGCCTCCGACCCGATGCTCGGCGAGGTCGGCTGGAGCTGGCTCGTCGAGGCGCTCGAGTCGCGCGGGGTCGGTTACGCCGCGGAGGCCGGCACCGTGACCCGCGTGGTCTCGCAGAGCTTCGCCGGGCTCGCCGACCGCCCGGCCAGCGTCGAGATGGAGGTGCGCGCCTCGTGGACCCCGCTCGGTCCCGAGGTCGGCGAGCACCTGCTCGCGTGGTCCGACCTGCTGTGCACGATCGCCGGCCTGCCCCCGCTGCCCGAGGGCGTCGTCGCCCTGCCCGGACCTCGTCGCTGAATGAGCTCCGACACCCCGGCTGCCGACGCCGACGTCGACGCCGCTCCCCCGCTGGTAGCCCTCGACGAGCCGGCCGACGGCGTGCCGGTGGTCGTCGAGGGCGAGCGTGACCTCGTCCGGGCCGCGCGGGCGGTCGCGGCCGGGGAGGGGCCGGTCGCCATCGACGCCGAGCGGGCCTCGGGCTACCGCTACGGCCAGCGTGCCTACCTGGTGCAGGTGCGCCGCGAGGGCGCGGGCACCTGGCTGATCGACCCGATGGGCTGCCCCGACCTCACTCCCCTCGACGAGGCGATCGGCGCGGCCGAGTGGATCCTGCACGCGGCCACCCAGGACCTCGCGTGCCTGGCCGAGGTCGGGCTTCGACCTCGGCAGCTCTTCGACACCGAGCTGGCCGGGCGCATCCTCGGGCTCCCTCGGGTCGGGCTGGCCGCCGTCGTCGAGCACTACCTCGGGCTCAGCCTGGCCAAGGAGCACTCCGCGGTCGACTGGTCGACCCGGCCGCTGCCCGAGCCCTGGCTGCGCTACGCCGCACTCGACGTCGAGGTGCTCACCGAGCTGCGCAACCTGATGGGCGTCGACCTTGCCGCCCAGGGCAAGTCCGAGTGGGCACGGCAGGAGTTCACCTCGTTGCTCACCTGGGCCCCCACCGAGCGGGTCGACCCGTGGCGGCGCACCTCCGGCCTGAACACGCTGCGCTCGCGCCGCTCCGTCGCCATCGTGCGCGAGCTCTGGTACGCCCGCGACGACATCGCCCGCGAGCGAGACACCTCGATCGGGCGGGTGCTGCCGGATGCCGCCCTGGTCGAGATCGCCACGTCCGCGCCTCGCACCACCGCCGACCTCCCGCGCGGCCACCGGGCGATCTCACGCTACGGGCGGCAGTGGGTCGAGGCGGTGCGCCGGGCCGTCGAGATCCGCGAGGACGACCTGCCACCGCGCACCCTGCCGTCCGACGGCCCCCCGCCGCCGCGGGTCTGGGCCGAGAAGAACCCGCTCGCCGCCGGCCGGCTCGGCGCCACGCGGGCCGCGCTCACGGCCTTCGCGCAGGAGCACGTCATCCCGGTCGAGAACGTGTGCTCCCCCGACCCCTTGCGGCGCGTGGTGTGGCAGCCGCCGGACGACCACGACGAGGCCGCCTTCAGCCTGGCCCTGATCGACCAGGGCGCCCGACCCTGGCAGGCCGAGATCGTCGCGCCCCTGCTCGTCGCGGCGTTCGCGCAGCTTCCCGGCGGCGACTGACATCATCCGGTCGCCCGCGACGGCGTGACGCCTCTCACCCCGGGCGCCCTAGGGCACTAAGCGGGTGCTTAGTACGGTAGGTCCTCAGGGCTCGGCTGACCGGGCCGATCCACCCCACCCCTGGGAGGCCCCCCGTGCCACGTGTGCTCTCGGAGGTCGTCTTCGTCGACGGCGTCCGCACCCCGTTCGGCAAGGCCGGCGAGAAGGGCATGTATGCCCAGACCCGCGCCGACGACCTCGTCATCAAGTGCATCCGCGAGCTGCTGCGGCGTCACCCCGAGCTGCCCGGGGACCGGGTCGAGGAGGTGGCCATCGCCGCGACGACCCAGATCGGTGACCAGGGCCTGACCCTGGGGCGCCTCGCGGCGCTGCTCTCGGGCCTGCCGAACACCACGCCGGGCTACTCCATCGACCGCATGTGCGCCGGCGCGATGACCGCCGTCACCAACATCGCCTCCTCGATCGGTGTGGGCGCGATCGACGTCGCCATCGCGGGGGGCGTGGAGCACATGGGGCGCCACCCGATGGGTGAGGGCATCGACCCCAACCCGCGCATCGTCTCCGAGCGGATCGTCGACGAGTCGGCCCTGGTCATGGGCAAGACCGCCGAGAACCTGCACGACCGCTTCCCGCAGCTGACCAAGGCGCGCTGCGACGCGTTCGCCCTGGCCAGCCAGCGCAAGCTCGCGGCGGCCTACGCGGCCGGCAAGGTCCAGCCCGACCTCGTGCCGGTCGCCACCCGCCACGTCGAGAAGGGCTGGGGCCTGGCCACGGCGGACGAGCCGCCCCGCCCGGGCACCACCCTCGAGGAGCTCGGCGCGCTGAAGACGCCGTTCCGCCCGCACGGCAACGTCACCGCCGGCAACGCCGCCGGGCTCAACGACGGCGCCACGGCCTGCATCCTGGCGTCCGAGGCCGCCGCCACCGAGCTGGGGCTGCCGGTGCGCATGCGCCTGGTGTCGCACGCCTTCGTCGGCGTCGAGCCCGAGGTCATGGGCATCGGCCCGGTGCCGGCCACCGAGAAGGCCCTGCGCAAGGCCGGCCTCACCATTGCGGACATCGGCCTGTTCGAGCTGAACGAGGCCTTCGCCGTGCAGGTCATCGCCTTCCTCGACCACTTCGGCATCGCCGACGACGACGACCGCGTCAACCCCTGGGGTGGCGCCATCGCCACCGGTCACCCGCTCGCGTCCTCGGGCGTGCGTCTGATGAGCCAGCTCGCCCGCCACTTCGAGGAGCACCCAGAGGTGCGCTACGGCCTCACCGCGATGTGCATCGGCATCGGCATGGGCGGCTGCGTCATCTGGGAGAACCCCGCATGGGGGGCTCCGCCATCCATGGACCCCCCAGAAGACCGCCACCACGCCGACCACGGCCAGGAGGCCTGAGCCATGACGACGACCGCCTCGACCCCCGTCACCGCCCCCCGCCTGCCCGAGGAGGTCGTGACCCGCACCCCGGTGCAGGACGTCACGCTCCCCGGCGGCACCGGCATCCTCGCGCTGGTCACCCTCGACAACGGGCACGACCACACCCGCCCCAACACCTTCGGCCCGCAGACCATCGCGGGGCTGCAGGCCACCGTCGACGGGCTGCGCGCCCGGGCCGAGGCCGGCGAGATCGCGGCCGTCGGCATCACCGGCAAGCCCTTCGTCTTCGCGGTGGGCGCCGACCTGTCGGGCGTCCCCTACGTCACCCGGCGCGAGCAGGCCCTGGGCATCGCCCGCGCCGGCCACGCGGCCTTCGCCTCCATCCTGGACCTGCCGGTGCCGACCTTCGCGTTCGTCAACGGAGCGGCCATGGGCGGCGGTGTCGAGATCGCCCTCGCGTGCGACTACCGCACCGTCTCGGCCGGCGTGCCGGCCTTCGCGCTGCCCGAGACCTTCCTCGGCCTGGTTCCCGGGTGGGGCGGCTGTCACCTGCTGCCCAACCTCGTCGGGCCCGCGGATGCCCTCACGGTGATTGTCGAGAACCCGTTGTCGCAGAACCGGATGCTCAAGGCCAAGGAGGTCGCGGCACTGGGCATCGCCGACGTGCTGCTGGCTCCCGCCGACTTCCTCGAGGACTCGCTGCGGTGGGCTTCCGCCGTGCTCGCCGGGGCCGTCACCGTGCAACGGCGCGAGGTCGACCGCGACGAGGCCGCCTGGGATGCCGCGTGCGACGGCGCGAAGACGCTCGTGCTCGCCAAGACCGGCGGCCGCGCCCTCGGGGCGCTGCGCGCCGTCGAGCTGGTGCGCGCCGCTCGCACCACGACCCGCGAGGAGGCGTTCGCCGCGGAGGACGCCGCGCTCGGCGACCTGATCATGACCGACGAGCTGCGCGCCGGGCTCTACGCCTTCGACCTGGTGCAGAAGCGGGCCAAGCGCCCCGCCGGTGCCCCCGACAAGGCGTTGGCGCAGCCCGTCACCAAGGTCGGCATCGTCGGTGCCGGGCTGATGGCGAGCCAGCTCGCCCTGCTCTTCGCCCGCCGCCTCGGGGTGCCGGTCGTCATGACCGACCTCGACGAGGAACGCGTGGCCAAGGGCGTCGGCTGGGTGCACGCCGAGATCTCCGAGCTGCTGGCCAAGCGCCGGCTCTCCCCCGACAAGGCGTCCTTCCTCACCGGCCTGGTCACCGGGTCGAGCACCAAGGAGGGCTTCGCCGACGCCGACTTCGTCATCGAGGCGGTCTTCGAGGAGATGGCGGTCAAGCAGCAGGTGTTCGCCGAGGTCGAGGCGGTGGTCTCGCCGCGGTGCGTGCTGGCGACCAACACCTCCTCGCTGTCGATCACCGAGATGGCCGGCCGCCTCGAGCACCCGGAGCGGGTCGTCGGTTTCCACTTCTTCAACCCGGTAGCCGTGATGCCGCTGCTCGAGATCATTCCCGGCGAGGCCACCGACGACGCGGCCCTGGCCACGGCGTTCGCGACCGGCCGCAGCCTCGGCAAGACGACGATCCGGGTCAAGGACTCGGCATCCTTCGTCGTCAACCGCCTGCTCGGGCGCTTCATGGGCGAGTTCTCGCGGATCGTCGACGACGGCACCCCGGTGGCCATCGCCGACCGGGCCGTCGCCGGCCTCGCTCCCATGCCGCCGTTCGTGCTGCTGGGCCTGGTCGGGCCGGCGATCGCGCTGCACAACAACGAGACCCTGCACCGGGCGTTCGGCGACCGCTACTACGTCTCTCCCAGCCTGCGCCGCCTCGTCGAGGCGGGCAAACGCGGGTACTACCGGATGGAGGGCGGCCGCCCGGTGCCCGACCCCGAGGTGCTCGCGATGGCCGAGCAGCCCGAGCACCCGGTCGAGCTCACGGTGGAGCAGGCCCGGGAGCGCATCCTCGGCGTGCTGGCGCAGGAGGTCGGGCTGATGCTGTCCGAGGGCGTCGTCGCGGCGCCGATGGACATCGACTTGGCGATGATCACCGGTGCCGGCTTCCAGTTCTGGAACGGCGGCCTGTGCCCCCTGCTCGACCGCGAAGGGGCCAGCGAGCGGGTGCTCGGCCGGCGCCTGCTGCCTGCCGGTGTCGCGAGCGTGCCGGCCTGACCCACCCGGTGACCGTCATCCCGCCCGCTGTTCCGCTCGTCGCCGGCGGGAGACGGACTCCCAGATTATCTCACAGGTGATATACGCTCGTCAGGTGACTGTCACCTCCACGTCCGACACCTACCTGACCCGGATCGGCACCCTGATCCGCGACGCCCGGCGCCACCAGGGGCTGACCCAGAGCGAGCTGGCCGACCTGCTCGGCACGAGCCAGAGCGCGGTCGCCCGCATCGAGCAGGGCAAGCAGAACCTGTCGCTGGAGATGCTCGCCCGCGTCGGTGAGAAGCTCGACAGCGAGTTCGTCTCGCTCGGCCACAGCGGCCCCCAGCACCTGCGCATCGTCGGCGGGCGCAAGCTCTCCGGCTCCATCCCCGTCAAGACGAGCAAGAACGCCGCGGTGGCGCTGCTCTGCGCCAGCCTGCTCAACAAGGGACGCACGACGCTGCGCAGCCTGGCCCGCATCGAGGAGGTCAACCGGATCATCGAGGTGCTCACCTCGATCGGGGTGCGCGTGCGCTGGCTGCCCGACAGCAACGACCTCGAGATCGTGCCCCCGGCCCGCCTCGACCTCGAGAGCATCGACGTCGAGGCCGCCCGCCGCACCCGAACCGTCATCATGTTCCTCGGGCCGCTGCTGCACGAGAAGTCGAGCTTCGAGCTGCCGTATGCCGGTGGCTGCGACCTCGGCACCCGCACCGTCGAGCCCCACCTGTCCGCGCTCAAGCACTTCGGCCTCGACGTCGCCGCGACCCACGGGGTCTACGAGGCCACCGTGGAGGCCGGGCGCGAGCCCACCCGAGCCATCGTGCTCACCGAGCGCGGCGACACCGTCACCGAGAACGTCCTGCTGGCGGCGGCGCGTCACCCGGGTCGCACGGTCATCCGCAACGCCTCCCCCAACTACATGGTTCAGGACCTGTGCTTCTTCCTGCAGGCCCTCGGGGTACGCATCGACGGCATCGGCTCGACCACCCTCGAGGTCACCGGCGTGCGCGACATCGACATGGACATCGAGTACTACCCGTCCGAGGACCCCATCGAGGCGATGAGCCTGATCGCCGCGGCCGTGGTCACCGAGTCGACGATCACCATCGAGCGGGTGCCCATCGAGTTCCTCGAGATCGAGCTGGCCACGCTCGAGGGGATGGGCCTGAAGTTCGACATCACCGACGAGTACTGCGCCAAGAACGGCCACACCCGCCTGCTCGACCTCACGATCCACCCCGGCCCGCTCAAGGCGCCGGTCGACAAGATCGCCCCGATGCCGTTCCCGGGCCTGAACATCGACAACCTGCCGTTCTTCGCGCTCATCGCGGCGTGCGCCGAAGGCACCACGATGATCCACGACTGGGTCTACGAGAACCGCGCGATCTACCTCACCGAGCTGACCAAGGTCGGTGGCCAGGTGCAGCTGCTCGACCCGCACCGCGTCATGATCACCGGCCCGACGCCGAAGTGGCGTGCGGCCGAGGTGATGTGCCCGCCGGCGCTGCGACCCGGCGTCGTCATCCTCCTCGCCATGCTCGCCGCGCCCGGCACCTCGGTGCTGCGCAACGTCTACGTGATCAACCGCGGCTACGAGGACCTCGCCGAGCGGCTCAACGCACTGGGCGCGACGATCGAGACCTTCCGCGACATCTGAGCCGACGGTGACGCCCTCGTGAGCCCGGGGCATGACCACGCTCGCCGTGTACGACCCGGTGGGCACCGGCCGCCGCAGTCCTCCAGGGTCCTCGCCCACAGCGACACGCCGGGCCACCTCCCGCTGCCGGTCAGCGCCCTCGTGACGTTCGTCGCCCTGTCGTTCGTCTTCTCCTGGTCGTGGTGACCCTTGGCTGGCAGGGGACGGGAGCCCTGCGTGACCTCGGTCGCCGTGCGGTGCGCTGGCGCGGGGTCGGTCGCTGGTGGTGGTCGGTGCCGGCGGCCCTGGCCCTGGGTGCCGTGGGCCTGACCGTCTCGGCTGCCACCGGCACCCCGGTCGAGCTCGGTGGGCTGGCCGAGTACAGCGGCGCCCCGGTGGTGTCGGTGCTGGTGCTGTTCGGCTACGTGCTGCTCGTCAACGGGTACGGCGAGGAGCTCGGCTGGCGGGGGCTGCTCGCCGACGGTCTCGTCGACCGCGTCGGCGAGGTTCGGGCGGCGTTGCTCGTCACCCTCGCCTGGGGCGAGTGGCACCTGCCGCTGTTCTGGGTGGTCGACAGCTTCAGGTCGATGGGGTGGGCCACCGCCGGCTGGGCACTCGGGCTGCTCGCCGGCTCGGTCGTGCTGACCCGGCTCTACGTCGGTTCGGGTCGCAGCGTGCTGCTGGTCGCCCTGTGGCACACCGCCTTCAACTTCACCAGCGCCACCACGGCCACGCAGGGGCTGTCGGCCGCCCTCACCTCCACCGCCGCCCTCACCTCCACCGCCATCATGGCCGCCGCCGTCGTCGTGCTCGTCCGGGCCCGGCGAGCCGCCCACGACACAGCCCGCGCACCAGGGTGTGCCCCCACCACATAGGGCCGGCAGCCGCACCTTCATACCGTGGTCGCCATGCGCGCCCTCGTCACCGGTGCTGCCAGCGGCATCGGCGCAGCCATCGTCCGCCGCTTCGTCGAGGACGGCGCCGACGTCTGCGCGCTCGACCTCGACGGCGACTCGCTCGACGCCCTGCGCGTGGCGCTCGAGGACGACGGGCTGGCTGCCGGCCGGGTCGAGCCGATCGTGGCCGACCTCGCCGCACCGGACGTCATGGGTGGGCTGCCCCGCGACGTCGACGTGCTGGTGAACAACGCCGGCATCCAGCACGTGAGCCCGGTGCACGAGTTCCCCGTCGAGGTCTTCGAGCTCATCCACCGGGTGGTGCTGGTGGCCCCCTTCCAGCTCGCGCGGCACGTGCTGCCCCACAGGTATGCCGCCGGGTGGGGGCAGGTGGTTCACGTCTCGAGCGTGCACGGCCTTCGGGCGAGCCCCTTCACGGTGGCCTACGTCAGCCCCAGGCACGGCCTCGAGGGCCGCAGCAAGGTCATCGCGCTGGAGGGTGCCGCACACGGTGTGACGAGCACCTGCATCAACCCCGCGTACGTGCGAACACCGTTGGTGGAGCGACAGATCGCCGACCATGCGAGGGCTTACGGCATCGCCGGGTCGGAGGTCGTCGAGACGGTGATGCTGGCGCCCGCCGCGCGCAAACGGCTCATCGAGCCCTCGGAGGTGGGCGCCTTCGCGAGCTTCCTCTGCACCTCGATCGCCGACTCGATCACCGGCGCGTCGCTGTGCATGGACGGCGGTTGGACCGCCCACTGAGATCGCGGTCGGGTCACTCCCGGCGCGCCACCCAGAGCTCCTCGGCCGGCCAGCGGCCCGCCCACTGCGACGAGACGATCTCGTAGTACGGGTGGTCCGTGCGGTCCGCCGGCGCGAAGATCTCGCGCAGGGCCTCGACGACGAACCCCGACCGGCGCAGCAGTCGCACCCAGTCGCCGTGCGACGGGTGGAACTCGACCCCACCGCCCTCCCACTGCACCCGGTAGGCCTCGGCGTGGCTGCGCAGCAGCCGCTCCCCGGCGACACCGTCGTGCGGTGGTACGCACAGCGCCGACAGGTGGCTGTTGGTGAGGAACACCAGTCGCCCCCCGGGGCGCAGCACCCGGGCTGCCTCGGGCAGCCAGCGCTGCGGGTCGCACCACGCGGCGGCGCCGTGCTCGCTGACGACCAGGTCGACACAGCCGTCCGCGAGCGGCAGGTGCTCACCGTCGCACTGCACCAGGGGGAACACCGGGCCGAACCGGCCCTGCATCCGACGGGCTGTACCCAGCTGCTCGGCGCAGAGGTCGACCGCGACGGGTCGAGCGCCCTGCCGCGCGAGCCAGGCCGAGACGTAGGCGGTGCCGCACGCCACCTCGAGCACGTCGAGCCCGCGCACGTCACCGAGCACGCCCAGCTTCCGCTCCGGGACGGCGAACAGGCCCCACACGGCATCCGGCCGGGCCCACAGCTCGTCGGCGGCGGCGTCGGTCCAGCGCTCGTTGACGACCGCCCACAGGGCCCGGTTGCGGGCCACCTCGTCGGCCCGGGAGTCGGTCACGCGCCTCATGGTAGGGGCGCCACGGCGAGGGCTCACCGTCTCCGCCGCCGGGCGACCCCGATCGGACCGCCCCAGAAGGTGCCGATGCCACCGAACACGGTGATCAGCACGACCTTGCCCGAGGTGGTCCAGGACAGCTCCTGGAGCGACGCGAAGCCGTGGCTGGCGGTGAACACGCCACCAGCCAGGCCGGCGACGCGGGCGGAGATGACGAAGGCCAGGATCTTGCAGCGATCGACGTCGTAACCGAGCGCACGCGCCCGGGAGGGGCTGTCTCGCACCGCGACCAGGACCCGGCCGAAGGGCGAGTGCACCACCCGCCAGGCGATGGCGATGCCGACCCGCACGAGCGTGAGGCGAGGCGAGGCGCACGGCATCCGCCCTCGCCGCCCTGGGGCGCACGGCGGAGGCCTACTTCCAGGCCAGCTCGGGTCCCAGGCACACCGCGACGGCGCTGCACGTGCACGTCAACACGGTGACGCAGCGGCTGCACCGCATCTGCGAGCTGCTCGGCTCCGACCGGCAGGACCCGAGGCGTGCGCTGCAGATCCAGCTCGCGCTGCACCTGCGCCACCTCACCGGCTGAGCACGGCCTCCTGCACCCGGCGCTCGTCGTCGTCGTCCAGGCCGGCGCGGCGTGGCACGGTGCGGGCCTCCTCGAACTCCAGCGTGTCGCGCAGGGTCTCCTCGAGCGGGCGCGTGGTCAGGCCCGCCGCGCGCGCCCGGGCAGTGCCCATGGTCGCGAAACCGCGCCAGTCGGGGTCGTCGATCCACAGCGGGAGGGATGCCGGGCCCATCCAGGCGCCGATGCCGAGCGCGGCGAGGCGGTCGCGACCGACCGGCAGCATGGTGGCGCTCGACCCGGCGACCCGGGCCGAGACGGCCAGCACCTCGTGCAGGGTCGTCGTCGGGCCGGTGGCGTTGACGGTGCCGTCGAACCGCTCCCCGGCGGCCGTGACCAGCCACGAGGCGAGGTCGCGGACGTCGATCATCGCGCAGGGAAAGTCGAGCTCGTCGGGCACGACGACATGCTCGCCCACCGGGTGGGCGAAGCGCCACGGCCAGTAGCCGGTACGCCCCGACCAGTCACCTGGGCCGCCGATCAGCCCGGAGCGCGCGATCGTGGCCGTGCCGGCAGCATCACGAACAACGTTCTCGCAGGCCACTTTCGCTTCGCCGTAGACCTCCATGTCAGCCATCAGGTCGGCCTTCAGCGGCTCGCGCAGCGGGGAGTCCTCGGGCTGCTCGAGCCCGTCGAAACGGACGTAGACGTTGCCGGTCGAGACGAGCACCCGGTGCCGGGCGGTCAGATCACGTACGGCCCGACGGGCGTGCCCGGGGTGCCGCGTCACGTCGACGACGGCATCCCAGCTCTGGCCCCGGACGGCCGCGAGGCCGTCGTCACGGTCGCGGTCGGCGGCGACGAAGGTGGCCCCGGCCGGTGGGTCCGCGCTGCCCCGGGCGAGGCAGGTGACGTCGTGACCGCGCTCGAGTGCCTCCTCGGTGACGGTGCGGCCGAGCCACGCGGTTCCCCCGAGCACCAGCATCCTCATCGGGCCAGCCAACCCTCCGGTGTGGTCGAGGTCCAGCGGGTTCGCCACGGGCGTATCCCGTCCCCGCCCCGGAACCCGACGACGGTTGCCTGCCTGGGCCAGAGCGCTGGACCGCTTC
>Ga0105047_10002381_pt1 | contig 33539 bp, 30 predicted proteins | sample MAT04_FD_78384 | JGI IMG/M metagenome (GOLD analysis project Ga0105047, IMG submission 78384) | Freshwater microbial communities from Lake Fryxell liftoff mats and glacier meltwater in Antarctica - MAT-04 (megahit assembly) | ecosystem: Environmental > Aquatic > Freshwater > Ice > Liftoff... | reverse complement strand
GCGCCGATCTGGCGCTACCATCTGGGCATGCCCAGCATCCAGGTGAAGGACGTCCCCGACGAGGTGCACGCCACCCTCCGTCGTCGGGCCGCAGCCGAAGGCCGTTCGTTGCAGGAGTACCTGCTGGCTCGGCTCGTGGAGGACGCCTCCGAGCTCACGGTCGACGAGCTCCTCGCGCGCGTCGGCTACCGATCCGGTGGTCGGGCCGACCTGGAGACGGCGACGATGGCCATCCGAGCCGACCGCGATGGTCGGTGATCGTCGTCGATGCCAGCGTCATCGTCACGGCGTTGGCCGACGACGGCGCGGATGGCGCACGGGTTCGCGAGCGGCTTCGAGGCGAACGGCTCGTGGCCCCGCACCTGCTCGAACTCGAGGTCGCCTCGGCTTGGCGTCGGCTGGTTTCGCACGGCCATCTCGACGCTCGCCGGGCGGAGCTGGCCCTGGCCGACCTGGAGTCGCTCCGGCTCGAGCGCGTGCCCCACACGCCGCTCCTCGGCCGATGCTGGGAGCTGCGGAGCACGTTGACCGTCTATGACGCCGCGTACGTGGTGTTGGCCGAGGTGATGGGTGTGGCGTTGCTCACCGCCGATCGGCGCCTCGCCAGCGCGCCCGGCCCCCGATGTGCCATCGAGGTGATCGGCTGAGCGAGCGACGCGGTCACGGGCAGCGGTTGCCCGGCGGCAGCGAGATGGTGACCAACGGAGTCGCGCGCTTGACGATGGTGTCATCGGGGCCGGGGAACGTGCCGTCGCTCCACCACCGAAGGGCGCTACCGACCTGATCGTTGGTCTCGAGCACGGCTGCGCCGCCCGGGGTGGTCATCGGGCTGGTCGGCAGCCCTGTCGACACAACCGCGTCGGCCGGGAGCATCGAACCCCACCGTGTCCACTCGACGATCTCCCTGGTGTCGAGGTCGGCATCGATCGTGGCGTGGTCGGCGGCGAGGTCGAGCAGCGCCGGCCCATCACCGATGTTGACGTCCGAGGTGAAGAGTGCACGTGCCAAGCCTTCGGCCAGGACGACGTTTCGGGACTGACGCCCGAAGTCGCTCGTCGGGTCGTCCGACCACCAGCCGCTGGCGTCCTGGAGTTCCAGGTTGCGGGCCCGGCTCAGCGCGACGACCTCATGGCCATCGAGGATGTGGCACCCAGCATCAAGGGCTACGCCGCTGTTCGTATCTCGAATCGCAGTCTCGGTGGCAACGGGAACGCCACCGACGAGATCTGCCAACCCGGTCAGACCGCCGGTGTCGAGCTCGACGTAGTGGTCGATCGAGAGCTCCTCACCCTCGGCCGCGAACACCTGCTCGACGCCGTCGACGAGGCCCTGCGCACCGTAGGTGGCCCGTAGCTGCGCCATGCGGTTGTTGGATCCATCGGGTTGGACGACCCACAGGTCACGAGGAATCGTGAGGATGCGGACTGCATCTGATGCCGGGTCGAGACGGATCAGGAGGATGGCGTCGGCCCGCGCTTGGTCGGTGGACGGCTCGGCGCCGTCGAGCAGTCCGCCGTCGGTGCCGACCACCAGGACGTCGATGGGGCCGCCGGGGCCGGGAGGGGGGCCGGTCACGTCGATCTGGACGCGGTCGATGTCGTTGGCCTTCGACTGGGCCCACCCGACCACGACGGCCAAGAGGGCCAGCGGCGCCATGACCAGGCCCGTGCGGCGAGCCGTTCGCTGTCGTCGCAGCGTTCGTCCGCGTCGGTGCACGCCGTTGCGAAACGAGGTGTCGATGTGCAGGCCGTCGTCGTCGAGGTCGTCGAACATGTCAGGTTCCTCCTGCCGGCTCGATGGCCGGTGCGTCGATCTGGATGGTGGTGCGCAGTGCGGCGAGGCCACGGTGGGCGTGGCGTTTGACGCTGCCCACCGAGCAGCCGAGTGCGGCGGCCACCTGCGCTTCAGGCAGGTCAGCCAGATACCGGAGCACGACCACTTGGCGTTGCCGGCGCGGCAACGTCTGCAGCAGGGCGACGAGTTCGTCGCGCACGGCGGCGGCCTCGGCGTGGTCGGGCGAGCGATCCGGGGCGGCCGTCGAGCCGTGTCGCTGGCGCCGGACGACATCGAGCGCAAGGTTGCCGGCTACTCGGGCCACCCAGGCGTCGGCCTTGTTGCGGACCCGTGGCCAGCGCACGTAGGCCCGGGCCAGCGACTCCTGGCTGATGTCACGCGCTTCTTCGCGATCGCCGAGGATCCGGTAGGCCACGCGGTACGCGGTCTGGGCCAGATCGTCGAGCTGTCGGTCGAAGTCGTCGTCGTCCATCACCTGTTCCAACGTGCGACCATCCGCGAAGGTTGACCCGCGTCGCGAACTTCCTCGCTCAAATCAGCCTGTCACCCGGACGCGATGCGGGCGTGGAGGTGCATGTCGTGCCAGCCGTCGACGTGCAGCAGCGCGCTTCGACGGGTGCCTTCGAGCTCGAAGCCCGCCTTCGTGGCCACCCGACACGACGAGCGGTTGTCGACGGCGTGGTTGACCTCGAGGCGATGCAGCCCGAGCGTGGTGAACGACCACGTCATCAGCGTGTCGACGGCGGAACCGGCCAGGCCGCGACCGCGAGCGTCGGGGATGACCCAGTACGAGATCTCGGCGTGGCCCTCGGTGAGGCGCACGCCGCGCAGCGCGGCACGGCCGAGCAGTCGTCCGGTGTCCGGATCGGCGATCACCCAGTTGGCGCCTGTCTCTGCCGGCCACTCGGCCCGCCACCGATCGATCCAGGCCGCCGCTTCCTCGGTGGAGTCGAGTTGGGCCATGTGCCACTGCTGGATGTCGGGCACGGCGTAGGCGGCGGTCAGTGCCGGGGCGTCGCTCGCCTCGAAGGGTCGGAGCACATGGTCGGATGGTCCGGACAAGACGGGTTGGGCGACGGCGGACATTGCGCCCGAAGGAACCACGGAAGCAACGAGCCTGGCCACGTGGACAACGTACCTGCGCGGCCCGTGCGCACCTCAGGTGTTTGCGTCTGCTCGTTACGCTGCGGATCGTGGCCAACGAGACGATCCAGACCGGGACGATGGGCGAGCTCGCCGGCGTGTCCGTCGGATCGGGCAACGTCTGGGCTCGTGACGAGGTCGGTGGCCGGATCTCGGTGACCTTGTCCCTCCCCGATGACGAGAAGCGGGTGCTGGCCGTGGGTGATGCCATCGAGTTGGACGAACGACGCTGCGTCCTGGTGAAGATCGAGCCCCTCGACGCCATCGGCGCGCACCGGCTCCACTTCGAGGTCGAGCAGCCGGCGACCGGCTCGGTGGACGACGTGGTCGCGCCGACGGCCACCACCTCCGCACCGCCGCCGGCCCCCATGCCCGCGTTGCTGCGCCAAGCCAAGCGCCTCCGCGCCGCAAGCAGCGACGTGCTGCGCCTGCTCGGCGTCGATGTTGAGGCGCCCGACGGCGACGAGGCCTGGGTGCGGACGGACCGACAAGAGTACGTCGAGATCGATCGTGCCAGTTGCGGCCCGAACGACGAGACGACGTGGACGTGGGAGTCCGGCGCCGAGACCGAGGATGCCGATCCCGTCCGAGTCGAGGTGTCGACCGAGGTGGTCCGGTGGAGCCCCGACGAGATCCACGAGACTCGCGTCATCGGCTACTGGAGCGACGGTGCGCAGCACGCCTCGGTGTTCCTCGTGTCGGCCGGCGGCAACGAGCCGGCCGAGCTCCACTTTTCCGCGCCTGACTCGTGCGCCGACGAGGTTGCCGACGTCGTTCGGCGTCAGCTGAGATGCTGACGGTTGGCCGAGGTCGTCGCGCGGCCGCAATCCGACGCGTCCCTCGGGTCGGTCAGGCCTGGCCGATGCGTAGGCGGTTGCCGTCGGGATCGGTCAACTCGAGCTCACGGCCCCACGGCTGGACGCGGACGGCCGCGTCGAACTCCGCGGCGACGGCGTCGAGGTTGGTGACCGTGAGGTGCACGAGGGTGTCGGGTCGAGCGTCACCGGTGTGCTCCGAGAGGTGGAGGTGGACGTCACTGCGCTGGAGGAAGACGTAGAGCGGCAGTTCCGGGGTGAAGCGGTGCTCGCCGGTGACCACGAATCCGAGCCGTTCGTACCACCCAGCTGCGGCTTTGCCGTCGGTGACGCGGAAGACGGGCGCGATTCGCTCGGACATGGCGCCCAGCGTAGGTCGCGACCCCGAAACGGGGTGTGGCGACCGAGCTCGAGCGGGGCGATGTCCCCGACCTCAGGAGGCGGGCGAGATGGGCCAGGTGAGGGTCGTGCCGGGTTCGGGCTCCTCCGCACCGGCCGAACGGTAGGTGGCCAGGGCCACGTCCTCGCCCTCCTCGACCGGGACCCACATGTCGCGGCAGCTGAGCTCGGTGGCCAGCTCGAGCAGGGCGCGCACCAGCGCCCGGCCGATGCCTCGGCGTCGGAACGCGTCGTCCGCGCCGAGCTCGTACAGGAGCATCTCGGTGCCCTTGTCGGGGTGCGTGATCTCGATACCGGACACGAACCCGGCGGCGACGTCATCGACGAAGGCGAACAGCAGGTGGTGGCCATCTCGACCGAGGAACCGCTCGGTCCACTCGCGTCGGGGCGGCGCGTCGAACAGGCCGCCGGAGGCGAGCGCCAGGTCGACGTCGTGGGGTCCAAGGCGCCGGATCTCCACGGGAGGGTCGTGTCAGAGGCGGACGGCGGCGAGGGAGGCGACCTCGCTGCGCTCGCAGTGGGTGAGGCGGACGTGGCCGAAGCACGACTCGTTGGCGAAGGCGTCGATGAGCACCGACACGGCGTTGTTGTGCTCGCTCAGATAGGGGGCGTCGATCTGCGAGGTGTCGCCGGTGAACACCACCTTGGTGCCCTCGCCCACGCGGGTGAGGATCGTCTTGAGCGTGGTGGGCTCGAGGTTCTGGGCCTCGTCCACCACCACGAAGGTGCCGTGCAGCGACCGGCCCCGCAGGTAGGTGACAGCCTCGAGGGAGAGCTTGTTGCGGATGGTCATCTCCTCGAGGATGGCCCGGGCATCGGCGTGGCTCTTGGTGTCGGTCAGGGCCACGATGCCGTCGGTCACCGCCGTCATCCACGGGTCGAGCTTCTCGTCGAGGGTGCCGGGCAGGAACCCGAGCTCGGCTTTGCCCACCGGGACGATCGGCCGGTAGACGGACACCTTGTCGTAGTCGCTGCGCTCCATGACCTGCTCGAGGCCGGCGGCCAAGGCCAGGATCGTCTTGCCCGTACCGGCCATGCCGTCGAGGGCCACGACCCGCACCTCGGGGTCGAGCAGGAGGTCGAGGGCGAACTGCTGCTCCTTCGACCGCGGCCGCAGGCCCCAGGCCTCGAGCGACCGGGGGATGGGGAGCAGCCGGGATTCGGTGTGGCGCACGAGCACCGACTGGCTGCCGTTGCGGCAGACGGCGAACTCGTTCTGTTCGAGGTCCTTGGCTGCGTCGTGGTCGTCGGGGGTGAGGTCGTCGATGTGGACGCCGCCGGCGCCTTGGTAGAGCTCGTCGATCAGGTCGGACGACACCTCGAGTGACGTCCAGCCCGCGCGGCGTTGGTCGTCGGGAGCGGCCCGTCGGCGCTGGTGCTCGATGGCCTCGAGGCCGACCTGCGCCGCCTTGATGCGCAGGGCGGCATCGTTGGAGACGACGACGGTGCGAGCGTGAGCCCGTTGGCCGAGGGCGGCAGCGAGGATGCGGTTGTCGGCCTTGTTCGGGTCGAGCCCTTTGGCCGCCACCTCGTCGAGCATGAGGCCGTTGGTCTCGATCCGGATGGTGCCCCCGCCGGGGAGCTGTACGGCATGACGGATGTCGCCCCCGTTGGCCACCCGCAGCTCCTCGAGCATCCGGATCACGGCGCGAGCGGCGCGGCCGACGTCATCGAGTCGTGACTTGTGGGCGTCGAGCTCTTCGATGACCACGAGCGGGATGACCGCGTCGCTGGCCGGGAAGGCGAAGATGGACTCCGGATCAGAGATGAGCACCGACGTGTCCAGCACCACACGAGTGGCGACCAGCTCCGGATGGGCAGCACGGTCGTTGGACTCGGCGGACGGACGCGACGGGGCAGCGAGCAGATCGGTCACGGGACTCCCACGGGCTCAGGCACCGCGGGGTCCGTCGACACCTCAGCGCACTCCGGCCAGTTGCGGCAGGGGGCTGGGTGCAGACGCCATCCGTGGACTCGTCAGGCTGGGCACCGGAGTGCACCAACGGACCGTCGCGGCTACGGATACGGACACTGCGAGCCATCGTGGCCGAGGGGTCGACCGATCGGTGGGATGGTGAGCCACATGTCATCCTCCGTTCACGCAACCGCCGCCCCCCAACCCCGAACCGGTGCGGACGGATAGGTGTCACACCTATCCGTCCGCACCGGAACCCGAGGGGTTGCCCGGGTTGCGAGGTCAGTTCATGCGGGAGGCGGCGGCAGCGCGGGCGGCACCGGGGTCGACGGGCGGGGCGGGCTCGGCCGGGGTGGCGCCGTTGCTGCCCTTCTTCTTGGCAGTCTTGGCAGTCTTGGCATTCTTGGCAGTCTTGGCTTCCGCCGCGTCACGAGCATCGACGGCGGCTTCGAGGTCTCCGAGCGCCAGCACGATGGCGTCCGAGATCAACTGCACGTTCGGGATGCGCTCGGGACAGGCGTGGAGACCGAAGTCGAGGCGGTCCATGTAGCTCATCACCGTCATGTTGAGGGCGCCACCCTCGAAGATCGGGCCGATCGGGTTCGTGGACACGACTTCGGCACCGGCGACGTAGAGCGGGAAGGGCGGGCCGGGCACGTTGGAGATGGTCACGTTGAACAGCGGGCGGTGACGGTCGGCGATCTTCATGCGCGTGTACATGCGGGCCGCTCGGCCGGCGATGGCCGGTGCCGCGAACTCGGCCCAGTCCTGCAGCGTCTCGGCACCGATGAGCTGCTGGGCCTGCTTGGCCACGTTCATCGAGTCGTGGATGACGGCGACGCGCTCGAGCGGGTCATCGAGGTCGGTGGCCAGCGACGCGAACGCCGACGACACCTGGTTGCCACCGGTGTTCTTCTGCTCCTCCGAGCGGACCGACACCGGGACCATGGCGATGAGCGGTCCGTCGGGGTGCTCGCCGATGTCGTCGAGGTAGTGGCGCAGGGCACCGGCGCACAGGGCCAGCACCGTGTCGTTGACGGTGCAACCGAGTCGGTTCTTGAGGGCCTTCACCCGGCTGAGCGACACGGTGGACAACCCGAGGCTCCGGTGGGGGGTGAGCGACGCGTTGATCGAGGTGTGCGGCGCCGAGAACGGCAGCTTCGGCGTGGTCAGCTCGGGCCCTGCGAAGCGGTCCCGCAGCTGCAGCGCCGTCTCGACCGTGCGCTTCACCGTCTTCACCGCCCGCACCGGCTGTTGCGCCAGCGACATCATGGCGTAGCTCACCATCTCGGTGTCGGTGGGCACCTTGTCCGGGACCCATGGGCCGTTGGGGGCGGGCTTGTCCTCGATCTCGGGGGTGAGGTCGAGGATGGCGATCATCAGTTCTTCGCCCGAGGCGCCGTCGATGGCGGCGTGGTGGACCTTCGTGAGTAGCCCGACGTAGCCGTGCTCGAGCCCTTCGATGACCCACATCTCCCACAGCGGGTGGTTGCGGTCGAGGGGGATGGCCACGAGGTGGCCGATGAGCTCGGTGAGCTCGGCCAGCCCGCCGGGGGCGGGGACGGCGATGTGGCGGAGGTGGTAGTCGATGTCGAAGTCGGGGTCTTCGATCCAGATCGGGTGGTGCAGCCCGAACGGCACCTCGACCAGTCGGCGCCGAAAGGGTGGGGCCTGGTCGAGACGCGCCGTGTAGAGGTCTCGGATGCGGTCGAACGACCACCCGTCGGGCGCGGTCGACGGGTCGATGACGATGAGGCTGGCCACGTGCATGAAGGAGGTTGGGGTCTCCATATACAAGAACCCGGCGTCGAGTCCGGTCAGTCGCTGCATCGTTCCTCCATCTACGGCCGTGCCCGCCCATGGTGCCACGGGGCGACGGCACCGTGTCGAGGCCACGCTCCGTGGTGGATCACCGTGCGTTGATCCAGCGAGATCGCCGTGCGGCGAGTGATTCGGGTCAGGTGTCGACGCGGAAGGTGGGGGCGCCGCCGGTGACGGTGAGCGTCCCGGGCATGCCCAGCAGGTCGAGCTCGTCGCCGGCGAGGCCGACGGCGTCGATGGTGACGACCTCGCCCTTGGCGTCGCCGGCCACGATGGTCAGGTCGAGTCGGAAGCCGGCAGGTGCGTCGCTTGTGCGGTCGAGGGCGGCAGCGTCCACCACGAACACGTCGTACGTCCCGTCGTCGAGCATGCCCCGCAGCCTGGCACACCTCCGGTCGAGGGCTCTGGAGGGTGTGGCCGCCGAGCCCGCTCGGCGGCTCAGAGCTCGAGCAGTCGGAAGGCCTCGCCGTGCTGGACGCCGGCGAGCGCGCCGTGCGCGGCCAGACCGGCCGCCACCTGCTCGGCGAACCGAGAGGCATCGTCGTCGACGTACATCGTGGAGGCGAGCTGGCTGCGGTGCTCGAGCAGCGCCGCCACCTTGGCGTCGGCGTAGCCGCCGACGTCGACGACCACGTCGGGCGTCTCGGCCTCGAACAGCAGGAGTGCGTCGGGCCGGTGGTGAGCCAGGCCGTGCTCGGGGAAGAAGTGCGGATCGCGGGCGGCCACGCAGCCGTCGACCGTGAGCCACCCGGCGTGTCGGTGGTCGGGGTGCAGGCGGTACTGCTTCCACGGGTCGTGTCCGAGCACCACCTGCGGACGCAGGCGACGGACCACGGCGGCCACGTCCGAGCGCAACGTCATCGTCGACTCGAGCTCGCCGTCGACCTGGCCCAGGAACACGACCTCGCCCGTGGCTCCGAGGGCGAGCGCCGCCGCCCGCTGCTCGGCCTGGCGACGGGCCACGAGATCGTCGACATCGGCTTCCCACGTGCCCTTGGCGCCGTCGGTGAGCACGAGGTGGTGCACGACACAGCCGGCCTCCGCCCACCGGGCCAGCGTGGCGCCGCACTGGAACTCGACATCGTCGGGGTGGGCGGCGATGGCCAACGCCGACGTGGGGACGACGTCGTGCAGGCGCACGGGTCCCGCGCCCGATCTGGCGTCCCGCAGCGGTGCGGGCAGCGAGCCCTCGCTCACGTGATGCCCGGGTCGGCCCACGCCGGGGTGCGCAGATCGTCCGGCACGTCGACGTCCCACGACAGGCGGTCGTCGCGCACGATCGACGGCACGTGGCCGAGCCGCTCGGCCTCGGCCGCATGTCGGGTGAACGACCCCGGCCCGTAGGCGAAGCGGAACCCGGAGTCGGCGGGGACGACCACGACGTTGGTGCCGTCGTCGCGTCGGTCGGGGACCAGGGTGATGCCGTCGCCGCCCAGCACGGCGTCGAGCTCGACGATGTGCGGCAGGTCGGCGTGCACCACCACCACCCGGTCGAAGCCGAGGCGGTCGAGGGCGTCGACACCGTCGGTCACCGCCCCGTTCAGTCCGAGACCGGGTCGCCACAGCACCTCGGCGCCCAGATCGGTGGCCCAGCCGGCCACCTCGTCGTCGTCGCACACCACGTAGAGGTCGTGTGGCTTGGATGCCTGTACGACCGTGGCGGCCATGGCCCGGGCCAGGCGGGCGCGTGCATGGGGGTCGAGCGCGGGCGACAACCGCACCTTGGCTTCGGCGAAGGCCTTCACCGGCAGCAGGACGGCCAACGCGGGGGTCGAGGACATCACGGGGGAGTGTACGGGCGCGATCCGTGGCGCCACATCGTCTGGCGCATGCCCCGACGTCGGGCGCCCACGGGGCCGAGCATCCGCCCACGTCCTAGGGTGCGGCCATGCGCATCCAGGTCACCGTGCTCGGAGCTGGCTCCTGGGGGACCACCGTCGCCCACCTCGCCGCTCACAACGTCCCCACCGTGCTGTGGGCCCGCGATCCGGACGTGGCCGCCAGCGTCCGCGACGAGCACCGGAACCACCGCTACCTGCCCGACCACGACCTGCACCCGAACCTCACGGCCACCGCCGATCTCGAGGAGGCGGTGCGCACGGCCGACGTTCTCGTCGTGGGCGTGCCCAGCCAGGGTGTGCGCGACATCCTCACCCAGGTCGTCCCCCACGTGCGGGCCTGGGTACCCGTGGTGAGCCTCACGAAGGGGCTCGAGCAGGGCACGCACCTGCGCATGACCCAGGTCATCGATCAGATCCTGCCCGGCCATCCCTACGGCGTGCTCACCGGGCCCAACCTGGCCAAGGAGATCCTGGCCGGTGACGCCGCCGCCAGCGTGATCGCCATGTCCGATGCCAACGTGGCCGACGAGCTCCAGAAGGTGTTCACCAGCAGGCTGTTCCGGGTGTACACCAACCCGGACATCGTCGGGTGCGAGTTGGCCGGCGCGCTGAAGAACGTCATGGCCATCGCTTCGGGGATGGCCGATGGCCTCGGCACCGGCGACAACACACGCGCCGCGGTGATCACGCGAGGGCTGGCCGAGCTGTCGCGGCTCGGGATGGTCATGGGCGGCGATCCGCTCACCTTCGGCGGGTTGGCCGGAATGGGCGACCTCGTGGCCACGTGCATCAGTCCTCAGAGCCGCAACCGCCACGTCGGTGAGCAGCTCGGCCAGGGGCGGACCATCGAGCAGATCATCGAGGAGATGCACCAGGTCGCAGAAGGTGTCAAGAGTGCACGAGTGGTGATGGAGTTGGCGGAGATCCACGGAATTGAGATGCCGATCGCTGAGCAGGTCTACGCGGTCTGCCACGAAGGCCGATCCGCGGCCGATGCCTACCGGGGGCTGCTGAACCGTGGTAGCAGCGTGGAGATGCACGGGTTGGACCGCCCAGCGCGGTGAGGTTCCGACAGGCGGCGTGTAACGTCTCCCCTTCGTCCCGGTAGGAGGGAAAGCACTGATGACCTCGACGGACGCCGTCGCGACTGCGGAAGCAACGCCCGACAATCGAGGCGGTCGGCTCGGCTACCGGCCGGCGTTGGACGGACTCCGTGGCTTTGCCGTGCTCGCCATCATGCTGTATCACGGCAACGTCTGGTGGGCGAAGGGCACGTTCTTCTCGGTTGACCTGTTTTTCGGCCTCTCGGGCTATCTGATCACCACCCTTCTGCTGATCGAGCACGACGAGAGCGGTCGGATCGACATGAAGGAGTTTTGGCGACGGCGGGCACGGCGCTTGCTCCCCGCACTGCTACTCGTGCTCGTCGCCGTGGCGTTCTACGCAGCGTTCGTCGTCGAGCCCGCCGAGGCGGCCAAGATCCGTCGCGACGGCATCGCCACGATGTTCTACTCGGCGAACTGGAACTTCATCTTCGGCGGCGAGTCCTACTTCGACGCCTTCACCACGCCGTCGCCGCTCCGCCACGCGTGGACGCTGGCCATCGAAGAGCAGTGGTACCTGATCTGGCCACTCGTACTACTGGTCGGCCTCCGCTATTCCAAGAACCCCAAGCACTGGCTCATCGCCATCGGCGGGCTGACGCTGGCGTCGGCCGCGTGGATGGGGTTCCTGTACACCCCCGGCGAGGATCCGACGCGGGTGTACTACGGCACCGACACTCGGGCGCAGTCGCTCCTCATCGGTGCAGGTCTGGCGTTCGTGCTCCGGCATCGGCCCACCGCCAGCGAGGGAGAGCAGAAGACCCTTATCGGGCTCGGCGTCGCCGGCACCGCAGTGATGATGTTCATGATGTTCTCGCAGCTCGCTGATCCCGAGTCGTCGTCGTGGGTCTATCGGGGGGGCTTCTTGCTGTTCGGCATCGCTGCGGCCGCGACCATCGCTGGCACGCTGCAGCCCGACCCGAACCCGCTGTCGAGGATCTGGTCGATCCCACCGCTCCCGTGGTGTGGCCGGCTGTCCTACGGCCTCTATCTCTGGCACTGGCCGATCTACATCTACCTCACCCCCGAGCGCACCGGGCTCGACGGTGATGCCTTGCTGTTCTTCCGGCTCGCCGTCACGTTCGTGGTCAGCTCCCTCAGCTACTACTTCGTCGAAGTGCCGATCCGGAACCGCAAGATCCAACTGGGAAGCGTGAAGCTGCTCACCGGGCTCGCCATCGTGGCCACGCTGGCGCTGATCTTGATGTCGGCTGCACCAGGCGGTCAGTCGGGCGAGGTGTCGGCGTCGACCGTCGATGTACCCCCCAAGCAGGGCGATCTCAAGGTCATGATCGTGGGCGATTCGGTGGCCGTCAGCTTGGCAGCCGGATTCTCGCCGTCGATCGACGCCTCGATGAACGTGGTCAACCGGGCGAACCTGGGCTGCGGCGTCACGCAGCTCGTGGCGCTGCCCAACGGCGGGGCGCGACGGGTCGACTTCTCGAACTGCCCGGACTGGCGCGCGACCTGGGCTGAGCAGGTTGCCGACTATGCCCCCGACGTGGTGATCGTGCTCGTCGGTGGCTGGGAGGTCTATGACCAAGAGCGCGATGGTGAGGTCATCTCGGTCGGGTCCGACGCCTACCGCGCCTACCTCCTGGCACAGCTCGACGACGCCATCGGCGTGCTGAGCGCGACGGGCGCGCGGGTCGTGCTCCTCACTCCGCCCTGCTACGAGGCTCAGGACAAGCCCGGTTCCCGAGCCCCGGTCGAGCGGGTCGACGTCCGGCGGTCGGCGTGGGTGTCCGGGGTCATCGCCGAGGCCGCCAACGCCCGTCCGGGAAAGGCCGACCTCCTCGATCTCCGAACCCACGTCTGCGCCTCTGGTGAGCACGAAGACGAGCTCAACGGGGTGACGCTGTACAAGGACGGCGTCCACTTCGACGAGCCCGGAGCTGCAGAGGTCTGGCGCTGGTTGGCACCGCTTGTCCGCCAGAGCGCAGGGGCGGCCGACGGGGCTGGTAAGGGGCCCTGACGGTGTCGACCGACGTGGACGCGCCTTCTGCACCAGACGCCGATGCGGACGTGCTCGTCGCGGGATATCACGTGTCGTCGTTCGGGTATCGGCCGGAGCTCGATGGGTTGCGTGCGGTGGCGGTGGTGTCGGTGTTGCTCTATCACGGGTCGGTGTGGTGGGCGACGGGTGGATTCTTGGGTGTTGATCTGTTCTTCGTGTTGTCGGGGTATCTGATCACGACGTTGTTGTTGTTGGAGCGGGACAAGTCGGGGACGATTGGTTTGCGGGCGTTTTGGGGGCGCCGTCTGCGTCGGTTGTTGCCAGCGTTGTTGGTGGTGTTGGTGTGGGTGGCGGTGTACGCGCGGTTCTTTGCGGATCCGATCCAGGTGGAAGCGCTTCGTGGCGATGCGTTGGCGTCGTTGTTGTATGTGGCGAATTGGCGGTTCGTGTTCTCGGGTGCATCGTACTTCGATCAGTTCTTGGCGCCGTCGCCGTTGCGTCACATGTGGTCGTTGGCCATCGAGGAGCAGTGGTACATCTTTTGGCCGATCGTCGTGATGGTGGGGTTGGGGTTCACGCAGCGGGCGAGGACGTGGCTGATCGGGATCGGTCTGGCCACGGTGGCGTCGGCGGGGTTGATGGTGGCGTTGTACGACCCTGATGCGGATCCGTCTCGGGTGTACTACGGGACCGATGCTCGGGCGCAGGCGTTGTTGATCGGTGCGGGGTTGGCGTTCGCGTTGCGGTCTACGCAGGGTCGGGGTGCGGTGCCGTTGTCGGTGTCTCGGCAGCGGGTATTGGTGGCGGGTGGGATCGTCGGCGGGTTGGTGGTGGTGGCGTTCTTGTTCGTGCTCGCGGCTGACGACGCGCCGTGGATGTACCGGGGTGGGTTCACGTTGTTCGCGTTGGCGGCCGCGGTGTTGATCGCGGGCACGGTGCAGCCGGGTCCGAATCCGTTGCGCACGGTGTTGGCGTTCGGTCCGTTGCCGGCGATCGGTCGGATCTCCTATGGGCTGTACCTGTACCACTGGCCGGTGTACGTGTTCTTGACCGAGGAGCGCACCGGGATCGACGGTGACGCGTTGTTGTGGTTGCGTCTCGGGGTCACGGTCGTGGTGTCGGTGATCAGCTACCACGTGGTCGAGATGCCGATCCGTCGGGGCAACCTCGGCATCACCAAGCCGTTGGTACCGGTGTTGGCCACGATCTCTGCTGTGGTGTTGTTGGTGTTCGTGGGCACGGCCTCGACCGGTTCGACCTCGAGCCAGGCGTCCACGGTCGACACTCCCGCCCGCGAGGGTGATCTCAAGGTCATGATCGTCGGCGACTCGGTGGCCGAGAGCCTGGCCGCCGGATTCTCCCCGGCGGCCGACGGCGCCATGAACGTCAGCGACCGGTCCATCCCCGGCTGCGGTGTGGTCGACCTCCAGCAGAAGACCATCGGCCCACCGCAGTTCTTCGTCGACTGCGACGACTTCCAATCGACCTGGCAGCAGGACGTCGAGGCGTACCAACCCGACGTCGTGCTCGTCCTCATCGGTGGTCGTGAGGTGTACAACCACTTCATCGACGGCACGCTCCGCCAGGTCGGCTCCGAAGAGTACCGCGCCTACCTGCTCGACCGACTCGACCTCGCCGTGGACACGTTGAGCAGCACTGGCGCTCGCGTCGTCTTCCTCACACCGCCGTGCTACAAGGTCGAGGGCAAGCCCGGTGCGTCGGCGCCGATCGAACGCACGGACCCGGCCCGTTCCCAGTGGATCGCCGACGTCGTCGCCGAGGCAGCCGCCGCTCGCCCTGCGGAGGCGGGTGTGATCGATCTCCGCGGTCACGTCTGTCCGTCGGGCCAGCACGAAGCGAGCCTCGACGGCGTGGAGCTCTACCGCGACGGGATGCACTTCAAGCCCACCGGGGCCCAGACGATCTGGACGTGGTTGGCGCCCGAGATCCGCTCGGCCGTCGGGGACAAGGCAAGCGCGGCGGCAGCAGGAGGTGGTGGCGGTGGTGGCAAAGGTGCCACCACGAACGGCAAGGGCAAGGGCGAGGGCGCGGCTTCGTCGAGTTCGACGACCGTGACCGGCAAGAACCCTTGACGCCATGACCGCATCCTGGTGGCTCCATCGCCAGACCGATCCTCGGAGTCCGGCGTTCGTGCCCGGCGGCGCCGCGGTCAACGTCGCCGCACGCGACTGGACCGTGCTCGGCACGCTGGCCTCGCCGGACCGGGCCACCGTCGACCCCCGCGGGATGGTCACGCCCCGTCAAGGTTCGTGGTCGCTCGACTGGCGGGTGCGGGCCGACCGCTGGCACGCGCCGAGCGAGTCAGATGACGTGGTGCAGCGCTTGGTCGAAGACACGCCCGTGGTCGAGACGGTGCTGACCATCCCCGACGGCGAGATCCTCCATCGCGCCTTCGCCGTGCGGGCGTCGGATGGGTCGTCGCACGTGGTCGTCGAGGTGGAGAACCGCTCTGCTGCGGCCGTGGCCGTGGCCTTCGTGGTGCGGCCGTGGTCGGTGCTCGGCCCGTCGCCCATCTCGCGACTCGAGATCGAGGGTGGCAACGTCCGCGTGGATGGCGCCCCCGGCGTGCTGTTGACCCGCTCGCCCGCCGCCGTGCACCTGTCGGCCTCGGGCGACGCCCTCGACGAGTCGGAGACCGCCGAGCGCTCGGTGGCGTCGTCGACCGGACAGGCCGAGGCCGCCCTCGTGGTGCCGCTGCCGCACCGCATCGTCGTGCGCGCCGTACTTCCCCTGCACACCCCTGACGGCCGCCGCACTCGTGGCCGACGAGCTTCGCCGCCGGTCACCGTGCCCGACCCGCTCCCCACGGCCGAGCAGGTGGCCAACGGTTGGAAGGTCCAGGGCGCCCGGGCCACGAGGATCGTGGTGCCCGACCGCCGCCTCGAACGGCTGGCCGACACCCAGCGACGCCACGTGCTGCTCGTGGCCGCCGGTGAGGACATCGCCGCCGTCCCCGCTGCCCCGTTCGAGTGGACCGACGCCGCGACGCAGCTCGCTGCGCTCGACGCCTTCGGCTACCACGACGAGGCCGAGCAGGTGCTGGGCACGTTCGAGGAGCGCCAGGCCCTCGACGGCCGCATGCTCGGCGACGACCGGCACCTGGATGGCAACGGTGCCGCCCTGGGCGCGCTCGCCGCCCACGTGCGGTCGGCCGCCGACGACGACCTCGCTGTCACCTTGGTCGGACCGGTGGCCAAGGCGGCGCAGTGGATCGACCGTCGTCGCTCGCCGGCCCGCAGTCGTCGGAGCGAGCCGACCATGGCCGAGCGGTGGTGGTGGTGGCGTGGACTGCGCGATGCCGCCGACCTGCTCGCCGCCGCCGGGCAACCCGAGGCTGCAGCCACGGCGACGCGCAGCGCCGACGAGCTACTGGCCGAGATCGGCGAGGCGGCCACGCCGGCGTCGGTGCTCGACGCCGTGCTGCTCGGCGGGCTCGACCCCCAGGCCGGCGTGGTCGACGTGGCGCTCGAGGCCATGCGGGCCGCCTCCGTCGTCGACCGGGGCGTGTTCGTTCCCGCCGCCGGGTTCAGCGCCCGACGGACGGCGCGCCTGGGTCGAGTCGAGCTGGCGCGGGGCGAGCGGTCGGCCCTCGACCGCCTCGTCTGGTTGCTCGATCATGCGTCGCCCACCGGGACGTGGCCCGAGGTCACGCACCCGATCACGGGCGCGGGGTGCGGTGGCGCCGGCCACGACGGCGTGGCCCTGGCCGAGGTGCTGCTGTTCGTGCGCGACCTGCTCGTGCGGCCGACCGACGCCGGCGTCGAGATGTGCCCGGTGGTGCCCGGGGCCTGGGTGGGGAAGGGCTGGGAGGCGCACGACGTGCCCACTGCCTTCGGCCGGTTCGGCTACGCCGTGCGCTGGCACGACGACCGGCCGGCGGTGCTCTGGGAGCTCGATCCGCACCCGGGCATCACCGGGCTGCTGGTTCGGGCCCCGGGCCTCGACCCGACGTGGTCGTCGAACGCCATCCGCGGGGAAGCGCTGTTCCCGCCGATGGCCAGGCCGACGCCCGAGCAGCTGGCGGCCGAGCGTCCGGCGGTGGTGGCGGCGCCGGCCGGCGAAGGCGTGGTCACCGCGCTGCCGTCGCCTGCGGTCCGGCGGCGCGGGGCACCGTCGTGAACGACGACTCGGTGGCCCAACAGCTCGCTCGGGGCATCGACCTCCGCACCATCCTGCGCGAGCTCGGGGTCGAACCCGAGGAGCTCGCCCGGGCCGAGGAGACGGGCACGATCGAGCTGCTCGCCCTCGAGCGCATCATCGACGGCAGCGGCGAGCGCTACGAGCTCGACGAGGTCGCCGCCGAGTCGCTCATCCCCACCGAGCACATCCTCGAGCTGTGGCGTGCGCTCGGCTTCCCCGAGCCGCGTCCCGGAGAGAAGGTGTTCAACGACCGCGACCTCGAGATGCTGGCCGACACCGTGCCGCTGCTGGCCGAGGGCGGGCTCGATGCCGAGCTGGCGTTGCAGATGACACGCGTGATCGGGTCGTCGATCGCCCGCATCGCCACCTCGCAGGTCGACGCCATCGCCACTGCCGCTGCGCTCATCCGTGATGGTGGCCTCGATGGCGACGGGGACGACGACGAGTCGTCGCCCCGGGAGCCGGCCCCCGTGCGGGCAGAAGACGACGTGGCTCGTCACGCCGCCGAGCTCCTGCCCATGATGCCGAAGGTGCTGGAGTTCGTCTGGCGCCGACACCTGGCCAATGCCGCCCGGCGACGGATGGTGCGCATGACCGGCGACGAGGTGGCCATGTGCGTGGGCTTCGCCGACCTCGTCGGGTTCACGGCCCAGACCCAGCAGCTGCCCGAGCACGACCTGGCCGAGGTCGTCGGCCGGTTCGACCGCACCGCCCACGAGGTGGTGGCCGGGCTCGGCGGCCGGGTCATCAAGATGATCGGCGACGAGGTCATGTTCATCGCCGACGACATCGCCACGGGGGCCCACATCTCGCTGGCCCTGGCCGAGACGTATCGCAACGACGATGCCTTCTCCGACGTGCGCGTCGGGCTGGCCGCCGGTGATGTCCTGGAGCGCGACGGCGACGTCTACGGCCCCGTGGTCAACCTGGCCAGCCGCATCGTGTCCGTGGCCTACCCCGGCTCGGTGGTGGTGTCGGTCGAGGTCGCCGACGCCTTGGTCGACGACGACGCCCTCGTGGTCAAGTCGATCCGCTCGCACTACCTGAAGGACATCGGCAAGGTGAAGCTGTTCTCGCTCCGCCGCCCGCAGACGGTGGAGGAGGAGGCTCGCTACCGCCGCGCCCGGGCTCAGCGGGCGGCCCGTCGGGAGTTCTTGGTCGAACGTCGGGCCGACCGGCACCGCGAGGTGGCCGAGTTGCGTGAGGCGCTGCCGCGCGCCTTGGGCGAGGACGTGCCCCTGCACCTGCTCGACGATGCCGACTTCGTCGACGAGCCCACCGACCAGATCGACGCCATCACCGACGCCGTGCTCGAAGCCGACCTCGACCCTGACCTGCAGGTGGCCCTGCTCACCGACATCGCCGCCGCCCGGGCCTTCGAGGACATCGAGCGCGAGGCGTCGCACCGCGCCGACGAGGTCGACGCCGAAGCCGAGCGGCGCATGGACGAGGCCGACGCCGAAGCCAAGCGGCGCATCCTCGAGGCCGAGCGCGAGAAGCGACGGCGCATCGAGGAGGCCGAGCGCGACGCCAGCCGGAAGATCGAGCAAGCCCGCCAAGACGCGGCCGATGCGTCCACCCGCATCAACGAGGATGCCTCGCGCCGGATCAAGCAGGTGGCAGAGGAGACCGAGCGCAAGGCCTCGACCGCGGCCAAGGACGCCGAGCGCTCCGCTCGCCGCAAGGCCAAGGACAAGGCCAAGGAGAAGTCCCGCCGCAAGCCCGACTGACGGCGCTCACTTCCCTGCCAGTGCCGAACCGGTGGACGTTGTCGCGCTCATGTGCGCATCAACGTCCACCGGTTCGAGGGGTTCGAGGGGTTCGAGGCGTTCAAGGGGTTCGGGCGGTTGATGGTCGTTGGCGGTTGACGGCGGTCAGGGAGCCAGGCGGGCGGTGGCGATGGACCAGGGGGCGAGGGGGAACGACGCCTCGAAGGGCTCGACGGGGCGGCCTCGGAGGTCGACGAGCCAGCCGTGGCGTCCGGGGATGGACACGACCTTGGCGTCGTCGGTGGTGTTGACCACGCGCACGGTGGTGGCGCCGCCTTCGACGAGCACGGCCGACACCTCGGCGCCCAGCACCTCGAGCACCGAGCCGCGCTCGGAGGCGGTGCCCCCGCCGCCGGCGCGGGTGTGCAGCAACGGCGTGAGCACGTCGTCGGCCAAGGCGAAGGCAGCCCCGGGATCGCCGTCGTTGGCCACGGCGTAGCGGACCACGTGCCGACCCCGGAGCTGGGCGCCGGGTGTGGCCACCACCGGGCCGGCGGGGAGCGGTCGCGTGAGCATGGGCCCCTGCGACAACAAGCCGGTGCAGCGCAGCAAGGTGAGGGCCAACGACCCGGCCGTGCATGCATCGGACGACAAGTCGACCAGCTCGTACTCGAGCAGGCCGTCCTGCACCACGGTCAACCCGCCGGCACACACGAAGCGCCGGTTCGGGTAGGTGGCCATGGCCATCTCGCTCGGGCCGCCCTCGGCCAAGAGGCCTCGCTCGACCACGGCGAAGGCGCACTCGGCGCGCGACGACGCCGCCGGCCGGGGGAGCGGCAGCCAGGCCCGCAGCCGGTGGTCAGCGGCGAGGTTGTCGATGTCGTGGCTGATGCGCACCGCTGGGCTGCCGGCTTGGAGCTCGACGACGGTGACGACCGGTTCGGTCACCGAGCCGACCCGTCGCACCATGCCCTCGGCGCCGGCGGGGAGCTCGTAGGTGGTGGTGATCTCCACCCGAGCGCGGAGCGGCCCCGGCTCGACCACGCGCACGGCCACCGAGATGGGCACGTCGACGATCTGCTGCTCGTCGGGTGGGCACCAGTTGTAGGTGTCGCCCACGTCACCGTCGTCGACCAGGCGGCCGAACCCGGCCACGCCGTCGATGGCAAACGTGCCGGTGGCCACGTCGACCTCGACCGCCACCAGTCCGTTGGTCATGCGGACGGTGGCGGTGGACTCGTCGACCCTCACCTCGGGTACCGGGAGCGGCTCCGGCTCCCAGCGGGCCCACCCGAACCCGGGCACGTCGTGGACGTAGGCCAGCACCTTCTGACGCTCGGGGGTGACGATGGCCAGCGACCCCCGCCGCTCTGGCGACGACGACGCCCACGTTCGCAGCTCGGCCAGGGCCTCCCGCGGCGCCAGCTGGCCGTCGCGTGGATCGCCGCCGAACAGCCGCACCTGGAGCACGTCGTCGACGTCGAGCAGCTCGACCGCTGTCAGCTCCGGAGCGTTCTCGACGGCCTGCACCAGCAGCTCGCACAGGCCGGGCAGCGGGAGCGGCGCCGAGGCGCGGACACCGCCACGGATGCCCAGGTGCTGCATGCCCGGCTCGGCCTCGGTGCCGAACCACTGCGTCTCGATCAGGCCGGATCGGGGCCGGGAGGTGGTGTTGACCACGACCTCGCCCGGGCGGGCCAAGGTGGCGGCCACGGCGGCGGCGGCACGAGCGGCCACCCCCTCGCCGATCTGGCGGGCCTCGGCGTAGCGCACGAGCACGGCGTCGACGACCTCGTCGATCGAGCAGGCGCACGACGAGTCGTGGGCCGAGTTGCGGATCATGGCCGTCCACGCCTGGTCGAGGATGGCCTCGGGCCAGCGGTCGACGGGCTGGAACAGGGCGGCGGCAGGCTCGGCCACCCGCTCGATCCAGCGCTCGGCCGCGGCTGCGGCCTGGCGGACGTCGGTGCGGTTCGACACCACCCCCATGAGCAGGTTGCAGCGAGCGCCCGATCGCAGCTCGCCGTGCCACGTGGGCAAGCCGTCGTTCGGCGCGTCGGCCAGGTAGGAGGCCAGCGACCCCACGCGCAGTGACCACCGGTCCTGTCCGTCGTTGGCCTCGGCCACCACGCGCCCGAGCCAGGGCTGGGGCAGCTCGTGGTCCATGCCGTTCATCCACAGCACGGGCCCGTCGAGCAGGGTGTCCCACCGTTCGGCGAACCGGTCGAGCCGGGCCACGAGGGCCTTGGCGTCGTCGGGCGTCTTCTGGCCGTTCCAGTAGCCGTCGGGCAGGTATTCGGCCCGGATGGCGGTGCCGTCGGGGGCGATCCACGTGAAGGCGTTGCGATCGACGGCCGACGGCACGCCCCGCCACACGACGGCGTGCTCGAAGCCGAAGCCGCGCAGGATCTGGGGCATCTGGGCGATGTGGCCGAACATGTCGGGTAGGTAGCCGACCTCCATGGCGCCACCGAAGGCCGCCGCCCGCTCGAGGCCGCGTTGCAGGTTGCGCACGATGGTCTCGCCCGACACCAAGAACTCGTCCATGAGGATCGACCACGGGCCGACGCCGAGGCGACCCGAGGCGGCCAGCCGGCGCAGTCGGTCCTCGGCCTCGGGCCGGATTGCGAGGTAGTCGTCGAGCACGGCCATCTGTCCGTCGAGCATGAAGTGGGCGTAGGACGGGTCGGCTTCGAGGGTGGGAAGGAGGTCATCGAGCAGGTCGACGAGCTTCATGCGGAACGTCTGGAAGGCCAGGTACCACTCGCGATCCCAGTGGGTGTGGGGGACGATCACGACCGGGCGGGGCGACGGCGTCGACATGGCCGCGATGGTACGTCCGGTGGACAGATGCCGCCCCGGCCGGACGAGACATCGACACCTCTCACGTCTCATGACGTGGGGTGGACGGACTAGGTTGCGGCCATGCCGAAGTACGTGATGCTCTCCGTCCTCGGGCCCGACGGCGCCGCCACCCTGCGTGAGAAGCCACGGCGCATCAAAGAGGTCAACGCCGAGGTCGAAGCGATGGGCGGCAAGGTGCTGCAGCAATACGCGCTGCTCGGTCAGTGGGACTTCCTGAACATCATCGAGGCGCCGGACGAGCTCATCATGATGCGCATCGCCACCATGCTGAGCGCCCGGGGAACCCTGAAGACGCGAACGCTGGCGGCCGTCGACATCGACGACCTGATCGACTCCCTCGAAGAGGTGCAGGGCGAGCAGCCCTGAGCACCGCCCCGCTCATCGGCGGGCGATCAGTACCACCACTGGCTGCGGCGGCGCTCCTTGCGGACGTCGTCGGCTGCGAAGCGCACCGGCATGATCACCTTGTCGGACACCCGGCGCAGCAGGAAGCCGTCGGCGTTGAACCCGGCCACCTCGAAGCCCTTGGCCCAGCGGCGGGCATCCATCTTCGTGCGGACCTCGACGACGGTGCCCTCGGGCAACCGCTCCGGCGACGTGGCACGTTCCACGGTTCGGTCGATGGTGGCTCCGGCGGTCTGCACAGGCATGGTCGCCTCCTCGTCGTCCTCGGGATGATCCCGTGGTTCGGAGGTTGTCACGATGCGAGCCGAGTTGGAAGGGGCAGCGCGAGGGTTCCCGCGCCCGACGTCTCCCGTTCACGCGCTGGCGCGAAACCCGCAAGCCCAGCGACAGACGACCGGCAGGTCGCGGTCAGCAAGGCGCTCGTTCGACCCTCGATCCTGCTGCGGTCATCGTGTTCGTGCACCCTGCCCCCGTGCCCGTCGGTGGGTTTGCGTCGCACCGCGACCCACGCGCCGCACCCCATGCTGTTGCGGGCCTCAGTCTGCCCCACCGGGGACGGGCCGGGCCGCCTCACCCACCCTCGGTCGTCGGTCGCGACGAAGTCTCCCCTCAACCCCGGGCCACCGCCCGTCGATGCAGACGGGGGGCGAACGCGACGCACGACGTCGCAGAGGGAGATCACGATGCGATCCACGACCAGCAGTCGGACTCGGCGCGTCGCGCCCGCGATCCTATGTCTGATGGTGGCGGCTGCCGCCTCGGCGTGCGGCGGCGGTGGATCCGACGACGACGGCGGGGCCTCCACCGCGGTGACCACCGGATCGGAGCTCACCACCAGTGTCACGATGCCCGGCGGCGGCGCTCCCGTCGACGGCGGAAAGCTCATCTACGGCATCGAGGCCGAGACGAGCGGCTTCAACCCGTACCTCGATCGGTTCGCCCCCGCCGGGCAGCTCATGGCCCTTGCCGTCTACGACCCGCTCGCCGCCTTCGACGCCGAGGGCGTGGCCAAGGCCTATCTCGCCGAATCGATCACGACCGACGACGGCGGCAGCCTGTGGACGATCCAGCTCCGTCCGGACGTGACGTTCCACGACGGGTCGGTGCTCGATGCGGAGGCGTTGGCTACGCACCTCGAACGGCTGAAGGAGTCGTTCCTGACGCAGTCCGCCGTGCGACCGATTGACGGTGTCACGGTGACCGGCCCGCTGACGGTGACCGTGTCCATGACCACGCCGTGGGTCACCTTCCCGGTGGCGCTCGTGGGCCAGGCCGGCGTGGTGCCCGCTCCGGGGGTGCCCGAAGAGCAGCTGTCCGACGCGCCGGTGGGGACGGGGCCGTTCTCGATCGGCACACGAGTCCGGGACGAGAGCACCTCGATGGTCAAGAACAATGCCTACTGGCAGGCGGGGCTCCCGCACCTCGACGAGGTCGTGTTCCGGCCGTTGCAGTCGGTGGAAGATCGAGGCGCGGCGTTCCGGAGCGGGGAGATCGACATGTTCCACACGACCAACGAGATCGTGAACGCGCAACTGCTCGGGCAGGCCCAGGCCGGCGAGTTGCAGTACGTGCGGGACACCGGCGAGCAGGAGGAGCTGTTCGTGATGTTCAACACCGCCGCGCCGCCGTTCGACGACGTGCGCCTCCGCCGGGCGGCGTCCTACGCCATCGACGTGGACAAGTTCCTCGAGGTCAGCGGGCAGGGCTTCTCCGAGCGGGCCGAGGGTCCCTTCTCGCCATCGTCGCCGTGGTACGCCGACGTGGAGTTCCCGACCGGCGATCCAGCCCAGGCTGAGGCGCTCGTGGCCGAGGTCGAAGCCGAGACGGGCCCAGTCACCGTCGAGCTCAACTGCGCCGATTCCCGGGACAGCCTCGAGCTCTGCCAGCAACTGGCCGACGACTGGGCGGCGGTCGGCATCGACGCCTCGATCGTCGGCCTGCAGCAGGACCTGCTGATCAACTACTCGATCGCCGGCAAGTACGAGTCGGTGCTCTGGCGCCAGTTCGGCTCGCCCGACCCCGACGGTGACCAGCAGTGGTGGATCGGTCCGATCGAGGGCCAGACGTCGCTCAACTTCAGCCGGATCGCCGATCCCGAGCTCGACGCTGCTCTCGAAGCGGGACGGTCCACCGACGACGTTGCCGCTCGCAAGGAGGCCTACACGACCGTGCAGGAGCGGTTCGCGGACCAGGCGCCCTACGCGTTCCTCGAGCGCATCGGGTGGGTGATCATCGCCGACAACGACGTTCGCGACTTCCAGAACCAGGCCCTGCCCGACGGGACGGCGTCGGCGCCCTACGTCAACGGCATCCACCGCGTGGGCTACATCTGGATCGACCGGTAGCCGACCAGCGTCGTTCAGGCCGCCGGGGTGCGGGCGAACGGCGCGGTCACCAACGCGGCCACGGTGGCGAGCCGGGCGGCGGTGACCAGGGTGGCCGTGTCGCCCCCGAACCGCGGTCGCTGGCCGAGGCCTCCGATGGCCAGGATCGATCCGGCCGAGCCGATGGACAGGACCGAGCCCACCGAGCCGATCGACAAGATGGAGCCGGCTGAGCCGATCGAGGCGATCGACCCGAAGCTGGCCATCGAGCCGATGGAGGCGGCCGAGATGATCGAGGCCACCGACCACACGCTGTGGCGGCCGTTCGTATCGATGGTCAGCAGGCGGCCTTTGGCCACCGCGCCGACGCTGGCTCCGACGGAGGCGGCGGTGGTGGCCGCCGTGGTGGCGGCGGTCTGGGCAGCGGCGGACATCTCGGCCGGGAGCGGGGCGAGCATCGAACCGGCCAATTGCAGCGCTTGGCCGGCCTGGGCGCGGCGGGCCGTCACGGCGTGGCGGGCCGCGACCGCCCGTCGCTTGGAGGACGAACGGCGGGTGGGGCGGCGGTGACCGAGCATGGTCGCACCGTACCCTGGCCATCCACGTCTCGGCCGGTTGGTACCGTCCTGGCATGACCGCCGCCGCCGCCCGCCGTGCCTCCCGTGGCATGCGCAAGGCGCTGCGCGGCAAGGCGCCGGGGCTGGCTGCCGAGCAGGCCCTGTGGGACGACGGCCACGAGATCGTGGTGGGCATGGACGAGGTCGGCAAGGGTGCGTGGGCCGGCCCGCTCACCATCGGCGCCGTCGTGGTGTCCCGCAGCACCCGCATCACCGGCGTGCGCGACTCGAAGATGCTCACCGAGGTCGAGCGCGAGGCGATCTTCGACCGCTTGTCGGACTGGTGCGAGGCGTGGGCCATCGGCCACGCCAGCCATGCTGAGTGCGATGAGCTGGGTATGTCCGACGCCCAGCGCCTGGCCGCCCGCCGAGCCCTCGACGGCTTGGGGTTGGTGGCCGACCGGGTGCTCCTCGACGGATCCTGGGACTTCGTGGGCGGTGGCCGGGCCCAGACCATCGTGAAGGGCGATGCGTCGAGCTTGTCCATCGCGGCGGCGTCGGTGCTGGCCAAGGTCACCCGCGATCGCCTCATGCGCGCCGACGCCGAGAGCTTCCCGGCGTTCGACTTCGAGCGCAACAAGGGCTATCCGTGCCCCCGGCACCGCCAGGCGTTGACCGGCTTCGGCCCCACGTCGATCCACCGTGTGAGTTGGGCGTACATGGACGGCTTGCCCTGGCCGGGACTGCGCCGAGCGCCCGTCAGCGCGCAGCAGACCTTGTTCGACTGAGGCCGAATCAGCGAGCGGGCGGCGACCCCGACGCGTCGGGGCAGCGTCTGCAAACTTTACGGTCAAGTTCTCGTCAAGAGCCGTCGATCCAGTGTGCGGGTGCCCGACTCGGAGGGCATGGGAACGGAGAATCCCTCATGAAGAAGATCGCTCGGGTGGCGCTGTTCGTCGCGCTCGGAGGACTGCTGGGCGCCTGCGGCGGGTCCGACGAACAGTCGTCGACGGGGTCGACGTCGGCCGAAGGTTCGGCGGCGAAGCCCACCAGCGTCACCATCGCGTCGTCCGTGGAGCCGAAGGACGGCGGCGGTCTGGTGTACGGCGTCGAGTCCGACGTGACCGGCTTCAGCCCATACCTGGACCGGTGGACGATCAGCGGTCGCCTGATGGGTTGGGGCATCTACGACACCCTGGCCGCCGTCGACGTCGAGGGCGTGGCGAAGCCCTTCCTGGCCGAGTCGATCGAACCCAATGCCGACTACACCGAGTGGACGATCACGGTGCGGCCCGACGTCGAGTTCTCGAACGGCACGCCGCTGACCAGCGCGGCCATCACCGCCCACTTCGAGAACCTCCGCGCCTCGTTCATCACCAACGCCGCCATCGCCCCGGTCGAGTCGTGGGAGGCGGTCGACGACCGCACCACGGTGGTGCGGATGAGCTCGCCCTGGATCGCCTTCCCGGCTGCCCTGACCGGTCAGGGCGGTGCCGTGCCCGCGCCGGATCAAGCGGTGGACCAACTGGGCGCGGCGCCCATCGGCACGGGGCCGTTCGTCCTCGGTGAGCGCACCCCCGAAGCCTCCACCACGCTGCGCCGCAACGCCAACTACTGGCAGGCCGGGCTCCCGCACCTGGATGAGGTGGTGTTCCAGATCGAGCCCAGCCAACAGGATCGGGTCCAGGGCCTCCTGTCCGGCGATCTCGACGTGGCCCATACCTCCAATGGCGTTCAGAACCGGACGGTGCTGGCCGAGGCGGCCGAGGGCAACCTGCAGGCGTTGGTCGACGGCAGCGAGCAGGAAGAGGCCATGGTGCTGATCAACACGGCGGCCGAGCCGGTCGACGACCTTCGTGTGCGCCAAGCCATGGCCTACGCCATCGACACTGACCGGTACCTTGCGGCCAGCGGCGCCGATCCCGACCAGCTTGCGAGCGGCGCCTTCGTGGCATCGAGCCCGTGGGCGGCCGACGGGCTCGAGTTCCCGCGCGACGACCTTGCGAAGGCCAAGGCCCTCATCGCCGACGTCGAGGCCGAGGGCACCCCGGTGGTGTTCACCTTCAACCTGCCCGACGCCCCCGAGTACCAGGACCTGGCCCAGGAGATGGCGGCCATGTGGACCGAGGCGGGCATGGAGGTGAAGATCGAGAGCGTCGACCAGAACATGCTGGTGAACCTCGGCGTGGCCGGCAAGTACCAGGTCAACATGTGGCGCCAGTTCGGTCAGCCCGATCCGGACGCCGACGCCCACTTCTGGTTCTCTCCCAAGGAGGGCGACGTCAGCCTCAACTTCTCGCGGTTCTCGAACGAGGAGATGGATGCTGCGCTCCTCGAAGGTCGGACCAACCCGGATCCCGAGGCCCGCAAGGCGGCCTATGGCACCGTGCAGGAGATCTGGGCGCGAGAGCTGCCCTACTTGTGGCTGAGCCACGCTCGCTGGATCGTGGCCGCCAACAACGACGTGCGCGACCTGGCCAGCGGCCAGCTGCCCGACGGGTCGCCGGCGCAGCCGTTCTTCAACGGCTCGCACCGCCTGTCCAACGCCTGGCTCGACCGCTGACCTCGACCCACCAACCCTCCCACCCACCAAGCGTTCCGGTGCGGACCGATAGTTGTGACGACTATCGGTCCGCACCGGAAGCGGGTTCGCCTTGCTGAGCGGCGTGGGGGTCAGGCGTCGGTCGGTGCCACGTCGTCCCTGCGGGGCCCACCACCCTCGGGCGCGATGCCGTAGCGGCGCCGGACGTCGGCGAGCGGCTCATCGATCTGCTGTTCCCAGCGCTCGAAGTGGAGGTTGTCGATGGCGCGTCCGTATTGCCAGCCCGCGGCGATGGCATCCATCAGCCGGACCGTGCCCGACGGATCGATGAAGGCGGCGCGGGTGGTGACCACGGAGATCCACATGGCGAAGTACGGGAAACGCATCTGGGCCAAGCACAGGGCCTGCACGGCGATCTCGCCCAACGGGTCGGAGCCGTAGCCCGTGATCACGTGGAAGAAGTCGTGCACCTGGAACCCTCGCAGGATGGCGAACTGCAAGGGTTCGGGCATGCCGTCGAGGAGACCGCCCGACCGCAGGGCCTCGTGGAAGGCGCGGTAGTTGGTGGCGAGCTTCTCCTCGAGGTCGTTCTCCACGAGGAAGGTCCGGTAGGCCTGGCCGAGGGATCCGGCCGGCGATGCGTCGACGCGCTCGAGGGTGAGCGGCTCGGCGTAGCGACCCTCTTCGACCCAGGGTCCGAAGCGGTCGTCACCCGCCAACTCGGTGACGTAGGCCGCGGCCACCTCGGCCGGTACGTCCTTCCAGAACTGGTTGAACAGCAGGTGGACTGGGTTGGCCGACAAGTCGTTGCACGTGGTCAGCAGGTGCTCGCCGAAGGCGGGGGTGATGGTTGCGGTCATGGGAGGTCCTTCCGTCGACGGCTCGGTGCCATAACTAACGGTCCCGTTACTTTACGTCCTCGACGGGGGATGTGCCACGGAGGAAGCGGCGCCACGACACATCTGCACGTAGGTGTCGACGATTCGCCTGCGGCTGAACCCACCGTGCTGGGCGAGGCCGACGACACCCTGCGATGCGCTGGCCAGGATCGAGGCGACGATGACGGCGTCCCGTCTGGTCAGCGGATACTCGTCGCGCAGCAGGTCGGCCACGAAGCTGACGATGCCGACGGCGCGTTCGCGTCGTCGCAACTCATACGGGTCGTCGTCGGGACGGGACACCTCGAACTGCGTGACCAGCAGGCTCGAGGACAGCACCTCGTCGAGGTAGGAGTCGATGACGGCACGCAATCGCTCGTCGAAGGTCTCGGCCGCGGCCACGGCGGCTCCGACTCGTGCGTCGAAGGCGTCGGTCTCACGATCGAACAGTTGGAGCAGGAGGTCGTCACGGTTCGTGAAGTACCGGTAGGGCAGCGACTTGTTCACGCCGAGCTCGGCTGCGACGCCTTCCATGGTCACGCTGTCGACGCCCGTGCGACCGATGAGCGAAGCGGCGGCGTCGAGGAAGGTTCGCCGCCGTTCCTCGCCGGACAGGCGGGTCTTCCGCGGGGGCATGTCGCTGCCGTTGCTGGGGCCCACGCCCCGACCCTAGGCCTGGGTGCCGACCTTGAGGTCCTTGAACGCCGTCTTCGAGTCGATGCCCGGATCCTTGGGCAGCCCGAGGACGCGCTCGCCGATGATGTTCTTCATGATCTCGTCGGTGCCGCCGGCCACCTTCATGCCGGGCACGCCGAGCAGCAGCTGACCCCAGGCGAAGGTGCCCCACTCGCCGGTGTCAGCGATGGCGCGGGGTCCGAGCACGTCGACCACGAACGTGGCCGTGGCCCACAGGTTGTTGGTCAGCGAGAGCTTGGCCGTCGACATCTCGGGCCCAGGAAGCTGGCCGCGCTTGATCTTGTCCAAACCCCGCTGGTTGTTCATGCGGGCCACCTGGAACCCGATGTAGACGTCCATGAGGCGCTGGCGCACGAGCGGGTCCTGGTCGATGCCGAAGTGGCGGCACAGCTCGGCCAGGCGGGTCACGTTGGCCAGGCCACCGCCGCCGCCCGAGCCGGCGCCGATCGACGCCCGTTCGTTCATGAGGGTGGTGAGCGCCACCGTCCAGCCCTGGTTCACGTCGCCCAGGCGGTGGGAGTCGGGCACGCGGACCTCGTCGAAGAACACCTCGTTGAACGAGGCGCCGCCGGTCATCTGGCGCAGCGGCCGGATGTCGACGCCCGGGGCGCGCATGTCGACCACGAAGCCGGTGAGGCCCTTGTGCTTGGGCAGGTCGGTGTCGGTGCGGCAGATGACCTCGCCGATGTCGGCGTAGTGGGCGCCCGACGTCCACACCTTCTGGCCGGTGAGGACCCACTCATCGCCGTCGCGCTCGGCCTTGGTCTGGAGGCTGGCCAGGTCGCTGCCGGCGCCGGGCTCGCTGAACAGCTGGGCACCCACCAGGTCGGCGCGGTACATCTTGGCCAGGTACGCGTCCTTCACCTCGTCGGTGGCGTGGGCCAGGATCGTGGGGGCCACCATTCCGAGACCGATGCCGAAGAAGCCCTGGCCCGGCACGGCGTACTTCGATTCGAGGCTGCCGTAGAGGCGCTCGTGGGCACCGGACAGCTCGCGGCCGCCGTACTGCGTCGGTCCGGTGATCCAGCCCAGGCCGGCGTCGTAGCGCTTGGCCCGCCAGGCCTTGGCTTCGGTCAGCTGCTCGAGCTCGACGGCACGGTCGACCTCTTCGAAGAGGCCGACGTCGTCGGAGCCCTCGCCCCACACGAACGGCTTGTCGTCGGACTCGCGGCGCTCGGCGTTGCCGTTGAGGAAGGCGGTGATCTCGTCGCGGAACTCGTCGAGCGTCGGGTTGGTCGCGTCGGCCATGGATCCCCCTGGAGCTGGTGTGTGGCGGCGGTGGTGGGCGACGGCGTACGTCGCACTTGACCGCGCGGTCAAGCTAGCCCCTCAGGGTCGGCCGAGCCCGATCGAGCGAGCGCGACTTCGTGGCCACGGGTGATCCACCTTGGCGTGCGGCGGCGGGTTGGTCGGGCGACGCCCCGGCCTCCTACCCTCGCTCCATGACGTCGTCGCGACCCAAGGTGTGGCTCTGGACGATCGCGCTGGTGGCGTGGTCGGTGTTCGTGTGGGGCAACCGCCTCAACAACCTCCGCACCGACGACTCGTCCGACACCGAGCGGCTGGCCAGCCTCGGCATGTCGGCGCTGTCGCTCGGTCTGGCTGCGGCCGCCCTCGTGTTCGTGGTGCAGGCCTGGCGGGGCGGGTGGTCGCTGCCGACGGCCACGCAGCGCACGGTGCTGAGGGTGTTCGCCGGCTGGACGATGGGCGTGTGGCTGGTGCGAGGCGTCGGCATCGCCCTCGACGGGCGGAGCGTGCCGTTCGTCGTCGTCCACCTGGTGCTGGCCGTCGTGTCCATCGCCATCGCCGCCCGCCTCTGGCGCTGCACCGACGAGGTCGCCGCCGAGCCTCGCGGCGAGTTCGCCCCGAAGTAGCAGGGATCGGTAGATTCGAGCGCTATGGGACAGCCCGTGACCGTCATCGAGAAGCAGTCGCCCCGACCGGGTGTCGTGCGCTACGAGATCAACCGCTCGCTCACCGGCATGGGTCACGAGTTCTACACGTCGGCACCCGACCCCCTGTCGGAGCGCCCGGTCGATGAGCTCGCTCGCCGCATCTTCGCCGCCGGCAAGGCCCAGTCGGTGCACGTGAACTCCAACATCATCACCATCCAGCTCGACGGTGATGCTCGGGGTGTGAGCTACAAGCAGCTCATCGAGGAGCTGTTCACCTTCTACCGCCAAGGTGTGCGGGTGCCAACCTACGCCGACTTCGGCTACGTCGAGCCCGTCGAAGAACCCGAAGCCTGACGAGGGAGTCCGCATGGCTCGATGCAAGGTCGGCGTGCAGTTCTGGCCGCAGCACGCAGAGATGGCGCCGATGCGCGAGGCGTGGGAGGCAGCCGACGCCATGGGCGTCGACTCGCTGTGGGTCTGGGACCACTTCTACCCGCTGATGGGCGAGGCCGAGGGCAAGCACTTCGAAGGCTGGACGACGTTGGCCGCCATGGCCGCCACCACCTCCAACGCCATGCTCGGCACGCTCGTCACGGGCATCCACTACCGAAACGTCGACCTGCTGGCCGACATGGCTCGCACCGTCGACCACCTGAGCAACGGCCGGGCCTACCTGGGCATCGGCTCGGGCTGGTTCGAGAAGGACTACGACGAGTACGGCTTCGAGTTCGGCACCGCCGGCAGCCGACTGCGCGACCTCGACGCCCAGATCCCGCGCCTGAAGGCCCGCCTGGCCAAGCTCAACCCGGCGCCCATCGGTTCGTTGCCCATCATGATCGGCGGCGGTGGCGAGAAGGTGACGCTGCGGATCGTGGCCGAGCAGGCCGACGCCTGGAACTCGTTCGGCCCTCCCGTGCAGTACGCGAAGAAGAACGCCATCCTCGACGAGTGGTGCGAGAAGGTCGGTCGTGACCCGGCCGAGATCGAGCGCACGGTGGCGCTCATGCAGCCCGCCGAGATCGACCAGTTCGAGTACTTCCTCGATGCTGGCGCCACCCACATCATCTTGGGGATGCCACAGCCGTTCGACCTCGCCCCCGTCCAACGCCTGCTCGACCTGGCCAAGGGTTGACCCCTGACCCACCCCACCGCCGTTTTGGGCAAGAAAGGGCCTCTCCAGCAGGCTTTCCTTGCCCAGTTTGGGTTGGGGTGTGGCGGGGAGGGGCGAGTCAGCGCATGGTCTCGACCAACATGGTGAGGTCGTCGAGGGTGGTGCGGGGGTTGACGACGCAGAAGCGCATGACCGGTTCGCCGCGCCAGCTCGACGGCACGGTCAGGCTCTTCTGCTCGGCCAGGCGGGCGTCGCTCCAGCGGCGGTAGTCGTCGGTGTCCCAGCCGGTGCGTTGGAACATGGTGACCGACAGCATCGGGTCCATGACGAGCTCGACGTGGTCGGCGTCGCGGATGACCTCGGCGATGGCGCGGGTCACGCGCAGCGTCTCCTCGACGGCCGCCGTGTAGGCATCGGTGCCGTAGGTGGAGAGGGAGAACCAGAAGGGCAGGCCTCTCGCTCGGCGGCTCAGGTGGTAGGCGTAGTCCGACGAGTTCCACTCGTTGTAAGCGGCATCGTCGTTGAGCACGTCGAGGTACTCGGCGTGCTGCGTGTGGGCGCGCCGGGCCTCCTGCGGGTCGCGGTAGATCAGGGCGGCGCAGTCGAACGGGGCGAACAGCCATTTGTGCGGATCGACCACGAGGGAGTCGGCATGCTCGATCCCGTCGTAGTGGGCACGGACGCTGGGAGCGGCGAGCCCGGCCCCGCCGTAGGCGCCGTCGACGTGGAACCACAGGTCGTTGGCCCGGGCCACGGCGCCAGCGCCGGCCAGGTCGTCGACCATGCCGGCGTTGGTGGTGCCGGACGTGGCCACGACGGCGAACAGGTTGTCTTGGCCGTGTGCGGCGATGGCGGCGGCGACGGCCTCGCCGGTGAGGCGACCGCGCTCGTCGACGTCGGCGTCGACCACGTCGACATCCATGACGCGAGCGGTGGCGGCGATCGACGAGTGGGCCTCGCGGGAGGCGACGAGTGCCCACCGGGCCGGGCGCTCGCCGCCGCGCCGGACGGTGGCGGCATGGCGGGCGGCGACCAGAGCGCTGAGGTTGCCGGCCGATCCGCCGGACACGAACACGCCGCCGGCGCCTTCGGCGAACCCGGCCAGGCCGGAGAGCCACCGCAGCGCCTCGTTCTCGGCGTGGATGGCGCCGGCGCCCTCGAGCCACGACCCGGCGTAGATGGACGACGCCCCGACCACGAGATCGAACAGGATGGCAGCGCGGGTCGGGGCCGACGGCACGAACGACAGGGCCCGGGGATGGTCCTGCGAGATGCAGGCCGGGGCCAGCGCCTCGGCCCACCGACGCAGCGCCTCGGAGCCGCCGAGCCCGTCGGGTGTGATGCAGATGCCGGCGGCGCGGTGGAGCTCTTCGCTGGTCTGCGGCCCGTCGAGGCTCGGGAGGTGGCGGATGCGCTCGAGGGCGTAGCCCATGATCGACTGGGCCAGCACCTCGTCGTCGTTGCGGAACGTGTGCATCCGTGCCGGGTCGGCGGGTGTGGGGTCGTCGGGTATGGCCATGTCAGCGTGTCTAGCCGCGTTCCCCCGGTTCTGGTGCAGACCGATAGCGAGGGCGACTATCCGTCCGCACCGGTTCGGGGGTGGGGGTG
>Ga0105047_10002379_pt1 | contig 33570 bp, 36 predicted proteins | sample MAT04_FD_78384 | JGI IMG/M metagenome (GOLD analysis project Ga0105047, IMG submission 78384) | Freshwater microbial communities from Lake Fryxell liftoff mats and glacier meltwater in Antarctica - MAT-04 (megahit assembly) | ecosystem: Environmental > Aquatic > Freshwater > Ice > Liftoff... | reverse complement strand
GGTCATTGGCGTAGTCGAGGTAGTAGGCGTGCTCCCAGACATCTAAGAGAAGAAGCGGTTTGGTTTCGACTATTGTCATGAGATTTTGATTTTGGATTTGGATGACGTGGAGATCTTCGCCATCAGCCACTAATGCTACCCAGCCTGATCCCTCGACTGCTTTGGCGGCACCGGCAAATTCTGCTTGAAATACTTCGAAGCTACCAAACTGCTCTTCGAGCTTGGCGAACAAAGCCCCACTGGGTGCATTGTCTTTTTTGTTTTTGCGCATATTTTTCCAGAAAATGCTGTGGAGCTTGTGGCCATTGAGGTGGAATGAAAGATCGCGCATGGTGGCTTTGTAGTCAATTTCCATACCTTCCCCGGCACGTGATTTTTCTAGACGATCCATGGCAGCGTTGGCACCAGTCACGTATGCCAAGTGATGGCGGGTGTGGTGAAGTTCCATGATTTTTTTGGAAATAACTGGTTCTAGAGCGTCGTAGGTGTAGGGGAGATCGGGGAGTTCGATTCGTTTGTGTTTCATGGTAGTCATATAGCTAACCTCCTATCAAACTCTTACTTGTACGTTGATAGTATACCACTAATTTATTGAGAAATCCAGACTAATCTTATAGGTTATTTGGTTTTGAGCCGGAGTCTATCCCAATATTTTCCCCGTCTACACAATCTCGAAATATCACTTTTGTCAATGAGCACCGCCTCAACTACTCTCTCAAGGAAGATTTCATTTTGCGAGCCTTTGATTAAAGTAAAAGTATTAGGTTTAAGCCGATTTTTTAAATACCTTATAAGCTCAGTCATTTTGTAAAAATGAGTGACGGGAAACTTTTTTGTCTGAAGCATGGGCAGAGTAAATTCGGACATTGCATCTCCAAACAAAATTGCTTCGTCGGCGTAAAGTCGTATCCATTCTGAGAGTTGCTTATGACTATATTTTGTACTAATTCCTAGCTCTCTCATATCGCCAAGAACGGCAATTTTTTTATGTTTACCGGCAATTTTTTTAAGCATTTTAAGTGACTCGAGCATGGTTTGAGGAGAAGCGTTGTAGGAGGAGTCGATAATGGTTGAGGCATTTATTCCTTTAAATAATCGCGCACGTCCTGGTGGACTACGATAGTCTGTAAATGAACTAAGACTAATGGAGGGTGGAATACCAAGAGAAGAAGCGGTGGCGATCGCTGCGGCGAAAGTATAACTAAAGTGCTCAGGTAGGAGATCGCCCACCTTTAATTCGTACATAGTACCCTGATATCTAAAAGTAAAGTTTGTTCCATCATTGCTAGTAGAAAATGAAATGATTCGAAGATCGGCCTTAGCTGATTTGCCATATGTAATTTTGCGTGTCTCTATCTCTCTTAGACCATCAGCAAATTCTTTTTGATCTATATTGACAATCGCAACTCCGTTTTTTACCAGTCCACGAGCTAGGCTCATTTTTTCTTTAGAGATCAACTGAACTAGCTTTTTGGTGCGTCTCTCCAGATTGTTGTCTTTGACTAAATAATCAAAGTTGGCGGTATGGGTGAGACTAGCATTTAGCACTACCCCGATATTTGGCCTGACGATACTAAGTAGGTAGGCCATATTCTTTGGAGGCGCTGGACTATCGATACCCATCTCAACTACGTAGTAGTCAAAGTGTTCGCTAAAAGTTAAGATACGAATAGGAGCAAGAATTAATAGTCTAGCCCAATCGAAGAGTGAATAGTTTTTGGGAGATAATCCTAAGATGCTTAAAGAAATCCCCGATTCAGAATTTAGACCAATGGTTTGCTTTACTTTGCCACGGTGCTTGAGAATATCAACAATTGCAAAAGCAGTCGAAGTCTTGCCCGCCGACCCCGTAATGCCAATAACTGTAGCACCCGAATTCTTGCTCAGTTGAATTTTGGCTAATACCTTAAAATAATTGAGAACGATTCGTCCGATAATTTTTTTGATCATACTATGGTTTATTTAATTCCTTTACTAATTGATCAGCTTGATTGGTGTCTGATTGATCTGCTTTGATTCTATCTTCCTGAGCGTCTGTTAACCATTTTTTTTGCTCCATGATGGTGACTATTTCCTTGGCTAATTCTAATTTACGGTAGAATATTGACAAGAGGGAGCTAAGTTTTACTTGATCAAGCTGATCATGGCCAACAGCTCCCTCCCACGAGGGTAAAACAGAAGAAATATTTTGTGAAAGATTCTTCCAACTATCAATTGTTTTCTCATCATAATTGGCGGGAACATAACCACCCAGATGACCAACAATTACTTGACTAGGACAACCATTTATCTCCAAGTTGAGGGTCGAGATACCGATATCTGTGTAATCTGGGCTTAAAATTTGCTTGGCAGTTGAACTATTGTAGAGCAAGTTTTCTATCAATTCTTTGGCACTAAAATGACCGTGACTGACAAATTCTCCCAGCACAATATTGGAGTACCCTGACTCTTTGATCGCTTGTTTAATACCATAACTAGTATTACTAGAATGTAGTAGTTTTTCACCACGATATGAACTGGATTTGATGAGTGTCGGGACTGACTTTAGACTAGACACTTTCTTAGTATTTCTGACATCGTTGACCAAATTTATAAATTCTGTACTTACGAGCGTGGGCTGGCCGAGCAGATCATCGTCCTTACTCGTATCTCTCCAGAGAGAATGGTAGATCTGCTGTTCCTGCAAGGGTAAAACATATCCGATATCGTCGAGTTTAACGAGACCGAGTGCATATCTAGAGTCTGAAGAGACCTTGCGATTATCGCCCATCACAAAGTAATGATTCTCCGTTAAAACTAGTTTTTGACAATCTTTTAAATATTCACTTCCATAGGTTGATCTGGGCGAGGCGATGTAGGGCTCAGCAATGAGCTGACCATTAAGATAGGTAAATCCATCACGCAGTTCGAGAGTGTCGCCTGGCAAACCAATTACCCGCTTAATAAACCCCGCGTCTGTATCTCGGCCCTCCTCTTTTAAAATTGCCCGGGTCTGGTCATTTTTGAAAGCGACCATATCACCCCGACCAATTAAACGTTTTAAATATTTCTTGCTAAAAATATTTAAGCCATCGTACCGCTTATATAAATGAGGAGTAGAGCGATACTCTTCAATTACAACTTTGTCATTATCTTCTGGTCCGCCTTCTGATTTTGCCCAAAAGAGAGAGGGATACATCGATCCCGTACCAACAACTGGGACGGGAATAGTTTTTAGACCAAGCAATTTAGATGTTTCGGTGATTGCTACACCAAAAATTGGTACAGTCACTATCGCCATAATTAAGTATGGTAGGACAAAGAAAGCTTTGTGGATTATTTTTAAAATTATTGACTTTGACATATCTGCTCAAGTTGGGGGAGGATGTTATTTACAAAATCATTAGATACTAAATGATGATTGGATGGATTTAATAATTGTTTACAAGTCACAATTCCAGCGTTCAATAGCCGTATTTTATCTCCCTCACTCAAATCTTCGACAATCGTGATGGGGTGGAGACCGGTATGTTCGATGAGATCCATAATCCCCTCGCCTTTGGGGTAACCCCAACTGGTTAAGCGAATATTTTGACATTGAGCATATTTAATGGCATCCGTTGAGAACCTTGTATTGGTAAATATCCATGATCTTGTCTCACCACTTATCCAAGCAGATTTGAGATCATCATACCTAGCTTTGATATAAAGAGCTACTCTGACATCAGTTCTTTGACTTTGATTTTTATGAAATTTAGCTTCAATAAAATAAATTATATGATCTTTTTCAGCTAGAACATCAACCTCGTGAGTCACGCAAGAGCCAGAAATTGTTTGATTAATTTTTGTGACATAACCTACTTCAGTTAATAAAAGTGAAACATATTTTTCAAATGGATAGCCGGATGGCCCTAGTTTGGACAAAGCATCTTTTAAATTGTATTTCATGGCTAGATATGGCGACTCCGATTGCTTCAAAAACTCTCTAATCATTTGGAAAATTTCGTTAGTCTTGATACCGTCATACAACCTATCGCGAATGCTTTCAAGCATTTGACCCTGCAAGGCCATTGGCACGCCAACTCGGCTTGCTGATGTACGAATCTTTTCTTCGTTGTAAGGCTCTGTAGTACCATCAACCTTCGTTACTTGTGTGGGCACATTGATCCTTTCACCATTTGGCAGTTAAGATTGTTTGAATCACAAAATACAAAAAAAATGAAGTCGCTGAAAGAAGTATTATTTGTCTGCCCATACTAGGTCTGAGGAGTTTAGGTAGTTGGCGATTTAGAAAAAGAATTAGAATAAATGCCACCATCATGGCAACGGCATTTAAAATGGCTCCAAGAGTGAGAATAGTGCGAGGCTCAGAAACCCCAGAATACAGAAAGATTGTACTAAATAAAAGCTCTGACCACAGCACGATGTAGAACATTTTGGAGGCGTTCACTTCTTGATCATGACGATACTTAAGGAGGAGAATATTTTCGGCAATTACACGAGAAGCTGACTCTAATACTCCTAGCTGAGTGGTAAAGAGCATAAGTGCCCCGACCACTACAAAGATAGATCCGAGTATGGGAGTTGTAGCAAAACCGATCATCTCAGATTCTTTAAAAAAGAAATCTAGTCCTCCAGAAGAACTGACCCCATAGGCTGTCGCCATAGAAAGTGTGGCGAGCATGAGAATAGTAATCAGACCAATGCCCCAAAAAACAATAAAATGTTCGGTACAAACCAGCCTCCACCATCTGGCCCACCTAGAAAGATTGCTAGCAGAAAGTGTAAATAAATTCCCATCAAGACGATGTGAGTCTGTGCCTGCCATCAGAGCTTTAATACCAGTCCCATATTTGCCCATTCCCATGCCCTTTTCCTTGATGTAATAGCTTTGAGAAAGATTTAGATTACCACCACCTCCTGAGTAGGCGAATGCTCCCAGAAATGCACCAATGGCGATACTCTCAGGAAGAAATCTATACCCAACACCTATCCCCATCAACCCCGAAAATAGGGCTGACCAATCTGAGCCTTTGGCCATAATTAGTGTGAGAATAGCCATAAAAGGAACTCCGATTAACAGTAATGTAGTTTGAACACGAGACATGGTTTTATAGAGAGTTTTACCCGAAGAGATAATAATGCCAGTCAGAAGGATTAGAACGACGGCGGTGAGGCGAATGTTAAGTATAGGAAAAACATGATTCAGCATCGTGGCTGAGGCAATCACAAACCCGGGAAGAGCCCAGGGGATAACTGTTGAGAATACAAACCAAGCAGGGATCAATTTTCCCCACCTACGCCAGCCCACAAAAACCGACTCACCCCACGCTAGGGTGTAACGCATAATTTCGGTGTTGAGAAAATATTGAAAAGTAATCCCCACTAATCCTCCCCAGATGATACCCAGACCATATTGGGAAACGAGATATGGCCACATAATGAGCTCGCCAGATCCCAGGGCTAGGCCTAACAAGATAAATGAGGGACCGATGCTTTGCTTGAGGGTGATTGGTTCTGGGAGCTCTGTTGATTTTATTGCCATGATTAAAATATAACATTTTGTAACCTCCGGGGATATAAGTGACTTATAACCCTGGAGGTTGTAAGTGAGATAGAATACTCACATGGATGGAATTCTACCAATATATAAACCAGTGGGAATTACCAGTTTTGACGTGATACGTGAATTCAAACGTGCGCAGTTTACAGGGCCAGGCCCTGTAAAGTATAAGATCGGACATGGAGGTACGCTTGACCCATTTGCCAACGGAGTTCTCTTGTTGTTACTGGGGAAAGCTACAAAGAAAATGAATGAGCTGAGTGAGTTGCCCAAAACATATCACGCCACAGCAGTGCTTGGTGCGAGGTCGGATACGTTGGATAGAACGGGGACAATTAAAGAAATACCTGATGTTTGGGATCCCTTAACACCAGGTATTTTGGGAGAGATCACAGGAAAATTTGTGGGTGAGATCGAGCAAGAGATCCCGGATTACTCGGCGACAAAAATAAATGGAGTCCCCCGGTACAAACTAGCCCGTGAGGGTGAAGTGATGACTAAGAAAAGCAAGGTAGTTACTGTTCATGCTTTGACTATCGACGAGATTGCCGATGCACAAGTATCGTTTACCGCGACTGTATCGAGCGGGACTTACATCCGACAATTATCTTATGATATTTTTAAATCTTTAAATATTGAAAGTTATTTAGAGACACTGACACGCACTCAAATCGGAGACTTTAGTATAGAAAAGTGCTGCCAAATTAGTGATTTGAAAGATCAAAATTGGCTGAAATATATTCGATAACTTTGATAATAGCTATTTCTCGGTGTGTAGGATTTTTGAGCTGAAATGTAATTGGCGAAGCGTGGAATTGACCGAGTGTCATTGTTAATTTTGGTATGAAAAATATTGGCCAAAATGGCATACCGACTTCCCTTTCGGCTTTGGGTTTTTCGAGAATTTCTCCGCGAAGAATACCATCGAAGTATTTAACCTCGATCGGACTAGCTAACGCGAGGACGGTGCGGAATTGTGCATTGCGATTGGGTTGATCTTTTAATCTTTCGAGAGTGTAAGAAATTATCTCTTCGTCGCTCATTTTGTAACCTTTCCAGCGACGCACTTTGATCCCGGGTTCGCCACCCAGAGCATCGATTTCGATTCCCGTATCATCGCCGATAACCAGGGTAGTAGAAGATGCAATTCTTTGATAGGCGTCGGCTTTGAGACGCGCATTTTCTTCTAGCGTTGCACCTACTTCATCCACGTCTATATTTAGACCTAGATCATCTGGACCAAGCAATATTAAGTTGTGCGCAGCAAATATTGACTTTGCTTCTTTCAACTTTCCGGGATTGGTAGTGGCGTAGAGAATTTGTGTCATGATCTTGCTTTGTGTTCATGCCGTTCATTCCGAAAAAGTAGATAATAGAGATAGATAGTAGGGATCGAAACGATGCTTAAAATTAAGAGTGCCCTGGCAGGAGAAGTAGCATCCGCGAGACTTCCGAGCACTACGCTCATAATTGCAAAACAGATATTACCAGCTAAGGAGTTGAGCGATGCCATGGTAGATCTTTGGTGGTCGCTAAATTCTTGTTGCATTAATTTACTTTCTGCCACAGAACTCACTCCAAAAAGGAGCGAACTTGTGGAGAGAATAATGGGTGAAAATATATTGGAAATACTATACGCGATGATCGAGACAAATTTGTTCCAGAACGCTTTAAATAATAAGATGTTGGTGGCTTTAAACTTTTTGATTATTCTACCGCTATAGTAAAAACTCCAAGTCGCCCCAAGGTTGCTTAAAACATTAGATAAACCAATTGCCCAAAGTGGCCATACAATACTAATAAAGGCTGTCCGGAATTGATACATCATCTCGCTAAATGAATAGTTAATAATTGATATAATACTAAGCAACCGTAACCTTTTGTTAGTTATAAACATGTTAATTGCTTCATTTAAATGTGAGAATAAATTTGTGTTCAATTTTTTTCGTGACTTTGGCTCGACAAATAAATAGCTCACGCATAGCATGGCGAATTGTGATAAAACCGAGAGCCATAGAAGGTAGCTGAAGGAGAAGGTTGCAATAATTCCCCCGACTAGCGCTGATATACCTAGAGCTAATTGCTCCGTAGAGCTTGTCTTGCCTAGGTAGTCGTCGTATTCATTTTCTAGGCCATCATCAGCGAGAGTGTCGTGGAGAAAAGCATTGTTGTTGCCACTATAAAATGACCTCGATAACCCATCAAAGATGGCACCAGCTACGAGCCACCAATAAGAGAGTCCGATGGCATAGAGAATGAAAGCGAGAACTCGAGACCAAGATCCCAGAATGATGGTGCCACGACGGCCAACTCTGTCAGACCAGAGACCGGTAGGAACTTCAAAAATTGCGGAAGAGAGCATGATAATTCCAAAAATAGATGCACCAAGGGCATAACTACCAGAAACATTAGAGAAATAAAGGATCGCAAACGGCGCGAAAAGACTGAACCCAATCAGAAAATTGAAAATTGAAAGTAAGCGGATATTTTTGCGGTACATCAGGTGATTATACGCCTAGATTTTGATAGCTCTGATGGCGAGGAACATGGGGAATTCGGCTCGAGCACGATTTTCGGCTTTACCACTTTTGCCGACACTTTTTTTGTCTGATGTCCACTCTTCGATATCGGTGATCACCATACCACCATCCTTGATGGCTTGTGTGTAGTAGCTAAGGGGTGCATGATAGGTCCAAGTGAGTGAGGAATCTTTGAGTCCTGGGTGTGCATTGATGGGGATTTCTAGGGGTGAGAGATAGCGATTGACCCGGCGGTATTCTAGCTTGTTTGACTCATCTATCCCCCAGCTACTTTGGCGGGGTATACGAAAACTAGGATGATTGATGACTACCACCATGTCCCCGCCTTTTTTGAGCGACGAGCCGATATGGAGGATTGCCTGGCTACATTCTTTCATATTTTGGAGAGCAAGAATTGACACCGCATGATCAAATGATTCGGCGGGAACTGGCAACCCTTTGGTTGCGTCAGCAACAAAATAGACCTGTTTTACGTTTTTTGTGAGCTTTTTGGCTTCTTGGATCAGTTCTTTGGAGATGTCGATACCTGTGTAATCGACATTAAATGGTAACGTGCGTGCATACACTCCTTGACCACAGCCTATATCAAGTACGGTTTCCCGAGCTTTTGGTGTGATGAGGTTTGCAAGATTGGGAAAAATGATGTGTTCGTGGAAATAATGACCACCATCGCCAACGATCCCACTATACCATTTGGCAACGGGTGACCATGAAGTTGATTTGGGATTACTTTTAAACATGAGGGTATTTTACCCTACTATTTGTCCAATTTATCTTTGAGCTTAAGTTTGATCATCTCGAGCCATGGCTTCTTACGGTCGATAATAAGGCGCCAGCCAAGTAGTTCAAGTCCGATCGGGATCACCCACCATCCTGGGAGAATAGGTAGGATCAGGCCGGCAATGCCAAAGACTACCAGGAAAATACCGAGCGCCCTTTTAAGATTTTTTTTGACTTGATGTTCCATATTTGTTTACTCTGACTTTACATTTAGTTCTCGCTGTAATAATTCTAAAGTCTTGAGTTTTGCTTCTGCAACACTTTGCTTTTCGGCTTTAGCGGCTTTTTCGAATGTTTCAGTGGTAATGTTGTTCGCATCACCCATATTGTCATTTGGGTTATTGCATCCGCAGTTGTAGCACATAGTTCATAGCATACCATTAATACTAGACTAAAGACCAATCTGCATATAGAATACTAATTCTAGCCTGAATCCCTCTCAGGGTTGACTGTTAGTCCGTGATATATTTAGCCTTTACAACCAGCGGCCAGGCTACGTGTTGTGTATAGAAGGGGTTAAAAAGCAACGTACATTTTGAGCGACTCATTGGGTCGCTCTTTTTGTAGGTAAATCTGTGAGATTTACACTCGATGTTCTTTGGCACCGATTAGGCCACATTTTTTATATTTGAGGCCGGATCCGCAGGGACAGGGATCGTTGCGACCCAACTTCGCTTGCGCTTCTAGTTTTGCTTCGCTGGGCACGGCCGATTTTTTAATTTCCCCACCCTGAACATTGTCCTTGCGAAGAACCATTTTGGGCATGGGCGTGGGTTGAGAAACTGGGTTCAAACGATAGATCTTTTTGACTACTTCTGATTCCACCGAACCAATTAATCTTTCAAACATTCCATATGATTCTTTTTGATATTCGACTAACGGATCTCGCTGTGCGTAGCCACGCAGGCCAATACCATCCCGCAATGACTCCATATTATCCAAGTGATCCATCCACTTTTCATCTAAAGTGGTCAAGTAAACATACTTCTCAATTTCACGGGTAGTCACTTCGCCAATATTTTTTTCGCGGTTATCGTAGGTATCAATTGCAATGTCTTTGAGCGAGATGATAATTGTTTGTGGATCCTTGGTTTTACCTAACTCTTTAACCAACTGTTTTTGTGAGACATCATCAAAGGGAATAATCGTAATAAATTCTTTGACAATGGCGTCTATTTCTTTGACAGTCAAACCCTCGGCAATGCGCGAATTGACCAAGATTTCGATTTCTTCAGTAATTAAATTTAAGATCCTCTCACGCAGCAATTTGGGAGAGCTTTGCGCATCGATTAAGAGTTTGTTGCGTAACTGATAAATGACCTGGCGATGCTTGTTCATTACATCGTCGTAGTCCACCACTCGTTTACGCATATCAAAATAAAAACCTTCTACTTTGACCTGCGCAGACTCTAAAGCTTTACTGACCATGGAATGTTCGATAGCCTCATCCTCGGGAATCTTGAGCATAGTCATAATACTGGCGATCTTGTCGCCACCAAAAATACGCATCAAATCATCTTCGAGCGAAACGTAGAAACGACTTGAACCGGGATCTCCTTGACGACCTGAGCGACCACGAAGTTGATTATCGATACGACGGCTATCGTGGCGCTCGGTACCAATGACGTGAAGTCCACCTGCTTCGACGACTTTTTTGTGAGCCGATTCCCAGATTTTTTTGTCCATACTATTTTTGTCGCCACCTAGGACAATATCCACACCACGCCCGGCAATGTTGGTGGCGACAGTGATGGCAGAATAGGCACCTGCGTTGGAAATAATTTTGGCTTCTTCGGTGTGATTTTTGGCATTTAGTATATTGTGGGGGAGATTTTTACGTTTCAAGTATTTAGAAATGATCTGATTATTGTCGATACTTTTGGTACCAATTAAAACTGGCTGGCCTTTTTTATGTAACTCCTCGACCTCCTTAACCAGCGCGGAATATTTGGCACGAGTAGTTTTAAAAATAAAATCTGTGTGATCGACCCGAGCCACGTCACGATGAGTGGGAATCACGGCTACATCGAGGTTGTATATTTTCTTGAACTCTTCACCCTCGGTGCTAGCTGTCCCTGTCATACCGGATAAATGCTCGTACATACGGAAGTAGTTTTGGAGTGAGATGGTAGCGAGGGTACGACTCTCCTGCTGGACGTTGACGCCCTCCTTGGCTTCGATGGCTTGATGCAAACCATCAGAGAAACGCCGACCATACATCATGCGACCGGTATGCTCATCAACAATGACAACCTCGCCATCTTTGACCACGTAATCTCGGTCTCGTTCAAAAAGAGTTGCGGCTTTGAGGGCTTGTTCGACGTGGTGGACGGATTCGTAACTTTCTTCATAGAGATTTTTGACACCCAACCTTTGCTCGAGTCGTCGGATACCATAATCGGTTAGAGTAGCTGTTTTGAGCTTTTCATCGACGTCATAGTCGGTATCTTTGACAAGGGTTACAACCATCTTGGCGTACTCGGGGTATTTGGTGGTGGATCCTGCATCTGGAGCACTAATGATCAAGGGAGTGCGAGCCTCGTCAATCAAAATAGAATCGACCTCGTCCACGATGGCGTAATAGTGGCCACGCTGAACCTTGTCATCAAGACGATGAACCATATTGTCGCGGAGATAATCGAAGCCAAATTCGTTGTTGGTACCATAGGTAATATCAGCGAAGTAGCTTTCTTGCCTAGGTACTCGCTTGAAATGCTTAAGGCGATCATCATCTTCTCCTGTCTCCTCGTGATTGAGGTCAAGAATACCGCCCGGTTGGTCACCCATACCAGAGTAAATTACACCAACAGAAAGTCCAAGAAGAATGTGTGCGCGACCGTACCACCCAGCATCACGACGAGCGAGGTAATCATTGACCGTGACTACGTGTACCCCTTTGCCCGCGAGAGCACGGATGTAGCTGGCCAAAGTGGCTGAAAGTGTCTTACCCTCACCGGTTTTTTGCTCGGCAATGCGACCGTTATAGAGTGAGAGGGCAGCTAAAAGTTGAACGTCATAGGCGCGTTCACCGGTCGTACGTCTAATTCCTTCGCGAATGAGGGCGAGCGCCTCGGGGAGAATGTCATCGAGTGTTTGGCCGTTTTGGAGGCGCTTTTTAAATTCGGCGGTTTTGCCAAGCAATTCTTTGTCTTTCAGTTTTTTGATGCTTTCTTCAAAACCGTTTACTTGAGCAATAATTGGGGAAAATTTGTCGAGCTGTCTGGCGTTGCCATCAAATAGCTTTGATAAGAAATTTAGCATGGCAACAATTGTAGCATGCAGCTAGTTCAGAATACTGAAAATTCCCCTATTTTGCCAGCGAAATAATGTCAATACCCATAAGATCACACAGGGCTTTGGGCACCGCGATCGAGCCATCCTCATTTTGATAGTTTTCGTAAATCGCGATCATCGCACGGCCCAAGGCAAAGACGGTACCGTTTAAGGTATGGACGTACTCGTTTTGACCTTTGCGATTGACCTTGATTCCGAGTCTGCGCGACTGGAAATCGGTAGTATTAGAAGTCGAGGTGACTTCGCGGTATTTATTTTGTGAAGGCATCCACGCTTCGAGATCGTATTTACGATAGGCAGCGTTGCCTAGGTCGCCTGTGGCTTGCTTGATGACCTGATAGGGTATCTCCAAGTCCTGCCAGATTTCTTCCTCAATAGCCCTGAGTTGCTCGTGGATCTCGTCGCTTTGCTCAGGTAGACAAAAGACAACCATTTCGATTTTGCGGAATTCGTGGACGCGCAGGATTCCGCGGACGTCCTTGCCATAACTGCCTTTTTCGTAGCGATAACAGGAGGAATAGCCCACATACTTTTTGGGTAATTCACTCAGGTTAAATGTAGTATCTTGGTGCTGACCAACTAATGTAATTTCGGCGGTACCGATGAGATCTAGATCCTCCCCTTCGACATGATAGATCTGACGTTCCTTGTCGCTACGAGCCTGGAATCCACACCCAATAATACTTTTTTCGTTGGCAACATTGGGCGTGATTACGGGAATAAAACCTTTTTGGGCGAGTTTGCGGAAAGCATATTGAGCCAAAGCAAATTCTAAAAATGCACCAGGACCCTTGATGTAATAAAAGCCCGACTGAGCAACTTTGGTGCCATTTGTCATGTCGATCGTGCCAGTAAGTAAACCAAGGTCAAGATGATCGCGAACAGCAAAATCAAATTTACGTGGTGTACCCACGGTTTTGACAATTTCATTGTCTTCTTCTTTGCCGATTTTGACGTCAGGGGCGGAGGGATTGGGAACTTTTAACATCAAATCGTCAAATGATTTGGCGACTGAGTCGAGCTCTGTTTCCATACCTTTTAACTGCGCTTTGAGGGATCGACCAAGCTCGATTTGAGTGCGATCGAGTTTGTTTTTTTGAGCCCGAATGGCCTCGGACTCCCCGATGAGTTTGCGTCGTTTGGCGTCTACTTCAAGAAGTTGATCTATGACGCTACCATCAAAACCTTTGTCGAGAGTTGCCTGCTTGACCTCTATGGCGTGATCCCTAATATATTGAATGTCTAGCATAGGTTTATATTATCTCATGTTTATCAAGTACTTGGAAAGCTTCCTCTACTATATCGTTGGTGAGTGGAAGAAAATCTAGTTTTCTGGATTCTTCGAGCGTAAACCAACCCCAGTTACTTGTTTCCCAATCGGGATCCTGGGTTAGATCGGGAGTTTGATCAGCGATATCGACCAAATAGGTAATTAATATCACCTGAGCATCCATTTCCTCATTCGTTTCATTGGCATACCAAATACTGGTTTTGACTATCGGATAGGGATGAATGATTTTACAATTTACATGGAGCTCTTCAAAAATTTCTCGGACTACTCCCTCCTCCATCGTCTCACCAAAATCAAGTCCACCACCCGCGATCTGCCATTTCTCGTGCCAGCGTGGGTTGCCTGGAGCGTAGCGCTGTGTGAGCAACACTTTATTCCCATCTTTGGAAACGGGGAGACCAAGAGCAGCGACTATTATTTTGTTCATAAACCCAGATCTTGCGCGATGGATTGCATGGATTTTAAAACCAGTGGGACGTGCTCTTCCCATAGGTCTACTCCCAGGGCAGAGGCGCCCTCTTCTACCTCTTGTCTATTTACGCCTGCTGCAAAACCTTTGTCTTTCCATTTTTTCTTGATGCTTTTCACTTCAACATCGGCAATTTTTTTGCTCGGACGTACGAGTGCTGTTGTTGTAATGAGACCCGTGAGCTCGTCGATGGCAAACAACGCTTTCTCCATATTGGTGTCGCGGGAGACCTGCAAAAAAGGAGCATGGGATTGGATGGCTCGAATAATCTCTTCACTTACTCCTCTTTCTTGTAAAATACCAGACCCCTTGGCTGGGTGATCTTCTAGAGTGGGGTGGATCTCCCAGTCAAAGTCGTGGAGCAGGCCAGTCACTCGATACTTTTCTTCGTCTTCGCCAAGCTTGTTGGCATAGGAAGCCATGGCTACTTCAACTGCCAACATGTGCCGCACGAGGTTTTCATTTTTGACGTATTCCCTGACTATTTGTAGTGCTTGATCACGTGTCATATTATTTTGAATTATTTTCTAAAAAATATCTAAATGCATATTTTCTGGCAAGCTCGCCGTCAGCAGTAAGTCGATGATTGCTAGTGGGTAGAATTACAATTTCGACATTATTCAATTTTTTTTGTAATTCCCACATTTGGTCAATTGGACAAAGTAGGTCATAGCGACCATGTACGAGAATAGTTGGAATATCTTCAATAACACTAATATTTTTTATTAATTGATTTGGTGCGAGGAAAAAATGATTGGCTTCGTAGTGCAAGAAAATTTTAACTGATGCAATGTTTTCTTCTGTTATATCTATCGGCTCTACAAAATTTATATCAGATTGTGACGTCATCAAATTACCTTCCCAGTTCATCACTCCAGCCACAATTTCTTCAGTGATTTCTTGACTACCTTTATTAATTTTTTTTAGTAAAGTCGTTGCTGCTTTTTCAGGACTAGTTAAATATTTTTTCAAAAATCCACTTCTAGCTTGCCAAAGATCAGGAAAGATTTTGTCGATCCCACCGCTTTTGGCAAAAGACCAATCAACATCGACTTGGCGACCAAGGAAAATGCTAGTGAGTAGTAATCCTTTGATATATTTTGGATACGTCTCTGTGTAGGCGAGAGCGACTGTCGATCCCCAACTTCCACCTACTACATACCATTTACTAATTTGCAAAACATTGCGAATACGTTCAATGTCAATGATTATATCTTGCAAGGTATTAGATAAGATCTCACCTGCTGGCTCACTTTTCCCACATCCGCGCTGGTCAAAAAGAATCACGCGATATTTGTCTAGATCAAATTTATTGATATGTTTGATTTTTGATTTATCTCCAGGACCACCGTGAAGCACAACTATTGCCTCACCTTTGGGATTACCATATTCTTGATAGTAAACTTTGTGACCGTCTAGTTCTGAAAGATAATTTGTAGAAAATGGTTTTGGATTCATTTTATAAATTCCTTATACTTAAATACTATATAGTATTGAAGTTTAATTATTTAGATTGCTTATCGATATTATACAGAGAACTATGACGATTGTGGCGACGAATTGGCTTGTCGAGGGAATCGAGGAGGTTTTCGAGAGCATAATATGCTGGGTAGCGTGATTTGAGATTTGATTTATCATATTTCTTTTCTAGAGCTTTTTCTTCGATGTGCAACTTTTCAACTAATCTAAAAACCTCTGGATGATCTTCTAATCCATTGCTGATTTTAGCTATGGTAGGATCAGTCACTTTGATTACATTGCGAATCGAGCGATAGTCGTAGCCTTCGACCAACATTTTGGCGATCTGAACTCGCTTGGCGAGCATTATAATTTCTGGTTTGGAAAGTAAGGCACGAAGATATCCCTGCATTTCATCTTTGGAATCTATGAGAGTAAATGACCGCCAGAGGTTTTCGATAAACCACCCTATGATATCTCGTTTGACTTTAAACTTACTTACTTTTGGCATAGCTACTTTAATACTATACAGTATTTAAGTCTATCGAAAAAAATTAGTTATTATTATTTTAATATTTAACTGATTTAACTGATTTCATTTATTTCACGATCTGGATTGGAGCTAGGTTGTGTATCATTAGGGGAGATTATAAATCCTTTTGGTGAGGGGGGAGATGTGACGCTTCATTTGGGGGAAGAGCGTTCCCTCGCGGGCAGTCACATTTTCCAGGAACCAGAAAAGTCGCTCAGATACGCCTAGTCCACTGGCTGGGGGCATACCGTACTCGAGCATTTCGACGTAATCAATATCTAGCATTTGAGCTTCGTCATCCCCGGCATCACGCTGTGATTGCTGATCCATAAAACGAGCCAATTGGTCGATTGGATCATTCAACTCACTGTAGCCATTACACAGCTCGGACCCAGCCAGAATGATTTGGAATCTCTGCGTAATTGCCTCGTTGTCGGCGTATGATTTGGCAAGAGGAGAGATAAATTTGGGTACATTAATAAGGAAAGCGGGACCAGCTACATCTGCTCTAATTATCTTCCAGAGATTATCTACGAGCCTGGCTTTGCCCACTTTACCATCTAGCTTGACCTTGTGCTTTATGAGCACCTTGGCCATATCGGCCTGGGAATCATTAAAAATATCGACTCCGAGTTTGTTGAGGATAACTGTGGCATAGTCTAGCTCTTCCCAATCACTGGCCAGGTCAAAAGTGTGTTTGCCACGAGTGAATTTGGTTGTGCCATAAACATCCCGTGCAAGGCGACGGAAGAGATCACGAGTCAAGGTCATATTGTCGCGGAAATCTGCGTATGCCCAGTACCATTCGAGCTGATAATATTCTTGCAAATGTTCGTCGTCGATACCTTCGTTGCGAAAATTGGGGGCGAGGGTGTAGATCTTTTCAAACCCTCCTCCAAGTAATCTTTTTTGGTAGAGCTCTGTCGAGATACGCATGTAAAACTTTTCATCCAGCGCATTATGGTGTGTTTCAAATGGCTTGGCATCGGCACCGCCAGTCACGTGTTCTAAAACTGGTGTTTCCACTTCGAGGAAATCATGGTCGGCCATAAAGGTCCGCGCCACTGACCAAAACTTACTTTTGCGGATAAAAAGCGCACGACGATCAGCATTCATGGCTAGATCGAGATAGCGACGGCGAAATATGGTATCGGCATCTTTGAGTCCTTCCCAGTTATCAGGTAATGGGCGGATAGCCTTGGTGAGCAAGCGAAACTCCTGAACATCGAGCGAGATGGCACCGGTTTTACTTTTGCACACGACACCCTTGACTTCGACAAAGTCGCCGACATCGATGAGTGAGAGCTCTTCAAATCCAAGTGTCCCTTTTGACTTGTCCATGTTTGTCAAATTGCTAGCGCGTAGGAGAAGCTGGATTTTGCCCGACTGATCTTCGAGATCGCCAAATGCCAGCTTGCCGTGTTCGCGCAGTGCCCTGAGGCGTCCAGTGAGCGAGACCGTTTTACCATCGTAGGTATCAAAATTGGCGACGACCTGACTATTTGCCATGTCTTTGTGTGATTGTGCTGGGTAGGGTACAATGCCAAGCGCGACCAGCTTCTGAAGCTTGATGATGCGTTCGTTGCGGATTTCTTCTAAACGTGATGCCATATGTTTTTAAGTATACCAAATTCTCCTAGTGTAGCCAGAATGAAATCCTAGCTACGAGGAAAATTAGTGGATTTTTTTGATTTGATAAACAACTTTGCCAGCTGGTGCTTCGAACTCGACATTTTCGCCCATTTTCTTGCCTACCAACGCTTGACCAAGTGGCGAGGTGTGAGAAATCTTTTTCTTGAGCGGATCGGCTTCCCATTCACCCACAATTTCGTAGGTGTGTTCTTTGCCCCCTACCGTCACCGTGACTTTGCAACCTATATCGATAGCACCATTTTTACTTTTACTTTCCACCACTTCGGCTCTTAGAATAATTCCTTCGAGCTCTTCGATGCGACCCTCGATAAATGAGAGTTCTTCTTTGGCGGCGTGGTACTCGGCGTTTTCGGAGAGATCACCAAAGTCACGGGCACGAGCTACTCGCTCGATAGCGACGGTTAGCTTGGCGCCGTTTAATTCAGCTAGCTCTGTTTGGATCTGCGCAAGGCCCGCGGGAGTGAATTGAATTTTGTTGTTTAGTGCTTTATCAGTCATCCGAGCATGATAGCAAAATTGCTGGTAGAGTCAATATACCTATAGTACGTATTGGGTACAAAAGTGGTATATTGAAGATACATTAATTGAGAATAGTTTAGAAGGTCTCCATGATTGGATATGTAGGTAATATCGAATTGAAAACAGAAAATAACAACAATTAGCGAAGAAGAGATTGGACTAGAAAGTGGCAAATTAAGAATCATTATGAATGACGTAGAGAGCATTTTTGACCCAGGAATGGCCGCAATTGTCCCCTCAGGTATCTATCACAACGTATAAATATCGGACCGACTGTAGCAAAACTATATACTATTTACTCACCACCTAATCATCCGGAGGGGACTATTCATCACGCTAAAGCCGAAGTCATGAATGCAGAGTAGACTAAAAACACATACTAACAGTACAGTGAATAATAATTTTATATTTCCATTAAATTCACCAATTAATGGAAGTTTTACTTTTTGCTTTCAAATACTTATTAGTTTGGCTAAATGGACGAGAACCGAAGAATCCTGTGTATGCCGAGAATGGCGAGGGGTGAGGAGAACGAATCACAAAATGTTTAGACTCGTTGATTACTGCACCTTTTTTTTGGGCATAGGCACCCCAGAGAATGAATACTAAATTTTCTTTTTGATCAGATAGTGTTTTGATCACAGCATCAGTGAACTGCTCCCATCCCTTCTTTTGGTGTGAACCAGGACTATCTGCGCGCACAGTGAGCGTGGCATTGAGCATCAGCACCCCCTGCTCTGCCCAGTGATTGATATCGCCTATTTTGCCTAGATCGGTGACCATTTCTTTATAAATATTTTGCAGAGATGGTGGGTTGCGGACGCCATGATCCACGGCAAAACTAAGGCCAATGGCTTCGCCTGCTCCGTGATAGGGATCCTGCCCTAGGATTACAACTTTGACTTGATCAAATGGTGTTAGCTCAAATGAGCGAAAAATGAATTTGGCAGGAGGGTAAACGGTCGATGAGAGATACTCTGACTTTACAAATTTCGTTAACCCAACAAAATAGTCTTTGTCGAATTCTGAATCTAAAACCTTTTTCCAGCTACTTTCAATTTTGACTTCCATATTGTGACCCCACAGGTAATCGAAACCTGGTTTCCAGGATGAGAACCTGGCGTACTAGCCGCTATACGATGGGGCCCTTCGAGATACTCAGGGCAAGCCTAGATGAATTATACCAGAGAGAATAACCCTGAGTCGATTGTGACATAATGGAATTATGAAATTGAATACCCTGACAGATGAAGAAAAGAGTGTCATCGAAGACAAGAGAACAGAGCGACCATTTACTGGAGAATACGACAATTTTTACAAACCTGGTATGTATGTTTGCTGCAAATGTGATAACCCCCTCTATACCTCCAAAACCAAGTTTGATGCGGGCTGTGGATGGCCGGCATTTGATGATCATATTGCAGGTAGTGTTACGCAAATACCAGACCCTGACGGGTCGCGAACGGAAATCCAATGTACAAGATGCGGTGGTCACCTAGGCCACATATTTCGGGGAGAGAGATTTACCAAAACAAATACTAGACACTGTGTAAACTCTCTATCTATCAAATTTGTGCCGCAAGTATAAATATAATTTAGCCAAAGGTAAAGGCAAAGAGCTCTGCATTGCCACCCACAAACTCCAACTCCAACTTGTGACGTCCGGGGATATCTAGATCTACTAGGGTGTAAATCGTATCAGAGTTTATGAGCACATCTTTGGTGTACACGCCGTCTAGATATACTTTGACGACTGCGTCTGCCCCTGTACTACGCATAACTAAATAGACCGATTTGGCGTCGAATTTGAGATTGAGCTTGGCACCCGCACTGGGTGCGTTGTATTCTTTAGATTGTTTCCAGGTACCAGTGAGTGAGAGATAACTTTCTCCCCCGCCCCTTGCACTGCCGAGATAGGTCTCTGGAGTGCGACCATAGCTAGGAGGTGCGACGACCATACTCTCGACTTTTACCTGGGCTCCGCTCTCTTTGAGTAATTGCTGGATCGCCATCTCGGTCTGATCATATTCGCCTTCGCCAAAATGGGTGTAGCGGATATTCCCATGTGCATCAATTAGATATTTTGCCGGCCAGTAGTTGTTGCGGAATGCACGCCATGTAGCAAAATCGTTGTCCTGCATGACGGGATAAGTAATACCAAAATCTTGGACTGCTTTCGCTACATTTGTGAGCTTTTTCTCAAATTCGAACTCGGGGGCGTGTACCCCTATGATGACTAGTCCCTTGTCTCTGTACTGCTCGTCCCAAGATTTGAGATAGGGAATCGTCCTAATGCAGTTGATACAGGTGTAGGTCCAAAAGTCGACTAAGACCACCTTCCCCTTTAACTGAGCTATGGCGAGGGGATCGGTATTGAGCCACTCACCTCCTACTTTGAGTTCGGGCGCCAGATTGCCCGGCCGTGCGAGTTTTGCCTCTTTTGTACTCATATCCTCTAGCTCTGATTTGATAAATGCCTTGTCCTCAAATTTGGTAAGTCCTGCCCCGTATTGAGGAAACTTGGTCAAAATATATGTCTGGAAATTTCTATCGAGACCTTGATAAATGGCAAAAGCAGTGATGATCATGATGAGCCCAAAAGCTTTTTGAATTTTGCCGGTGTTACTCAGTAGCCACGGTACCTTGGTGAATAAACTCCGACCACTAATGATAACCAGATACATGGGGATCGCGGTCCCCAGTGAATAGGCGAGCGTAAGGTAAAATGCATCACTTGTGACCGTCCCAGTGATCGCGAGAGAGATCACGGAGGCGAGAATTGGACCGACACATGGTGTCCACAAGAGACCGAGGGAGAGACCAATGACTACCCCTCCCCCAAACCCAGTTTTTCCAGCCGAGCTAGGAATAAGATTGGCAACCCTGGCAAACAACCCCTCAGTCCACAACTGAATACGAGGAATAAGCAGGGAAAGTCCAAAAAGAGCAATCACAATCACTGAAAAATTGCGAAGTGTATCGGATGGAATCCCAAACTGCTTGACGATCGAGGAGAGAAAAAGAGTGAAAAAAGTAAAGCTTAGAATAAACCCAAACACAATGCCGTATGGCCTCCTCTTACTGCGCTCATCGGTAAGTGAGGTCGCGAGGATGACGGGAAGGATCGGCAATATGCATGGCGAGAGGATTGTAACGACCCCGGCCAGGAAGGCAAATAGAATAAGAATAACCATACGTTATTTTATTTTGGCTAATAACTCCTTGATTGATCCACCGTTCCACTGAGTTACAACTTCACCTTTACTATCGATCTGAACAAAAGTGTGCTGGTAGGTAATGCCATATTTGGTGGCCAAGGCTTTTTCTTCAGCATCAGTGTCTGGATCATTGTAATTGACACGGATGACGACAGCATCTTCTGGGATCATAGATACATTCTTTTCAAAATCGGCGTTGGCTGGGATACAAGTTGGACACCATGAGGCATAAAAGTACAACACCCTGCGCTTTGTAGCACTTGATTCTAGGACTTGCTGTGAGTATTTAACATAATTAGACGCGTCCTTCATCATCGCGTCATCAGCTTTCTTCTCCATAACAGTATCGTCAGTTTTGACCATACTATCTTGCACTTTTGGAGTGTCTTTGACCATCATTGAATCTGATGATTTAGGGCTTAAATAATAGTATCCAAAGGTGACAAGTGCGATGACAACTAGTCCAATTATTAAATTCTTACTCATACGTGAATGCTCCATGTTTGATATTAAAACCAATATACGCTCATCGGGATATCTTTAGCAAGTGAGCTCGACGAAAATATTGGATTAGATCACTAGCTAATTGTAGCTCCAACAAAATCGATCATGGGAAATTTAACGCGTACCTCACTCCAGAATTTTTCGGACAATCTGGCAGAATACGTCGAGTTTTTGCCCTTTTCCATTTGCGAGCACAGTTTGCGATCCCAATCTTCTACTATTCGCCGCACACCTGCCCCTTGCTCGTTAAATACAACCTGATTGGCTTTTTTGTTGGCTTTGTAGAGATCATGGATAAACTGGAACTCATCAAAAACTTGCTTGTTTTCTTCACACATTTTTTTGAAGTATTCCTTAAACTTGATCATGCGAGGAATTTTTTAGATTTTTCACCAAGAGCCATCATGGCCATCCCTTGTACGACATCGAGGACGCCAGCAAAAAGAAGTATGACAAACCATGAGGAAAAGCCCAGACCCAGATTTTCGGCAAAGCGTGAAATCTCCCAGAGGACAGCAAAATTAACAACCAAGTAAGTTAACATCCATTGTTTGGGGGTAAATACTACTCCGTTTTTCCATTCGTATATGGTGACGAGTGGCATGATAAAGGTAGTCAAAACAGTCAATTTGAACATACTGTGATACATAGCCCACCAGTGTGAGATGGATGCAGTACCCAAGACGATTTGGTTGGGGAAGAGCATATTGGCGAGATGGAGCACAAGATTGTTGACGATAAAGAGCGTAATAAAGGTATAGATCATCATAAGTCCGTGCTGAGCCTGAACTTTTTCTTTTGAGAGTGCGATTGCCATAAATATTCCTCCATATTAATTAACTAATACCAATATACCAGAAATCACAACTAGGAAACGAGCGCAATGGCGAGGACTTCGGAAACTTCTTTAACAGGATGAAATTTGAGATCTTTTTTGACTTCCTCGGGAATCTTCTCTAAATCTTTAGTATTTTCCCATGGGTGAATGATCTCACGTAATCCGGCCGTGTGGGCAGCAATGACTTTTTCTTTGAGTCCACCGATCTCGAGCACGCGACCGCGGAGCGTAACCTCGCCGGTCATGCCGATATTCTTCCTAATTGCACGACCAGTAAGAGCTGAGACAATGGCGGTCGTCATAGTGACACCAGCAGAAGGACCATCTTTTGGTACTGCACCCTCTGGGACATGAATATGGAGATCAATCGTTTTGTAAAAGTCGGGTTTCAAATCGAAATCTTTGTAATGCGAACGAACGTATGTATAGGCAGCCTGGGCTGATTCCTTCATTACCTCACCCAACTGACCTGTGATTTGCACTCCACCTTTTCCTGGCATAGTTGAAACTTCAATAAACAAAATCTCTCCTCCTACAGAAGTCCAAGCAAGACCTGTGGCCATACCTACGGGATTCTTTTTCTCGGCAATAGTTGAGCTGAATTTGGTGGGACCCAGGTAGTTGCCGAGTGATTTTTCGGTAATTGGTTTGATAATTTTTTTACTTGATCCAGCCAATGATCTCGCTATTTTTCTGGCAATCTTAGAGAGCTCACGCTCTAGTTCACGTACGCCAGCCTCGCGGGTATATTTAGAAATAACTGCTTTGATCACTGAATCGGCTATTTTAAAATTATTGGATAATAAGGCATTTTTTTCGATCACTTTGGGCAGTAAATACTTCTTGGCGATGTGGTACTTTTCTAACCGTGTGTAGCTCGAAAAACGAATGACTTCAAGGCGATCTCTGAGGGCACTGGGTATCGTATCTATGACATTGGCGGTAGCAATAAACATGACATGCGAGAGGTCCATGTCGAGCTCTAAGTAGTGATCGGAAAACTCCTTATTTTGCTCTGGGTCGAGGGCTTCTAATAGAGCTGAGCTCGGGTCGCCCCGAAAATCATTGCCGACTTTATCTATTTCATCGAGCATAAAAACAGGATTCATGGTACCAGCTTGCTTCATGCCTTCAATGATCCGACCAGGCATTGCCCCAACATATGTTTTGCGGTGTCCACGGATCTCGGCTTCGTCCCTAATACCACCAAGACTTACCTTAATAAACTTACGTTTGAGCGATCTAGCAATGGATTTGCCCAAACTAGTCTTGCCTACGCCGGGTGGACCAACAAAACAAAGAATAGTGGGAAGGGCTGAATTATTATTTTTAGCTCGCTTGAGTTTCATGACTGATAGATACTCGAGAATTCGCTCTTTAATTTCATCAAGACCATAATGATCTTCATTTAAAACATTCTCGGCAGTTTTTAAAGATACATGATCGGGACTCTGCTTACCCCAGGGGAGCTCGACAACTGTTTCTAGCCAAGTGCGAATATAGCCGGATTCTGGATTATTGGGTGACATGCGATCGAGTCGTTCAAATTCTTTAAAAACTTTATGCTTGGCTTTTTTTGATATTTCTAATTTGTGGAGCGCTTCATGCAAATCATCGAGTTCTGCCTCGCCTTCGTCGATTTCACCTAGCTCGGCTTTAATTGTGTTCATACGCTCACGTAACACCGCCTCTTTCATGTTTTTACTAAATTTTTCCTGGGTTTTGCTGGCAATGTTTTTCTCGATCTCTAAAACTTTGAGTTCTTTGGAGAGAAAATCATTAATTTTGGATAATCTAGCTCCTAAATCAATCATTTCCAGGATTTTTTGGCGATCCTCGACACTGATGTTGAGCGTGGCCGCGATTTGATCAGACAATTCACTCGCGGAAACGCCTGACATCAGTCGCATAAAGTTGGTGAACTCAATGGACTTGCCCAGATTTACTGCTTCTCTAAATTGAGAGGTTAAGTGACGCGCCATGGCCTCGAGCTCTATATTAGAATCTAGGCTTTCTATTATTTCTTCTACTTCAATCATTTGAACTGGAGAATCACTTTCAACTCTAATTAGCTTAATGCGAGCAATACCACGAACCAATGCATTTAGCTCTCCATCAGTTTTGAGCGTACGCTCGACTGTACATAAAGTCCCAATCTCATAAAGACCTACAATGCTTGGATCGTCATCTTTACTATCGCGCTGGGTGAATAAGGCAACCATTTTATCTTTTGCGAGAGAAGTATTGACTGCATTCATCGACTTTTTACGGCCAAAGGTAAGAACAACTTCGTTAGTGGGATAGACAACTACATCACGCACAGGAATCAAGGGAACAACGTATCTGGCGGGTGATTTGAATGGAACTAGGTTACTCATAGCTTATCACCAACCTTAATACCAAAATGTTCTGCAGCTGACTTGCCCTGAACGACAATTTCGATAAAACGTTTATCGCGATAACCACTAGATCCGACAATAATTGCGGGCTCACCATTGGGAACATCTTTGAGGCGATCATAGCAGGTGATATAACCCCACTGAGTTTTGACCTTTTCCCCTGCTTTATGATTAATATCGGACGCCCAAGCAGTAGTCTTGCAGTTACCGAAGTTATCGATATACCAAACAGCAAGTGGTGCAGGGAGAAAGTCGGAAAGTGGATGGACTTCGGATGGCAAATCAATGCCGCTCATACACCATTTGGCAACACGTGGCAAGAATTCAAAACTACGAAACTGCGTGTTTGTGATGGGTGCACGAAGATGCTCGGCTAAATTGCCATGCTTAATCATGGCGTCTAAAACGGTTGGGATGTCATAAACTTCAATTTCTTGAGCCAATTCGTATTTGTAAATTAAAGAAAGTGTGGCTCCATCAACAGTCGTGAAGATGTGAGTATTTTGATATTTAATGTGACCAAAGGGAGTACCGTTGGGCCATTTTTTGGCTTTGCCGTGGCGAGGAGCGACGTTGGCAATAATAATACCTGGCTCATCCATGGCAGCATCAATTGTGTCAATAATTACACCACTAGCTTCTAAGTCTGCATAATTACCAACAGCTACGGGACTAATATGAGTTGCAGGAAAGAAAGTGGCAGCGCGTACTACCTGACGGTTCATCGTGAGGGGATCATGGCAATCATTGATAATGGTTACGTACATAGGCTGTTTATTTTATCACGACCTCTAAGGCGGTGAGTGTTTTATATTTTCCGAGTGGAATATCTCCTAACGCCCATTCTCCGAGATTCGTACGAATCAAACGCAATACTGGATAGCCCACGGCTTCACACATTTTGCGGATCTGTCGGTTACGACCTTCGTGGATGGTGATATCAATCCAAGTGTTGTTGGGCTGGACTTCGGCAATACTGACCTCGGCTGGTGCGGTTTTTTTACCTTCAATAGTTACACCTTGTGCTAAATACCCAATCGATTTTTCGTTCATCACACCTTTGACAAGTACATGATAGGTTTTGTTGATTTCAAATTTGGGATGAGTCATTTTGTAAGCAAGATCGCCATCGTTGGTCAAGAGCATCAGCCCTTCGGAATCAAAATCGAGTCGACCCACGGGATAGAGCCTATGTCCGCCTGGAACGAGTGAAATCACGGTGCGTCGCCCATCTGGATCAGTGACTGCAGAGACTACACCACGAGGCTTGTTGAGCAAGTAATAGACTAGGGTTTTGTCCAGCTCTACTGACTTGCCACCAACACTGACCTTGACAGTATCTGATTCGATAACTTGTCCTACCTTGGCCACACTACCATTCACCATTACCTCACCATTTTCGACCATGGTCTCGGCATGGCGACGAGAGGCAAGGCCAGCGTGGGCGAGAAATTTGTGAATGCGCATTAACATGTGCGTATTCTACCAGATATGAGACAGTACTGATAGAATATTGACATGAAATACTTTATCTATCTATTGCTCGTTGGATTAGTTGTTTTATTCTGCACCACTGAAGCGTGGATTCCTAAACCAGAACTAAGCGGAGAAATTGTGATGGTAAGTGAATTGCGCGATAGTCCGATACTGCACAAAATCGCTACGATTAAGAGCACAGACAAGATAATTGAGGCCTGGATATACGAATCACAATTGAATTATCCAATTGGTAGTCATGTGATTTTTCAAAAAGAAGCTGATCAATATAGCGTGACAGATGTGCTTCGGACAAATTCGCTTGCAAAATTGTTTCTTGTATTTCTATTTGTAGTGATCGCCATTTCTGGAATGCATGGCATTCGCTCTGTAATCGGGTTACTTTTTTCTTTTTTAGTTATTTTTAATTACGTTTTACCCAACATTATTGCCGGGGGAGACCCGATATTTATTGCTCTTGGCGCAAGTAGCTTGATATTATTTATTTCGTATTTTTTAACTCATGGACTAAATACTAAATCTATTATTGCAGTATTTGGGACAATGGGAGCCCTACTCATTACTGGAATCATCGCAAATATATTTGGAAAGTATAGTGGTGTTACAGGCTTTGGTAGCGAAGAAGCTGGATTTTTGATTGGACAATTAGCAATTGGTAATTTTTACAACTTGTTGATTGCGGGTATCATCATAGGTTCACTTGGCGTGCTCGACGATATCACGATATCACAGACTTCGATAGTAGAAGAACTAGCCAAAGCCAACTGGAAACTGGATATGTGGGAATTGTTTACACGCGCCATGAAAATAGGTCATGACCATATAGCGTCACTCGTAAACACCTTGGTGCTAGTGTATGCCGGAAGTTCGCTACCACTCTTGCTTCTATTTGTCACCAGTCGAGCTACCCCGCTTGATTTACTGAATTATGAAGCCGTAGCAGAAGAAATACTGCGAACATTGTCTGGGTCTATTGGTCTCATTACTGCCGTGCCGATAACTACTTTTATCGCTGCATTCTGGTATAGCGACAGACGAAGATAAGCTATTCTTTTACTAGCATCATAATGATTACACCAAGCAAGAAAGTGGCGATCATTAATGCCGTACGCTTGGTCGAGGTTTCATTTTTCAATTCTGGGATCAAGTCTGATGCGGAGATATAAATAAATCCACCTGCTGCGACTGGGATCAAGTAGCTCGCAAACTGAGTCATAGTGTGGCTGGCTATATAACCAAGGATCCCACCAGCAATTGCGGTGAGACTAACAAGGACGTTATACAACAGAGCTTTTCTCTTGGTAAACCCAGAATGAAGCAAGACTCCAAAATCACCAATTTCCTGCGGTATTTCATGTAGCGCAATAGCCAAGGTAGCAATAATTCCCAGCCCACCACCAGTGGAAAATGAGGCAGCAATCAAAACACCATCTAAGAAATTATGAATAGCATCGGCAATCAGATTCATGGTACCCATCGTGTGTTTGGTGAGATGGTCTTTGTCGTGGCAATGTCGCCAGTGGAGAAATCTTTCTAGTATAAAAAAACCGATAAATGATAACAAGGTCAATTGAAAAGGTAGTGTATCACCTAACGCTTCGACTGATTCGGGCAACAGATGGAGCATGGCGGCTGCAAGCATAGTGCCTGCTGAAAGCGAGACGAGAGACATTAATATTTTGCTCAAAAAATTTTGAGAGAGTGCGAGGGTCAAAACTCCAATAAATGACCCCGAGCTAATAAGAACTGTCGCAAAAATGATATTTAATAGTTCACTATGCATAAATTCCTTTCGTCTGACATTGGGAACATATCCCAAATAATTCTAATATATGTTTGGTTGGGAAAAAACCTGTTTTTGCCATTATTTTTTGTTCAATTTTGACTATACCTTCGTCGCTTACATCCTCCACTTTGCCACAACTATTGCAGATAGCGTGGTGATGGTGAACGCTTTTGTATTCGTAGCGGAATTTACCTTCCTGAAAATCGATTCGCTCAATAATACCTATTTTAACAAAAGTCTCAAGAGTGCGATAAATGGTAGCTAAATGAGCTTTTTGAGCCATTTTCCCGGCCACAAAATTTACGTCAAGTGGTTTGGCATAATTTAAACATATACGCAATATGGCCTCTCGTGCTGGAGTGAACTTTAAATCATACTTAGTTAAAAGATCTTTAGCGGTAGTGATAATTGTTTGCATAATTGATAATTCTTCTTGCATATGCGAGTTATTCGCATATTATGTGCGAACTGTTCGCATTTGTCAATATCCCAAAGAATCTTATATAATACTGGTATGAATAAACACATAAAACTAGGACTCATTGCCCTATCACTAATGTTGGCAGTTATCGCTAACTGGGCATACTCTTCTTCCAAGAAAACTGTGAGTGAACACGACAGCGTCCATTTTCATGCTGGATTTAAAATATTTATTGATGGGGTTTTGCAAGATTATAGTGATTATAAATACATGAATTTTGAGCTTTGCTCGGAACATGAGGTAAAAAAATCATCCAAGGAAGTGCAGATTGAGAAAGCTCATTTGCACGATGGCGTGGGAGATGTCGCCCATGTCCATAGAGCTGGTGGGACGTGGGGAGATTTGTTTACAAACATTGGAGTGCAGTTACCTCAAAGTCAAAAAGCAGATGATTTTCTTCGAAGCCCTATCGATCCTAATAGTAGCGTAGTACTGGTCCTAGGAAATGATGACCAAATGCATGAGGACGAGAAAGTTACTATCGAAGATATAAAGGAAGTGGAGAGCAAGAGTGAGCTGTGCGGAGCTATAGAAAAAAAGCTCTAAAACGATTCAAAGCCAAAAGGCATTTTGGTATCATTTTTAGATTATTTTAGACTGTTGCGACTCACTTTAGATCTTACAAGAATCAAGCGTTTGAGTGAGTGAAATCTCGTCGATATTGGTACCAAGCAGTAGTATTGCTGTTTTGTTCAAATCTTTTTCGCTCACTTCACCTTTACTAAACTCAAGTCTAGTTCCAACATATTGAAGTAAAACTCTCCCATTGCTTGTATGTAAATATCCTTTGGCGCGAATGATTGATTTGGGTAGTGACTGAAAAATAGTCGTGACTTTGTTGATATCCATCTTACTATTTGTTGTATACCAATATTCATGAATATTTTCATGGATGTGCGAAGGTCTGTCGCCTACAGTTTTTTTAGGTGAAAATTTTTGATTCAGGAAAAAAACAGGATCCATGTGGGCATCCCAGAGAATTACTTTTGTACCTATTCCAATTGATGAAATCTGAGAGACTAGTAAATCTAGTTGCTCTTTTGATACCCCTTCTGTTTTACTTAGCAGAATCAAGTCAGCGTCGCCAATTTGGGAAAGAACAAGTGAGTGAGTTTTGGATTCGGTTTCAAAATTAACTGCATCAACAACACAAAGTACTGTATCGAGATATATTATTGAAGACAATTCTTGCCCGCCAAGAATTTTGCGTAGCGGGTCTGGATCAGAAAGACCAGATGCCTCGATGACTATTTGCTCTGTCTGCGGAGCGTTCTCTAACGTATAGTGGATGATACGTGGGATATCGCTTTTGGCAACACAGCACATACAACCATTGGCGAGCTCTGTAACCAAGCCGATACCTTCTTTTTTGATAAACTGTGATTCGAGCTTGATGTCACCAAATTCGTTTAATATCAGTGAAATCTTTTTCTCGGGAACCTTGTGGATAAGCCAATTAATGAAAGTTGTTTTCCCTGAACCCAGGAATCCTGTAACTAGAAGGATGGGAATTATATTAGTTGTCATTAGCTATATCCCTGAACCTTGATATTCGATAAATATAAACGCGATGTAGGCGATAACGAGAATCGTGCCCTCCCACCATTCCAATTTTTTTTTGCTCCTGATAAACAAAATAAAGGTAATATACATAACAGTAAAAGCACCGATTGCTGTCCCGTATGGGATAAGACCGCGCTCGGTAAGTGTGAGAGGACGGATGATCGAAGCAATACCCAATATCAGAGTCGAATTGGCGACGACTGATCCCAGGAGATCACCGAGCGCCATCTTGGTTTGACCGGAGGCTACTGCCTTTATTTCAAAAGCCAGCTCTGGTAGTGAAGTGCCAACAGCTACGATGAATAAACCAATAAATAAAGTGGATAGTCCTGTGCTGATGGCCAAGGCGGAGGATATTTTTACAATTAAGTGAGAAGAAATCAATAAAAGTGAAATACCCAAAATGAATTTGCCTAGAGTACTGCGACCATTACCATTGATGACCATGGACAAAAGGCGTCTCAAAGGAGACACTGACATGGCGTTTTTGGCAAGAGATTGATGATGAGAACGCAGAAATGTGCTGACAAGAATCAAATATATTACTAAGAGAACAATCCCATCGGGGCGAGAGAGAGTACCATCGGCGATAAGAAAAATGGGAAGGAGACCGGCGACACCGGTCAAATAAATATCACGTTTGAGAATCGTCCCACTGACTGCCAGAGAGCCACCAAAAATCGAAGCTCCTCCTACCACTAAACTAAGATCGGCGATGTTGCTACCGATTATGTTTCCAAGGACGAGACTAGTGTTCCCCTCTATGGATGCGACGATACTAACTATTAACTCCGGGAGAGAAGTAGAAATGGCAAGGACAAAGGCAGTAATACCATAGGCTCCGAGCTTGCTGAGTCGAACAAGTGATTTAAGAGAATGGACGATGAGACCAGTAGAGTAAATGAGGATCAGACAAAGCGCAATGAGAGATATAACCTGGAAAGTTACCATGATCTAATTTAACACGACAATCGCGAAATTGAGAAGGGAGGCGAAGGTGACCCAAGCGATATAGGGATAAAGTAAATAACTAGCTACTTTGTCGAGCTTAGAGCTCTCTTGGATGGTGCGGACGATGAAGTACCACATAGCGAGAATTTCGATAAATGCTAGACCTGGCAATTTCCAGCCAAAAAACATAATTGACCATAGTATGTTGAGCACTAACTGAACTGCAAATACCTCCCAGAAAATGATGGACTTCTTTTTGAACTGATACTTGCGCCAAATCAGATAGGCAGATATTCCCATCAAGCCGTAGAGCAGAGTCCAGACGGGGCCGAAGAGCCAGTTGGGAGGACTAAAGAAGGGTTTGTTTAAATTGGCGTACCAAGTGGGAATTGCGTCTAGCGTAAATAATGACCCAATGCCCCCAACGGCCTCGCATCCCAAGACAAAAAGGGCTAGGACAAAAAAATTGTCTTTGGGTTTGTTCCAAGGCAAGACGAAGTTCATAACTTTATGCTAACACAAATCGCGGGACATCACCCACTTGCTCCAGCCAACTATCGAGATCACGCACGAAACGAATATCGGGACTAGATGTATCGGAGTAGATGACGCAGACTTTTCGCGTTGCTTCTTGGATCCCAAACCCGATGACTTGGTAATCACGATCCTGGTATTTGTAGTGTTTGTAGATATCGCCTACTGTGACGTGTTTCCCTGCTTCTGTAATTTGCTTGTTTAATTCGGCGTGACTGATGTGGATCATAGCTAGATTTGCTTAACTGTTTTTTGTGTAATGATGCAGGACGCTTGGGTTTCTGGTAATGGCTTAATAAGCTTAATGTAAGATTCTTTGGACATAATACGCTTATAGTCGCTGATTTTTTCGACAAATTCTACCCCCATCATATGATCTTGCTCATGTTGGATCACACGACCAAGAATCCCGTCAGCAGTAATTTGGAATCTTGAACCATCTTGCTTGATTGCCTCAACTGTAACAATCTTGGGGCGAACTACTGGAGCAAAAAGCGATCCATTTGCCACGCAACCACAACCTTCCCAAATCTCGACCATTTCTTCTGAAGATCGTGTTATTTTTGGATTAATGTAAATACGCAAAGTATCTGATTGATCTTTGGTTCTGGTTTCTGTTTCTCTAGGCTCTGTAACAAAAATTTGATAATTCTCGCCGATTTGTGGGGCTGCCATCCCGATCAAATTATTCTCGTGCATGGTGTCGATTAGATCAGTTACGACTTGTTTCACTTTGGGATCACTAACATCTCTCACGGCAATATTTTTTTGTTTGAGCTTTGAGTCACCGATTTGAATAGTGTCTCTGATTGCCATATTTATTGTCCTCCTTATTTAAATACTGGGACGCCCCAGTAACCTGACGGATCGACGTATCGAAGATTTTGGTTGAGTCCATTTAGTTGTTCCATGTCGGACGCACCTAATGAAAAATCAAAAATATTAATATTCTCTTCGATTCGCTCTGGTGTCACGCTTTTAGGGATCACCACTGTCCCACGCTCGAGCGCCCAACGGATGAGAATTTGGGACGGTGATTTATCGTATTTTTTTGCTAATTTTTGCACAACTTCATCATCCATTAATTTGGGTTTGTCGGATGAGGCAGTCCCAGGACTACCCATCGGGGAGTAGGCCGTGACGGCAATTTTTTTACTCTTACAATAAGCGACCAACTCTGTTTGCGAGTTGTAGGGATGGAGCTCGATTTGATTCATCGCCGGCTTGATCTTGGCATAGGTAAGCAAATCGTGGAGCATCATGGCGGTGAAGTTGGCAACGCCAATGGATTTCACTAGACCGAGATCGACAAGATTTTCCATGGCCTCCCAAGTCTCGCGAATCGGGATGGGTTTAAAGAAAAATAATGCATTCTGGGCCAAACCCCAATGCATGAGATAAAGATCGAGATAGTCTAGCTGTAAATCGGCGAGCGTTTTACGACAAGCTTTCTCGACATCAGCTTTTGCATGAGAAGTGTTCCAGAGTTTGCTGGTAATAAATATTTCTTCACGCTTGAGTGATTTGAATACTTCTGAGTAGATTTTGCCAACTTCGACTTCGTTGCGATAGACATGGGCGCCGTCGATATGTGTGTACCCAGCTACGGTGAGAGCATGCTTTACAGCTTTACCCACTTTGTTGCGTTCGGATTTCCATGTACCTAGACCGAGGATGGGCATTTTGTAACCAGAGTTGAGTTTGATGGTTTTCATAATTCT
>Ga0105047_10002378_pt1 | contig 33571 bp, 28 predicted proteins | sample MAT04_FD_78384 | JGI IMG/M metagenome (GOLD analysis project Ga0105047, IMG submission 78384) | Freshwater microbial communities from Lake Fryxell liftoff mats and glacier meltwater in Antarctica - MAT-04 (megahit assembly) | ecosystem: Environmental > Aquatic > Freshwater > Ice > Liftoff... | reverse complement strand
GAAGATCTGAAAATCATCCGCTCCTCCTTCAATCCCTGTGATGAATGGAGTGGAGCCTAGGGGGATCGAACCCCTGACCTCCTGAATGCCATTCAGGCGCTCTACCAACTGAGCTAAGACCCCGTTTGCGAGGAGCGGAAAATGCCTCCATGGATGCGGGGTGGCAAGTGGAAATTTGGGCCGCGGAAGTTCGATCGTGAATCACGGTGCGGACGACGCGAGGCTGGCGTAAAGAGCGGCGTATTTTCCGGCGAGGACCTCCCAATGATACTCCGCCCACGCCCATTCTGAGAGGTCGCGACGCTGCTCGGGTTTCCAGGCCGGTCGGGCGAAAAACTCCGCCAGCATCTGGCGCACGCTGGCGACGGTCGGCTGGCCGATGAAGCCGCGCCCGTGGGCGAGGTTTTCGGCCCACGGGGTTTCGACCGTGGTCAGGACCGGAGTGCCGACCTGGCAGGCTTCGAGGATGGCCAGGCCGAAATTTTCCGAATGGGTCGGCAGGCAAAACAAGTCTGCGCCTTGAAAGTAGGGCCAGCGTTGCTCGCCCCAAACCGCCCCTTTCCATTCGATGGGTGGCAGTGCTGCGGAGTGTTCTTCGGCAAAGTTTTGCAGAGTGCGGGTGTAAGCGGGTGCGCCGTCGCCGACGACAATCAGCCGGAGATCCGGCGGAACGGGATCGGAAGCCAGCGCGCGGAGGAGCAGGTCGAGCCCCTTTTTTACATGGATCCGCGAGAGAAAAAGCAGCACCCGGTCGGTGGGCGTCCATCCCAACTGGCGGCGGGCGTCTTCGTAGTTCGGTCGCGCGCCGCCGGTCAGGCCAAGGGGCAGGATCTCGACACGATTCCGGGGAAAGATCTTTTGCAAACGCCGGGCCTCCGCCGGCGCGGTGGCAAGGAGCGCTTGCGCGCGGGCGAGATGGCCTTTTTCGACGAGATGAAAATAGGGCCACTTTTTCCACCATTTGTGCCGCCAGGCCCACGCCTCGAGCATGCCGTGTGGTGAGACCAGATAAGGGATGCCCCGAGCCGCGCATTCCCGGGCGAGCGGCGCGTGGGCGGGCTGCCAGAGCCCATGAAAATGAACGAGGGCGCCGGCTTCGAGCGCGGCGGATTCATCGTGGACGGCGATCCCGCGCCGGGATAATGCCGATCGCAGGCCGTCGATGGCCGCGTCCAGGCCACCCGTGCGCTGCTCGGGCGGAGGGGTGCAAAAGACCAGCTTCACGGGAGGCCGAGCGTTTCCTGGTAGAGCGCCTCGTAGGCCTCCGCCATCTTCGCGTGGGAAAATTGCCGTTCGACCAAGTGCCGGGCCGCGGCGCCGAGCGCACGCAGTTTGGGGCGATCCTGGAGCGCGGCCAGCCAGGCGTCATCGGCGCCCACGGCGATGGAATTGCCCGCGTTGAGGAAGGTCATTTCCCCCAGCAAATTCTCGGTAATCGCGCAGGGCAGGGTGGCGGACATCGCTTCGAGAATGGCGAGCGGCAGTCCCTCGAACTCGGCCACATGCAGGAAGACGTCGGCGGCGAAGAGATAGGCATGCACGTCGTTGGTCCACGGCAGACGCCGGATGGATTTTTCGAGCTGGTGGGCGGCGACCCACGCATCCCACTCGTCGCTGAGGGCGCCTTCACCGATCCAAAGAAATTTGGCGTGCGGGGCCACGTTCAAGACCTGCCGGGCGCGCGCGAGAAAATCGAGGGGACGTTTCTGCGCCACCATGCGCCCGACCGCGATGAAAAGCTGCTCGTCCTCGGCGACTCCGAGTTCGGCCCGCTTCATCGCGCGCACCGTGGCGTGGCGGGCCAGGTCGTAGAGCGGAACGCCGTTGGAGATCGTCCGCAGCCGTGGCGAATCGCCGAGGAAGTCCGCGAGATCGCGCCGCCGATTTTCCAGCACCGTGACGAGCAGTCCGGGGTAATCGTTGAGGGCGCGGCGGGCCACGAAGTCGCGGGCCGGCGCCAGCCTGGCTTTCAAATATTCGGCGCTCTGCGTGAGGTGAATGGTGCAGAGGTTGGGAATGCGAGTGCGGTGAGCCGCCTGAAGGAGGTCGAGGCCGTCTTCGAGGTTCTGTTTGTTGAGATGGAGGAAGTCGGGTTGCGACTGTTTCCACTCGCGGCTGACCTGGCCGATCGCTGGCAGATCCAGGTAGCTCGAGATCGACCGGCCGCGATGGTCGTAGGTGTTCCGATAGGAGGAGCGCAGCACCTCGCCGATGCCGGAGAAGCTGTTGGCCAGCTCGTCCATCCGCGGGTGATTGGAAGCCCAGAGGGTGAGCGAGTGGCCGCGCTGGGCCAGGGCGCGTCCGAGGTAGAGCAGATAAAGCTCGCCCCCGCCGCGCGACCCCGAACTGCTGCTTACGAGAAGGATTTTCATGCGTCGAGAGTGGCCTGGAAAGCTTCGACCCATTGGGCGGCGCCGGCTTCCGGCGTCCAGTGGCGCGCGCGTCGGCGAGAAGCCTCGCCCCACCTGGCGGCCAGCCCCGGCTGGGCGACGAGGCGCTGCATCTTCCCGGCCAGCGCCGCCGCATCGCCGGCGGGGAAAAGCAGTCCGTTGACCTCCTCCTCCACGAGGTCGCGGGCGGCCCCGACCATGTCGGAGCAAATGATCGGCAGCCCCGCGCCAACCGCCTGATTGACGACCACGCCCCAGCCATCGTAGCGGCTGGGGAGGACGAAGACATCGGCCTGGGCAAAAAAGCGCGGCAATTCCTCGGGCGGCTGAAAGCCCGCATACTCGATGCGCTCGCGGATGCTGGCCGGCAGCGGAGCGAGCATCTGCGGCAGCTCCGCCTCGCGTCCGACCAGCAGCAGGCGGGCGCCACCGCCGAGGCGCTGAAAAGCGGCGAGCAGGAGATCGACCCCTTTGCGCGCGATCATCTGGCCGCAGAATAAAAAGACGACGCGGCCTTCGTGGCGCGATTGCCGTGGTGCGTTGGAAAAGGGTTCGAGGTCGCAGAAGTAGGGGATGCGAAAATGGCGGGGCTCGGGAAAACGCGCGCGATAATCCTCCTCCGCCAGGCTGCCGATGGCGGCGATGCCCGCCGCGCGATGCAGCGGCGCGGCGAGCCGCTCGTGCAGGCGCCCGCCGCGGCCGAGCCGCTCGCCCCAGAAAATCCACGGCTGGTGCCGCAGCGCCCCGCGCATCAGCCACTGCCCGGTGAGCGACATGAGGGTGTTCATGACGACGACATCGAAGTCGCGCAGGCGCGGGGGCCAGTTCACATGGCAGCGCGCCGAGCCGAGCGCGAACCAGAACCCGCGCAGAATTTTTTCGTAAGCGGCGAGCGGCTTTTGGGGCCACGGCGAATCCGGTGCGGCGGCTTCCAAATAGAAGACGCTCAATTGCACTTCGGGACGTTGCGCCAGCGCCTGGAAAAGATCGCGCTGATAGGGCGAGGGGACGACGGAAACAAAGGCGGCTTTCATCGGCGGGCGGGCTGATGCGGCGGGGGCGGGCCGGGCCGGCGCGATTGCTGGCGGCCTCGCAGATTGGCGGTGGCGAGGAGCCGCTGGGCCTGCCGGGCGAGCAACCCAACGAGGTAGGTGCTGATGACCAGGGCGGCCACCGTCGGCAGGAGCGCGGTGGTGAAGACGAACATGCTGCGCATCGAGATGACCGCGGCGAAAAATCCCGACGAATAAATGAGGATGCCCAACTCCGAATTTTTCGGGGAGGCGAGGTGGCTCCACCAGCCCGTGAGCGCGCCGAAGGTGAGCCCGATGAGGAAAACGGCGATCAGCCCTCCCGAAATATAGGCTTCCCCGGCGAAGCTGGCGGCGATGGTGACGTTGGCCCCGTCCACGCCCAGCGCATCCTCGATGGTGTAAGTCATCCCCTCCGGCTTCCCCGGCCAGATCGCGCGGGGGATGGGTCGAACCAGGGCCAGGTAAGGAATTTCCCAGCCGAGGTAGTCCTTTTTGTCCGGAAAGACCTCGGTCAACCGGCCCATGGCGTAGAGATTGTAGTCCACAAAAAAAGTCCGCGCGGTCGGCGGAGGCGGATCGTAGCTCGCACTGATGTAGTTGCGAAATCCGACCACGCGGAATTCGAGCATGAAGTGGGTCGCAAACACCATGAAGACTCCGCTGGCCGCAAAGAGGATCGTGAGTTCCTTCTGGCGCGCCGCCGGGAGGGTATAGGTGTAGGCGATCAGGAAGGTGACGAGGTAGGTGGCGATGATGTTCCGAGTGCCCGTCGTGAAGCCGTAAAAAACCGTGAGCGCGAACCCGAGGCACACCAGCGTCAATTGCAGCCTGGAATAGCGGTGCCGCCGGGCGATGACGATGCCGGCGATCGGCGGGATGAGGTTGATGAGCATGCCCAGTTCATAAATCATCGCTTTCCAGTTCCCGAAGCGCCCGCGCGACCACGGCTGGGTGAAGCGCTCATCCATGAAGTACTCGATCATCAGCACCGGATTGAAATTAACGGCGATCATCATGTGGAGGTAGCCGATGCAAAAGCAGGCCCAGAAAAGCACCACGATCCAGACGGCGGGAGTTTCCCGCGTGAGGGTGTCGCTGAAGGGCTGCTTTTTCGGATGGAGCAGATGCCGCCCAATCAAGAGGCCGACGAAGCCGAGCAGCACGCACATCACCCCCGCGTGGGTGGAGCGTGTATCGATCATCGCGTCGAAATTGGGCTGCGGAAACAGGAACTCGAAAAGCGTGAGGAAGTAAAAGGCGAGGAGCGCCATTAGATCGGCGCGGACCAGATTGCGCAGACCGCCCAGCCGCCAATCGGCAAAAACGCTCAAGGCGAGGCTGAAGATCACGCCGACGGACGCGATCCGCCCGAGAGTCGAAGGCAACTCGCCCTGAACCACCAGGGCCGTGATCGCCACCCCTGCGAGGGCGAAGAACGTGCCGTGAAGGTCGGCGTGTGGATACTCCGCCGCGCTGCGCGCTGGCGGGGTGAGCGCGGGGTGCCTCGGTGGAGGTCCGGTGTGGTGATGTTTGGGTCGTGGAAAATTCATGGAAGGGCGGCGACGCGTAGTGAGAGGGCCTTTCAGTCGGTTGGCTCAGCCAAAGGATTCTGTCACCCGGCGCGGATTCTCCGCCCACCTAAGCAGGTCCGCTGCCAGCATCGGCAGATCGTGGGCGGTGCGGATATTCATGAAACCCGGGGACGGGCCCGGCTGAGGAACGGTCTTTCAACGAGGAAGTGGGCGGCGTAGGCGATCACCATGGTCAGCAGCGCGCCCGCGGCCATCCAGCCAAAGTGCCTGGGCAGCGTGCCCTCCGGCGTGCGGCTCATCAGCCACCCGCTGAGCAGGACGAAGATGGGCAGGTGAGTGATGTAAAGAGTGTAGGACATGTCGCCGAGCGGCTTCAGGCAATCGAGCCAGCGCAGGGAAATCCCGCGGGCGCGGAGTTGCAGGCAAAGTGCGAGGAGCCCGGTGAAGCCGAGGCCATAGAGCGTACTGGTCGTCCAGCCGTGGTCGTGGCGGGTGAGCGGAACGATGAGCAGCAGCGGGGTGCAGGCGGCGAGCCACGCGAGCGGCAGCGTCGTGCGTTTCGTGACCACGTCGGCGAGCAGCGCGCCCATCGACCAGGTCAGCAGCGCGGTGAAAATCTGCGGCACCGCCTGCGCCGCCGCGCCCGGCAGCGGCCAGTTTGGCCAGAACAGACTCACCGCAAATAACGTCCCCACGGTCGCTCCAGCGAGTGCCACGGAACGGCGCGAGAGGAGCCAGAGCAGCGGGTAGAGCATATAAAACCACCACTCGAAGTGCAGCGACCACAGCGGGCCGTCGGTCCCCCAGCAGGGCACCCAGGCCGGCATGAGAAACGCCAGATTTCCGAGCGCCGTCACCACCCCGTGGTCGGGCTGGATCGCCCCGTTGATGACCGGGTAGAGCGTCTGGCCACTGTAGATCGGAAACCCCAGCGCCATCCCGAACCGGTCGAGCGCGAAGGTCAGGAGCATCGCGAAAATGAGCGGTGGATAAAGCCGCCGCACCCGCCGCCAGAGATACCCCGCGCCGTCGAAGCGCGCCGCCGATCCCTCCGCGCACAGCCTTTTCGCGGAACTCAAATGAATGACGAATCCCGAGAGGACGAAAAAGAAGATCACCGCCTCGTGCCCGTAGCGGAAGATGCTCGAGGCGTAAGCCATCAGCCTGCCCAACGCCGAATATTTTTCGGGATGCAGGCTGTAGCCCTCGGCCATTCCTTCCCACAAAAGCCAGCGCGCGTGATGGAGCATGACGAACACCGCCGCCAGCCCGCGGAGCCCATCGAGAAAAAGCAGCGGCGGGTGGGTGGCGGGCCGGGCGGCGACCTGGGGAGCGATCACCACGGGTGGCGCAGGCGCGGCGGTGGCTTCGGAAGTGGCGACCACATCGTCCGGGTTCATGCGCGGCTGGCGTGACTGAGTTCCATCAGCAGGCGCGCCGCGGGCGGCCAGGCGAATTCCTCCGCGACCCGCGCCGGATGGGCCGCCCACCAGGCCAGCTCGGCCGCGAGCGCCGCGGCGTCTCCCACCGGAAAGATCGAGCCATTCTGGCGGTGCTGGATGAAGTCCTTGCCTCCCACCCGATCGCTGACGATCGCGGGCAGGCCGCAGTTGAGGGCTTGCGGCACGACGAGGCCGAAGCCTTCTTCCAGCGACGGCAGCACGAGCACCGAGCCGTCCCGAAAAGCATCGGCGAGTGCTTCCGGCGCGACGGGGCCGTGAAAAGTCAGCGCCGTGGCGCCGCGATACGCATCCAGATCCCGCTGCGATTCACCGCCCACGCCGCCGTAGAAATCCATCCGCCATTCCGGCCGTGCAGCGAGGGTGAGCGCATCCAGCAGGGTGCGCAGCCCTTTGCGCAGCCCGACCTGCCCGGCGAAGACGATGCGGAATTCTTTCGGCGCAGCGGCTCCCTCGGGATGGAAGACGCGGCGATCGGCGCCGTAGGGCACCTGCCAGATGCGACGGGCGTCGAGGCCGAGCCCGATCAATTGTTCGCGGACCACCGACGAGGCCACGCAGTGCCAGTCGGCGAGCGCGTATTCTTCGTCCTCGCGGGCAAAGTAGGCGCCGTCATACGGGCAGACATCGGTCAGGCGCAATCCCACCCGCGCGTATTCCGGCTCCATGATGCGGACCCACTCGCGCACCGGGCCGGTCGCGTGGTTGAGCACGGTCGGGATGCCGAGCCGTCGGGCGGCGCGAAAGGTGTGAAGGCATTGTCCGGGCATGGCGTGAATGAAGTCACACTCCGCAAGATGCGCGCCTACCCAGCGGTCAAAGCCGTGGTCCTGCCAGCGAAAGAGCCGGCGGGAACCTGGACGCCAGCGTTCCGGGACGAACTTGAGCAGGCCATAGACGATATTGGTGCGGAGGCTGTGGGTGCGCACCGGCAATTCGCCCGCGTTCGTGAGCTTCCATGCCGGGTAGCCGGAATAGTAGCAGCCCAGAGCGCCAGCTTCCGCGAGTTCGCGGGCGAGTGGATAAAGGTGGCAGGGATTGGTGGCCGCGATGGAGATCTTCATGGCTGGTGGTCGCCAAATTGCGCCTGCCACCCGGCTTCGGACTGGATCGGCCGGCGGACCAGTTCCATCCACGCGCGATAGCGTGGCCACGGAATGGGCTGCCGTTTTTTCCAGCAGCGCGGCACTCCCCGGAGCGCGGCCAGCCACCACTTCGGCTCCCGCACGACCCAGCTCGGTCCACGCGTCCACGCGTAACCGAACTGCCGCACCGCCCGGAACAGCGCCACGCCGAAAAGCTGCGGGGCCGGGCAGCGCATGAGCACGCTCCAGAGTTCGTTGCGCGCGTGGGTGTGGTGCATGCGCATGCCGTTGCGCATCACGCCGGAGTAATGATGGCGAATCGTCAGGCTGGTCTCGTAACGCACCTGCCAGCCGGCACTCACGCAGCGCAAGGCGAAGTCCGGCTCGTCATAGGCGATGCGAAATTCCGCGGGATAACCGCCGAGCGCGATGAAAACCGCCCGGCGGATGGCCGTCGCGCAATTCACATACGTCCCGGCGAAATGCGATGGGCCGAAATCCGTGGCCTGGAGGCTTTCGGGAAATTCGTCGCTGCGCTGCGGAAAATTGGCGACGGCGAGACGCGGGTTCTCCTCAAACAACCGCGGCAATCGCGCCAGGAAATCGGTTTCGATCGGGTGGCTGTCGTCGTCGAGAATGAGCACGATATCGGCCGCCGTGCTGCGGAACATCGTGTCGCGCGAGCCCGTCGAACCGCCCGCGATCGGATTCACGGTGAGCCGATGTTGGGGATAGTGGGCCCGGACGAACTCGACGGTGCCGTCATGGCAACCATCCGCGGTGATGAGCACTTCGGCGGGTGGCGGATCCAACTGCGCGAGGACGGCCAGGGTGTTCTCCAGATCGTCGCGACGATTGTGCGTGGCGATGCAGACGGCGACGGTGGTGCTCATGCTCCGAGGGTCCTGACGACCCGCGCCGGATTGCCCACCGCAACCACGCCCGCGGGCAGCGATTTGGTGACGACGCTCCCGGCGCCCACCACGGTGCCTGCGCCGATCGTCACGCCCTTTAGCACCGTGACGTGCGCGCCGAGCCAGCAGCGCCGCTCGATCCGCACCGGCTGGGAAATGAGCGGGCCAGCGGCCGGTGCGGTGCCGGGGCCGAAGGTGTGGTCATGGTCGGTGAGGTAGCAGAACGGCCCGATCATGCAGCCGTCGCCGATCTCGATGAGTTCCTCGGCGGCGATGATGGTCTGCCGGTTGATATAGACGCTGGCTCCGATGGCGATCCGCGCGTCATCGCTCGTGGCGAGGAGCGTGACGCCGCGATCCAGCGCCGCCCCGTGGTCGATGATGATCGAGGCGGCCCGGCGGCGCACCTCGATGGCTCGCAAGGAAATGGGCCCGCGAATTTGCACGCCGCGCGCGCGGTAAAAAGCGCTGCGGATGCGCGAGGCCAGTCCTTGCAGAAGCCGGGTGATCAGATCCATGTGCCGAGAATTTCCTGGGTCCAGCCCGGTCCGCGCTGCCGGAGCACGGAGACGGTGGCGAAGAGGCGATGCAGCGCCAGTTTCCAACTCAGAGTCGGCTCGCGCAGGCCCACGATGTCGCGCGCGACGAGGCGCTGATGACGAACGCGCATGCGCGCCAGCGCGCGGGCGTTGCGCTTGAAGGTGCTGGGGGCGTCGCGGTGTTCGTAGAATGCCGTGCGATGGAAAAAGAGCCGGTGGGTGCGGCCGACCCGCGCCGAGAGATGCACGTCTTCCAAAAAACTGTAGCCCTCGAACTCGGGAAATTTTTCCCGCGCGAAAAGCGGCGTGCGGTAGAAGACGCAGGTGGAGTTCAGCCAGTCGGCGGGAATGAGATCGCCTTCGCTTTCGGTGTAGGTCGGAAGGCAGTTGATCGCTGCGCCGAAGAGCTTCCCGCCATAGGTTGGATGCCGGTAGCCCGCTTGCAGACGGTAGTAACAGCGCAGCAAACCGCGCGGACTTCGATGCTGCATCCCTTCGATCCGCGCGGCCACGCCGCCGGTTTCCCCGCCCGCGTCCTCCTCGAAGACGGCGCAGATTTTTTCCAGGCTGTCCGGCGGAATGAACACGTCGTCGTCCATGAAGGCGATCAAGGGCGTGGTGACGAGAGCGGCGCCCTGGTTGCGCTGGACCGCGGCACTCGGTTTGGTGGCGCGCTCGTAGCGGAGAGGGAGAGGGGAGGCGAGGGCGATCTGCCGGGCGCGATCGTCGCGCGAGGAATCGACGACGATCACCTGCACGGGCGGGCGCGTCTGCGCGGCCAGCGAGGCGAGGGTGGTGCGCAATTCCTCGGGCCGCTCAAAGGTGGCGATGACGATGCTGTAAGGAATTGGCTCGGCGGATCGCATGGGGTTTTAGCGCCGGGCCGCGGCAATTTTTTCGGCGGTCGTGAAACCGAGCAGGCGTTGAGCCAGCCGGTAGCTGCGGGGTGCGGCGGGGCCGGCGAGGTGGATGAGGCCGCGCGTTTTGCGATCGTGGAAGTAGGCTTCCGCCCCGGCGAGATCATACCGGGCGAGGGTGCGCGCCATTTCAAAAAAAGCCTGTCCGGCGGCGCGGGTATGCCCCGGGGTCCAAAGGGCGTGCTCCGTCATCCAGGCCTGCAAACGATCCATCAATTCCGTGCGGATGCGGATGACCTGGCGCGGGTCGCGGCGGCAGACCGTGTCTTCGGACCAGAGCCGATAGACGGCGTGCGGCGTCGGCGCGAAGCGGAAGCGCAGGCCGGCCTGCAATGCCCGCAGATAAAGCTCATGCTCCTGGCAGCAGGGCTGGCCTTCCTTCCAGCCGCCCAGGGTTTCCAGCGCCGCTTTGCGCCAGAGCGCGCCGCCGGTTTGCGGGAGTTGCCAGGTGAGCCATTGCGCGAAGAGATCGAGGCGGCCGTCGATGGCGGGCGCGCTGCGACTCGTGCGGCCGGCTTCCTCCTTTTCCACCCACACCGGGCTGTAAATGACGTCGGCGGTCGCGCCGTCCGCCGTCTCCGCGAGCTGCTGGCCGACCTTGGCGGGCTCGAGGTAGTCGTCGGCATCGAGGAATTGCACCCACTCGCCTCGCGCCACCGCCAGGCCGGCATTGCGCGCGTTATTTCCGCCTCGATGCGGGGTCTCGATGAAGGTGACGCGGTCGCCAAAGGCCCGCAGTTTGGCCGGGGACTCGTCCGACGATCCGTCATCCACCACGATCACTTCGGTCGCGGGCCACGTCTGATCCAGTGCGCTGGAGACCGCCGCGGCGATCCAGCGGGCGGAATTAAAACAAGGGATGACGATGCTGACGAGCGTGGGCACGAGGCGGGGCGCGGAATGAGGGGTCTGTATCATAGCGGCTGTCGAAAGCCACAGTTCATCGGGATCGATCGGTAGCGGCGACGGCGGTCGCCTCAGTTGGGCACAGGATTTCAGCGGGAACCAAGCGAACTCCATGCCAGGAGCCAGGGCGCGTGGGGCGAAGGGATCAGTCGATTGCCCAGCGGACCGGCCTGCGCGGAGGTGACGGGCACGGCGCGGCCTCCGGCCCGGGTGCGCGATTCATGCGGACGGGTCGATGGGGTCGAAAGTCGTGGTCAGCGTGTGGGCCGGGCCGCGCCGGGCGGGGAACTGGAGCGACTCGATGAGTTCCACCATATGCAGACCGAGTTCCGGACTGAGGCGGCACGGGCGGTTCCCGGCGATGGCGGCGGCGAGTTCGGCAGGGCCGCGGCAAAAGTCCACGTCCTTCCCGGGGCCGACAAAGCGGCCATGGGGCGGGCGCACCAGGGGAAGTTGTCGCGTCCAGTGCCAATGCTTGCCGGTGCCGGGCAGCGAGGGAAACCACCGATCCAGCTTTCGCTGCACGCGGTTGGCGCGGTCGGTCACGCGCGCTCGCCAGCCGGTCTCGGGTGTGCGGGTGAGCAGCACGGGACGGGCATCGTGGCGGACATCGCGCACCGTCAGGACGGCGTCATCGCCGACGATGGTCAGCGATTTGTCGTGGGGCGCAACGAGTCCGCAGGTGACGCGGGCGACGACGCCGTCGTCGTATTCCAGGCAGCCGGTGGTGAAATCCGGGGCCATCGTGCCCACCGCGATTCCCTTGTCGGGAATCTGGCACGAGGCGAACGACGTGATCCGGCGCACCGGTCCGAAAAACGCGGCGAGCCAGGTCAGCACATAGCCGGCGTGTTCGTAGGTGCAGCCGACTTCGAACTCGTCCTGCGCAGGCCACGGGACGCCGCGTTCGTTGACCCAGTTCCACGGCGACATTTTCGGCGCGATCATGCCGTCGTCGAAGTTCGCATAGATCAGGCGGACTTTGCCAATCACCCCTTCACGCAAGGCCTTCCACAAGGTCTGCGCGGTCTCGCTCAACAGGCTGCACGGCGCACAGGCAAGCCGCACTCCGTTCTGTTTCGCGAGCGCCAGGAGCTGCGCGGCTTCTTCGACCTTCATCGCGAGCGGTTTTTCGGAGTAAACATGTTTCCCGGCCTCGAGGCAGCGCGAGGTGGTCTCCAGATGCGCGCGGGGATTGGTGAGGTTGAAAACCATCTCCACGGATTTGTCCGCGAGCAGCGCTTCGAACGACGCGTAAGGTTGGCCGCCGTAAAGTTCGCAGAAGGATTTCGCGCGCGCGGCCTCGGTGTCGAATGCGCCCGCGAGCGTCAACTCCGGGTAGTTCGGCAATGTTTTTCCGTAGAAATCCGCCACGTAGCCGCCGCCAAGCAGGGCGATCTTCATGCGCCTTTGTTGAAATGGGCCTGCACCTTGCGGACGGCGGCGGCGATGTCTTCCATGTCGCGCGCCGGGCCGAGAAAAACCTGATGCGGGATGTAAGCGGTCTTCGTCGCGGCATCGTCGGCGACCGGAGTTGGCAACACCCGCACATAGTCCGGACGTTTTTCCCTGAGCCCGGTGATGGCCGGTTGGCCGCTGATCGTCGAGGAGAAGGCTCGATAAACCGGCGCGCCCTCCGCTCCCAGGTGGGAAAGGAAATCCTCGAACGGCAGATCGCCGCAGTGTTCCGGATGATAGCGCAGGGCAAACATATACATGCCGTGGCGTTTCACCCCGGGCCGCGAGGCCAGCGGCTGGAAGCACGGCGTGTCAGTCAGCAATCGGCGCAGCCACTGGAAGTTTTCCGCGCGCCGCGCCTGCTGTCCGGCAAAAAGGGTGAGGCGGTGGAGAAGGAGCGCTGCCTGGTATTCGGTGGGACGGCAGTTCCAGCCGAGCGTGAGGTGCTCCCAGCGCCCACCGCCCAGCCGCGCGCGACCGGCGTTGTGCAGCGCGTAGGCGCGCTCGAAGACCTGCTCGTCATTCGTGGTGAGTGCTCCGCCCTCGCCGGCGGAAATATTTTTTTGCGACTGGAAACTGAAACCCGCCGCATCGCCGAGCGCGCCCACCGGACCGATCTCCAGCGCCGCCCCATGCGCCTGGGCCGCGTCCTCGACGAGCTTGAGCCCGTGCTTTTGCGCGATGACGCGGAGCGCGGCCATGTCGCACGGCTGGCCGAAAAGATGGACCGGCATGATCGCGCGCGTCCGGCCCGGCACGATCGCCTCCTCGACGCGTTGCGGATCGAGCAGGAGCGTGGCCGGGTCCACGTCCACCAGCGCGATTCCGAATCGGCGGTCGAGCGGTGCCGTGGCGCTGGCGATGAACGAGTAATTCGGCACGATGACCTCGCCGCCGTAAGCAAGACCATCGTGATCGAACAACGCGGCCAGCGCGAAGCGCAGCGCATCGGTGCCGTGCGGCAGGAGCAGCCCGTATTTGCACCCGCACACCGCGGCCCATTGCTCTGCGAACTCCTGCTGCAACGGCTGCGGCAGACCCTCGACGCCGCTGAGGAAAATCTTCCGAAAGCGCGGACGGATGATGCTGAACCAGGGCAGGAGGTTGCCGGAATGATAAGTCGCCCACGGCCGCACGCGGACATCGCGCACGGGCGTGCCGCCACCCTTGGCGAGTTTGCCCGTGAGGCGCGCCGCGGGCGCCGGCAGACGCCCCATGGTCTGGCGGGCGAGAAACTTCGCGGTCTGTTTGAGAAATGGATTCAAGGCAAGGTGTCGAATGACGGGATTAACGGGGACCGGCAATGGGTATTTCACCAACTGCTGACAGGCACGACTGAACCAACTGTTTCCACGTCCACCCCGCGGCGGTTTGCGCATTGGAACGACCAATGGCGGCGCAGTCGAGGGCCGCCATGCGCTCGAGAGCACGGGCCAAATCGTCCGGGTTCCCCGATTCGTAGAGCAGATTGTTCGTGCCGGTGAAGACATCGGGATAGGAGCCATGCGCGGGAGCGATGATGGCCCGTCCGAAAGTCATGCCGATCGCGGGGAGTGCGGAGTTCAAACTGCGAATCCTCGGGACGAGAACCGCGTCGCATGAATCGAAGAAACGGAAAAGCTCTTCTTCGGGAATGTATTGGGTGTGAACGATCGCGTTCCGCCGGCGAAGCCACTGCTCCCACTGGAACTGCCGCCAGCGACGCTGCCATCGCGTGACCCCGATCCCGCCGCTGTTGAATTTGCCGGCCATCAACAGGCGCTTGTTAGGAATGTTGGCCCGGTCGAACCCGCTGCGAATCAGGCAAATTTCCTCCCACGACCGCAACGCGCCAAAGATCAGGACCACGAAATCCTTTTCCGGAATTCCCAACTCGGAACGGCGACTGCCGCGGGCGCGCTGCAAGGGAAGCAAGCGCTCGTAATTGAAGGGCGAATGCACCAGATGGTTCGCGTCGCGCGCCGCCGGATATTCTTCGCAGATCAAGCGCCGGGAGGCTTCGGTGTAGTGGGTGACGAGGTGGCATCGCCTGATCACCTCGGAATAAAGCTCCGCGTAAACCGGGTTCCCCTGGAATCCGTGCGGGTAAAGGTTGTTCACCGTGAAGATGCATCTCGTCCGCGCCTGCCACCAGGCAAGCAGGGTCTTGATTTCATCCAGCTTCGCCGGATCGGGAACGCGCCAGCCCGACAGCTCCTCGGGCCATTGATGATGGATCAGGTCGAACTGCGCCGCGCAGAGCTTGAAGTTGTGCGTGCCTGTGACGACGTCCCAGCCGCCGGCCCGATAGCCTTCCACCCAATTGGGAATGTCATCGCGTTCGTCAGATGCGATCAGAACGGTTGGCATATCGAAAATTTCAGATCCGCTGTTCCTGATGGCGCAGGGAAATGGGGCGTCATCTTTGCCGGAGGAAGCCGTTGCGGGTCAATTGCCTCATTCCCTCTTCATACATCAAATGGCGGATGCAACCGATGTAGTGGCGAAACGGTCGTCCGTGGAGGCCGGGCTCGTGGTAAAACGTGTAGGGCGCGGGAAGCAACTCCACTCCGTAGCGTGAACTGCACAAGGCGTAGAGGGTTTGTTCGATCCGCCAGAAGTGTCCTTCCGTGATGCCCGGCAGACTCAGGAATTCCTCGATCCAATCCAGACGCATCGAGGCTCGGTGGATGAGTCCGAGGCCGCTGTTGATTTTCGGGTGGAGTGCAAAGCCGCAACGCTCGATCACCGCGGCAGGCTCCACCGTGTAAGAACTCGCGATATCCGCATTGAAAGCGTTCTGGCGGAACTCGGGATCTTCGATCCGCCGCAAATATTCCTCGGGCTCCGCAAAAAACAGCAGATCACTGTCGAACAAGGCCATCCGATCGGTTCCGAGGAAGGCGGGGAAATCAAAAACCTTGGGCGCGAGCAGGTTGGTGTTTCGAAACTGCCGGCAACGGGGAAAATCCCGGAGCACGGTGTCGGCCCTGGCATCCGCCTCGTCGCGCGGGATGATCCGGGCATCCGGAAAATGTTGCGCCAGGTTCTCCAGCGCCACCGCCGGGAGCGTCTTGTCCCCGTGGATGCACAGCGCGTATTTCCTGGGCGCTACGGCGTAGAACGATTTGAGCGTCCAAAGGAGGTTCAGCCAATCGCCGGCGGACGTGAGGACATGGATTTCCGCCGTCGGGTCCGTCGTTCCGGTGACGGCGGCGGTGTGCAGAATGCGGGGCCGGACGACATCGCGATACCAAGCCGCCCGCAGGCCGTGTCCGAAATGTTGCTTCCAGCGGAGCCGGAGGGCACCCGGAGTGAAGCGGGGGATGTTCATTCTGGAATGTTCACTCGGGAGAACTGGATGGATCGATAAGGCCGCTGATGGCGCACAGGGTGGGTGCGCGTTACTTAGCCAGCTTCATGCCATCGGCCCAGAGCGAAACTCAACCGCCCGTTCACGGTGGCTCATTTCTAAATCAATCCACTCCCGCCCGTCCGTTGAACGTATTCAGGGTTTGGGTGCCGGGCTGAGCAGGTAGGTCAGCAGGTTGTAGAGATCGGCCGGGGGAAGCGCCGCCTCGAACATCGGCGGCATGAGGGAAAGGCCGGAAGTTGTCTGTTTCCTGATGTGGGCCTTGGCGATCGTGGCCTCCTGGCCGGTCGGATCGGCGAGGAGAACGGTGTCACCCTGGTCGCGCACATTGGCGCCAAGGAGGATGTTGCCGTCCGTGGTTTCGAAGGTGGTCAGGCGGAAGAGGGGATCGACGTTGCGGTTCGGGTCGAGGATGTCCTCGATCAGTCGCGCCGGGCCGCGGGCGATGATGCCATCGAGATTCGGGCCGACATTGCCGCCTTCGTTGCGGAAGCGATGGCAGGCGGCGCACAGCTGCCGGAAGACCTGCGCGCCGTGGGCGGAGTCGGTTTTCGCCTTGCCGTAGCCGGTGGTGCGTTCGGCGATCACGGCATCGAGGCGCGCGTCTTCCGGCGGGAGATCCTTGGTCAAGGCGTCGGCGCGTTCGCGCAGGGGCGCGGCGCGTTTGGCGAGCGCGGGAGCGACGGCGTTGTTGCGCAGGAGATGAGCACCGGCCTGGCCTTTCCCGATGACGCCAAAGAGCGCCTCGGTGCCGGAGTCGCTTTTGACGAGGGCGGCGGCGAGCGTGACGGCGAGTTCGGTGGAGGCGTCGGAAAGCGCCGCGGCGAGGGCTGCGCGATCTTCGTCATGCTCCCTGGCGGAAATGCCGAGCAGATCGGCCGCCTTCTTGCGCACCGCTAGCGCGGATCGCTCGGCGAGCGCGGCGGCGGCGACCGCGCGAATCTGCGGGAGATTGGCCAGGGATTCGAGCGCGTTCACCCGGCGCTGGCTCTTGGTTTCGGCATCAAGGGCGATCTTGCGCAATGGTTCGAGTTTTTCCGGCAGCGTCGTTTCGCGCACCGCGCCGATGGCGAGATCGATCGTCGCGGAGTCCGGGCTGGCCAGAGCTTCGATCATCGTGCGCTGAGTCCAGGTGGTCAGTTCGCCGGGCAGCTTGAGCCGGCGCGTCCGCGCGGCTGCGGTGAGGCCATCGGCCACGGCGAGCTTCTGGGCCAGCGGCACCGGGCCGAGCTGCCGGGCGAGCGCGAGCAGCGCGGCAAACTTTTCCTCGGGGAGATGCAGCGCGGCGTGTCGCAAGTATTCGCCCGCGCGCGGGGCGGCGAGTTTGGTGCGCTCCAGGTGAGCGAGGAGAAATTCGGCGGAGCTGGGCGTCTTGACCGCGAGGGAGATGTCGGCGAGGCGCTCGGCATCATTTGGATCTTCGCGCGCGAGGTTGCGGGCGTCGGGGGCATTCAAGGCGGGATCGGATTGGCTGTCGTAGGCAGCGGGGCTTTCGAGCAGATCGCGGAGCGCGACGCGCACCGCATAGATCAGGTGCGTGTCTTTTGGATCGGCGCGTTTCCACGCCGCGAGCAACGAACTCAGGCTTGGTCCCCCGTTGATCGGCGACGCCGCGGCGGCCGCGCGAGCCGCGATCGGGTCGCCCTCTTCCAAGGCGCGATCGAGGCCGATGGTCTGGGCATCATCCCACGGGAGGCCGTTCACGAGGTTGAAGATTTGCACGCGCAGCGCGAGGGCCGGCGCATTCATCTGCGAGGCAGTTTGCGCCAAGGCCCAACCGGGAGCCGATGGGTCTGCGGCAGTTTCGATGCGGTGGATGGCCCAAAGGGCGTGGGCGCGCTGCACGCCCAGTTTGTCCTCACGATCTTTTTTCTCGAAGACGAGATGGAGCGGCTTTTCAGCCGCCGCACCGATCCGCTCGACGAGTTCATTGGTGGCCAGCGTGCGCACGATCAGATTCGGATCTTTGAGCCGGGCGATGAGTCCGGGCGCATCCATCTGCGCCAGGTTCGGCGCGGTGGCGATGGGCGCGGTTTTCTTTTCGCCCCGCCAGACGACCCGCCAGATGCGCCCGTGCGCGCGGTCGCGGCGCGGATCGGTGAGCGGGACTTCGTAGTGGCCGATGATCGGGTTGGAGAAATCCGCGATGTAGAGCGCGCCGTCGGGGCCGAGCTTGACCTGCACGGGCCGGAACCACGGGTCGTCGCACGAGAGGAAATCGGGCATGCGGACCGCCTGCGGGGTCGAGCCGTGCCATTCGAGCCGGTCGCGATTGATCTTCTGCGTCACGGGATTGCCGTTGAAAAGATTGCCGCGAAATTCCGCCGGCCATTGATCGTCGGCGTAATAGGCGATGCCCGCGATGGCGCTGGAGCCGTGATCGTCGTCGGTGATGCGCGGGGCGAGGCCGAGCCCGTCATCTTTCTTGCCGATGCCCTCGTAGTAGCCGCCGCGCTGGAGCATATAGACCGGCTTGGAGTGCGAGTCGGCGCTGTAGAAATTGCCGAGCGGATCGACGGTCAGGCCGAAGGGGTTCGTCTGGCCGTGGGTGTAGATTTCCAAAGCGCTGCCGTCGGGGCGGAAGCGGTAGGTGTTGCCGCTGTCGAGGATCGTCACCTTGCCGTTGCGATCGCGGACTTCGCTGCGGTTCTTGAAGCCGTGCGTGCCGTAGATCCAGCCGTCGATCCAGTGGAGATAGCTCGACGAACCGCCGTGCGTATCGACGTAACCGAAGGGCCCGTAGAGCACTTCGCGTAGGTCGGCCCTGCCGTCGCCGTCGGTGTCTTCCAGCCGCCAGATATTCGGGATGGAATAGACGATCGCCGTGTCGCCTTTCGCGCCGGGTTTGCGCGGGAGTGGCTGCACGCCGCTGGGGATGTTCAGGCCGTCGGCGAAGATCTCAATCTTCCGCGCGCGGCCATCGGGGCCGAAGTCGCTGAGCACGCGCACCGTGTCCGTGGCCACCTCAGCGGCTTTCGGCGCCTTGTCACCCGCCTTGAAGGTCGTGGCGATCTCCGCGTAGCCCTTGTCGAAATCCCGGATCGGCTGGCCCTGCGCGTCCAGCCTCGCCGGCCACGGATACATCTCCGAGCCCGTGACCCAGAGCCGTCCGGCGGCATCGAATGTCATGTTGATCGGCTTTTGAATCTCCGGCTCGGCGGCGACGAGTTGCACCTCGAAACCGGGCGGCACGCGAAACCGGGCGAGTTGCTCCTGCGGGGAAGACGCCGGGGCGTTTGGTTGGTCGCCGCGCGGATCGGCGGCCAAGGCGGGAGCGAGGAGGGCGCAGAGGGCGCAGAGAGCGCAGGGGAGAAGGCGGCGGGACATGGTGGTGGGTTGACCGGGATAATCTCCACGCGGGTTGGATGTTGGCGATTCCGTTCTCGTGGTTCATCCTTTGTCCTCATGTTCTCCCGTTCCGTTGTCTGCCGAGTTCTCGCCGGTCTGGCCTCCCTTTTTTTTGCCGAAGCGGCGACCGGCGCCGATTGGCCGGAGTTCATGGGGCCGACGCGCGATCAAGTCTCCACCGAGACCGGACTGCTCGACACGCTCCCGGTTTCGGGGCCGCAGCTCATTTTCGACAAGCCGGTGGGCAAGGGCTACAGCGCGCCCTCGGTGCGGGGCAATACGCTCGTCATCCATCACCGCCTCGGGAGAGAGGAGATCGTGGAAGCCTGCGACGCGCAGACCGGGCTGACGCTGTGGAAGCAGGCTTACAAGTGCGATTACCGCGACCCCTTTGGCTACAACAACGGTCCGCGCTGCGCGCCGCTGCTCACCGAGGATCGCTGCTACACCCTGGGCGTGGAGGGCGTGCTGCTCTGCCTCGACCTGACGACCGGGAAGCAGATCTGGCGGCGCGAGACAGCGGCGGATTACGCGGTGCCGGAGGCGTTCTTCGGCGTGGGGAGCTCGCCGGTGCTGGAGGATGGGCTGCTCATCGTGCAAGTGGGCGGGCAACCCAACGCGGGCGTGGTCGCCTTCGACGCCGACACTGGCAAGACGCGCTGGGAAAACGTGGGCGAAAAGACGTGGAACGGCGTGCCGATGACGGGCTGGCCCGGCTCGCGGCTGGTGAAGTGGGAGGTGAACAATCCGGCGTATGAAAAGCAGGCGAGCTATTGCACGCCGGTGTTAGCCACCATTCATGACAAACGCCACGTGCTGGTCGTCACGCGGCAGGGCCTCGTATCGCTCGACCCAAAGACGGGCGCGGCGAATTTCTCATACTGGTTCCGCGCGCGGCAGGATTCGTCGGTGAATGCGATGACGCCTGTGGTGCAGGACGATCTCGTGCTCCTCTCCTCGGCTTATTTCAAAAGCGGCTCGGTGCTGCTCCGCGTATCGCCGGATGGAAAATCGGTGACGCCCGTGTGGAGCGGACTCCAACTCGAAATGCACTGGACGCGCCCGGTGTTGCACGAGGGATTTCTCTACGCCTTTAGCGGGCGCAATGAACCGGACGCCATCTTCCGCTGCGTGGAGTTCGCGACGGGCGGCGTCCCGTGGGAACGCAACGAAGCCTGGCCGAACGGCGGTCACGCCAAGCTCGGCCCGGGCGAAAAGGCGCCGAACGTCTTCGGCCGCGGCTCGGCGATCCTCGCCGATGGCAAACTCTACGCGCTCGGCGAAGCGGGGCTGTTTGGCATCTTCCGCCCCACGCCCGGCAAACTCGAAGAACTCGCCCGCTGGCAGGTCCCGCAGCTCAGCTACCCGTGCTGGGCCGCGCCCGTGCTGGCTAACAAGCGGCTCTACCTCCGCGACGAAGATCACCTCGTCTGCTACGACCTCGCGAGGTAACGCGCCGTCGTCCGCCCTGCGCTTCCTTTAAAACCAACGCTCATCGAGCGGAGCGGGCTGCCCCGCATGAACTGCGGGCTGGATGGAATCGCGTCCGCGGGATCGCGATGAAGCCGGAGAGGGCCGGGACGACGCGGAGACGAAGGCGACATCCAGAACTTTCCGCCCCTGCGAACTTCCAGTGACGCCGCAATGCAAACCTCCGCAAATTTCTTCCTCCTCCCGGCTTCGAAAGCCTGCGCGGCCTTTTCGATCTTCATCGCGACCGCTTTGCACGCGGGTCCGGCGGAGGTCGCTAGTATTTCGGAAGTCGGCGCCCATCAACCGATCCTGACCGTGGGGAAGAACGTGAATCCGCAGAACAAGATGGTCGTTTACACCAGGCTGGATGCGAACGGGCGATTTATGGCCGATCCTTCCGTGCGGGATCGGCCGGTGCTCGATTTCTACTGGCTGATGGACGGGCGGAGCTACAAGCCAGTCAATGCGCTGATCAAAAAGGAAATCCGCAAAAGATTCACCGGCGAGTGGAGCGTGAAGGAACGCACCGAGTCCTTCATCGTGAACGTGAGCGACCTGAAGGAAGTGAAATCCGATATCAAGGATCCGAGGATTGAGATTTGCGTCCGGGAAGCCAGCGGCGGCCCGAGCGTGGAGGCGCAAATGAATCTGGGGCCATCGGATGGGGGGATGCGCATCAGGTTGTCTTCCATCTACACCGAAGGCCGCGCCTTTCCGCCCGCCGTGGATTCGGTGACGCTTGAGGGCGAGGAGATCGTCAACGGGCGGCTCACCGGCAACAAGATCACGCGCAAATATACGGCGGCGGATCGGCCGGAATAAAATTCGCTGACGGCAGGCGAGTGCCGAGTTTCTCATACCATTCCATCGGACTCTTTGCCGCCCTCTGCGTGCTCTGCGGTAATTCTCTACCGCAGAGGCGCAAAGCACGCAGAGGGCCGCAGAGAAGGTGACCGCGGGCAGAGGCTTCCTGTCACGGTTATGGCGAGAGATTGTATCATGTCCTGGCAAGTGAAGTTGCCCTCGGGGACACAGCGATGGGAAACCGCTGCCAAATCCTCGGACCCGACGCGCGCCCAAGGCCGCCGCTCCCCCGCAGCACACAAGCTGCCGAACCCTACTGGCCCCCAGCTTGGGAACGAGAGAAACAAAGCGCCGGCTCCGCGTGGGCAGCCCCGAGAATGGCGCACGCTCATCGTCTCCCTGCGCACTTGGCTGGAGACGCTCTGAGCCGGGCGCGTCTTCCCTGAGCAAGGGCGGGACGCCGGGGCGACGGTACCGGGATGAACGACGCGGAGTGAGCGGGAGCCGGGGAGCGCGGGGCAGGGAGTCGGCGGGAGGCGCCTGGCGTATTCGCTCGGGAGCAGGAAGGTCCAGCCTTCGGCTTTCATGAAATCGACGATGGCGGCGAAGTCGGTGAAGCCCTGTTCGCTGAAGCCGAGCGGGTGAAATTGCAGCGCGGTGAAGGTGAGGCTGGCGCCGCTTTTCCGGGCGTAGATTTCCTTGAATTTGGCGAAGTTCGGTTTGCCGGTGCCGTCGTTTTCCCCCGCGAGGGCCATGGGCAGGAGCACTTTGCCTTTCAACGCGCGGGAGGGCGCGGTGCCGGCGTAGAGGAAGATTGGAGTTCGGACGTTTCGTTCAGGGCCCTGGCGGTGTCCATGTCCATGGCGTTAAAGCCGCTGCCAAAGGCGACGATGGGCTGGCCGAGGACGCGCAACGCGGCGGCCTGCGATTTCGCGATGGCTTCCTTTTGGTGTTCGTAACCGGAGCCGCCGAACTCGGAGGTTTTTTTGCCGGCGTCGTCCCACTGCTTGTGATCCCAGCCGTGGTTCCAAAATTCCACCTTGCCGGTCTCGGCGTTTTTCTTGAGCCAGGCTTCGTAGGCGGGGTTGGGAGTTTCGAGGGAGTTGAGGAACGCCGAGCGAGGGATTCGCGCCGTGTTCCTGCGAGAGCTGGATGAAGCGGTCCCATTTGCCGCTGAGGCCGCGGACGTCGTCGGCCTTGATGATGGCGATCTTCTCGGCGGCGAAGGCCGGCATCGCGAGGGCGAGGAGGAGGAGGGAGAGAATTGCGCGGAGGGTCATGGGAGCCGTGTATCCAAATCCTCGGCGCGCACCAATGCCAATTCCCCGGCTTCGCGCGCTGCCCCGGGCGGGGATGTGGAGCAACGGGGTGGCCGGGCACTCCACCAGGCGGACGTGGGGCCGCGCGGGAGCGCGTCTCTCCGGTTATTTGCCCCAGTGCTTGAGGAGCGTCTCGGCCATGACGGCGGGCGTCGCGGCGACGGCGATGCCGGCTGCTTTGAGCGCGTCGATCTTGCCCTGCGCGGTGCCTTGTCCACCGGAGACGATGGCGCCGGCGTGGCCCATGCGGCGTCCGGGAGGCGCGGTGGCGCCGGCGATGAAGGCGGCGATCGGCTTCTTGCAATTCGCGGCGGCCCAGGCCGCGGCCTTCTCTTCAGCGTCGCCACCGATTTCGCCGATCATGATGATCGCTTCGGTCTCGGGATCGTCGTTGAACATCTTCAGCACGTCGGTGTGGTTGGTGCCATTGACGGGGTCGCCGCCGATGCCGACGCAGGTGGACTGGCCGTAACCGCGGGTGGTGAGCTGCCAGACGGCTTCGTAAGTGAGCGTGCCGCTGCGGGAGACGACGCCGACGTTGCCCTTCTTGTGAATGTAACCGGGGGCGATGCCGATGCGGCAGCCGCCGTGGGATTTTTCGCCGGTGCCGGGGGTGACGAGGCCGGGGCAGTTCGGGCCGATGAGACGGGTCTTGGAACCAACCATGGCGGCTTTGACTTTCACCATGTCATTGACCGGGATGCCTTCGGTGATGGCGACGGCGAGATCGAGGCCGGCCGCGACGCATTCGAGGATGGCGTCGGCAGCGAAGGGCGGCGGGACGAAGATGGTGCTGACCGTGGCCCCGGTGGCCCGGGCGGCTTCCTCGACGGTGTCGAAGATCGGCACGCGGAAGCTGCCGTGCTCAAAGGTCTGCCCGCCCTTGCCGGGGGTGACGCCGGCGACGAGCTGCGTGCCGTATTCGAGCGAGAGCCGGGCATGGCGCGAACCGAAGTCGCCGGTGATGCCTTGAACGAGGATGCGGGTTTGTGGAGTGACGAGGATGGCCATCGGAAAGGATGAGGGATGAAGGCGGAAGGATGAAGTTTAGTGGTGGCCGGGTTTGCGCTTGTGGATGATCAGCGGGTTGCCGTCGGGATCGGAGATCATGAGCATGTGGCAGACGGGGGTCTCCATCGGTCCCATGCTGATCGGCGTACCGGCGGCTTTGACGGCCTCGACGGCGGTGTCGAAATCCTCGACTTCGAGCCCGACTGTGCAGCCGTCCGGGGTCGGCTTCCACCCGGGATATTTGCCGATGCTCAGGGTGCCGGAGCCGATGTTATATTCGATCCAGTGGCCCTTTTCCCCCATGTCCATGTTCTCGGTGATCTCGAGCCCGAGCACACCTTCATAAAAGGCCCGCGCCCGTGGAATGTCTGTGACGGGGTAAGAGGAGAAGGCGATCTCGATGACTTTCATCGCGAAGGCTCAGGCGGCTTTTTTGACCGCAGCGACGATCTTGTCCGCGGCGTCGGCAAGGTCGTTGGCGCCGATCACGGCGAGGCCGCTCCCGGCCAGTGTCTTCTTGCCGGCTTCGACGTTGTTGCCTTCGAGGCGGACGACCAGCGGGATGTTCAAGTTCACTTCCTTGGCCGCGGCGAGGATGCCGTTGGCGATGATGTCGCAGTCCATGATGCCGCCGAAGATATTGACGAGGATGCCTTCCACGTTCGGGTCGCCGAGGATGATCTTGAAGGCCGCGGTGACCTGCTCCTTGCTCGCTCCGCCGCCGACATCGAGGAAGTTGGCTGGCTTGCCGCCCGCGTATTGGATGATGTCCATGGTGGCCATGGCGAGGCCGGCGCCGTTGACGAGGCAGGCGATGTTCCCGTCGAGGCCGATGTAGTTGAGGCCGAACTCGGAGGCGGCGACTTCGCGCGGGTCTTCCTCGCTCTTGTCGCGCAGGGCGACGATCTCGGGCTGCCGGTAGAGGGCGTTGTCGTCGAAGTTGAACTTCGCATCGAGGGCGAGCAGTTCGCCATTCTTGGTGATGACCAGCGGGTTGACTTCGATCTGCGAACAATCGCGCGCGAGAAAGAGGCGGAACATCGCGCTGAAGAGCTTCGACGCCGCGGGGATCTGTTTGCCGGTGAGGCCGAGCAGCTTGGCGATCTTGCGCGTTTGGAAAGCCTGGAGGCCGAGCATTGGATGGATGGGCTCGCGGAAGATTTTCTCCGGCGTGTGCTCGGCGACCTGCTCGATGTCCACGCCGCCTTCGGTGCTGGCGATGATCACCGGCGCACCACTCGCGCGGTCGAGGAGGAGGGCAAAGTAGAGTTCCTTGGCGATGGTCGCGGGCTCGGCGATGAGCACCTTGCTGACGAGCTTGCCTTCCGGCCCGGTCTGGTGCGTGACGAGCGTCTGGCCGAGCATCTGGCCGGCGAACTCGCGGACCTGCGCGACCGAAGTCGCCATATGCACGCCGCCCTTGAACCCATTGGTGAAGGTGCCCTTGCCGCGACCACCGGCATGAATCTGCGCTTTCACCATGAACTCCTTGGTCCCCAGTCCTTCGGCGACGGCCGCCGCTTCCTCCGCGGTGCTGGCGACTGCACCGCGGGTGGTGGCGACGCCAAATTTTTCAAACAGTTCCCGGGCCTGATATTCGTGGATGTTCATTGAGGAAAGTGGGCGGGTCTTGTAGGCGAGGCGCGGGAGGGAGGGCAAGGAAATGTCATGCCCCCCAGTCGATTGGGACGGCAAAACCGGCCGGTGGTTGCTCCGGAAGTTGGGAGCGGATTGGTGCGGAGTTGGCGAGGTGGAAGGGGACGGAGTCGAGGAAAGCCTTCGCTCCGCCGCCGTTGATTGCTGGTGATTCGGCGGGCGCTTCGCCCTTTCCGTCCCGCCTGCCCCTGGCGCGGAACTTCGCCTGAAACGCCCCGCGAAGGGACCGATCAACGTCGGTCAGAGGCCGGCTCCGATGTATTCGGCGGAGTATGTTTCGAAAGTTTTCGTCGAACCTACGGAGGGCGGATTTTGCACGTCGTAGATGTTGTTGCCGACGAGGGACTCGGCGTGGGTATCCCAGATCATGACGACCTTCCTGGCTTTCGGGGAGGCGCGCTTGTCCTTCACCGTATCGACGGCGATATAACGAGGAAGCTCCTTGGGTTTAGCCACGGTTTGCGGTTCTTCAGGCGGCGGCTGCGGCGCTTTTTTCGGGGCCGCCTTCGATGTCTTCGGTGTCTCTTTGGAAGGCTTTGGCTCGGCCTTGGAAGTTTTGGGCGTCTCTTTCGTCGGCTTCGGCTCCTCCCTGGCGATTTTCGGAGCCTTCCTGGGCTTGGCAGGAGGACGCGCTTTTGCCACCGCCCGCCGATGTGCGGCGACAAATGCGCGGGCCCGCTCTTCCGCCACCTTGCGCTGATACTCGGTCGCTTGATACCGGATCAGTCGGGTCTGCTGGGTGACGATCCGATTCATGTCGAAGGCGAGCAGTTCGCCGTGCTGTGAAGCGGGCGAGCGCAGGACCGTCGCGGGGTCGAAGGCGTCGAACTCTCCCTTCGCTTGCGCGGATGAGAGCGGAGCGAAGGCGGTGCTGAGCAGCGCGATGATCGCCGCGAGAGCGGCGAACTGGTGAGTCAACGATTTCATCATGAAAAGGAGGGGATTTAAGGAAATCGGACGCCCGGCCACTAGCCGCCCGAGCCGACGTATTCCGCGGAATACGTTTCGAACTTCGCGGTCGAACCTACGGCGGGCGGACTTTGCACGTCATAGACGTTGTTGCCGACGACGCTTTCCGACTGGGTATCCCAGATCATCACGGCTTTCTTGGCCTTGGGAGAAGTCTTCTCGTTTTTTTCGGTATCGATCGCGATGTAGCGGGGACGCTTTTTGGCGACGTATTTTTTGCCAGAGGCTTTTGCCGTTTGCTCCTCGCGCTTGCGGTTTGTGACCAGGCGGCCTTGGTAAACGCGCGCGCGCTCTTCGGCGATGCGCCGCTGGCGTTCGGTGGCCTGATGTTTGGCGATGATGTAGGTCGTGATGCCGACGACCGCGCCGGTGGCCGCGCCGATGGCGAAGGACTCCGCCGTGCTCGCGCCCGCGGCGCGGGCGATGCCGCCGGCGGCGAGACCGGCGACGCTGCCGAAGACGGCGGCGTTTTCACCGGGCGATAAACTTTCGCATCCGGTGGAGAAAAGGGCGATGGAGGTGGCAAGGGCGGCGGGTTTGATCAGTCCGAGTTTCATAACGAGTTTCATAGCGAGAGGTTCTTTTTCTAAAGAGTGCGCCAAGGGGTGGCAAAGGAATTCTCACCGCCGGAAGCGGAGTCGCCCTGGCATCAGCCTTTCGGGGAGAAGGGGACGGAGTTTTTCCGACACCAATCGGCGGCCCGCCGGTCGCCCGCCTCGGCCGCTTTGCGATACCAACTTTGCGCCTGGAGCAGATTCCGGCCGATGCCGAGGCCATTCTCCAGGCAGTTGGCATAGAGGTACATGCAGAAAGGACTGCCGCCCTGCGCGCCTTTTTCGAAGAGTGAGGTGGCCTTGCGTGGATCCTTTGCGGGCACTCCTGTGCCGTTCATGTAGAGGACCCCAAGATTGCCGAGCGCCTCGAGGCTGCCACGCTCGGAGGCTCGGGTGAAAAGGCGGAAGGCCTCGTCGGGGTTGGCGTCAAGCTTGCCGGGAATGCCACGGGCGTAGTTGTCGCCCAGGCGATTGAGTGCTCGCACGTCGCCGGCGGCTGCGGCTTCGCGCAGCAGGTCGAGGGCCCGGGCCTCGTCTTTGGCCGGCACCCCTTTCCCGAAAAGGTAGCATTCGGCGAGCAGGTATTTGGCCGACACATCGCCCTTCTCCGCGGCCGCTTGGAAGCACTGCACCGCCTTGGCGAAGTCCTGCACGATCGTCCCAGTGCCGTTCGAGAGCATCAGGCCGAGCTGGGTCATTGCAGGCGCGTAGTTCTTCGCGGTGGCGGCCGAATACCAATTGAAAGCGGTCTTGGGCTCGGTCTCGCGGGTGTTGTCGGCCAGGAGCATCATGGCGGACAGAACGTCGAGTTCGGCGGCTTCCGTGATCAGCGAGCGCAGTTCGCCGAACTCCCCCGGATTGAGCGGACTGGGGCGTTCGCGCAGATGATCGAGCAGCGTTTCGAGGTGGTTCTTGCCGACGGGGAAATCGGGATACTCCTTGGCGACCTGCAGCCACGCGGCGAGCGATTTGTCCCAAATGTTTTTATCCTCCAAGTCCTGCGCCCGGTTGACCGCGGCTTTGAGCATGTCCTGCCGGGTCGGCGCAGGCGGTGGGGTCGTCGGCGCGGGGGTGGACGGGATGGGCGCGGAGGGCGCTGGAGTGGCGGCGACGAGCGGAGGTTGCTGGCCGCCGGGCGTGACCGTCGGCTGCTCGTTGTTGACGGCGAGGTGGGTGTTGGGATCGAGGGTTGCTGGAGTTTCGGCCGGCGGCTTGAGCAGGACGTAGGCGGCCGCCACGCCGGCGACGATGATGGCCGCGGCTCCGCCGATCAGGGCGAGCGGCGCTTTGCGCGGCTGCGGTGGAAGGAAGGGTGCGGCTGGCGAAGCCGCCGCTTTGGATGGTGGAGGCGGGGTGCTTGCTGCATGGGAACGTGCCGCTTGCGAACGTGCCGCGGGCGGGGGCGCTTTGACTTCGCGGCGGGTGACCTGCAATCCGTCGAGCCGTCCGAGCGCTTCGCTGAATTCCCGGGCCGAGGCAAACGAGCGCGACGGATCGAGCGCTTGCTTGAGCACTTCGTTGCCGGCCTCCGAGAGCGTGGAGAGCGGCGTGTAGCGCATGGTCGGCCCGCCGGCACCGCGCAGGACGAGCGGCGAGAGCGTGCCGCCGAGGATTTCGTAGATGATCGCCGCGAGCGCCTGGAGGTAGCGCGGCCGGGTTTCCCCGCCTTCCGCTCCGCTGCTGGCCCCGCCGCCGATCATCGTCTGCCCGCCGGCCCAGGTCTGCGAGGTGGCAATGTCGCGGGTGACGCCGAGGGGATAGAGCTTCAACTCGAACGCCGGCCAGGTGCTGAGCGAGGCGCGCAGGAGCTTGTCCTTTTCCACGGCCTGCGGGAAATGAATCTGCACCTGATGCAGGCCGAACTCCAGGCCGTTCAGCCCGAGACTGAGCGCGTGATCGATGCCCGCCGCCGCTTGCGCGAGCAGCTTGAGAGCTTCGTCCGCTTCGAGTTCGCGACGGGCCTTGAGCAGATCGAGCAGCGAAAAGCCGTCCGTCCATTCCAGCACGAGGAAGCTGCCGCGATCGACCGTTTCAAAGTCGATGACGCCGAGCAAATTTACGTGCCGGACTTTCGCCAGCTTCTCGACTTCGCGCTCCAGAGCGGTCAGCGCGGCGGTGTCGCCCAGCGCCGAGGGGGGCAGGACGATGAGACGCACTTCGCGCTGCTGCTGGGTGTCGTAGGCGTGAAAGAGGCGGCCCGCGTTCGTATCGCCCAGCGATTCGGCGACGCGATAGCGGCCGGCGATGATCGTATTGGTCTCGAAGCTGCCCATGCCCGAATGCATCGAGCTGTCATCGAGCAGCGTGGCAAAGTTCTCTTCCGGCCCGGCCGAGATCGCGGTGGCGAGGGAGGGGTTGCTATCGGTCTGGTCCAGCGATTCCTCGATGGCTTTGCGCAGCTCCGCGGGCGTCTGAAAGCGCTCCGCCGGATCTTTGGCCAGCATCTTGCGCAGAATGTCGGCGATGGCCGAAGGCAGATGTTCGAGTTTCTCGAAAGGCGGCGGTTTTGAGAGATGCTGGCTCATGACCTGCGCCATGGAGCCGGCGAAGGGAGCCTGCCCGGCGAGCATGTACCAGAGAGTGACGCCGAGCGAATAGATGTCCGACCGCACGTCGATCTCCCTTTCCTCGAGCTGCTCCGGGCTGGCGAAGTGCGGCGTCCCCACGAATCCGCCCATGCTCAGCGTCGCCGCGTCCTCGCCTTCGCCGGGTACGGAGGTTTTCGCGAGGCCGAAGTCGATGACCTTGGCCACCAGATCCTCGTCCTCTTTGACCAGCATGAGGTTTGCCGGCTTGATGTCGCGATGCACCAAACCATGCTGCGCCGCGGCATTGAGCGCCCGCGCGACTTGCGCGGTGATGGTGAGCGCAACGACCGGCGCGAGCGGCCCCTGGCGCTTGATGAGCCCATCGACGGTTTCCCCGTCGATGAATTCCATCGCGTAAAACCAGGTGTCGCCTTCCGTGCCGAGGTGAAAGACCGAGGCCACATGCCGATGCCGCAGCTTCGCGGCCGAGCGGGCCTCGCGGATGAAGCGCTGCCGCGCCACCTCGCTGTTCAGATACGTCGAGTTGATGACTTTCAGCGCGACCGGGAACTTCAGGCTGGTGTCGAAAGCCTTGTAAGTGATGCCCATCGCCCCCCGTCCCAACTCGAAAAGCGAGCCGTCGTCGCGCGTCAGAACCTCGTAATGATCGAAGATGGCAGTCTCAGGCATCGGGAGGAAAATCCGCAATCCGCAATCCGCAATCCGCAGCAAATTCCAGAGAATGAAAATACTCGAAACCGCCGCGGCGAAGCGTCGGGCCGGCTTTTGCTTTTTCAGTCATTGGGGATTGTTTCGGGTTGCGGATTCGAGTTTTTATAATTCCGCGCTGCGGAGAGGTTGCAGTTTTCCTCGCTCTCCCGCAAGGTGCAACCCGCAAACTGCCTGTTACCCCATGGGAGCGAAACTTCAGATCCAGCCCGCCCACGCCGACGCCTTCGATATTCCGATCGGCAATACCGCGACGATTGGCCGGACCCGCGAGAACACCGTCTGCCTCAGTTTCAGCCCGCTCGTCTCGCGGCAGCACGCCATCATCCGCTGCCACAATGGCTGGCAATTTCAGCTCATCGACCTCGGCAGCCGCAACGGCACTTACGTCAACGACCAGCGCGTCGTCATGCCCGTGACTCTGACCAACGGGGCGCGCATCCGCATTGCGGACAACAATATCGTTTTCTCCGAGCACGACGACGACACCGCCGGCGAGCACAACGCGATGACCCTCGTCGGCACGGTCGATCACTCCGTGGTGGATTCCCGGCCGGTGGCGCTGCTGGTCTGCGACATCCGGGGCTTCAGCACGATGTCCGAAACCGTCCCCAGCGGTGAGATGGCGCAGACCCTCGGGGCGTGGTTTCGGGAAACCGGCAACATGGTCGCCCAGAGCGCCGGGACGATCGACAAGTTCATCGGCGACGCGATGCTCGCCTACTGGGGTGCGACCGGCCGCCCGGCGGCGGATTGCGGCACCGCCTTTGCCGCGGCGAAGATGATGCTGGCCCTCGCGGATTCCCGCAAATGGCCCAACGGTTCGCCCTTCCGCATCGCCGTCGCGCTCCACTACGGGAAGGTGACGTGCAGCAATGTGGGGGTCTCCGCGGAGCGCGACGCGACGATCATCGGCGACGCGGTGAACACCGTTTTCCGTCTCGAAGGGATCACCAAGGAACTCGGCCAGCGGGTGGTGATGTCGGGCGATTTCGCCGAGCACATGCCGGAGTTGGCGCGCAAGTTCACCGACTTCGGCGACCGCTCGCTCAAGGGCAAGAGCCAGACGGTGCAGGTTTTCGGGATGGGGGAGTAGCTCGGCAGATCCGGATCGTTGTGGGCCTGCGCCGGGGCCTGCCGACGCTGCCCCGCAGCCGCCCCGCAGCCGCCCCGCAGCCGCCCGCGCCCTAGAGCGTTTTGCGGTTAATGTGTCGCATGCAGGGCATGGCGAAAGAAGTTGCGGCAGTGAACCGCGGAGAAGGAGTCGAGCGCTGTGCCGACGGCCTCGACGGCCTCGACGGCCTCGACGGCCTCGACGAGGTCGTCGAAGGTCGTCGAAGGTCGTCGAAGGTCGTCGAAGGTCGTCGAAGGTCGTCGAAGGTCGTCGAAGGTCGTCGAAGGTCGTTTGCGCGGCGCCACGCAAGGCCGCTTTGAGTTTGGAAAAAGCCATCTCAATCGGGTTGAGATTGGGGCTGTAAGCCGGCAGGTAAAGCAGACGGGCCCCGCACTTTTCAATGGCGGTCTAACCGCTTTTTCCTAGTGTAGCCCGCCAAGCAGATTGCATATTTCCGGGCGTGGTCGAGGCGGCCTCGGGCGCGGCGATCATCGCGAACTCGGCTACGTTGCGGAGCAGAGCGGTGCGCCGGGTAAGATCGACATGATCGACGTGATCGACGGGTCGGGCTCCTTTGCCAGCCAACCCGGACATTCGTATGACGACCCTGCGTTCATCGCCGACCTACGCGAGATCATTTCCCACGACACGCCAGCGGGCAGCGGCGGACGCGCCAATCTCCAGCGCCGGGAGATCGGCCGAGCCCCTTCCGCAATGTGAAGCACCTGCGCTATTTCCAGATGAAGACGGGTGCGCTGTAGCCGGGAGCCGCAACTTCCGCTACAAGCGTGGGTGTTACTCTACCGCCAGGTGGAGACTTAGCCCCACCCCATGAAAACTTTGCTCTGTCTCGCACTCGCGCTCGTTACTTTGTCCGCCAGCGCGGCGCCGGCGCTGTCCTCCGGCGATCACGCCGCGCTCCGGCAGCTCACAAAGGAGTATGCCTCGTGGGACTACTCGGGGCGGCCGGTGAAGTTTCGCGAGCGTCTCGATTACGCGTCCTACGAAGAGCAGCGCCTGATTTTGATCCAGCTTGCGGAACGTCAGTGGAGCGGCTTCTGGGGCGACTACTGGCGCCGGCGGGAAGTCGGCGATCTCAAGACGCTGCGCGCCTTTTCACCGCGCGATTTTTGGCTGCGCTACCACAGCGGGCTCGATCCTTTGCGCAGCGATCCCGAGACCTCGGGCACGGGCCGCATCTCCATCGAGATCCATGCCATCACGGAAACGAGCGACCTGGCCTATGTGATCTTCCAGGTCCGGTATTCCGCTCGCCTTGTCCCAAATGAAGGTGCTTTCCAAGTCTTGCGTGCGCGATGGAACGACGGCGAATGGCGGCTCGTGGCATTTCCCCGAGTCACTGCTTTCCTCCGGCGGCAACTCAACCAGCCGGCCCCGCGCGCTCGCGAGTGATGCACCTCCGAGCGCTGGTCCCCGCGTGGCCGACCGCCTCGGAGCGCGCGCTCGCGTGGCGGGTCGTGAAGCTGTCAGCCCGGGGCTTTTCCAAAGACAACAACTCGAGCTGGGCCGCGGCGATTGCCTATTACAGCCTGCTCTCGCTCTTCCCGCTGCTCCTCGCGATCGGGTCGGTCGCCGCGTTTTTCGTCGATCCGCAGTGGGCTGTCGCGCAAGCGACCCACTATCTGGGGACGCTCCTGCCGCGCGGCCCGGTGGCGATCGATCGCGTTGTCGTGCAGACCCTTTCGACCGCGCGCGGCGCGGGCTTGATCACGCTCATTCCGCTGCTCTGGACCGGCTCGCTCGTTTTCGGCGCGGTGACGAAGGCGCTCAACATCATCTTCGAGACCGACGAAGATTCGCACTGGGGAAGACGGCTGCTCGCCCGGCTGGCGATGCTGCTCACCCTCGGCGTGATGTTCCTCGTCGCGCTGGCTTCGCCGTTCGTTTTTCAGATCCTGCGCTGGATCTTCGGGGTCCTGCCAATCGGTCGGGAGACGCTCTTCCAGCTTGTCGTCAACGCCCTGCCGCCGGTCTTCGTGCTCGCCGCATTTTTTCTCGCCTATCGTTTCGTGCCGCGCCGGCAGCCCCACTGGCGCCCGGCGCTGGCGGGCGCGATACTCGCCACGCTGATTTTCGCCGCCGCCAAGCCGATCTTCCTCGGTTACCTGCACTGGCTGGCGCGCTACAACGTCGTCTATGGCTCACTGGCCGGGATCATCGTCGTGGTGCTATGGACGTGGATCGTCGCGATGATCGGCCTCTTCGGCGCGCAAGTCACCGCGCACGCCCACGCCGTCTTTATCGAAGGCGAGTCGATTGCGGAAGTGGAGCGCCGCCACCTCCAGCACCGCTCGCGCCCTCGCGGCGTGTAAGTCTAAGGTCGGAGGACAACGCGGAACCAATCCCGGGCCGCCGCACGTATTGTCCCTATGAAATTCGATTCCAGCGAAGCGTTGCGCGGCGTCCAGGAGATGTGGAACGGCTTCCTCGAGCGCCTGCCTTATCTCGTCCTGGCGCT
>Ga0105047_10002377_pt1 | contig 33574 bp, 28 predicted proteins | sample MAT04_FD_78384 | JGI IMG/M metagenome (GOLD analysis project Ga0105047, IMG submission 78384) | Freshwater microbial communities from Lake Fryxell liftoff mats and glacier meltwater in Antarctica - MAT-04 (megahit assembly) | ecosystem: Environmental > Aquatic > Freshwater > Ice > Liftoff... | reverse complement strand
GGCGATCGATGCGGAGTCGGCAACGTCGGCCGTGTCGTGGATGCGCGCGGCGGACGGGTGCATTGCAGCTCCAAATCGTGGGAGGCCGGGAATTCCAATACTATTCGCACTGGCCGATCGGCCTGGCCAGGCCCCCGGTGCGGGGAGGCTCAGCACGCCGTGATCCGGTACAGCACCGCGTCGCCCTCGCGGTCGACCGTGGTCACGACCCCGGACGCGGAGAGGTCGGCGAGCCCCGGATAGTCCTGCAGGCCGTCGAACTCCCACCCGTGGCCGACGTCGCCCGCCGCGCGGCCGAAGTCGAGCACGTACTCGACGCCGAGCTCCCTGACGGCGTCGCACACCGCCGGATCGGTGAGAGCCCGGTTGAGCCTCTCGTTGATGATGATCTCATCGGGGTCACTCGAGCGGTTGAAGTGCGGGGTGATGACGTCGCGATCGCCGAGCGCGTAGGCGTAGGAGGTGCCGGTCCACGCGCTGCCGGCGATCACCGTCGACTCCCCTGTGGTGCTGTCGAGCCGCTCGATCAATTGGGCCTCGTCTTCGGACAGCATGGCCACGATGCCGTCGAACCCGTACTTCTGCGCCGACTGACGCATTTCGAAGGCAATTGCGTTGCCCTGCGTGGCGACGACGAGCAGCACGGTGCCCACCACCGCCGCGGCGATGGCGACCGCCCCCGCCGGCCGATCGCCGAGCCGCGCATGAAGGCGCGGCCAGACGATGCGACGCAGCAGGGAGCACACCGCCACCGTGCCGACCACCGCGATGGGAGCCGAGACGATCGCGATGAGCGCCGCGAGCCGCGGGGCGTCGTTGTAGAAGATGCCCGTGAACGCGTTGCGGAGGGGCAGCGATTCGAGCGTCGAGGCGATGCCGAACAGCATCACCATCAGCCCCCACGAGAAAGCGAGCCAGAGCTGCCGCGGGCGCAGCACGATGTCGATGAGGCCGATCGCCACGAGCACGCTGGCGGCGACCGCGAGGGGGTGGCCAGGCGGCGCGTGCCCGACGGCCTCGGTGAGCGCCCCCAGGAAGTCGGTGTGCGGCCCCCACGGCGCCGACAGCCCGATGCGTCCGGCGTAGTACCACGCTCCGGTGAGCACGCCGATTCCGGCGATCAGGCAGACGCCGAGCGAAAGCACGAGCCAGAGCCGCCGATCTCGATGCGCGAAGCCCGCGAACCACCAGATCGCGATCGGGATCGACAGGGCGCCCCAGGCGAGGGCGACGGCAGGCTGCGCGAGAGCGCACGCCACGAGCGTGAGGGCGAGGGCGGGCAGGTGCCACCACCGCCCGAGCTCGAGGCGCGGGCCGAGGCCCGCCACGGACACGGTGAGCGCGAGGGCGATCGGCAGCAGCGCGAGGCCGAGGAAGTAGGCGTACAGCACGCCGTAGTCGAGCATCAATAGCGGGAACGCGGGAAACGCGGCCGAGAGGACCCCGGCCGCGACGAGGGCGACCCGGCTGCCGGGGACGATGATCCGCACCAGCAGCACCGAGCCGGAGACCCACACCGCGCTTGCGAATACGAGGTTCACCGCGTTGGCGGCCGCCGGGATCGGCACGTCGACGAGCGGCCAGACGAGCGACGCGACGCCGTGCCATGCCGCCGGATAGAAGCTCGACTCCCCGGCTGCGAGGATGAGCCCGGTGATGTCGAAGGACGACGCGCTGCCGGTTTCGGCGATGTAGCGCAACACGTTCTGGTGGAACGGGGCGTCGAACGTCTGCGACACCGCGTCGGGCACCACGAGCACGATGACGAGCTGCGCGGCGACGATCGTGGCGCCGAGCCCGACCCCGGCCGCAATCCAGGGCAGCTCCGGCCTCGACCGCTCCCCCTCGCGGGCGACCCGCGGCCCGAGTTGCCTGGCGAGGTACACGATCACCGCGGTGATGAGCGCGATCACCGCCACGGCCGACACCGACCAGCCGATGCCGACGATGCCCAGGACGATGGCGGAGACCGCGATGATCGCGACCGACAGTGCGGGCGCGATCGCGACGAGCGTGAATCGGCGCGCACCCATCGCGAACGCCAGGGCGAGACCCGGCACGTAGGCGACCACGAGTGCGACGGCGATCGCCGGCACCATTTCGACCCAGGTCATCGCGTCAGCGTTTCCCCATCGTGGAGACGGCTCCACTCCCGGGCGCTCCACGCGGAGTCGACAATGTCGACGAAGCTGCGCTCGGCGGTCCACGACAGCTCCTCGCGCATCCGCGAGACATCGGCGATGACCTCGGCCGGGTCGCCCGCCCGGCGCTCCGCCACTCGGGGGGCGATCGCGGTTCCGGAGGCGCGCACGAGGGAGTCGAGGAGGGTCTTGACGCTGACCCCGGCACCGGTTCCGACATTGACGACATCGAGTGATCGATGCTCGCGATCGAGGTAGTCGAGCGCCGCGAGGTGGGCCGAGGCGAGGTCGAGCACGTGCACGTAGTCGCGCACCGCAGTGCCGTCGGGGGTGGGGTAGTCGTCACCGAAGACGACGGGGGCGTCGCCTGCCTGGATTGCGTCCATCGCGATCGTGAGCAGGTTGAGCGACCGCGGATCGCCGAGATCGGGCCACCCGGCGCCCGCGACGTTGAAATAGCGCAGGCTCAGTGTGCGCAGTCCGAGGGCCCTGGCGCAATCGCGCACGAGCCATTCCCCGGCGAGCTTGGTCTCCCCGTACGGGCTGATGGGAGCGGTCGGATCCCCCTCCCCCACCGGCAGCCGCACGGGGTTCCCGTAGACCGCGGCGGAGGACGAGAACACGAATCTCGTGACGGAGGAGCCGTCGATCGCGAGCATGAGGTTGGCGAGACCGCCGATGTTCTCGGCGTAGTAGCGGGCGGGATTGTTGACCGATTCGCCCACCTGCTTGAGTGCGGCGAGGTGGATTACGGCCGTCACCGAGTGCTCGGCGAGGATCCCGCGCATCGTGTCGACGGCATCGGGCGCGCAGAGGTCGACGTCGAGCACGACCGCCCGGCCGTCGATCGGGCCGGCGCTCGCGGAGCTGTCGATCACGATCGGGCGCTCTCCTCGACCCTGCAGCAGCCTCACCACGTGCGATCCGATGTACCCGGATCCGCCGGTAACGAGAATTGCCATGCGACAAGTCTACGGAATCGGGCGCGCGCACCCTGCTGGAGTCGTCAGCCGCACGCCGTGACGCGGTACAGGCGCGCGTCGCCCTCGCTGTCGACCAGCTCGACGGCGGCCGATTCACCGAGATCCTCGAGACCGGCGATCACACTGTCGCCTCCATGGATCTCTCGGTCCCCGAAATCGAGAACGTAGCGCGCATCGAGGTCCGCCACTGCCTCGCACGCCGGGGTGCCCGGCTCCGCGTCGCGCAGCGACCTCATGAGGCGCAGCGTGTCCGTGTCGCGTTCCCCGTAGACGTGCGGGATGAGGGCGCGCCGGTCGGACAGCGCGTAGACGAGGGACGTCCCCGTCCACGGGCTCCCCACCACCGTGGCGTCCTCCGGCACCTCCGAGTCGAGGCGCCCGAGCAGCACGAGCTCGTCGGGCGACAGTAGCGGCGATTCGGCATCGAACCTGTAGGCGAGTCGACCGGTGTCCATGGCGAAGGCGAGGGCGGGGCCGGACTGGGCAGAGAGGGCGAGCACGACCACGATCGAGAGGGCGGGCAGCCCGGTGACCGCAAGGCGGGCCGATGTCGTGGGCCGTGTCGCCACGGTCCCGGCCCCGTCGGCGCCGTCCGGGCCGCCCTCCGGGGCGTTCGGCCTCCGGTGGATCGCCGACGAGATGGCATCGGCGAGCCAGGCGGCCCCGATGGCCGCGAGCGGAAGCACCACCACCGGCAGCAGGGCGGCGACGCGGAAGCTGTCGTTGTACCAGATCCCGGTGAAGCCGGTGCGGAGGGATCCCTGCGGGAAGCTCGCCACGATGACATAGAGGGCGGCCCCGAGCGCGTAGCTCCCGGCGAGCCAGAGCGGGGCACGTCTGCGAATGACCGTGATGAGGCCGAGCACGAGGAGGGCTCCGATGACGTAGGCGGCCGGCCGGCCGACTACCGCGCCGGCGACTACCCCGTGCAGCGCTGTGAGGAGCGACTCCCGCGGTGGCCAGAAGGCGGCGCCGGGCGGCCGGACCACGAGCAGGGCGATTGCGGCGCCGCCGAATCCGGCCCCCGCGACGGCCAGGCGCCGCACGTAGTCCGCGGTGGGAGCGCGGCGAGCGCGAAGGCCCCGCAGGTGACGGGCGAGCACCTGCACCCCGACCGGCAGTGAGAACACGACGAGCGCCATAAGCGTCGTCGGATGTGCGAGGGCGAGGCCCGGCAGTGTTCCCGCGAGGGCGACCCATCCCGCCGGTGCGGCGAGTGGGGGCGCAACCCCCACCCTCGCGACGATCACGACCGCGGCGAGGGCCGCCGGGAGCAGGCCGATCGAGAGAAGGTTCGGGTAGAGAACGCCGAAATCCACCATCAGGTAGGGGAACGCGGCGAACGACGCCGACAGCACGCCGGCCGACACCAGCGCGACCGGGCGGGGCCCGGCGACCTGGCGCACCAGGAACACGCACGCGAGCGGCCAGACGATCGCCCCGATCGCGATGTTGGTGACGTTCACCGCCACCGGAATCGGGGCACCGCTCGCCTGCACGGCGAGACTGACCAGCGCGTGCCACATGTCGGGGTAGAACGAGGTGCGCCCATCGAACTGGTAGCTCAGGCCACCGATCTTGAGCGGGGAGACGATTCCGGTGTCGAGGATCCAGCGGACCGCATTCAGGTGGTAGATATTGTCAAACGTCTGGGAGACGCGGGAGGGTGCCTGGAACATCGCCGCGAAGCGCACGGCGATGACGGCGAACGCGAAGAGGAGGCCGGCCGCAGTGGCCAGCACGGCGGAGCGCCCGATGGGTCGGGCGACCGGTCGGGGCCACCGCCTCTGCCAGAGCAGTCTCAGCCCGAGCACGATCGCGGAGACCAGCGCCGTCGCGACGGCGAGCACCCCGAAGCCCCACCGGAAGTCGACGACCTGGTTCGCGGTGGCCGCCAGGGCGATGATCGTGATGGTGAATGCCGGGGCAATGGCAAGCAGGGTGAGGCGGCGCAGCCCGAGGGCCGCGCCGGCGGCGAGTCCGGGGGCGAAGAGGATCGCCACGGCGGCGACGAGCACCGGGACCGTGTCCGGCCAAGTCACCGCCACCCACTCGTTCCGCGCTCGTCGTCACGTGCCGTTCCCCCTGCGGGGCGGCGGTCGGCGACCCGTCTGGCGTTCACGAGACGATACTACCGACCGCGTGGTCCGGAACCCCGAAGGCTCCGGCCCTCCGCGCGGTCTGGGGTACGATTTGCCTGCTGGGAACCCGCCCCAAGCGGACGGAGAGGAACACTTTGCACGTTACGGCGGTCGTGGTGGCCTACAACCGTCGGGAATTGCTCGTCGAGGCACTCGGGGCCCTCGAACGGCAGAGCGTTCCGGTGGACTCGATCGTGGTCGTCGACAACGCGTCGACCGACGGTTCGGCGGAGGCGGCGGCGCGAGAGCTGCCGCGCACCGACGTGCTGCGCCTCGACCGCAACACCGGCGGAGCTGGCGGATTCGCTGTCGGGATCGAACGCGCGATCACCGGGCACTCCGCGGATCTCGTCTGGATCATGGACGACGACACGATCCCGACGCCCACCGCCCTCGAGGAGCTCCTGAGGGTGCGCGAGGCGCATCCGGCACGCCCGGTGGTGCTCGCCTCGCGCGTCGTCTGGACCGACGGCACGGATCACCCCATGAACACCCCGCGGGCGAAGCCATTCGCCCGGCGAGCCGAACGGCGGGCGGCTGCCTCAGTCGGCGCCGTCGCCGTGCGATCCGCGTCGTTCGTGTCGAGCCTGGTCGACACCCGCGCAATCAGGCGGAGTGGGCTCCCGATCGGGGAGTACTTCATCTGGAACGACGACTTCGAGTTCACCGCGCGCCTGCTGCGCTCCGGGCGCGGCGTGTACGTGCCCGGCAGCGTCGTCACGCACAAGACCAAGGTCCTCGCGAGCACCGACGTCGATCCGGGCAGCCGTTTCTTCTTCGAGGTGCGCAACAAGATCTGGCTGTTCCGCCTGTCCAGGGCGCTCTCCCCGATCGAGAAGCCCCTCTACGCCGGCGTCTCGATCGTCAGGTGGGGCAAGACGATCATCTCGTCCCGCGACCGGGCGACGCTGCTGTCGGGCCTGGGCCGTGGGCTGCGCGACGGCTTCCGCTCGAATCCGCGCGGCAACTCCGATTTCCTCGCCGGACTCGGGCCCGTCTCCGACGACATCGCGGCCTTCGAGCGAGCCGGAGCGCGGACCCGACCGTGACCGACCTTCCCGAGTTCTCGCTGCTGCTGCCGGTGTACGCCGGCGACCGCGCCGACCACCTCGAGCGGGCCTTCGTGAGCTCGGTGCACGGCCAGAGCCTCCGTCCGTCCGAAGTGGTGATGGTGCAGGACGGCCCGGTCGGCCCCGAACTCGAGGAGCGGATCGCGGTCCTCGTCGCCGGGTCGCCCGTGCCCGTTCGGCACGTGAGAATCGAGCGCAACGTCGGCCTCGCCGTCGCGCTGACCGAGGGTCTCGCCGCCTGCCGCCACGATGTGGTGGCGCGCATGGACGCCGACGACATCTCCCTCCCCCAGCGCTTCGCGGTGCAGATCCCGCTCATTGCCCAGGGGCACGACCTCGTCGGGTCGGGAATGTACGAGTTCACCGAGGACGAAACCGGGCGTGAGACGCTCGGCGCCACCAGGAACCCCCCGACCTCCTCGGCCGACATCTCCAGGTACGCCAGATTCCACGATCCCTTCAACCACCCGACGGTCGTCTACACGAAGGCGGCGGTCGAACGCGCGGGCGGCTACGCGCCGCCCGGGCTGATGGAGGACTACTGGCTGTTCGCCCGCATGATCGCGGACGGCGCGCGCACCTGCAACTCCGCGCAGTGGCTCGTCAAATACCGGGTGAGCTCCGGCGCCTACAAGCGGCGCGGCGGCTTGGCCCTGCTCACCAGCGAGCTGCAACTGCAGCGGGAGTTCCGCAGATCGGGGTTCACTTCCCGATCGCAGTGGCTGCGCAACGTGGTGGTGCGGGGCGGGTACCGGCTGATCCCCCAGTCGGTCCGCCGCACCATCTACCGCCGCTTCATCCTGCGAGCCGGGTCGAAATGACGGCGTGTTCAGGGCCGGTCGGCTATCTTTGAATGTTGGCGACGGCCCGCCACACCCCCAAATGTAAGGAACGAAAATCTATGTCGGTTGATCTCGTAGTCGTCGGCTCGGGCTTTTTCGGTCTGACGGTGGCCGAGAGGGCCGCAACCGAGCTCGGTCTCAAGGTGGTCGTGATCGACCGCAGGAACCACATCGGTGGCAACGCGTACAGCGCCCCGGAGCCCGAGACGGGCATCGAGGTGCACCAGTACGGCGCCCACCTCTTCCACACGTCGAACAAGCCGGTCTGGGAGTACGTCAACCGCTTCACGGCCTTCACCAACTACCAGCACCGGGTCTACACGAACTTCGGCGGCGAGGTGTATCCGTTGCCGATCAACCTCGGCACGATCAACCAGTTCTTCCGCGCGGCATACTCCCCGTCCGAGGCGCGGGCCCTGATCGCCGAACAGGCGAGCGAGTTCGCCTCGGGCGACGCCGCGAATCTCGAGCAGAAGGCCATCTCCCTGATCGGGCGCCCGCTCTACGAGGCGTTCATCCGCGATTACACCGGCAAGCAGTGGCAGACTTCGCCGACGAATCTGCCCGCGGAGATCATCAGCCGCCTTCCCGTGCGCTACAACTACAACAACCGCTACTTCAACGACCCGTACGAGGGCCTGCCCGTCGACGGGTACACGGCATGGATCGAGCGGATGGCCGATCACCCGAACATCGAGGTGCGTCTGGACACCGACTACTTCGACGCCGGCCAGGAGATCAGCAAGGCCGCCACCGTCGGCCAGGTGCCCGTCGTGTACACCGGCCCGATCGACCGGTACTTCGACTACCAGGGCGGCGAGCTGGCCTGGCGCACGCTCGACTTCGAGCAGGAGGTGCTGCCGGTCGGGGATTTCCAGGGCATTCCGGTGATGAACTACGCCGACCAGTCGGTGCCGTACACCCGAATCCACGAGTTCCGTCACTTCCACCCCGAACGCGATTACCCCACCAACAAGCCCGTGATCATGCGCGAGTTCTCGCGGGCCGCGACCCACGCCGACGAGCCGTACTACCCGATCAACACCGCCCAGGATCGCGAGAGCCTGCTGTCCTACCGCGCGCTGCAGGCGGGCGAACCCGACGTGTTCTTCGGCGGCCGCCTCGGAACCTACCAGTACCTCGACATGCACATGGCCATCGGCTCGGCCCTCACCATGTTCGAGAACAAGCTCCGCCCGCTCTTCAGCGGCAGGGCAGTCAAGTGAGGCAGACCGAGATGACCACCCCTATAGTCCTGCAGAAGGTCGTCTTCCCGTCGGTCTCCGACCCCGATGTGGCGCCGCTCTACGTCGACCCCGACGAGTGGACCAACGTCGTCAGCACGAGCCGCCCCGACAAGGCCGACGTGAAGCACCGCCGCGGGGCGATCCCCGATGATGTTCGGTCGGTTCCCGTGCGCCTCACCCACCACAACGTGATGCCGATGCTCTCCGGTCGTCGCGGCCTCAAGCCGGGCTTCCAGAAGCGCGTGTCGCTCGGCTCCTACTTCAACGCCTTCCCCGCCAGCTATTGGCGCCGGTGGACCTCGATCACCGGCGTGCGGCTGATCGTGACCACCGCCGGCCAGGGCGACCTGATCGTCTACCGTTCCAACGCCCGCGGCCTCGTCCAGGCCGTCGACTCACGGCGGGTGGAGTCGGCGGGCAAGGTCACCTTCGACCTCGGCTTCGACCATTTCCTCGACGGCGGCTGGTACTGGTTCGACCTGGTCTCGCGCAGCGAGGACTTCGCCCTCGTCAACGCAGAGTGGCAGGCGCCACCCGCCACGACCGCGCCCACCCCCGCACCCACGCTGTCGATCGCGATCACGACCCTCAACCGCACCGCGTACTGCCTCGAGCTGCTCGCCACCCTCGCGACCGACGACGACCTGCTCGCCGGCGTCGACAACGTGTTCGTCATCGTCCAGGGAACTCAGAAGATCTGCGACCAGGCACGATTCGCCGAGGTCGACGCGGCACTGGGTGGCCGCCTGCGCGTGATTGACCAGGTGAACGCGGGAGGCTCCGGCGGGTTCTCCCGAGGAATGATCGAGACCCTCGACGCCGGCACGTCCGAGTACGTGATGCTGCTCGACGACGACGTCACGATCGAACCGGAGAGCATCCGTCGCGCGCTCACCTTCGCGAGATTCTGCACCGCCCCCACTATCGTCGGCGGCCACATGTTCGACATGTACGACAAGACCAAGCTGCACGCGTTCGCCGAGACCGTCGACACCTGGACCTTCATGTGGGGCCCGATAACGCCGGGCCGGCACGACTTCACCTCGTCGAACCTGCGCCAGACCGGGTGGATGCACCAACGAATCGATGTCGGCTACAACGGGTGGTGGATGAGCCTCATCCCCGTGAAGATCATCCGCGAGATCGGTCTCGCCCTCCCCGTGTTCATCAAGTGGGACGACGCGGAGTTCTCGCTGCGCGCCCAGGAGCACGGCTACTCGACCGTGAGCCTCCCCGGCGCCGCGATCTGGCACGTGTCGTGGGTCGACAAGGACGACTCGCGCGACTGGCAGGCCTTTTACCACGCCAGGAACCGGCTTGTCGCGGCCCTCCTGCACTCGCCGCACCGCCGCGGGGGCCGGCTGCCGATCAGCAACCTCGCGCAGGACGTGCGCTACCTGCTCACGATGGACTACTACACGGTCGCCCTGCGCCAGCTCGCCTACGAGAGCGTTCTCGCCGGACCGGCGAGCCTGCATCCCGAGCTGACCACCCGGCTGCCGCGGATCCGCGCGATGTCGGCGAATTTCCGCGAGTCGACGCTCGTGCGCGAGCTGGGGTCCTTCGACCGGTTCCCCGAGACCAGCTTCGTGTCGGGAGAGGGCCGTCCGCGCGGGCGCGGCGTGTACCGCTTCCTCGCCAAGAACTTCATCCGGCACGGGCTCAAGCGGCCGCACGACAATAGCGACCAGCGCCCCGACGCGCACCTGCCCAGCACGGTGCCGTGGTGGGTGGTGCCGGACTACGACAGCGTCGCCGTCACGAACGCCGAGGGGTCGGGCGTCACCTGGCACGTGCGCGATCGGGCAAGGTTCCGCACGCTGCTCTATTCGACGCTCACGAAGAACTTCCGCTACCGCATGGAATGGGCCAGGCTCAGCCGCCAGTACCGTCGCGCGCTCCCGCAGCTCACCTCCCCCACCCTCTGGAAGCGCACTCTTGGACTGTCGAAGGGCGCTGCCGCTCCCCGGGCCTCCGGGGAGTAGTGCGCGGCGAACGACTATTATGAGGCTGCCCGTGCACGGTGACGTCCGCTCCCGCGCGCGGGCCGATCAACGATAAGGACCGGAGTGACCCACACCATCTCATCACCCGACCTCGACGGTTTTGTCAGGCCAGGCAAGGGCGCCGGTCTCGTGGACGTGTTCAACCGGCGCTACCTGCTCTCGCTCCTCGTGCGCAAGGAGGTGCAGGTGCGCTACCGCGGGTCCGCGCTGGGCTGGCTCTGGTCGTATGTGAAGCCGGTCACCCAGTTCCTCGTGTTCTTCATCGCGCTCGGCGTCTTCCTGCAGCTGAACGGGTCGATCCCGAACTATCCGATCTACCTGTTCTCGGGCCTGGTCGTGATCAACCTCTTCAGCGAGGCGTTCAGCAACGGCACGAAATCGCTCGTCGACAACGCTCCGCTGATCAAGAAGATCTACCTGCCGCGCGAGATGTTCCCCGTGTCCTCGACCCTCGTGGCGCTCGTCAACTTCCTGCCGCAGGTTCTCGTGCTCGCCGTCGTGTGCCTCATCGTCGGCTGGAGCCCGAGCGTGGTGCAGCTCGCCGGGGTGCTGCTGGGAATCGTGATCCTCGTCGTGCTTGCCACGGGGCTCAGCCTGCTGTTCGGGTCGATCAACGTGTCGTTCCGAGACGCGCAGAACTTCGTCGAGCTCATCGTGCTCGTGGCCACGTGGGCCTCCCCCGTGCTCTACCGCTGGACGATGGTCGCGGAGATCGTGCCCGAGTGGCTCATGGTGCTGTACCAGCTGAACCCGCTCACCGCGGCAGTGGAGCTGCTGCACGCGGGCTTCTGGTACCCGACGACGGACGGCTCGGCGCCGCTCCCGCCGCACCTGTTCCTGTTCGGCGGGATCGCCCTCGTCATCTCGCTCGCCATCCTGGCCTTCGGCCAGTTCGTCTTCCGCAAATTGGAGCGTCGTTTTGCCCAGGATCTCTGACCCGGCCTCGACGGCCGCGAGCCCCCGGGCGTCGATCATCGCCTCGAAGCTGAGCAAGACGTTTCTTCTGCGCCACACCCATTCCCTCAAGGAGTCGGTGATCGCCGCGTTCCGCCGAAAGCCGCTGTCGTCGACGTTCAACGCCCTCAACGACGTCAGCTTCACGATCAACGAGGGCGAGTCGGTCGCGCTGTTGGGATTCAACGGATCAGGCAAGTCGACGCTGCTCAAGCTCATCTCGGGGGTGCTGCAGCCGGATGTCGGCGACGTGCTCACCCGGGGCAGGGTCGCCGGCCTGATCGAGGTGGGGGCCGGGTTCCACCCCGACCTCTCCGGTCGCGAGAACGTCTACCTGAACGCGGCGATCCTTGGCATGTCACAGAAGGAGATCGACGCCCGCTTCGACGATATCGTCGACTTCAGCGAGATCCGGCAGTTCATCGACACCGAGGTCAAGCACTACTCCTCCGGCATGTTCCTGCGCCTCGCGTTCTCGGTCGCAATCCACACCGAGGTCGACATCCTGCTCGTCGACGAGATCCTGTCGGTCGGCGACGAGCCGTTCCAGCACAAGTGCCTCGCGAAGATCCGCCAGCTCCACGCCGAGGGCAAGACGCTCGTCGTCGTCAGCCACGACCTGCAGATGGTCGCCGACCTGTGTGACCGCGGCATCGTAATCAACAAGGGAACCGTCGTGTTCGACGGCGAGTCGCACGAGGCCGTGGCGACCCTGCGCGCCCAGTAGGCGCGACAGGGCGGCCCCGCACCGCCCGCGAACGCGCGAAGCGATCCTGATAACATCGAGTCGACCGAGAAGCGCTGTTCGAGGTCATGATCCGGGGAGTTGTGGAGCACGCGTGACGACAACACTTCGGGTGATCGTGGATGACATCGTCTCCCCCTCGCCCGGCGGCGTCGGCCGCTATGCCGAGGAACTGACGCGGGAGCTCATCCACACCGCCCCGGCCGGCTGCGAGGTCAGCGGCGTCGTCGCGTCGTCCCCCGACGCCGACTACGAGAGAATCCAGACGGTTCTTCCCGGCCTCTCCGACCTGTTCAAGAGCGCTCTCGCCCGGCGCGAGCTCCAGCTCGCCTGGCAGCACGGCGTGACGAAGCTTCCCGGCAGCGGGATGGTGCACGCCCCAAGCCTGCTCGCCCCCCTCGCCCGCCACGTCCGCGGCGCCCGTCACGGCGAGCAGACCGTCGTGACCATCCACGACGCCGTCGCGTGGACGCATCCGCACCTCATCAGCCCCCGCCAGGCGTCGTGGCAGAAGGCGATGGCCAGGCGTGCCGTCAGGTTCGCCGACGCGGTCGTCGTGCCGACCCATGCCGTCGCCCACGAGCTGGGCGAGAGGCTCGACTTCGGCGACCGCATTCGCGTCATCGGCGGAGCGGTCGGCAGCAAGCTCACCGTGCCGGTCGACGCCGACGAGCGCGCCGCGCGGCTCGACCTCCCTAAACGCTACATCCTCAATGCCGGCACCGTCGACGGACGCAAGGGCATCGAGCCGCTCATCCGCTCCCTCGCCTCGGAGTACGACGCCGGCCTGCCGCTCATCGTGGCCGGGCCGGACGGCTGGGACGCTCCCGATCTCGTCGCCATCGCGGTGGATGCGGGCGTCGACCCGGAGCGCGTGCGCCGGCTCGGTGCGATCTCCGATGCCGACCTCGCGGTGCTCTTCGACCGGGCGACCGTCTTCGCCTTCCCGAGCCTCGCCGAGGGATTCGGCCTGCCGATGATCGAGGCGTTCCACTTCGGCACCCCCGTTGTGCACTCCGACGCGCCCGCCGTTCTCGAGGTCGCCGCGGACGCGGGCCTCGTGGTCGAGATCGCCGACGAGGACGGCTACCCGGAGCGGCTCGCGCGCGCGATCACCTCCGTCGCCCGCAACGAGACTCTCGCCGAGCGCCTGAGGTTCTCGGGCCTCGACCGCGCGGCGGCCTTCAGTTGGCGCGACTCGGCCTCGCGGGTCTGGCAGCTGCACGCCGACCTGTAGCCGCCGGCCGACCCGGGTCGGCCGCCCGTTTCAGCCGTTCCGCTCCGCGCTCCGTGACGCGTCGAGGGTCGATCGCACCAGCTCGTGGATCATCGCGTAGTCGGGGTCCAGCGTGTCGACGACACCGGGCACGAGTTCGAGCGAGCCGACGGGAAGACCCTTCGCCCGGCTGCCGAGGTCGACGAACCGGGCGAGCATACTCCTCGGCACGTCGGTCTTCACGACCTGCACGCCGGCCTGCGCGATCCCGCGAAACTTGGCGAGAACATTGGCCGGCTCGAACTGGGTGAGGATCGCCGCCTGCACCTGGCGCTGACGCTCCATGCGGTCGTAGTCCGACGCGGCGAACCGCGACCGTCCGTACCAGAGGGCCCCCTCGCCGTCGAAGTGCTGCGGCCCCGCCTCGACGAAGTAATCGGGTTCCAGGTTGGTGATCGACCCGATGGGGGTTCGCGCGGGCACGTCGATGTCGACTCCTCCGAGCGCGTCCACGAGCTCGGCAAAGCCCTGCATGTCGATGAGGAGGTAGTACTGGAGCGGGAGTCCCGTGACGCCGGAGACGGCGTCCCTGGTCGCCTCGACGCCCGGTGTGCTGCCCTCGGCGAGCGCATCGGGGTAGAGCTCCGGGTGCTCCTCCCCGTAGGTGTAGAGGTAGTTGATGAGGCACTCGTCCCCGCAGTCGTAGCCGGCGGGGAACGGCTCCCAGAGCGGAGAGCCCTCGGCGAATCGCACCTTTTCGAAGTTGCGCGGCACGCCGATGACGGTCGTCGCGCCCGTGTCGACGTCGACGCTGACCACCGAGATGCTGTCGGGGCGCAGCCCCTGCCTGTCAGGACCCGCGTCGCCTCCGAGCAGCAGGATATTGTAGCGGCCGTCGACGGGCTCCTTGTAGCTGCCGTGGGCGAAGAGGCTCGAGAGCGTCGAGCGCGTGACGCCCGTGACCATTGCCCCGTAGCCTGCCGCGCCGGCGGTCGCCGCGAGCGCGACGACCGCGAGCCCGGCGATGAGCGGGCGCGCCCGCGGGGTGCCCCGCACGATTCTCGCGAGGCGCAGGGTGTCGAGCGTCAGGACGACCCAGAGCACGGCATACGCTACGAGCATCCCCTGCAGGATGGCCAGCGCCACGACGCTCGTGGCGATCCAGTACAGCGCGACCGGCCAGAGGAAGTAGAGCGCCGCGGAGGCGGCGACGAGGCCCCACAGCACGAAGGTCGCGGAGACCCCGAACAGTCCGAGGCGGCGACTTCCGGCGAGTAGCTGCGCTGAACCGGGAATCAGAATGTTGAGGCCGACGAGCCACCAGGCCCGCTTGGTCATCAGACCGGGGGACTTGAGGTCGGGGTGCCGCACCGGGCTGACGGTGCTCACAGGGTCGATTTGAGAGCGGCGTTCTTCTCGGCGACAAGGTTCTCGAGTTCTTTCGCGTGCCGCGCGAGCTTGTCGGTGAGCTCCGCGTCGGATGCCGCGAGCATCCGGATGGCGAGAAGCCCGGCATTGCGCGCACCTCCGATCGATACGGTTGCCACGGGCACGCCCGCCGGCATCTGCACGATCGACAGCAGCGAATCGAGTCCGTCGAGCCGGGACAGCGGCACGGGGACGCCGATCACCGGGAGCGTGGTCACCGAGGCGAGCATGCCTGGCAGGTGCGCTGCACCCCCGGCTCCCGCGATGATGGCACGGATCCCGCGCCCGGCCGCCTCCTTGCCGAACGCGATCATTCTCTCAGGTGTGCGGTGGGCCGAGACGACCTCGACCTCCGTCTCGACGCCGAATTCGGCGAGCACGTCGGAGGCGGCGCGCATGACGGGCCAGTCGGAGTCCGACCCCATGACCACGGCGATAATGGGCTCAGGCATAAGGACCATCGTAGTTCGCCCGGATCGGTGCACCCTGTGCCGCGCGGCTCATGTCTCAGTCCGCGGCCTCGCTACCGAGCAGTGCCGCGGCCGAGCGCGCCCGCCAGACGACCTCGTCGAGGTCGTCCCCGCCTGCCGTCGCATGCCCGATCTTGCGTCCGGGCCTCGGGTCCTTGCCGTAGGCGTGCAGCTTGACCGTCGGCTGGTCGGCGAGCGCCGCCGGGTACCGGTCGGTGAGGAATCCGGTCGCCGGCCCGCCGAGCACGTTGACCATGACCGACCACTCGTCACGGCACCCGGTCGCGCCGAGCGGGAGGTCGAGCACCGCTCGGAGGTGCTGCTCGAACTGGCTCGTCGTCGAACCGTCGATCGACCAGTGCCCGGTGTTGTGGGGGCGCATCGCGAGCTCGTTCACGAGCAGTCGCTCGTCCGTGGTCTCGAACAGCTCCACCGCCAGCACTCCGGTGACGTCGAGTTCCGCGGCGATCGTGTGCGCGATGTCGGAGGCGACCGCGGACAGCCGGCCGGCGGATGCGGGTGCTGGGGCGATCACCTCGGTGCACACCCCGTGCTGCTGCACGCTCTCGACGACCGGCCAGCCGACAATGTCGCCCGACGGCCGCCTCGCGACCATCTGCGCGAGCTCGCGCCGGAATTCGACGAGCTCTTCGACAAGCAGCGGGATGCCGGCCGCGAGCCAGTCGGCCGCGCCCGCCGCAGTCGTCACCACCCGCACCCCCTTGCCGTCGTAGCCTCCCGTCGCGGTCTTCAGCACCGCCCGTCCGCCGTGGTCGGCGAGGAACGCCGCGAGGTCGTCGGCGGAGCCGACCCTGGCCCAGTCGGGAACCGGAAGCCCGAGGGCCGAGAGCCTCTCGCGCATGAGGATCTTGTTCTGGGCGAGCAGCAGGGCGTGCGGCCCGGGGCGCACGGCGACGCCGCTCTCGACCAACTGCCGCAGGATCTCCTGCGGAACGTGCTCGTGGTCGAAGGTGATGACGTCGACGCCGTCCGCGAAGGCGAGCACCGTCTCCGCATCGCGGTAGTCGCCCACCGTCGTGGCCGCGAGCCCGGCGGGGCTGCCGTCGATTTCGGCGAGAACACGGAGCTCGATTCCGAGGCCCAGGGCCGCCGGGATCATCATGCGGGCGAGCTGTCCGCCGCCGATCACACCAACGATGGGAGTCATGCTTCTCTTTCAGGAACGTCGTGCGTGCTGCGGCTAGACTTCCCAACCGTCGTGTTCCCATCTTCGCCTATGGACCAGGAGTGTGCATGCGTGGCCTCATCGCCCAGTTCAGCCGCTTCGGCGTCGTCGGACTCGTGGGACTCGTCATCGATGTCGGCCTCTTCAACCTGCTGCGCGCGGGGGTGCTCTCCCCCGAGGCGAACGAGTCGGGGCCGATCCTTGCGAAGGTCATCTCGGTCTCCGTCGCGATCGCGGCCAACTGGCTGGGCAACCGCTACTGGACGTTCCGCACCCACCGTCGGCCCCAGATGCTGCGGGAGGGAGCCGAGTTCCTCGTCGTGAGCCTCGGCGGCATGCTCATCTCGCTCGGCTGCCTGTGGTTCTCGCACTACGTGCTTGAGTTTCAGAGCGCGCTGGCCGACAACATCTCGGCCAATGTCATCGGGCTCGCGCTCGGTACCGCGTTTCGCTTTTGGCTCTACCGCACCTGGGTCTTCGCGCCCGCCGCGACCAGGTCAGGGACGGCCGAGTGCGCGATAGAGCCATCCGGCCGCCCGCCACTGGACGGGGTCGAGGCAGTTGCGCCCGTCGACGATGGCGCGGGTAGCAACCGCTGAGCCCAGCTCGGTGGGATCGAGCGCGCGATAGGCCTTCCATTCGGTGAGAAGGGCCACGGCATCAGCACCGCGCACCGCGTCGTCGACGGACTCGACGTAGTTGAGGTCGGGAAAGCGGCGACGGGACGTCTCGATGGCTTCGGGGTCAGTCGCCACAACATCCGCGCCGAGCGCGGCGAGCCGAACCACGACATCGAGGGCCGGGGAGTCCCGCACATCGTCGGAATCCGGCTTGAACGCGAGCCCGAGCACCGCGATGCGCTTACCTCTCACGTCGCCCCCGACGGCCTCCGTGACGAGGTCCACCATGCGGCCACGGCGGCGCAGGTTGATGCTGTCGACCTCGCGCAGGAAGCTGAGCGCCTGGTCGACGCCGAGCTCCTCCGCGCGTGCCATGAATCCGCGGATGTCCTTCGGCAGGCACCCCCCACCGAAACCGAGGCCAGCGTTGAGGAATCGACGGCCGATTCGCGCGTCGTATCCGATCGCATCGGCGAGCTGGGTCACGTCGGCACCCGTTGCCTCCGCCACCTCCGCCATCGCATTGATGAACGAGATCTTGGTGGCGAGGAAGGCGTTGGCTGCGACCTTGACGAGCTCCGCCGTGGCGAAGTCGGTGACGACCTTGGGGGTGTCCAGCGCGAGCGCTGCGGCGTAGACGCAGTCCAGGAGCTGCTCGCCGACGCTGTCGCCGGCGGCAAGTCCGTAGACGAGGCGATCGGGCCTGAGGGTGTCCTTCACCGCGAATCCCTCGCGCAGGAACTCCGGGTTCCAGGCGAGGGTGGCCCCGTGGCCGGCTGAACGCACGATCTCGGCCAGCCGCGCAGCAGTGCCGACGGGGACGGTCGACTTGCCGACGACGAGGTCGCCGTCGCGCAGGTGCGGCAGGAGTCCGGCCACCGCCGCGTCGACGTATCGGAGGTCGACGGCGTTGCTCTCGCCGAGCTGAGGTGTTCCGACGGCGATGAAGTGAACCGCGGCTCCGCTCGCCTGCGCGATGTCCGTCGTGAACGACAGACGGCCGGAGGCAATGGCCGAACTGAGCAGCTCGGGGAGTCCGGGTTCGAAGAAGGGCGGACTTCCCGCGGCGAGGAGGGCGATCTTCGCGGCATCGACATCGATGCCGATGACCTCGTGCCCGAGTTCCGCCATGCAGGCGGCGTGCACGGCACCGAGGTAGCCGCACCCCACAACAGATATCTTCACGAACGTTCCCCCTCACCCCGGCGAAGTACCCAGCCTAATCGGGCGGTGCTCACCGAAGGCCCCATGCGGAGCTCTCGTCGGGGGCCTCTGACTGCTCGGCCTGCCGCCGCGCGGCAATCGGGTTGATGCTGTTCTCCATGAGGTCGTGCAGGGTGCCCTGGACGAGGTCGGCGCTCGGGGCGTCGCGCATCACGACGGGCGTGTCGAGCCCGACATTGATAATCACGTTGCCGCTGCCGAAGACGGCCTGCAGCGCATTTTTGCGCACCGAGACGTCGTAGCCGCGGCTGTGCAGCAGCTCCTGCCTGGTGCGCACGAACAACCCGTGCCGCAGCACGAGTCGCCTGGTCGTGATGATGTAGCGCGTCGCGAGCCACGACATCAGGGGAAGCATCCAGAACAGCACGATCGCGATCAGCCCGCCGGCGAGGACCGCCAGGTTCTGCCATTCCTCGGCGAAGCTGCCAGAGAAGTAAGCCATGGACCCGGCCCCGCCGATGAGCACCAGCGACGGGAAGAACAGGGCCCGGCCGTGGGGCCGGAGTCTCGCGACGATGCGCTCCGCTTCAGGGCCGGTTCGACCTGCCTCCGATGACATGGTTCATTCATACCGCAGATGTGTCACGTCGCCGGCGGCGACAGTCACAACGCGGCCATCCGGCTCCCGTGTGACACACAGCCGCCCGGAGCGATCGACGTCGATCGCCGCGCCAGTGAGGTGGTCGCCGCCGGGGAGGTGCACTCGCACCCGCTGCCCGAGGGTGCTGCAGGTCTCGGTCACCAGCTCCCGCACCCCACTGCCCTCCGCGTCGCCGCCGAGCCGCAGGAATGTGCGGTAGATCGCGCCGAACTCGGCCAGCCATCCGGCGAGCACGGCATCGACGAGCTCGTCGCCGCGCAGCGTCGCGCCCTCGATCACGAGCGAGGTCGAGGTCGGCGTCGGCAGCTCGCCCGGCGGGATCGTCAGGTTGACCCCGGCCCCGACGACGAGGGCGTCGCCGACCGGAGGCAGCTCGGCGAGGATCCCGGAGACCTTCCGCCCGCGCACGAGCACGTCGTTGGGCCACTTGAGCCGTGCGGTGTCCGAGGGGAGCAGCGCGGCGACCGACCTGGTCATCGCGGCACCCGCGATGAGCGGGATCCATCCCCAGTGCGTGGCTTCGAGCGACTCACCGGCCGGTAGGCGCGGCCGAAGCAACAGCGACGCGGCGAGGGTCTGCCCGGGGGGCGCGACCCACTCACGTCCGAGCCGCCCGCGGCCGGCGGTCTGGTTACAGGTCACGACCGTGGTGAAATCAGGGGCGTCGACGGCGCGGGCGAGCAGCTCGTCGTTGGTCGATGGCGCGCTCTCGAGCACAGTGAGGTCGGCGAGGGCGGAGCTGCGCGGGAGGTGCATGCCACAAGGGTAGACGGGTCGGGCTAGGCGGCGCCCACTTGGCCGCGCCCTTCCGCGACGTTCTGTCCTTCCTCGCCGCCGCGAGAGGAGCGCGCCAGCAGGATCCGATCGGCGGCCTCCCGCACCGCCCCGTGCCCGCCGGACTTTGTCAGCACCACACGGGCCGCCGCACGCACCTCTGGCCGGGCATCGGCGACCGCAAGCGGCCAGCCGACGATCGCGAGGGCGCCGAGGTCGCCCAGGTCGTTGCCGAGGTAGGCAACCCGCGCGAGGTCGATCCCGCGTCCCGCCGCCCAGCCGGCGATGGCGGCCGCCTTGTCGGCCACGCCCGTCCGCACCTCGACGCCGAGATGCCGCCCGCGCACCGCTCCCGCCTCCGACGTCTGCGTCGACACGATCAGCACGCCGACCCCCTTGCCACGGAGACTCTCGATGCCGACACCGTCGGCGCGGTTCGCGGTGATCGACTCGCTGCCGTCGGCGCCGATGAGCACCCGGTCGTCCGTGTGCACGCCGTCGAAGCCGGTGACGAGCGCGTCGGCATCAATCGGTGACGCCGGGTCGACCTCGACGCAGAGCCCGTTGTCGACGAGCGGGGCGATCGAGTTCGCGAGTTCCAGTTGCGAGACGGAGTTGACCTCGATCGCCCGGCGCTCGTCCACCACGGCGATGCCCACCCTGCCGAAAAACCGGAACCTGGCCTCGCGCAGGCCGCTCGCGCGCATGACATAGAAGGCGCCCGTCTCCCGGTATTCGGGCTCGCGATCGGGCCGCCGCGCACGCCCCGCCGGCTCGTGGTTCACCCCGACGGCGCCGCGCTCCCCCTGGCGCCAGAGAAACGCGCGGGTTCGCACCGCGGAGAACACGACGTCGCACTCGCCGTCGCGCACGCGGGCGATCGCGTCGTCGAGGTCCCCCGGGTCGATGAACGGCGACGTGGCCTGCAGGAACACGACGATGTCGGCGGTCGCGTCAAGCCTCTCCAGCACGTTGAGCAGGGCGGACTCCTGGCTCGACGCGTCACCGGACAGCCGGGCTGGCCTTGCCATGATCTCCGCGCCCTCCGCCCGCGCGGCCGCGGCAACGGCCCTGTCGTCGGTGGTCACGACGACCCGGCCGACGAGCGTCGACCGGCGGGCGGATGCCGCGGCGCGCGCGACGAGCGGTACGCCGCCGACCCGGCGGAGGTTCTTTCCCGGCATCCGGCTCGATGCCCCCCTGGCCGGGATGATCGCGACAATGCACGGGGCCGCCGCCCGGTCTCCGCTGTGGTCGGTCACCGTGCAAAGGTAGGGGTCCAGCCCGGCCGCCCGGTGTCCGGCCGGTGAACACCCGGTAGCCGGCGGCGGGCGGTCGGGGCGCCGCCCCACTTCGGGCTCCCACGGTCGCCCGCCGCGTCCTCCCGCGCTGCTGGTCGGTAAACTGATGCCCGTGACTTCTGACGACAATGCCGGTCCGGACCTCTCCACCACCGCGGGAAAGCTCGCCGACCTCAAGGTCAGGTATCACGAGGCCGTGACGGCCAGCGGTGATGCCGCGATCCAGAAGCAGCACGCGAAGGGCAAGAAGACGGCGCGCGAGCGCATCGCACAACTGCTCGACCACGGCTCGTTCGTCGAGCTCGACGAGTTCGTGCGTCACCGCACCCACGCGTTCGGAATGGAGAAGTCCCGGCCATACGGCGACGCCGTCGTCACGGGCACCGGCACCATCCATGGGCGCCAGGTCGCGGTCTACGCGCAGGACTTCACGATCTTCGGCGGATCGCTCGGCGAGGTCGCCGGCGAAAAGATCATCAAGGTCATGGACCTCGCCCTGAAGACCGGCGTTCCCATCATCGGCATGCTCGACTCGGGCGGCGCGCGCATCCAGGAGGGCGTCGTGGCGCTCGGCAAGTACGGCGAGATCTTTCGCCGCAACACGGCCGCCTCCGGGGTCATCCCGCAGATCTCGATCATCATGGGGCCAGCCGCCGGCGGCGCCGTCTACTCCCCCGCGCTCACCGACTTCGTGATCATGGTCGACAAGACGAGCCAGATGTTCGTGACCGGCCCCGACGTCATCAAGACCGTCACCGGTGAGGACGTCGGCATGGAGGACCTCGGTGGTGCGCTCACCCACAACCAGAAGTCGGGGGTGGCACACTACCTCGCCAGCGACGAGGACGATGCGCTCGACTACGCCCGCACGCTGCTGAGCTTCCTGCCCGACAACAACCTGGCGGAGCATCCGGTCTATGCCAGCGACGTCGAGCTCGAGATCACCGACAACGACCGCGGGCTCAACACGATCATCCCGGACAGCCCCAACCAGCCCTACGACGTGAAGTTCATCATCGAGCACATCGTCGACGGCGGCGACTTCCTCGAGACCCAGCCGCTGTTCGCCCCGAACATCGTCGTGGGCTTCGGACGCGTCGAAGGGCGCGCGGTCGGCATCGTCGCCAACCAGCCGAGCGCCATGGCGGGCACCCTCAACATCGAGGCGGGCGAGAAGGCCGCCAGGTTCGTTCGATTCTGCGACGCCTTCTCGATCCCGATTCTCACTCTCGTCGACGTGCCGGGATACCTCCCCGGCACCGAGCAGGAGTGGACCGGCGTCATCCGCCGCGGCGCGAAGCTGCTCTACGCCTACGCGGAAGCCACGGTGCCCCTCGTCACGGTGATCACGCGCAAGGCCTACGGCGGCGCCTACATCGTGATGGGATCCAAGCAGCTCGGGGCCGACCTCAACTTCGCCTGGCCCACCGCGGAGATCGCGGTAATGGGCGGGCAGGGCGCCGTCAACATCCTGTACCGTGCCGAGATCAAGCAGGCCGAGGCGGATGGCGAAGACGTCGCGGCGGTGCGCACCCGGCTCGCGAACGAGTACACCTACAACGTCGCCTCCCCGTTCCTCGCCGCCGAGCGCGGCGAGCTGGACGGCATCATCGAGCCTGCCGCGACCCGGGTCGCGATCGTCAAGGCCCTGCGGGCGCTGCGCACCAAGCGCGCCTTGCTGCCGCCGAAAAAGCACGGGAACATCCCGCTGTGACGAAGGCGCAGGAGCCCGTGCCCGGCGCCGACGCCGACGCCGGGGCGAACGGCATTACGATCATCGCGGGGGCACCGACCGCCGCGGAACTGGCCGCGCTCTCCGCCGTCGTGAGCGCCCTCGCCGAGGAGCTGGCCGATGACCACCTCGTCGCCCGCGCCAGCAGCACGAGCGCGTGGCAGCGCAGCCAGCGCGCCCTCCGCACCCCGATGACGCCGGGTCAGGGCGCCTGGCGCTCATTCTCCGGATAACCTCTCCAGTGGGGGCGACAGCCCGCAGTATCGCGCGGGACCCTGCGGATTCAGTGGCCGGCTATGCCGATTCCGCGCCTCCCCCGGCCGCCGAGGGAGCGAATCCTCCCCCGGAGCCAATCTGTACCCCTGGATCCGTTGCCACTTGCCCGCCGTTATTGGGTCCGGTGCCCCCCGAATTGGTGACGGGGTACAAATTTGTACCCCAAACGTCCCCTAAAGAGCCGACTTTGCGCTACGTTCGGAACGTTGCATGATTGATCTTGCTAGGTGTTGCTCCATGAGCACACCGCCAATCATTAGCCGACTAGGGTAAGCGGGCTAATGCATTGGGGGCGGGTCAGGGCGGTATTCGGGTTACCGCCCTGACTCGGGGCTTGAGATAGGACCGGCCTTCGGGTGGCCGGTCCTATTTCCATTTCGATAGCCGGGTGCGCCACGGCCCGCGCGGCCGCGAGGGCACGTGCCCGCACGCCTGGGCACACGCCCGCTCCGGCTACTCGGCCAGCTGGCGCTCGTCGACGCTCCGCGGGATCTCGAGCCACAGGTCGATCTCGTCATCGTCATCGTCGTCGTCCGGCTCCTGCCCGAGGGCCGTCCTCAGGCCGTCACCGCCCGAGCTGAGCCCGACGACGGTGACGGCGATGGCCGAGTCGTGCGGCACCGTGCGAACGATGATCCGGTCGGCCTTCGACTCGCCGATCGCGTCGGCCATCTGGTTGAGCACCCGGTCGAGTTCGTTCTCGGAGAGGTCGTCGATGCCACCCTCGTCCAGGAGGGTGACCGCCGTGCCTCGGCGGCGCGCGGCCATGACCTCCTGCCGCACCCGGTCGTTCAGCAGCTTGCGGCCGCGGATCTCGTCGCGGATCGCGCCCTCGAGGTGCAGGCACTCCGCCCGCTGCGCGTCACTGAGATCACCGCCGCTCTTCGCGATCTCCCGCAGCATGGGGAGCGCCATCCGGCTCGTCTGCCCGAGTCGAAACTGCCGCTCGAACACGTGCGCCTCCTGAGCGGCCCTCCACTCCGCGGCCTCCCTCTCGGCAAGCGCGTAGTGGCGCGCATCACGACCCGCCGACGCCAGCGAATAGGCGAGCGCATGGGAGACGGCGACCCAGAGCATGCTCCCGAGCGCGCCGTATCTGAGCAAAGACTCAAGGCCCTGCCAGGCGACCGTCTGCACCACGAGGGCGCCGATGCCGACCCACGCGAGCGACTGGCGGCGCCTTGTCGACGTGATGACCAGAAGCGTGCCGATCGCCCCCGCATGCCAGGCCGCATAGCTCTCGCCCGGCCCATCGGGCAGCTGACTGGTCACGAGCAGCGCGATCGCGAGGCTGGCCGCCGCGTTGAACGAGGCCATCCAGATGGGCATCCTCTTCGACCTCGTCGGCCACAGGCTCGCGATCGTCGCGGCGGCGTACAGCAGCATTGCCAGCACGTAGGGCGGTTTCGACACGGGAACGTCGACGAACAGGGCGGCGAGCACGAGGTGGTAGGCCGAGAACACGGCGGCCAGCACGACGATGAGATATCGCGGGATGCTGATGTTCACGGGGGCGTCTCCACGTTCTGCTGCGCCGGCTCGTGACCTGTGCCGCGCTCGCGGGCGGCGTCGGGCGACGATGCCGCGGCCGCGGGCCAGCGGATCGTGATCACGGTTCCCTCGCCCGGCCGCGACACCACGTCGACGTGGCCTCCCGCGCTACTGACCCGCTCGACGATCGAGATCCGCAGTCCGATGCGCGCGGTGGGCACGAGTCGCCGGTCGAAGCCGCGGCCGGTGTCCCCGACGATCACCACGATGCCGCTGCCCGGCGCGCTACGCACCCGCACCCACCGGTCAACCTCTGGGCCGGACCCCGCGTGCTGGGTGCTGTTCACCATCGACTGTACGGCCGCGGAGTAGAGGGCCTCCGCCGCCGGAGACGGAATGTCCCAGTCGGAGATGCCGCCAGACTGGTAGGCGAATTGGACCGACAGCCCGTCGGCCGCGGACCGGATCCTGGCCGCGAGATCCCGCATCCGCACCCGGCTGGAATCATCGGGCGCGGTGGTTGCGGCGTCGCGGAGGTAGCCCATCGCATTCTCCGCCATGCTCGCGGCGAGCGTCTTGGCCTCCGGGCCGAACGATCGCGCCGCCGACAGGAACGTCGTGAGCACGCTGTCGTGCACGATCGCGTCCACCTGCACGCGCTCGACCTCCGTGGCGTGCTGCCGCACGGCGTGGGAGTAGCGATCGATCGCCGTCGACTGCGCGAGGTCGACCGACGCGGCCGCCTGCCGGAGCATAGTGATGATGATCAGCACCGTCCCGCCGAGGATGAGGGCGTAGATGACGTCAAGCGCCACGAGGGCGACGGTCCCGTCTCCCCCGGCCGGCGTCACCCTCACGATCCCGTAGGTGAGCGGCGCGACGACGAGGGCGACGACCGCTCCCCAGACCGGCCAGGCGATCGCTGCGGCGGCGGTCGCGACGGTGCAGATGATCCACGGCCATGGGCGGGAATCGGAAACGAAGGTTCCGCCGGTGACCGCGAGCGGCCAGGTGGCCATCGCGAAGAACCAGGCGATCGCGATGTAGCTGTTGACGAGCCGCACCCACCGCGTGGTGATCGACGCGACAACGGCCAGCAACAGCCCGCCGAAGGTGAGCACGGTGACGGCGATCGACCACACCGGCGACAGCGATTCCGCCTGGCTGAACACGACCGGAATCGCGGGCACCCCGTAGACCACGCCGAACAGGGCGGACGAGCGGGAGATGACCGTCTCGATCTGCCGGCGGCTGATGGGGTTGCGCGTCGAGCGCGGCTGACCGATCCCCCCGAGGATCAGGTCGTCAGCGGCCATCGCCGGCATCCGGGTCCAGACCCGGGAGTATGCCGTCCTCGACCGCTCGACGGAGGAGGTCGACCTTCGTCGGCGCCGGCCGTCCGACCTCGACGTACTTCACGCGGATTCGATCGAGGTACTCCCTCGCGGTGGAGTAGCCGATACCGAGCTGCTGGGCCGCAAGCTTGAGGGGGAAGCCCGAGGCGTAGAGGTGCAGGATCTCGCGCTCCCGCCGCCCGAGCTGGGCCTTGGCGAAGTCGCTGTCGGCGTCGATCGCGGTCGCCCACTCGAGGTTGTTGAGCACCTCGCCTCTGGCGACCGTCTCGACCGCCGAGATGACGGTCTTCGTCGCCGACGACTTCGGGATGACCCCGGCGGCACCCGCGGCGAGCGCTTCACGCACCGACGCCACCCGGTCGGCGATGCTGTGGATGAGCACCGCGGATCCGATCGCCTGCACGCGCTTGACGTTCTCGGTGACAGTGGACCCGTCGCCGAGCGAGAGGTCGAGCACGACAACGTCGCACTCCCGATCGCCCAAAGAGGAGATGAACTCGTCGACCGACGCCGCGGCGACGACGAATTCGAATCCGGCGTCGGTGCACGCGGCCCTGAGCCCGAGCCGCACCGATTCGTGGTCGTCGACGACGGAGACCCTCACCGGGCTGGCCGGGCTGGCGTCACCCGAGAGGCGCGGTGTTGGCTCGACCATGGTCATCCTCGTCTCGTCCCCATCGTCGATCCGACGACCTAAGCTCCTAGCCTACGGCCCCGCGCCCCGACCGGGGGTGGGCGGGCAGATCGGCCCGACCGATCAACGGCGCGCGAGGGTGGCGACCGCCTCCACGTGGTGGGTATTCGGGAACAGATCGAACGCGCGCAACCGCGCCAGCTCGTATCCGCGCGCCGCGAAGAGCGCCACGTCGCGGGCGAGTGCCACCGGGTCGCAGGCCACATAGACGATCTGCGTCGGCTCGAGCCGCACGAGCTCGCCGACGACCGCTTTGCCGGCGCCCGCGCGTGGCGGGTCGAGGATGACGGTCGCACCGCGCAGCCGGGACCGCTCACCCGCGTTCGCGCCGAGGTGCTTCAAATACTGCTCGACCCGGCCGGTCTCTGCCGCGGCCCCGGCCCATTCGGCCAGATTCGCTCTGGCGTGGCCGGTCGCGACCGGGTCGCTCTCGACCGTCGTGATGCGCGTCGCGCTGCCGAACCGGTCAGCGGCCGCGGCCGCGAGCAGCCCGACACCGCCGTAGAGGTCGAGGTTCGCGGCGCGCGGGTCGAACTGGGCCTCGTCGATCGCCTGCTGCACCGCCGTGGTCAGGGCCTGAGCGGCGTGACGGTGCACCTGCCAGAATCCACGGGAGTCGAGCCGGAACTCGCGCTCGCCCACCCGCTCGACGATGCTCTCCGGTCGCGGGGTGGCACGCGAGACCGCGTCGCCCACCACGAGAAACCCGGCCCCCTCCCACGGCACGACGATGTCGACGAACTCGGCGCCGGGAATCTTACGGTCGAGCGGCGCGAGCGTCCTCGCCTCCGGAACCGCAAGCGGCAGGCCGGTCACGGGGATAACCCGGTGCGACCTCGCGGCGTAGGGCCCCACCGTGCCGTCCTCGCCGACGTGCAGCCGCACACGGGTGCGCCAGCCGGTGCCGTCCTCGTCCGCGTCGGCGCCGGGCGTCTCGCCCGACGGGAGCGCCTCGACGGTGACGTCGACGTCGAGCCTCGCCATCCGCTTCATGGAGTCGACGATCACGTCGCGCTTGAGCTCGCGCTGGTGTGCCAGCCGGATGTGCCCGAACTCGGCGCCGCCCGCGCGGAGTCCTGGGGCACGATCGAGCGACGACGCGTCCCAGACGTGCTCCCGGCGCTGAGGCGATTCCGAGAGCACCTCGACGGTGTCGGCGCGCCAGAACGACGACTTCGCGTCATCCGTGATCTCGGCGACCACGGTCTCCCCGGGGATTGCGTCGCTCACGAAGATCACCCGACCCTCGTGCCGCGCGACGAAGATCCCGCCATGCGCCACACCGGTAATCTCGACCTCGACGCGTTTGCCCTGCATGTCACCCATTCCTCGAGCATAGGAGCACCGTGCGCCTCTATCTGGCTTCCACCTCCCCCGCACGACTCGCGACCCTTCGCGCCGCGGGCATCGAGCCCGTGGTCGTCGGGTCGGACGTCGACGAAGACGCCGCCGTCGACGCCTGGGTCGCCGAGCACGGGCCGATCGGCGCGGAGACCATGGTCGAGCTTCTCGCGCGCACGAAGGCCGAGGCGGTCGTGGGGCGCACGATCGACGGGGAGAGCATCGACGGCTTCATCCTCGGCGGGGATTCGGCGTTCGAGCTCGACGGCACGATCTACGGCAAGCCGCATTTCGCCGAGGTCGCCCGTGAGCGCTGGCTGCTGCAGCGCGGACGCACCGGCCACCTGCACTCCGGGCACTGGCTCATCGATCACCGGTCCGGGGTCCGCTCCGGCGGCGCCGGATCGGTGACGACCTCGGCGGTGACCTTCGCCGACGACATCACCGACGACGAGATCGACGCCTACATCGCGACGGGCGAGCCTCTTACGGTCGCGGGCGCATTCACGATCGACAGCCTCGGCGCGCCGTTCATCACCGCCGTGGACGGCGACCCGCACGCCGTCGTTGGGCTGTCACTCGCCGCGCTGCGGTCGCTGTTCCGCGAATTCGACGTCAGCTGGCCCTCGCTCTGGAACCGCTGACGCCCCGTGTTGTAGAACTTCTGACTGCGACACACCCCATTTTTGTGACTCGTGGCCAATTCCATGGTGTGATGCGGCAATAGAGTTGGGCACTATGCCCCGGATAACTAAGGTCCTGATCGCCAACCGCGGAGAGATCGCCGTCCGGGTCATCCGAGCCGCCCGCGACAGCTCCATCGCCTCCGTCGCCGTCTACGCCGACCAGGACAGGGACGCGCGCCACGTGAAGCTCGCCGACGAGGCGTATGCACTCGGCGGGACCACCTCGGCCGAGACCTATCTCGTGATCGAGAAGCTCTTGTCGATCGCGCGCCGGTCGAACGCCGACGCCGTGCACCCCGGGTACGGGTTTCTCGCCGAGAACGCCGCGTTCGCCCGCGCCGTCATCGATGCCGGCCTCATCTGGATCGGGCCGTCGCCCGAGGCGATCGAGAAGCTCGGCGACAAGGTCTCGGCCAGGCACATCGCCGAACGCGTCGGAGCACCCCTCGCCCCCGGAACTCTCAACCCGGTCGCAGGCTCCGCCGAGGTGCTCGACTTCGTCGACCTGCACGGTCTCCCCGTTGCGATCAAGGCCGCGTTCGGCGGCGGTGGGCGCGGCCTCAAGGTCGCCCGTACGCGCGACGAGGTGCCGGAACTGTTCGATTCGGCCACGCGCGAGGCGGTCGCCGCCTTCGGCCGCGGCGAGTGCTTCGTCGAGAAATACCTCGACCAGCCGCGCCACGTCGAGACCCAGTGCCTCGCCGACGTCTTCGGAACCGTCGTTGTCGTCTCAACGAGGGACTGCTCGCTGCAGCGCCGCCACCAGAAGCTCGTCGAAGAGGCACCAGCGCCGTTCCTCACCGACGAGCAGAACGAGCTGCTGTACACCGCGTCGAAGGCGATCCTGCGAGAGGTCGGCTATGTCGGCGCCGGCACCTGCGAGTTCCTCGTCGCCCGCGACGGCACGATCTCGTTCCTCGAGGTGAACACCCGACTGCAGGTGGAACATCCGGTCTCCGAACAGGTCACCGGCATCGACCTCGTCCGCGAGCAGTTCCGCCTCGCAGAGGGTCAAGCCATCGGGTACGACGACCCGGCGCCGCAGGGCCACTCGTTCGAGTTCCGCATCAACGGCGAAGACCCGGGCCTGAACTTCATGCCCTCCCCCGGCCCGGTGCACGTGCTGCGGTTCCCCGGAGGACCGGGCGTTCGCGTCGACAGCGGTGTCACGACGGGCGACGTCATCAGCGGTGCGTTCGACTCGCTGCTGGCAAAGCTCATCGTGACCGGTTCGTCGCGCGCCGACGCGCTGGAGCGTTCGCGGCGCGCGCTGGACGAGTTCGAGATCGCCGGCCTGCCGACGGTGCTGCCGTTCCACCGGGCGATCGTACGGGATCCGGCCTTCACGTCGGATCCGTTCAGCATCTTCACGCGGTGGATCGAGACAGAGTTCGTGAACGAGATCGAGCCGTGGAGCGGGTCACTCACCGAGCAGGCGCCGGCCGCGGGGCGCACGAGCATCGTCGTCGAGGTGGACGGCAAACGCATTGAGGTCGGGTTGCCGGCGCGTCTCGGGGCCGCAAGCGCTGCCGCCGCCCCGGCCGCGCCGAAACGCCGCAATTCCGGCAGCGTCGTCACCACGACCGGCGACTCCGTGAAGGCACCGATGCAGGCAACGGTGGTCAAGCTTTCGGTCGAGAACGGGGCGCGCGTGGTGAAGGGCGACCTGATCGTCGTGCTGGAGGCGATGAAGATGGAGCAGCCGCTGACCGCGCACAAGGACGGCATGATCGCCAACCTCAACGCGACGGTCGGGCTGACGGTCTCGTCGGGCCACTTGCTGCTCGACATCCAGACCTAACCCGGCTTTCGTTATTCAGGAGGTGGGGGGCGGCCGGGGCCTGAACCTACTTTCATCATTCAGGAGTTTAGGCTCGGTTCGGCCTGCGTTGCCCTGTGCATTCCGCGGAGCGAGGCGGAATTCGGGGCGGATGCCTGCGTATCTCGGGTCGGGCGACGTGGCACTCCTGAATCCTGAAGTCGGCAGCCGACTTCAACTCCTGAATAGTGAAAGCGCTGGGAGTGCAGCCGGGAACTGCGCCATCGCCCCGCGAACCATGCGAATGCACCACATCCAATCAGCCGTGATCCGGGTGGAGCTCAGCTGCACGCGTGTGTAGCCCTGGGCAACGAGCTCGGCGCCGCGGCGGCGGTCTTCCTCGACTGCGGCCGGGTCGTCGTGGTACCCGCGGCCGTCGACTTCGAGCACCACCCTGGTTCCGGCGATGAGCCCATCCACCCGCCCGACCCTGGCGATCCGCACCTGCTGGAGGACGACGATCCCGATCGCGCCCAGCCGCTGCCTCACGATCGACTCGTAGCCCGAATCGCTCCCGGGGCGGCACTCAGCGACGATCTCCCGATGCGAGACCGGCGCCGCGGCGAAGGCGGTGCGGAGGAGATCCCGCGGAACGAGTGCCAGGGCGGTGTCGAGGGTGGCGATCGCGGTTTCGCGGTCACACCAGGCAATCACCTGCCTGAGGCACACGGGCAATGATACGCGCCAGCACTCCGGGCCGAGCTCGGGCACGGCGCCGGCCTCGAGCCAGTGCAGCACGATGCGGCGCCCTGAGGTGTCCGGCGTGAGCTCGATCGGACGGCCCGTGAAACTCGGTGGCACGTTCGTGCGGAGCCTCGCCGAGTTCGCGCCGACCGAAATGTGTAGCCTTGTGTCGAATCCCGACCACAGGCCGTAGCTTCTCGCGGCGGATGTGCCGGCGAGGAGCCCACCGACGCGAGCCGCAGCAACCGCGTCGAAGCTCGCATTGTCGGTGACGTAGCGGGCCTGGCGCACTCGCCGCACCTCCCCTCGCTTGACCGCAATCGTGAGATCAAATCCGCTGAGACCCGCAGCGAGGAGCTGTTGTCTGGTGGCAACACCGCCCAGCGCCGCCACCGTTGCCTGAACCGAGTGCATGCGTCACAGCATGGGCGGGCCGTGGCGAATGCGGCTCGCCTCGCCGCTGCCTGCAGAACCCGACATGCGCGTTGTCGCTGGGGAGGACCGAATCCGATCGCCGCCGCTGCGCCTTTCATCATTCAGGAGTTGACTGCCCGCGCGCCTTTCATCATTCAGGAGATTCAGCCGAGCAGGCTCCGCATGATTCAGGAGCTCATCGGGTGAGGACTCCCCGATCTCAGCCGATCTAGGCCATCGGCGCGTAAATCCAGGCCAACGTGGCTCGAATCGGCACCCCGGGGTCCAACACTCCTGAATAGTGAAAGGGCGACGGGCCCCAAACTCCTGAATGATGAAAGGAGCTGGAGCGCCAGACTCCTGAATAGTGAAAGTCAGGCGACGATGTGCATCGCGCGCGCGGCATCCGTGATGCTGCCCGAGAGCGACGGGTACACCGCGAAGGCCTGTGCGATCTGGTCAACGGTCAGGCGGTGCTCGATCGCGATCGCGATCGGCAGGATGAGCTCCGAGGCGTGCGGCGCGACAATCACCCCGCCGATCACCGTTCCCGAGCCTGTGCGGGCGAAAAGCTTCACGAAGCCTTCCTTGATGCCCTGCATCTTCGCGCGCGGATTCGAGGCAAGCGGCAGCTTGTAGATGTCACCCTGCGCGAGGCCGTCCTCGATCTGCTTCTGGGTCCAGCCGACCGTCGCGATCTCCGGCTGCGTGAAGATGTTCGAGGTCACGTTGCGCAGCTCGGTCGGGTTCACGGCGTCTCCCATCGCGTGGAAGACGGCGGTGCGCCCCTGCATTGCGGCGACGGATGCCAATGGCAGGAAGTCCGAGCAGTCGCCGGCCGCGTAGATGCTCGGCACCGACGTGCGCGCGACCCGGTTGACCCGGATGTGGCCGGACTCGGTGAGTTGGATGCCGGCCTCCTCGAGCCCGATGCCCGCGGTATTCGGGATCGAGCCGACCGCCAGAAGGCAGTGGCTGCCCTCGACCGTGCGTCCGTCGGCCAGGGTCGCGACGACGCCGTCGGCGGTGCGCGTGACCGACTCGGCGCGGGACTTCGAGAGCACCGTCATGCCGTTGCGCTTGAAGACGTCCTCGATGACGCGCGCGGCATCCGCGTCCTCGCCGGGCAGCACCTGGTCCCGGCTCGAGATGAGCGTGACCTTCGAGCCGAGCGCCGTGTACGCCGACGCGAACTCCGCCCCGGTCACCCCGGATCCGACCACGATGAGGTGCTCGGGGATCGACTTGAGCGTGTAGAGCTGGGTCCAGGTGAAGATCCGCTCACCGTCGGGGGTGGCCGTCGGCAGGATGCGCGGGCTCGCCCCCACCGAGACGATGACGGTGTCGGCGTCGATCTCGTCGAAGTCGGTGGCGCCCTTGCCCCTGCCGGTCGCGACGATGAGCCGCTGCGGTCCATCGAGGCGTCCGTCGCCCTGCACGATGCGCACGCCCGCCTTGATCAGACCCGACTTCATGTCTTCCGACTGCTGGCGGGCCAGCCGAAGCAGTCGTGCATTGACGGCGGAGAGATTGACGGCAACCTCTGGACGCACTGGACGCCCCGACTCCCCGCGGCTGAAGAACTGCACGCCCAGGTCGGTGGCCTCTCCGATGGAGTTCGACGCCTCGGCGGTCGCGATGAGGGTCTTCGACGGCACCACATCGGTAAGCACCGCCGATCCGCCGACACCGAGCCTCTCGACGAGGGTGACATCCGCACCGAGTTGCGCCCCCGCGAGAGCGGCCTCGTACCCGCCTGGCCCTCCCCCGAGAATCGCTATGCGTTGCTTTCGATCGAACTGATAGGCCATGGCTTCATTCTTGCCTACCGCCGCGACGCTCCCAAACGAACGGTGTCGTACGCTGCTCGCAGGGGAACAACGATTTGTCGGGGGACAACACGTGGGAATCACTGCACCGAGGCCGTTTGCCGTGTTCGTAGCCGGGCTGCTCGTGGCCACGGTGGTCGCGGGAGGGGGCGCCGCGACCGCGTCGACCCGACTCCCGGAGGCCGCCGGGGCGTCATCGTCGACATCGCAGGAATCGACCGTGTCGTCGGGGTCGTCGGGGTCGTCGGGGTCGTCGGGGTCGTCGGGGTCGTCGGATGCGTCAGCGCCAGCGCCAGCGCCAGCG
>Ga0105047_10002376_pt1 | contig 33587 bp, 28 predicted proteins | sample MAT04_FD_78384 | JGI IMG/M metagenome (GOLD analysis project Ga0105047, IMG submission 78384) | Freshwater microbial communities from Lake Fryxell liftoff mats and glacier meltwater in Antarctica - MAT-04 (megahit assembly) | ecosystem: Environmental > Aquatic > Freshwater > Ice > Liftoff... | reverse complement strand
GCTCGGCCACCGGCCGCTGCAGGAGGAAAACGCGGAACAGGCCCGGCGCGCCCAGCACGGCCAGGCCGTCCTGCGTGTGGTTCCAGAAGCCGTGGTCTTGTGCAAGGGCCTCGAAGGGCTCGATCAAGGCTTTGACGGGCTCGGCCGCATGCTGCTGTCGCAGCGATGTCTCGAGTGCCTTCACCAGATGGCGGAACCGGATCGGGTCCTGCTGGTTGTCTGGATGGCGTCGATGGGTCGGCTGGTAGAGCGACAGGCAGAGCTGCCCCTTGAGCGACGCCAATTCGGCAAGGCTCGCCTGCGTGAATGTGTCGGGCGCGTGAGTGGCTTTCATGTCGCTTCCTCTGGTGGTTTGTAGCCCGCAAGCCTGCAACGACATCGGCACGCGACACGCGACACTCGACACTCGCCTTGACCTGGGCGGCGACCAGTACGCGGTCCTGGATGGCACCCAGTCTCGCCGGGCTCGCGTGACCTCGTCTGTACGACAGCGCACTCGCACTCGCCCACTGGGCAATGCGCGCATCAGCAGCCGTGGATCGCGATCTCGCGCGCGCCTGGCCTTCACGCGCGCGAGTCAGTCGTGGAGCTCCCGCAGCGCCTGTGTCGCCGCCATGAAGGCTGCCTCGACGGCGAGCAGGTCGTCCGCTTCCGGCACGGCTTCCCGCGCCCCTGTGACGATCATGCCGGCCTGGCGCCGGAGGCAGGCCGCGTCAGGCACACTTTGCACTTGGCCGGCGACCTGGGCGATGGCATCGAGCATGCGGATTGCCACTGCCGGGTTCGAACGGGCGCATTGCCTGATCTGGTTGAAGGCTGTGTCCACGATCCCTGCAAACGAGGATCCCGGCGCCACCAGCCGCAGCCGCCCGTGACGGTCGAATCGCAGCGCTGATGGCATGTCGCGTCGCGCCAGGCGGCACAGGGCCGATCCCAGTCGATCCACACAGGCGATCGCCGTGAACGGGTCATTGATGCCCGGGGACAGCGCACGCACGGCGATCTCGACCAGTTGCTGGAACGAGAACTCGATATCCTGCGCGCCGGTGCGCTGGTTGCCGAGCACGAACATGGCGTTCATTTTGTCGACCAGGGTTTCAGTGACACGGTCCCCGGGCCAGACCATCACCATCGCCCGCCCTTTGACGAGGTAGTGCCCGGGCCGAAGCTCCAGCCGCAGCAGCAGATCTTCCTGGCTGGCCAAATCCATCAGGGCGTCGGCATCGATCAGCTGGAGATAGCCGTCTTCAAGGGCACCCACAGGACGGGCCTCGCGTTCGAACGCCGCGGGCAGGTCGGATTCGTTCGGCGCTCTCGAGACTTCGGAACCAGGCTTGCCGAGGTGGCCGGGAAACAGCCTGTCGATGCCGTCCCCGAGTTCCCTGCCGACCCTTGCCACGACCTCATTCGCCTGGATCGAGACCGAGACATGATGGATGAAGTAGATCAGCACCCCGATGCTGACCATGGCCAGTAGCAGGCCGATGCTGACGGACAGATGCGGCACGAAGGCCACCTCGTCGGCGCGGCGGACGGTGCGCAGCACGAGCAGGCAGTACACGAACGTGGCCACGAAGGTGCCCAGCACCACCTGGTTGGCGGTGTCGCGCATGAAGTTGCGCAGCAGGCGGGGGCCGAGCTGAGACGAGGCGAGCGACAGCGCCACGAGCGTCATCGAGAACACGGTTCCGGCGATGGCGATCATCGACCCGGCCACGGTGCCCAGCAGCAGGCTTGCACCTTCGGCGCCACCGGAATAGATCCAGTCCAGGCGCTGCAACCAGCCTTCGGCGTTGCCCTTGTCGAGCTCAACGGCACCCACGGCCAGTGCCACGGCCAAGCACGCCATGAGCGCCGGCACAAACCAGAAACTGGATCGAACGCGATCCCAATATTTCAGCAGCAGTGCTTTCAAGAAGCCTCACTTCGACCCGTGAGCCTCGAACGAAGCGTCCAAGCCGGCGTTGAATGATGGGGAGGAGCGTAAGTACTCCAGCAGCAACTGTTCTGTTCGTTGCCGCTCCAAGGCGCCCACAACGCGAAGCCGAGGATCTTGTGTCAGCGATGGGGCTGCCCTGTGCGCCAACGCACAGACCGGGCGGCGCCAGACGCGCACCTTGGACGGCCGTAGACCGTTGAAAGCTGGACCACCATGCTTCGCCAATCCAAGGACCTGCTGGATCTCGCCATCGCCGCCACCGATGGCGCCATCGGCGACGTGAAGGATCTCTATTTCGATGACGAGGCCTGGGCGGTTCGCTACCTCGTCGTCGATGCCGGCTCGTGGCTGTCCAGCCGCAAGGTGCTGATCTCGCCCATCGCTGCCGGAAAGCCTGATTGGGAAGAGATGCGCTTGCCGATCTCGCTGACCCGGGAGCAAGTCAAGAGCAGCCCCGATATCGACACCGACATGCCGGTCACGCGACAGCACGAGACCGACTATCTCGACTACTACAGCTATCCGTACTACTGGGGTGGCATGGGCTTGTGGGGCAGCGGCGGATATCCCCACATGCTCGTGCCCGGCTACGCCGGCTACGGCTCTGCCGCAGCCACCCGCGCAGAAGCAGACGGCGCCCAGGCACGGGCCGAAGCACGCCAGCGCGACAACGATCCGCACCTGCGCAGTTGCAAGGCCGTGGTCGGATACCACATTGAGGCCAGTGACGGCGAGATCGGGCACGTACAGGGGCTGCTTGTCGACGAAGAAAGCTGGGCCATCCGATACCTGGTGGTGAGCACGAGCAACTGGTGGCTCGGGCACGACGTGCTGGTGGCCCCGCAGTGGATCAAGCGCGTGAACTGGGCGGAACAAACCGTGGCCGTCGACCTGACGCGTGAAGCGCTGAAAGAGGCGCCCTGGTACGACCCGGCATTGCCGCTGGCGCGTGAGATGGAAATCGCCGTTTACAAGCACTACGGGCGTGCAGGGTACTGGCCTGGCGCGGCGCCGGCGGCGTAGTGCCTGCGGAAGGACCTGTCGACGCACGACCCACCGCGCCACCGGACGACCCGTCGCTGATCGACATCGCCGATCTGGCGCTGGCGCTCGGCACCCATCTGGAACGTGGCCTCGGCGCCGAGGAGGCTGCAACCCGGTTGCGTGCGGACGGCCCCAACGAACTGCGTGCGGTGCCACCCGTGCCCGTCTGGCGCCAGGCGTTGGCGCAGTTGCAGGACCCCCTCGTCTACCTGCTGGGTGCGGCAGCGGCCGTGGCGCTGGCCGCCTGGTGGTTCGAAGGGCGCGGCCATCAGGGCGCAGTCGGTTGGCCGCTGGATGCCATCGTCATCACCGCCGTGGTGGTGCTGAATGCGGTGCTGGGCTGGCTGCAGGAGGCCAAGGCGGCGCAGGCGGTGGCCGCGCTGGCCAGGATGACCACCGCCACGTCGGCCGTGCTGCGCGACGGCGCCGTGGCTCGGGTGCCCAGCGCCGAACTCGTCAAGGGCGACCTGCTGGTGCTCGCCGAGGGCGACGCCGTGGGTGCCGACGCGCGGCTGGTGCAAGCCGCCGCGCTCAAGCTGCTGGAGGCGCCGCTGACGGGCGAGAGCGAGTCCGTGCTGAAGGATGCGGCACCGCTGTCCGGGCATCTGGCACTGGGCGACCGACTGAACATGGTCTTCAAGGGCACGGCGGTCGCGCAGGGCACCGGGCGTGCCGTCGTCACCGCCACCGGCATGCAGACCGAGATGGGCGGCATCGCCACACTGCTCGACACCACGCCCGACGCGCCGACGCCGCTGCAAGTCGAGATCGCGCATCTGGGCAAGGTGCTGGGCGTTGCGGCCCTGGTGATCGCCGCCGCCGTGGTGGCCACGATCCTGCTCATCTCGGACATCCACGGCGTGGCCGATGTCGTCACGGTGCTGCTGCTCGGCGTGTCTCTGGCCGTGGCCGCCGTGCCCGAGGGTTTGCCGGCGATCCTGTCGGTGGTGCTCGCGATGGGCGTGCGCCGCATGGCACGACACCACGCTATCGTGAAGAAGCTGGCCTCGGTCGAGACACTCGGGTCGGCCTCCGTCATTGCGTCAGACAAGACCGGCACGCTGACACGCGGCGAGATGACGGTGCAGCGGGTGATGACGGCCTCGGGGCGCATCGACATCACTGGCGTGGGTTACGCCCCCGAGGGACGTGCCGAGCAGGGGGGCGCCGATGTGCCCGCAGGCCCTTTGCTCGAAGAACTGCGGGCCGTGCTGAGCGGCGGCAGCCTGGCGGGCAATGCCCAACTGCAGCAGGACGACACCGACGCCTGGGTGATCCAGGGCGACCCGACCGAAGCCGCGTTTCTGGTGGCGCAGCGAAAGCTGGTCAACGCTGCACCCGAGACGAAGCAACGCTTTGAGCGCATCGGCGAGATCCCCTTCACTTCGCGGCGCAAGATGATGTCGGTGCTGGTGGTGGACCATGCCGATGGCGACGCACACGTGCTCTTCACCAAGGGTGCGCCCGATGTGCTGCTGGCGCATTGCACGCACGCCCGTCGGAGCCACGCCGCGGTGGCGCTGGAGGCTGCCCTGCACACGCAGGTGCTGGCCGACGTGGCCGCCATGGCCGATGACGCGCTGCGCACGCTGGCCGTGGCGCGCCGCACGCTCGCACCTGACGCGCAGGTTCCGGCCGATGCCGAGGAGGCGGCTGCGCTGGAACAGGATCTGGAATACCTCGGCACCGTGGGCATCATCGACCCGCCGCGCCAAGAGGCGGCAGTGGCCATTGCCCAGGCGCGCCAGGCCGGCATCCGCGTGATCATGATCACCGGCGACCACCCGCGCACGGCGGCGCGCATCGCGGCCGATCTCGGCATCGTCGACGGCGATGCACCGGTGCTCACGGGAACCGGGCTTGACAAGCTGAGTGAGGCCGCCTTCGCCGAAGCGGTGCTGAAGACCTCGGTGTTCGCCCGCGTGGCGCCCAAGCACAAGCTGCGCATCGTGCGTGCGCTGCAGGACAGCGGCAACGTGGTAGCGATGACCGGCGACGGCGTCAACGACGCCCCGGCGCTGAAGGCCGCCGACATCGGCGTGGCGATGGGTGTGGCGGGCACCGAGGTGGCGAAGGAGGCGGCCCGCATGATCCTGGCCGACGATCACTTCGCCACCATCGTGCTGGCGGTGCGCGAAGGGCGTGGTGTGCTCGACAACATCCGCAAGTTCCTGCGCTACCTGCTGTCGTCGAACCTGGCCGAGGTGCTGACGGTGTTTGCCGGCGTGGTGGGGGCCGGCGTCCTGGGTCTGCAGGCCACGGCGACGGGCTCGGGTGGCGCGGTGGTGCTGCCGCTGCTGGCCACGCAGATCCTGTGGATCAACCTGATCACCGACACCGGCCCCGCGCTGGCCATGGGTGTGGACCCGATCGCAGAAGACGTCATGGCGCGCAAGCCGCGTGCGCGCAGCCAGCGCATCATCGACGCCCGCATGGGGTTGGGCGTGGCCGAAGGCGGCGTCGTGATGGCGGCACTGACCCTGCTGACGCTGGACCTGTTCCTGCCCGGCGGGCTGATCGAACCGGTGGAGACCTGGCTGGGCCGCGGCCCGCACAGCCTGGAACTGGCGCGCACCGCCGCGTTCACGGTGCTGGTGCTGACGCAGCTCTTCAACTGCTTCAACGCACGCTCGGCGTCCGCCTCCGCGTTCCGGGCAGCGTTCTCGAACCACTGGCTGTGGGCGGCGGTGGCCTTGTCGGCAGCGCTGCAAGTGGCGGTTGTGCACCTGCCCTTCCTCAACCTCGCCTTCGGCACCGTGCCGCTCTCGGCGGGCCAGTGGTGCGTGTGTGTGGCGATGGCCAGCGGGGTGCTCTGGTTCATCGAAGGGCGAAAGCTGGTGCGACGACTCTGGGCCCGGCGGGTGATTGCACCGCCTGGGACGTAAGTGCATTGGAGTCCTGTCTGCAGTGGCCCGGCGCCATCCATTTCGGTGGCTGTCCTCGACGTTGCCCGTCGCCTCGGGTGAGTGACGCACACAAGCCTTCGGCGCCTTCGACCCGACACAGATCGACGGACTGAACCCTTCATGCTCGACATTGCCGCCACCTGCCTCGTCCTTACCGCGCTGCTGGCGTACCTGAACCACCGCTTCGTGCGCTTGCCAACGACCATCGGTGTGATGGTCATCGCGCTCGTGCTGTCCCTGGTGATCGTCGCGCTCGACGTCGTCGGCGTTTCGCATGCACTGCGCATCTACGAAGAGTCGCTGCTGCGGTCCATCGACTTCTCCGACGTCTTGATGCAGGGCATGCTGTCTTTGCTGCTCTTCGCGGGCGCGCTGCATGTGGACCTGAGCGAACTGAAGGCGTTGCGCTGGCCCGTCGCTTCGCTGGCGCTGATCGGCACGCTGGTGTCCACGCTGATCGTCGGCTATGGGCTCTGGGCCGCGCTGCCCGGGGTGGGCCTGGACTTGCCGCTGATGTACTGCCTGTTGTTCGGTGCGCTCATCTCGCCCACCGATCCGATCGCGGTCATGGGCATCCTCAAGTCCGCCGGGGCGCCGAAGAACCTCGAACTCGTGATCGCCGGCGAGTCACTCTTCAACGACGGCGTCGGCGTTGTGATCTTTGCACTGCTGCTGGGCATGCTGGCAAGCGGCAGCGCCCCCACCACGGGCACGGCGCTGACACTCCTGGCGCGTGAAGCCGGGGGCGGCATCGCCTTCGGCCTGGTACTGGGCTACGTCACTTACCGGCTTCTCAAGAGCGTGGACGAGTACCAGGTCGAGGTGCTGCTCACGCTCGCAGCCGTGACCGGCGGCTACGCGCTGGCCAGCCATCTGCACATCTCCGGGCCGCTGGCCATGGTGGTTACGGGCCTGATCATCGGCAACCAGGGCCGCGCGCTGGCCATGAGCGACACCACGCGTCGCTACGTGGACATGTTCTGGGAACTGCTGGACGAGATTCTCAATGCGGTGCTGTTCGTGTTGATCGGAATGGAAGTGCTGCTGATCAGCTTTTCGGCGCCGGTGCTGTTGGCAGGGGGCGTGGCGATTGGTGTCACCTTGCTGGCGCGCCTGCTCAGCGTCGGCCTGCCGGTGGCCGCGCTCGGCGCACGCTTCGAGCTGCCGCTGGGTGCCTGGCGCGTGCTGACCTGGGGCGGGCTGCGCGGTGGCATCTCGGTGGCGCTGGCACTGTCGTTGCCGGTCGGCCCGCACCGTGACGTGGTGCTCGCGCTGACCTACTGCGTGGTGGTGTTCTCGATCCTGGTGCAGGGCCTGACCATCGGACGGGTGGTGCGCGCGCCGCGATGAACCTCGGCTGACCGGCGCGCAACGCAGTGCCCCGCTCGCCTCGCGGGGCCGACAGAACGGCCGCACCGGGCGTCATCACGCCAGGTCACCACGGGGCCGCCGGCTGCGGTCGTCGATCTCACCGAGCATGGCCGCCAGGGAATTGACACTCTCGTGGACCTCGGTGCGCAGCGCCTCCTGGCTCTGCGAAAGGCGCTGTGCCAGGGTCTCGAACTCCAGGTGCATCACGCCGCGCAGTTCGGTGAAGCGCGACGCCTCGGCCTGGTCGGCCAGCGTACGCTGGGTCCGCAGCTCCCTGGTGTGCCGACGCGTCTCCAGCAGGACGGTGGCTTGCCACGTGGCCATGTAGACCGCGAAGCCCAGCGTCATGGCGGCCATCAGCCCGAGCATGACCAGCCCCAACGGAGCTTCGAAGCTGAAGAAGCCCAGACTCAAGGACGTGGAGGCGTTGAATGCCGGCCAGTTGAGGATCGCAAAGGCGAAGATCGAGACGACGAAGAGCAGGGCAAGCAGCGTGCGTGTGCGCATGGCAATCCTTGTCAGGGGAAGGGGGATCGGTTCACTCCGGCGCGTAGGTTCGGGACGGCAAGCCAGGTTGCGCCTTCTTCGCCTGGCTGGGCTCGGCGCCCGTGGGCGGGCGCTGAGCCGGACGGTGCAGCGTGAGTTGCGGAAACGGGATCTCGATGCCGGCGCGGTCGAACGCACCTTTCAGGCGGCGCAGGTACTCGCGGCGCACGGTCCACTGCGCCAGCGGCGCCACCTTGAAGCGGGCGCGAATCACGACCGCCGAGTCGGCCCAGCGTTCGACACCGGCCATTTCCAGATCGCCCAGGATGCGCGGTGCCTGTTCCGCGTCGAGCCGCATCTCGGCGCCAACCTGCTGCATCACGGCCATCGCCGCATCGACATCGACGCTGTACGCCACGCCCACGTCGACCACCGCCTGGGCATGGCCGCGGCCCATGTTCACCACGCTGGTGATGCTGCCGTTGGGTACGAAGTGCACATGGCCGTCGTAGTCGCGAAGCTGTACGTAGCGCAGTGTCACCTCCTCGACCAGTCCGGCATGGTCGCCCAGCTTCACCACGTCACCCTGGCGGATCTGGTCTTCGACCAGCAGGAAGAAGCCGGTGAAGTAGTCCTTCACCAGGCTCTGCGCGCCGAAGCCCACCGCGAGGCCGGCCACACCCGCGGCCCCCAGGATGGGCGCCACGCTGACGCCCAGTTCGCTCAGCACCAGCATGCCGGCCACCAGTGAGACCACCACCGCAGCCAGGTACCTGAAGACGCGCCCCAGGGTCTCGGCGCGCTGGACGGCCTCGCGGTCGCCGAGGCGGCTGGCGATGCGGATGCGAAGCCCCCGGATGGCGCGCTGCGCCGCCGCGATGGCCAGCCAGGCGACCACCACGATGACCAGTATGCGCAGGCCCGATGTGGCCACGCCACCCAGGCCCTGCAAGTGGGCGGCGGTCTCCTTCCAGTAGTCGGGAGACGCGTTCATACCGCGCTGTCCCACGGCGCCGACAGGCGCACCGCGCCGTTGATGATGCCGACCATCGAATAGGTCTGCGGGAAGTTGCCCCACAGTTCTCCGGTCTTGACATCCAGGTCCTCGCTGAGCAGGCCGACGTGGTTTCGGCGCGCGAGCAGGGCCTCGAAAGCGGCCCTGGCCTCATCCTTGCGCCCGATGCGCGCCAGCGCATCGACACGCCAGAAGGAGCAGACGTTGAACGCCACCTCGGGCCGGCCGAAGTCGTCCTCGGCCTCGTAGCGGCGCATGAAGGGGCCGTCGCACAGCGATGCTTCCATCGCGTGCACCGTGCTGATGAAGCGCGGGTCCTGGCGGGGCAGGAAACCGACCTCGCCCATCAGCAGCACGCTGGCGTCGAGGTCTCTGCCACCCAGGCTCTCGGCGAAGGCCTGCCGCTCCTCGTTCCAGGCGCGCGCGGTGATCGCGGCATGAATCACGGCAGCCCGCTGCTGCCACAGCGCGGCGCGCTCGGGCAGGCACAGCACCACCGCGATGCGGGCCAGCCGATCGCACGCCACCCAGCACATCAGCGCCGACGAGGTATGCACCCGGGCGCGCGTGCGCAACTCCCAGATGCCCGCATCGGGCTGGTCGTGCAGCGCCCAGGCCCGCTCGCCCATGACTTCCAGCGCCGTGAAGTCGGCGGCGTCGCCGCGCCGGAACAGCCGGTGGTCGTGGAAGGCCTGCGCGGCACCGAGCACGACACTGCCGTAGACGTCGTGCTGGAAGTGCTCCTGCGCCTGGTTGCCCACCCGCACCGGGCCCATGCCGCGGTAGCCGGCGGCGCGTGCCACCACCGATTCGGGCAGCGACTTTTCCAGGCCGATGCCGTACAGCGGCTGCACATGGCCGTCTCCAGCGCCGCGCACGACGTTGTAGAGCCAGTTCAGGTAGCCCTCCATCGTGCCCACCTCGGACAGGCTGTTCAGCGCCCGGACGACGAAGAAGGCGTCGCGCAGCCAGCAGAAGCGGTAGTCCCAATTGCGCCCGCTGTTCGGTGCCTCGGGGATGCTGGTGGTCATCGCTGCGACGATGGCGCCGGTCTCCTCGAACTGGCACAGCTTGAGCGTGATGGCCGCGCGGATCACCGCGTCCTGCCACTCCAGCGGCACCGCAAGACGGCGCGACCAGTGGCGCCAGTACAAGGCGGTCTGTTCTTCGAATTCGCGCGCCGTGTCGTCGATGCCGCCGGCCAGCGTCTCGTCGGGTCCCAGCAGCAGGCTCACCGGCCCGGCCAGCGCGAACCAGGTGCCTTCGAGCAGGTAGGTCAGGGGCACGCTGGTGTTCAGGCGCAGCGTCAGCTCCGGCATCACGAAGCGCAGGTGGTGGCTGCCGCGTGTCAACGTGGGCGGCGCTGCGCCCCAGTCGCCGTGCGGACGCACGGTGAAGCGCACCCGCGGATGCCCGGCCAGCGGGCGCACGCGGCGCACCAGCTGAGCCGGGCGAAATACGCGGTCGCGGTTGACGAAGCGGGGTGCGAAGTCCACCAATTCGATGCCTTGCCCGCGCTCGTCCCACAGCCGCGTGCGCACGATGGCGGTGCCGGGGTCGTAAGACTGCTCGGTGCGCACCAGCCCTTCGAGTTCGACGGTCAGCGCGCCGTCCAGGGGCAAGCCCTCGGCACTGTGCAGCAAGGCGTCGAAAACCGGTGTGCTGTCGAAGCGCGGCATGCAGCACCAGACGATGCTGCCCCTGCGTTCGACGAGTGCGCTTATGGTGCAGTTGCCGATCAAGGCCAGGTCCAGACCGGCCGCGGGCCGCGGCGCTGTGGATTGCTCGTTCATCGGTGACCTCTCCTTTTGAGGTCCGATGCGCCTGCGCGCAGCGGACGTGTATGTATATTTGTCACAATATACAAGGATGACCCCATGACCCTGCCTTGTCTGCGACAGCCGCGCGGCTCCGAACGACCGCGATGGCACTGAAGACGTTCCGGCTCCAGCTGCGCTTCCTGGTTCCACTGGTGGCGGTGCTGGTTGCCACGTCCTATCTGGCCGTGCCGCTGATGGACCAGGTGACGCTGCGTTGGTTCAGCCGCGACCTCAACAGCCGCGGCGTGCTGGTCGCGAATGCGCTGTCGGACTCCGTGGCCGACGCTCTGATCGCGGGCAAGCCGGCGCGGCTGCAGCCGCTGTTCGACCGAACCGTCCAGGATGAGCGGCTGTTTGCAGTGGGCCTTTGCAGCACGGGCGGGCGGCTTCTGCAGCGGACCGACAGCTTTCCGGTGACCCTGTCTTGCGCAACTGCCGCAGAAGTGGTCCAAAAGGCCGACCCGCGGATGGCGCTGCCCGGGGGCGCCGTGCATATCGGTGTTCACGACGTGATGGGACAGCTGCCGCCGAAACCGGTGGTGTTCACCAATCCGGCGCCCGAGGTGATTCCCGACGATGCCGTGCCCGGCCTGGAGTTGGCAGCGTCGGCACCGGACGCGCTGCCTTCACAGGTACTGATGGGCCGACTGGTCCTGCTGCACGACATGAGCTTCATCGAGCGACGCAGCCAGGACACACGCCGCTACCTCATCGGATTGATTGCCGGGCTGGGACTGATGATCGCCATCATCACCGTGGTGGTGGCGCAGCTGAGCTGGCGCGGCTGGGTCAACGGCGCGCGCGCCCTGATGCGCGGCGAGGGCCTGCTCAGCCCCTTGCTGTCGGGCCCTTCGTCGGCGCCCGAACTGGCGCCGTTTGCTGCCGACCTGCGCGCCCGGCTGCGCGATATGGAAGACGAGTTCCGCCGCTCGCAGGGGCCCGAAATGGAGTGGACGGCCGAGCGCTTGCGCACGCTGCTGCACACCCAACTCAGCGGCGACCAGGTGATCGTGGTCTCCAACCGCGAGCCGTACATCCACGAACGTTGCCCCGAAGGCATCGTCGTCAAGCGGCCGGCCAGCGGCCTCGTCACCGCTGTCGAGCCCGTGATGCGAGCGTGTTCCGGCACCTGGATCGCGCACGGCAGTGGCGGCGCCGACCGCGAGGTCGTGAATGCCGGCGACCGCGTGCTGGTGCCGCCCGGGCATGACGACTACTGGCTGCGCCGCATCTGGCTGACGGCCGAAGAGGAACAGGGCTACTACTACGGGTTCGCCAACGAAGGCATGTGGCCCTTGTGCCACGTGGCCCACGTACGGCCGGTCTTCCGCGAATCGGACTGGGAAGCCTACAAGGCAGTCAACCAGCGCTTTGCCGATGCGGTGGTGGCCGAGGCTCGCAGTGAAGACCCCGTGGTACTGGTGCAGGACTATCACTTCGCCTTGCTGCCGGCGATGGTGCGCGAGAAGCTGCCCCAGGCCACCATCCTGACCTTCTGGCACATTCCCTGGCCGAACCCCGAGTCCTTCGGCATCTGCCCCTGGCGTCGCGAGATCCTGGAGGGCATGTTGGGCAGCACGATCCTGGGCTTCCATACGCGGTTCCACTGCAAGAATTTCATCGAGACCGTAGACCGTTACCTTGAGGCGCGTATCGAGCACGAGCACTCGACGATCGCGTTCCGCGAGAAGGAGACGCTGGTCGAGAGTTACCCCATCTCCATCGAATGGCCCGGTGACGCCGAGGCCGCGGGGTGGGCCGGCGTGGGTGAGTGCCGGCAAGCGGTCATCGAACGCCTGGGCCTGCCAGCCAACGTATGCCTGGCCGTGGGTGTGGATCGCTTCGACTACACCAAGGGCATTCTCGAGCGACTGAACGCCGTCGAGCGCCTGCTTGAGAAGTGGCCCGAGTGGATCGGCCGCTTCGTCTTCGTCCAGGTGGCGGCACCCACGCGCACGGCGCTCGACGAGTACCGCAGCTTCCAGGAGCGCATCCACCGTGTCGCCGCACGCATCAACGAGCGCTTCGGCCGACCCGACTACCAGCCCGTGCACCTGTTGGCCACGCACCATGAACACGACGCCGTGACGGAGCTGTTTCGTGCCGCCGACATCTGTGTCGTGACCAGCCTGCACGACGGCATGAACCTCGTGTGCAAGGAGTTCGTGGCGGCGCGCGACGACCTGCAGGGGGTGTTGATCCTGAGCCGCTTTGCCGGTGCCGCTCGCGAGTTGGCCGAGGCCTTGATCGTGAACCCGTACCACGTGGAAGAAACCGCCGACGCGCTGCACCGTGCCGCCACCATGCCCGTCGCCGAGCAGCGCGAACGCATGGCCAGTTTGCGCAGCACGGTGCGCGAGTTCAACGTCTTCCGCTGGGCCGGGCGCATGCTGGCCGACGCCGGACGCTGGCGGCTGCGGGCCCGAATCGAGGCGCGCGTGAAGCGACATCAGATCGGCTGATGAAACCGATGCAACATCTGTTCACCCCCGAAGGAGAGGCTGCGCTCGCAGCGGTCTTGCGGCTGCAGCCTCTGATGGCCTTCGACTTCGACGGCACGCTGACGCCCATCGTGGCGCGGCCGGACGACGCCCGCGTCTCGCTGGTCGTCGCCACACGCCTGAAGGCCCTGGCCAGCAGACTGCCCGTGGCCATCGTCACAGGCCGTGCGGTGGCCGATGTGCGTGAGCGCCTTGGCTTCGAGCCGCAATACATCGTCGGCAACCACGGTGCCGAGGCAGACACCGCTGCCACGGCCGGCGGCCCCCCGGCCGGCGCCCTGGCAAGCCAACTGGACGGGTTTCGCGCCACCTTGCGGGCGCACGGCGAAGCGCTGCAAGAGGCGGGCGTCTTGGTGGAGGACAAGGGCCTGTCGATTGCGCTGCACTACCGCTTGTCGCGCGATCGGGCGCGGGCCCAGCGGCTGATATCCGATCTGCTGACGCCCGCACCCGCCGGCCTGCGCCTGTTCGCCGGCAAGATGGTGGTGAATGCCGTGGCTGCAGATGCGCCCGACAAGGCGCAGGCCATGCACGCACTCGTGGCGCGCCTGGGGGCGGCCGCGGCCTTCTTCGCAGGCGACGATGTCAATGACGAACCGGTGTTCGTCTCGGCGCCCGCGCACTGGCTGACCCTGCGGATCGGTCGTGAAGATCCGACCAGTCGAGCCCGGTTCTGCCTTGAAGGTCCCCAAGAGATGGCGATGCTGCTCGATCGCGTGCTTGCGAAGGGCTCATGATTCGCCGCTGAACGATCTTCAGCGCAGCGCTGCCCAGCGTAAAAAGTCGACGCCTTGAGTGTCGCCAGTGCATTTGTCGGAATGTATTTGTTCTATGATTCCCCGCCCGAGATGGGATCAGCCCGCCAGCGCGAACATCCGACGACAACATTGGAGATGCCTCAGTGACCCACGCCAAGTCAACCCTCGTCCTGGCCGCTCTGGTGGCGTTGCTGGCTGCCTGCAGCAGCACACCGGTGACGCCGCCACCGGCGCCAGCCCCGATGAAGGCGGCCGCTGCGCCCATGGCGCCGGCGCCGGCCCCGGCCCCTGCGGCCACGCCGCGGTCGATTGCGCCGTCCTCCAACGTCGTCACCGTGACGCTGCCTGCTTATCTCGACCCCAAGAACAACATTTCCACCGAGCGCAGCGTGTACTTCGACTTTGACGACTTCACGGTGAAGCAGAACTACACCGCCCTGGTTGAGCGACACGGCAAGTTCCTGGCGGCAAGTCCGAAGGTCGCGATCAAGATCGAGGGCAATGCCGACGAGCGTGGCGGGTCTGAATACAACCTGGCGCTTGGCCAAAAGCGGGCAGAGGCGGTCCTGCGTGCCTTGAAGATTTACGGCGTCAAGGATTCGCAGGTGGAGGCCACCAGCTGGGGCGAGAGCAGGCCGAGAGCCACTGGCCATGACGAAGCGGCGTGGGCGCAGAATCGACGTGCAGAACTTCAGTACCCGGCGAAGTGAGGTTTCGCTGGGTCGGGCTCTCCAGGACCTGCAGAAGCATTGAAACAAATATACTTCGGCGTCGGCTCACGCGTTCCTGCCGGCTAGCGACAAGGCGCTATGACTTGTTTTCCGGGTTCCCTTGCGGGACCCCGTTTTCTTGGTCTGCTCCGGTGTCAGTGCCTTGGTGATTCGGCACCGGTGCCAGCGCGTTGCTCTTCGCCTGGCGCCTATGACTCCATCATGGTCACGAAGAAAAGTGTCACCCCGGCAAAGACCGTAAGCCCCGTTGCCGAACGGGACCTGAGCGCACCCGAAGTGCGCGTGTTGCGGCGGTTCCGCCTCGTCTTCAATTCCGTGAAGACGCATTTCCAACAGGTAGAGAAGAAGGCCGGTGTCGGTGGTGCGCAACTGTGGGCGCTCAGTGTCATTCGTGCCCATCCGGGAATCGGCGTGAGCAGCCTGGCCGCGTTCATGGACATCCACCAGACCACAGCCAGCAATCTCGTCAAGGCGCTGGTGACGGCGGAGATGATCGCGGCCGAGAAGAATGCACCGGACCGTCGGGCTGTGCAACTTCGGATCCTGCCCGCCGGCGGGCGGGTTCTGCGGAAGGCGCCTGGTCCCTTTGCCGGCGTCTTGCCGGACGCACTGGCAACGCTCGACGCGAAGACTCTCGAGCGCATGGATCATGACCTGGCGCTGCTGATCGCCGCCTTGCATGCCGACGAAAGGGCTGCGGGCATCCCACTGGCGCAGATGTAGCGCCAGCTGCAAGTCCCCCACGGTCCGGCACGGGAAGACGCCAGGCTGTCCGTTTGGGTGAAACCGGCAGAAGAGTGAAATTGTCCAAACTTGCTTTGCTTCCGAAGACCAAGCGATCTCGCACCGCAACTCTCTCCTTGATCGCCGGCCTCGCGCTGGCCGACATCGCGGGTACGGTCTACCGGTGGCCGCGGTGGCAGGTGCGCCACGTTGCAGCGATGGATCCAACGGTCTCCGTGCGCCATGACCGCCTCGAATTGAGCCAGAAGCCGCCACCAGGATCGCGAGTGCACGCGACCACGCAACCGTGACCGCCCCGGGAACCGGATCCGACGAAGCGCCGAAGCCTGAAGCGCGCGCGACAACCGGCAGTGCGGCTGACAGTCGGCGTGGGCGCATCGCGTCGGCATTTGTCCGCGCCTGCCGCGCCTGCCGCTCTGCTCTGATGAGAGGCTGGTCGGCCGTTCGAAACATCGAACCCGACTTCTGGCGCAACCTTCGCGATGAACTGGTCGCGGGACGGCAGTGGTTCGATCGTGCGATCGTTCTTGCGTACGCCGCAGTGACCGGCGCGGTCGTCGTCGGCTTCACCCTGCTGGCGGAAGCGGCCAGCCACGGCTTCGCATCGCTTCGAGGCGTGACCCCGTGGGCGCCTTATGTCGCACTGGCCTGGACCCCGGCGCTCACGGTCGGCCTGCTGTGGTGGACGCGGCGGTTCGCGCCGGGCGCCGTCGGATCGGGCGTTCCGCAGGTGGTGCGGGCGCTCGATGATGACCTGGAGCCTGCGCCGCAGGCCTGGCTGGTGTCGCTGAAGGTGTCGCTGCACAAGATCGGGCTCGTCTCCGGCGGTCTCCTGGCGGGGCTCTCGATCGGCCGCGAAGGACCGACCGTGCAAGTGGGCGCGGGGGTCATGGTGCATGCGCGGCGCTGGCTCTCTCCGCGATCCGGCATCGACGCCCACGACTTGATGGTTGCCGGCGCAGCGGCAGGCATTGCCGCGGCATTCAACACGCCGCTGGGTGGCATCGTCTTTGCACTCGAACAGTTGTCGCGCCGCCGCAGCATCTCGCACAGTGCCTTGGTGATCTCCAGCATCGTGCTGGCCGGTCTGGTGTCCGTCTCGGTGTTCGGCAACCTGACCTACTTTGGTCGACTTCGGGTGCAGGAGTTGTCCTGGTCCCTTCTGGGCCCGGGACTACTGGTGGCCATCGGAGCCGGTCTTTGCGGTGGGCTGTTCTCGCGGCTGCTCGTGCTGTCCCTGCGCGGCACACCTGATCGGTTCAGCCGGTGGCGGTCGAGTCACCCCTTTCGATTTGCTGCAGGGTGCGCTTTCGTGGTGGCCGTCATCGGCATCGCAACAGGGGGCACCACGGCAGGCGCTGGTTATGCGCCAACCCGAGCCATGCTCGAGGGCCACGCCGAACTGCCCGGGGTTTTCACGTTGCTGAAGTTCTGCGCCACCTGGCTGTCGGCCTGGACCGGCGTACCGGCCGGCGTCTTTGCACCGTCACTGACCATCGGGGCAGGCATCGGGCGCGACATCGCGCTCATGGCGGGCGTGGGGCCCGAGGCTGCGATTCCGCTGATTGCGCTTGGGATGGTCGGCTTCCTGTCGGCCACGACCCAGGGACCGATCACTGCCTTCATCATCGTGATGGAGATGGTCTCGGGCCAGACCATGGTGCTCAGCCTGATGGCGTGCGCGTTACTCTCCAGCGGCGTTTCACGTCTGGTGGCACGGCCGATGTACGCGGAGCTCGCAGCGCTGTTTCTGACGCAGCCGCCGGGCGCGTCGACGCCCAGATCACCAGAACGGTCAGGCGCCGTCTGACCTGGCCGGCAAGGCCGAAGGCGCTGACACAGGGCGGGCGCGGCCTTCTACACTGCGCGCGTCCACCACGGAGGCATCGATGATCGGCTACGTCACCCTCGGCACCAACGACCTGCCCCGCGCGGCAGCTTTCTACGACGCACTGCTCGCCGAACTGGGCGCCAAGCGGCTGTGGGACAGCCCCAGCGGCATCGGTTGGGGCATCGGCATGGACAAGCCGGCGCTGGCCGTGATGCGGCCCTTCGACGGCCAGCCCGCCACGCACGGCAACGGCACCATGGTCGCGCTGGTCGTCAAGCAGCCAGCGCAGGTGAACATGCTGCACGCCAAGGCGCTGGCCCTGGGCGCCACCGACGAAGGGGCCGCCGGCCCGCGCGGCGGCGGCTTCTACTGCGGTTACTGCCGCGACCTCGACGGCAACAAGCTCAACTTTTTCTGCATGGGACAGGGCTGAGGTCGGGAAGCGGGGGTCCGGAAGGACCCGCGCGCCCGACGAAAGCCAGCCGGCGATTCACGCCTGCTGGCCGAACCGCTGAGGCCGCGGCCCGCCCCGGACGGCTCAGCAGCCGCCCTTCTTTTCCTTCTTCGCTGCCGGCGCGGCGGGCACCGTGGCGGGCTTCATCGCTGCCACGGCCGAAGCGGCCTGGGCCGCCTGCGTCGTCCGGCTGGCCTTGGCCGCCGCCACGCAGCTGGTCTTGGCGTCGCCGGAGAGCGCGTCGCATTTCTCCACCGCCAGCTTGTAGTTGGCGTCACGCACGTCCTCGGCGGCGTCGGTGCGCGCGGCGGCGACCTGCTTGCCGAGCTTCGCGGCGGCCAACGCAGCCACCTCGTTCGCCTTGGCCTGCTTCACGCACACGTCCTTGTCGTTGCCGGAGAGGTCGTCGCACTTCTCCTTGGCGATGGCGTAGGCCGCCTCGGCGGTGGCCACACGCGCCTTGGTGCCGTCGGCGGGCTTGCCGGTGTAGGCGAACTCGAGTTCGGCCAGGGCGACCTTTTCCTTGCCCTTGGCCTGGGCGCTGCAGACGTCCTTGGCGTTGGCCTTCAGGTCCGAGCACAGTTTCTGGTCGGCCTTGTAGTCGGCACTGATGCGTGTCTTGGTGGCGCTGTAGTCGGTCTTGACCATGGTGGCGGCGCTGGCGAAGGAAGGCGACATGGCAGCGGCCAGCAGCGTGACGGTGAAGAGCAGGTGCTTGTGCATGGAAGTCCTTTGTGGGTGCGGCCGGCCGCGGATGGGTCGGACGTCCGGGTCGGCGCCGGCAGATCAAAGCTGCCCGCGCTCGTCCGGACCGGCATCTTGGGGCGCGGCGGCCGGCGCGTCGGTGCGGCAACGAACGGAACGGCCGGCCTCGCGCGCGGCGCAGGGCCAGGGGCACCCATGATCCAATGCGGGCATGACGGTCCTGACCACCCGCGACGGTCTGAAACTGCACCTGGAACGCTGGCCGGTGGGCGGCAGCGCCCACGGCATGGTGCAGATCGTTCACGGCCTGGGTGAACACATCGGCCGCTACGAGGCCCTGGCACAGGAACTCAACGTGGCCGGCTGGCACGTTGCCGGACACGACCAGCGCGGCCACGGCCGCAGCGAGGGCCCGCGTGGCAGCGTGCCCAACCGCCAGGCGCTGCTGTCCGACCTGTCGGCCGTCACCGACCACCTGCGCCGCGGTGGCCGCCACATCCTGCTCGGCCACGGCCTGGGCGGCCTGGTGGCCGCGCGGTTTGTCGCCGAAGGCCTGATGCACCGGGCCCAGCGCTGGGCGCGCGACGTCGACGGCCTGGTGCTGTCGTCGCCCGCCCTCGACCCTGGCCTGATGCTGCTGCAGCGGCTGGCGCTGCGCCTGCTGAACCCGGTGCTGCCGGCGTTGCGCCTGCGCCGCGGCCTGCAGCCCAGACGCCTGAGCCGCGACCCCGAGGTTGTGCGCCGCTGCGCCGACGACCCGCTGGTGCACCGCCAGGTGACACCGCGGCTGATGCGCTTCATCGTCGACGAAGGCCGCCTCGTGCGTGGCCGCGCCGCGCGCTGGCGCACGCCGACGCTGCTGAGGTGGGCCGGCGCCGACCGCTGCGTATCGCCACAGGGCAGCGCCGCCTTCGCGGCGGCCGCGCCGGCACGGGTGGTCACCGCGCACGCGTTCCCGGGGCTCTTCCACGAGATCTTCAACGAGCCCGAGCGCGACGCGGTGGTGGCGCAGCTGCTGGGCTGGCTCGCCCAGTTCCAGCGCGCGGCCAAAGACAGCGGTGCGGTCGCCGTGTCGGCCTCGGCGGCAGGCTAGAAGCCGCCAGGCACAGGCGCCAACGGCGCAAACGCCGCGGCCTGCTTGACCTTCCAGGCGGCGATCGCGGTCTGCATCTCGCCGATGTCGAATAGCGCGCTCTGCAGCAGCGCCATCTGCTGCAACGCGTCGGCCGTGGTGTGGTCAATGGCGTAGTTCAGGGCCAGCTTGCTGCCCGCGATGGCCAGCGGCGACTTGGCGGCGATGGCGGCGGCCAGCGCCAGCGCGTGGCCCAGCGTCGCCGCCGCATCTGGCAGCACGGCGTTGACCAGCCCCACCGCCAGCGCACGTTCAGCGCCCATGCGGTCGCCGGTGTAGGCCATCTCGCGCGCCACGGCGGGCGGCACGATCTTGGGCAGGCGCTGCAGCACACCCAGGTCGGCGGCCATGCCGATGTGGATTTCCTGCACCGTGAAGAAGGCGTCGGCGCTGCAGACGCGGATGTCGCAGGCGGCGGCCAGGTCCAGCGCGCCGCCGATGCAGCCGCCCTGCACGGCGGCGATGACGGGGAATCGCGCCTCTTCCAGCACGTCGACGCAGCGCATCAGCTGGCGCAGGCCATCGTGGAAGGCCAGGCGGCGGCGGGCATCGGAGGTGTCCAGCATGCCCAGGCCGCCATCGAAGACCTCGAGCGCCATGCCGGCGCTGAAGTGCTTGCCGGTGGACGAGATCACCAGCACCCGCGTGCGGCCCTCGGCGTTCAGGGCGGCGACGGTCTCGCGCAGTGCCGGGAAGAAGGGCGGTGTAAGGCTGTTCAGGCGCTCCGGGCGGCACAGCTGCAGGTGGGCCACGCCGTCGTCGCGGCACTCCAGGGTGTAGGCGTCGGTGTTCATCGCGCCAGCATAGCCCGGTGGCCGTGGCCTGCGGCCGGTCCTACACTGGCTGCCCCCGTCTTGCCTCTTGCGGAGCCCATCCATGAACGCCCCCACCCGCCCCGTCGAAGCCGCCGCCCTGGCGGCATTTGCCAACGAAGCCTGGGACCAGCGCATCGTGCCCGCGCTCACCGACTACATCGGTGTGCCCGCCAAGAGCCCGATGTTCGACGCCGACTGGGCGAAAAACGGCTACATCGACCGCGTCGTGCGCGACGCCGCGACCTGGGTCGAGGGCCGCAAGTTGCCGGGCCTGAAACTCGAAGTGATGCGGCTGGAAGGCCGCACGCCGGTGATCTTCTTCGACCTGCCCGCCAGTGGCCGTGCCGAAAGCGCTTCGCAGGACACGGTGCTGCTCTACGGCCACCTCGACAAGCAGCCCGAATTCAATGGCTGGCGCCGCGACCTCGGCCCCTGGACGCCGAAGTATGAGAACGGCCTGCTCTACGGCCGCGGCGGCGCCGACGACGGTTACGCCGTCTACGCCGCCATCACCGCGCTCGAGGCCCTGCAGGCGCAGGGCCTGCCGCACCCGCGCTGCGTCGGCCTGATCGAGAGTTGCGAAGAAAGCGGCAGCTACGACCTGCCGGCCTACCTCGACGCGCTGCGGCCGCGCCTGGGCCAGGTCGGCCTCGTGGTGTGTCTGGACAGCGGCGCGGGCAACTACGATCAGCTGTGGCTGACGACCAGCCTGCGCGGCATGGTCAGCGGCGTGCTGAAGGTCGAGATCCTCGCCGAGGGCATCCACAGCGGTGACGCCAGCGGCCTCGTGCCGTCGTCCTTCCGCATCCTGCGCCACGTGCTCGACCGGCTGGAAGACAGCAAGACCGGCCGCCTGCTGCCCGAGAGCTTCCACTGCGAGCTGCCGGCTTCGCGGCTGGAACAGGCGCGCACCACCGCCGCCATCCTCGGCGACGAGGTCTGGAAGCGCATGCCCTGGGCCTGCGGCGCCGACGGCGGCCCCACGCTGCCCACCACCACCGACCCTGTCGAGGGCCTGCTCAACCGCACCTGGCGGCCGACGCTCAGCGTCACCGGTGCCGACGGCTTTCCCGAGCTGAAGAGCGCTGGCAACGTGCTGCGGCCGTTTACGGCTTTCAAACTCTCGCTGCGCCTGCCGCCGCTGGTGGATGGCAACGCCGCCAGCCTGGCGCTGAAGACCCTGCTCGAGGACAACGCGCCCTACAACGCCAAGGTCACCTTCCACCCCGACGGCCGCGCCGGCGCCCTGGGCGCCAGCGGCTGGAACGCCCCCGAGCTGGCGCCGTGGCTCGAAGGCGCGATGAACGCCGCGTCGACAGCCCACTTCGGCGCGCCCGTCGGCTACGTCGGCCAGGGCGGCACGATCCCGCTCATGAGCATGCTGCAAAAGGGCTTCCCGGCGGCGCAGATGATGGTCTGCGGCGTGCTGGGCCCGAAGAGCAACGCCCACGGACCCAACGAGTTCCTGCACGTGCCCTACGGCAAGAAGCTCACGGCGGCGGTGGCGCAGGTGATCACGGCCTGCCCCTGAATGCCGCGCAAGGCTCGTTGCGGCGCCCTTGCCGCGCGGATGGACCCCCCATCCAAGGGGCTCCTGAACCCCGATCGGGCCTTGCGCTCGGCGCTGCGCTCGACAGAATGTGTTTGAGGGAGGGCACAGCGCCCCGTGCCACATTCACAAGAAGGGTTCATCGATGTCCACGCTGACTTCATCGTTCCGTCTGTTGGCTGTGGCCGCGGCTGCCACGCTGGCCCTGCAGGCCCATGCCATCACACGCGTGCCTTCCACAGGTTCCTTCGGCGTGACGCAGCCCAGCGCCGACCGCGTGCCGACCTATATCGACGTGAACATGGTCGGGTTCGCGTCTTACGGCGACTTCGGTGACCCGGGGAACAGCCAGGTCTTCCTGAACGTCGGGGCCGGCTCGACGGTCACCGGCTGGGACTACAGCAATCTGAGCTTCAGCACCGCCGGCGTTAGCTGGTTGAGCGAGTTCGTGATCTCAGTGAACAACAGCGGCGGGACGGCGTTCTTCGACGCCGCCCCCAGCGACCTCGACGCCAGTGGCACTTTCGGCCCGGCCTCGGGCACCTGGGACAGCGCGGCAGGTGGTTTCACCGGTGCGCCCTTCGTCGCCGCCGACGGCACGGTGTGGGTCACGGTCTACGACCTGTTCACCGATGCCGGCCTGAACGCGCAGGTCAGTTCGGGTTCGATCCGCATCTACTACGACACCGCCACCGTCGTGCCGGAACCCGCCACCTACGGCCTGATGGGCCTGGGCCTGCTGGGCGTGCTCGGCGCTGCCCGCCGCCGCCGCACGCACTGAGTGCCTGAAAGCCCGGCCGCGCGGCAAGGCGCGGCCCTCGAAGCCCCGCCAGCCGTCAGGCCGCGGGGCTTTGTGCTTTCTGGCGGCCCGCCTTCCAGGCGCCGAAGATCACGACGAGACCGGGCACCAGGATCATGGCCCAGATGATCACCGACAGGTTCTTCTGCACCCACGGCAGGTTGCCGAACAGGTAGCCCGCCAAGGTGAGGCCGCACACCCACAGCACACCGCCGCCGACGTTGAAGGCCGTGAACTTGCTGCGCGTCATCTCGCCCACGCCTGCGACGAAGGGGGCAAAGGTGCGCAAGAAGGGCATGAAGCGCGCCACCACGATGGTGATGCCCCCGTATTTCTCGTAAAAGGCATGCGTGCGGTCGAAGGCATCGCGGTTGAACCAGCGCGAGTTCGGCCAGCCGAAGACCTTGGGCCCGAAGTAGCGGCCGATGCTGTAGTTCGTCTGGTCACCGAGGACGGCCGCCAAAGTCAGCAGCGCCATCGCCAGCGGCAGGCTCATCAGCCCCAGCCCGCACAAGGCGCCGACGACGAAGAGCAGTGAATCGCCCGGCAGGAAGGGCATCACCACCAACCCGGTCTCGACGAAGATGATGAGGAAGAGCAGGGCGTAGACCCAGCCGCCGTAGGCCTGCACGAATTCCGACAGGTGGCGGTCGACGTGCAGGATGAAGTCGATCAGGAAGGTGGCGTATTCCATGGCGGCCGGGATTGTGTGCGCTCAGGCCGCGGCCGCAGCTTCCGTCAGGTCTTCGGCGAGGAAGCCGCCGCTCTGGTGTGCCCACAATTTCGCGTAATGGCCGCCGTGGGCCAGCAGTTCGGCATGGCTGCCCTGCTCGACGATGCGGCCCTGCTCCAGCACGATGAGCCGGTCCATGCGCGCGATGGTCGAAAGCCGGTGCGCGATGGCGATCACCGTCTTGCCCTCCATCAGCCCGAGCAGCTGGGTCTGGATGGCGAGTTCGACCTCGCTGTCCAGCGCCGAGGTGGCTTCGTCGAGCACCAGGATGGGCGCGTCCTTCAGCACCACGCGTGCAATGGCGACGCGCTGGCGCTGGCCGCCGCTGAGCTTGACGCCGCGCTCGCCGACATGGGCCTCGTAGCCGGTGCGGCCTTTCCAGTCCTGCAATTGCAGGATGAACTCGTGGGCCTGCGCCTTTTTCGCCGCGGCCACGATCTCGTCCATCGTCGCACCGGGCCGGCCGTAGCCGATGTTGGCGGCGATCGAGCGGTGCAGCAGTGAGGTGTCCTGCGTCACCATGCCGATGGCCGCGCGCAGGCTTTCCTGCGTCAGCTCACGCAGGTCATGGCCGTCGATGCGCAGGCTGCCGTCTTCCAGGTCGTGGAAGCGCAGAAGCAGGTTGACGAGCGTGCTCTTGCCGGCGCCGCTGCGGCCGATCAGGCCCACCCGCTCGCCGGGGCGGATGACGAGGTTGAGGTCGTCCAGCACCTTCTTGCCGTCGTTGCGGCCGTAGGTGAAGGTGAGGTGCTCGAAGCGCACCTCGCCACCGGCGGGCGCGGGCTGCACGGCCAGTTCACGCGCCGCGGGCGCGTCGCTCATGCCGTGCGGCACGGCGATGGTCTCCATGCCTTCCTGCACGACGCCGATGTTCTCGAAGATGCCGGTCACTTCCCAGCTCACCCAGCCCGCCACGTTGGCTATCGTCCAGGCCAGCGGCAGCGCGGTGGCTACCGTACCGGCGTCGATCAGCCCCTGCCCCCACAGCGTGATGCCGATGGCCGCGGTGCCCACCAGCAGCATCGCGTTCAGCGCCGACAGCGTGGTCATGAAGGTGGTGATGAGCCGCATGTGCGCCTGGATGGCGCCGGTGTGCTCGTCGATGACCTCGCGTACGTAGTTGTCTTCGTCCTTCGAGCGCGCGAACAGCTTGACCGTGAGGATGTTGGTGTAGCTGTCGACCACACGCCCCATCACCAGGCTGCGCAGTTCGCTGCTGGTCTTGGCCAGGTCACGCATCTTCGGCACGAAGTGGCGCAGGAAGAAGAGATAACCGCAGAACCACAGCACGGTGGGAATGGCCAGCCGCCAGTCGGCCAGGCTCATCAGCAGCAGCGCACTCAGGCCGTAGACCAGGATGTACCAGACGGCGCGGATCGAGCTCACGACGCAGTCGCGCAGCGCATTGCTGGTCTGCATCACACGGTTGGCGATGCGGCCGGCGAAGTCGTTCTGGAAGAAAGGCCAGCTCTGCCGCACCACGTGCCAATGGCTCTGCCAGCGGATCAGGCTGGTGACACCCGGCACCACGGCGTTGTTGCGCACCAGGCTGTCGGCCATCAACGCCAGCGGGCGGCCGATGAGGATCAGCAGCCCCATGCCCACCAGCATCGGCATGGCGTCGGCCAGCGCGGCGGCGCGGTCGGTGGCCTGCATCAGGCGCACGAGCTTTCCGATGAAAACCGGGATCACGGTGTCGATCAGCGCCACCGCCAAGCCGCTGGCGAACATCGCCGCGAACAGGCCGCGTGTTTGCCGCACGTAGTGCCAGTAGAAGGCGAGCAGCCCCGCAGGTGGCGCGGTGCCGGGCCGCGCGGTGGGCCGGATGCGGGTTTCGAAGAAGGTGAACATCGGGTGCGGCCACCCGGCGCCTGGACCAGGCACCCGGCCGGCTTTACAGCAGGAGGAAGCCGCGCATTGTCGCGGCTTGCGCCGCCACGCGCCGCCACGCGCCGCCACGCGCCGGGCGGCGCCGGCCCTGTCCACGCCTTGTCCAAGGCCCTGCTGTAACCGTATCGTTACATAAAGACCGCATAGTTCCTAATGTGAACTGATTAGTTCAATATCCGGCCTCCGCAGTTTTCATCGAATGCGGACATCCCTCTTCACCCCTGGCCGGAGAACCCCGATGTCTGACTGGACCCGACGCCTGTTCGCTGTTGCGATGGCCTCCTTGCTCGCCGCCTGCGGCGGCAACGACGACGACCCCAACCCACCCATTCCGAACATCGTGCAGACGGCGCAGGCCGACGCACGCTTCAGCGTCCTGGTCGAAGCCGTGGTGGCGGCCGACCTTGCCGGCGCCCTGTCGGCGCCCGGCCCGCTGACCGTGTTCGCGCCGACCAACGACGCCTTCGTTGCGCTGCTCGCCGAACTGGGCGTCACCAAGGCGCAGTTGCTGGCTGACAAGCCGCTGCTCACCGCCGTGCTGCAGTACCACGTGCTGGGCTCGCGCGTCAGCGCTGCGCAGGTGCCGCTGGGCAAGGCCGTCAGCCCGTTGGCCGGCGGCGTGTTCAAGGTCGACAGCGTCGGCGGCGCGCTGGTCGTGAACGACGGGCGCAACCGCAAGGCCACGATCACCGCCACCGACATCAACACGTCGAACGGCGTCGTCCACGTCGTCGACAAGGTGCTGCTGCCGGCCGACAAGAACATCGTGCAGACAGCGCAGGCGCTGCCGCAGTTCAGCATCCTGGTCGAGGCCGTGCTGGCCGCCAACCTGCAGGGTGCGCTGTCGGCCACCGGCCCGCTCACCGTGTTCGCCCCCACCAACGACGCTTTCGCCGCGCTGCTGGCCGAACTGGGCGTCAGCAAGGCGGCCCTGCTCGCCGACACCGCGCTGTTGACTAAGGTGCTCACCTACCACGTCGTCAACGGCCGCGTGCTGAAGGCCGACGTGCCCGTGGGCGCGCCCATCACCACGCTGCAAACGGGCACCTTCACGGTAGACGCCACGCTGGCCATCACCGACCAGCGCATGCGCAAGGCCGGCATCGCCGCCACCGACGTGCTCACCCGCAATGGCGTGATCCACGTCATCGACAAGGTCATCCTGCCCGCGCCGTAAGCGCGTGCAGTCCGGCAAGTCCCTCAACCACTGAAAGCCCACCCATGAAGCAATACCTCATCGCCGCCGTCATCGGCGCATCCGCTCTCGCTGCGCAAGCCAAGGACATCGTCGACACCGCCGTCGCCGCCGGCAACTTCACCACCCTGGCCACCGCGCTGAAGGCCGCCGGCCTGGTCGACACGCTCAAGGGCAAGGGCCCGTTCACGGTGTTCGCGCCTACCGACGCGGCCTTCGCCAAGATCCCGAAGGCCGATCTCGACGCGCTGCTCAAGGACAAGGCCAAGCTCACCGCCGTGCTGACCTACCACGTCGTGCCGGGCAAGGTGATGGCCAAGGACGTGAAGGCCGGCATGGTGAAGACCGTGCAGGGCGGCAGCCTGACGGTGGCGACGATGGGCGGCGTGACCGTCGACGGCGCCAAGGTGACGGCCACCGACATCGTGGCCGACAACGGCATCATCCACGTCATCGACAGCGTCGTGCTGCCGAAGTAAGCGCAGCGGCAAAGCGCCGCGGGCGCGGCACTGCACCGTCAGAAGGTGTAGCCCGCGCCCAGCGTTTCACCCTGCAGCGGCTGCAGCAGCCGCAGCAGGGGTTTGAGCGGCCCGTAACGCAAGGCCACCTTGCTGGCCGCCGCGAGCAGCGTGGCCACGTGCGCGTCGTGCGCGGCGTCGGCCGCGGCGCCCCTTTCGTGGCGGTCGCGGCAGGCCTGGCCCAGCAGCATCAGCTGGCGCTGCAGGCCCATCCATTCCAGCGCACGCCAGCATTCGCCGAAGTCGACATCGACCGGCAGTTCCAGACGCCGCGCGCCGTCCCACCAGCGGATGGCGAGGTCGAGTTCGGCGCCTTCGTCCTCGGCCACGCCGCCGTCGCGCAGCAGCGCGGCGATGTCGCAGGTCACCGGCCCGGCCACCGCGGCGCTGCTGTCGGGCACGGCGCCGGCGTCGGCGACCGACCATCCCCCGCGTACCGCGATGCGCGGCTGCGCCTGCGCGCTGCCGACCAGCTGGGTGCTGAGCCGCGCCCACAGGGCCTGCTCCGCGGCGCTCCACTGGCGCCCGAACTCGCGCTGCACGCACCAGGCCGGGAAGAGCTCGAGCTCGGCCAGCAGACGGTCGGCGCCGTAGGCCGGCAGGCCGTCCACCGGCACGCGGGCCTGGAACTGCAACAGGGCCTGCACGGCGGCGCGCGAGAGGGAGTCGGTCGTCAAGGCAAGGGCGGGTTGGGGGCCCGCAGCAGGGGCCGGGTCGAAGGCGGCGGGCGAAGGCCTGCGTCGGCGGGCCCTCATGGATAATGAATTCTACGAACCCGCCCTGGCCCCGACAGCGCCTCAGACCCCCCTTGTTCCCGATGCGCATCACCCCGCTGGCCGTGGCGGCAGGCCTGCTGGCCGGCGCCGGCGCCGCGCGTGCCCAGGCCGTGCCCCTGCCGGCCCGCGCTGCGGCGTCTTCCCCCGCGTCCTCTCCCGCGTCTGCCCTGGCGCTGGAAGCCAGCCGCAGCCTGCAGCCGCTGCCTCGCGGCGAAGCCGCACGCCAGCTGCCCATCGTGCTGCAGGCCGACCGCATCCGCAGCCAGCCCGACCTGGAAACCGTGGCCGAGGGCCATGTCGAGTTCCGCCGCGGCGGCACCGTCATCAAGGCCGACCGCCTGGCTTACGACAGCGCGCAGGACCTCGCCAGCGCCCGCGGCGGCGTGCGCGTGACACGCGGCGCCGCGCTCTACACGGGCCCCGAACTGCAGCTGCGCGTGCAGCGCTTCGAAGGCTTCTTCCTCGAGCCGCGCTTCGAGTTCTTCGAGCTCGGCGCCGGCGGCCGCGCCGCCCGTATCGACTTCCTGGACAGTGCCCGCTCACAGGCCACCCGCGCCGAGTACACGAGCTGCCCGCGCGACGGCCCCGAGGAACCCGCCTGGCTGCTGCGCACCGACCGCGTCAGCCTCGACCTCGACAAAAACGAGGGGGTGGCCGAAGGCGCTGTGCTGCGCTTCCTGGGCGTGCCCATCCTGGCGCTGCCGGTGCTGAGTTTTCCGCTGTCCGACGCACGCAAGTCGGGTTGGCTGCCGCCGTCGATCAACACCGACAACCGCAGCGGTGTCGAGCTCTCGGTGCCCTGGTACTGGAACATCGCGCCGCAGCGCGACGCCACGCTGACGCCGCGCTTGATCACGCGGCGCGGCCTGGGCCTCGACACCGAGTTCCGCTACCTCGAGGCCCGCGACGAAGGCAGCGTGAACCTGGACTGGCTGCCCTACGACCGCCTGACCGGCCGTTCGCGCGAAGCGCTGCAGTGGTCGCACCTGGGCAGCCTGGCCAGCGGCACACGCTACAGCGCCGAGCTGGTAGGGGTCTCCGACGACGAATGGTGGAAGGACTTCCCCAACGCCGGACGCAGCCTGACGGCGCGCCTGCTGCCGCGGCGGCTGGCCGTCGAGCAGCCCTTTGGGGCCGGGGCCGCTGTCGGCCTGGTTTACGCCCGGGCGCTGCAGTGGCAGGTGCTGCAGGCCTCCGACCAGATCGTGATCTCGCCCTACGAACGCACGCCGCAGCTGGGTGTTCGCCTGGGCGGCGACCGCGGCGCCTGGCAGTACGCGGTGGAGACGGAATACAACCGCTTCACGCTGCCGCGTGGGCTCGAGACCCGCGCCGCGCGCATCGAAGGTGAACGTGTGCACCTGCTGGGCTACCTCAGCCACGGCTGGCGCCAGCCCGGCGGCTGGCTGGTGCCGCGGCTGAGCCTCAACGCCGCCGCGTACCGCCAGGGCGAGCAGCGTGCCAGCCGCGTGATCCCGACCTTCAGCATCGACGCCGGCCTGGAGCTCGAGCGCCAGACCCGTGCCTTCGGCCGCGACCTGCGGCAGACGCTGGAGCCGCGGCTGCTGTACGTGCGCACGCCCTACCGCGCGCAGAGCCAGCTGCCGAACTACGACGCGGCGGCGAAGGACTTCAACTTCGTCTCGATCTACACCGACAACCAGTTCTCGGGCGTCGACCGCGTCAACGACGCCCACCAGCTCACCACCGGCGTGACGACCCGCTTCGTCGACACGCGCAGCGGCGCCGAGCTGCTGCGCCTGGGCCTGGTGCAGCGCTACCTGTTCCGCAGCCAGCGCGTGACCGCGCAGCCCGACGGCTCACCCGACGGCGCGCCGCTGGAGCAGCGCTTCTCCGACGCCCTGCTGCTCGGCAGCACCAGCGTCTTCCCGGCCTGGACGCTGGACGCCGCCGTGCAGTACAGCCCCGACCTGCAGCGCTCGGTGCGCTCGATCGTCGGCGCGCGCTACTCGCCCGGCCCGCTGCGCACCGTCTCCACCACCTACCGGCTGGCGCGCGGCCTCAACGAGCAGGTGGAAGTGGGCTGGCAGTGGCCGGTCTACGGTGCGGCGCGCGCCGGGCAGCGTGACGGTTCATGCAAGGGCACCTGGTATTCGGTGGGCCGCGTCAACTACAGCCTGAAGGACAGCCGCGTCACCGACTCGGTCCTCGGCCTGGAGTACGACGCCGGCTGCTGGATAGGCCGCTTCGTCGCCGAACGCCTGTCCACCGGCCGCAGCGAGGCGACGACGCGGCTGATGCTGCAGCTGGAGCTGGTGGGCCTGTCGCGCATCGGCTCCAACCCGCTGAGGGTCTTGAAGGACAATATCCCCGGTTACCGCCTGCTGCGCGAAGAGCGCAGCCTGGCGTCGCCCGCCGCCGACCGGCCCCCTGTCCCTGTCTATGACTGATTCCTTCACCCGCCTGCCGTCTGCCGCCCGCACCGCACTGACGACCGCCGTGCTGGCCTTCATCGTGGCGGCACCCGACGCCTATGCCCAGGGCCGCAACGCCCCGCGCAATGGCGACTACATCGCGGTCATCGTGAACCAGGAACTGGTCACCGCCGGCGAGGTCGATCGTCGCATCTCGCGCGCCCAGGCCGAGGCCGGCCGCGGCACCCAGCTGCCGCCCGAGGTCGAGCTGCGCCGCCTGGCGCTGGACGCGCTGATCGACGAGCGCGTGATGATCACGCAGGCGCGCGAAAGCGGCATGCGCGTGGACGACGCCGAGGTCGACCGTGCCGTGCAGAGCATCGCCGCGCAGAACCAGATCACGCTGCCGGTGCTGCGCGAACGCCTGCGCACCGAAGGCACGGACTACTTCCGCTTCCGCGCCAACGTGCGCGACCAGATCATGATCGAGCGCCTGCGCGAGCGCGAGGTCTACGGCCGCATCCGCATCAGCGACGAGGAGGTCGACGCCTTCCTCGCCGAACAGCGCGCCAAGGCCAACGTCGACGCCGAGACCAACATCGCGCAGATCCTCGTCACCGTGCCAGAAGGCGCTGACGCCGCCACCGTAGCCGCGCGCCGCGCCGTGGCCGAACTCGCGCTGGCGCGTGTGCAGAAGGGCGAGCCCTTCGATGCCGTGGCGCGCGAGGTCTCGGAAGACGGCAACCGCGCCACCGGCGGTGTCATCGGCCTGCGGCCGGCGTCGCGCCTGCCCGACCTCTTTGTCGAAGCCATCAAGGCGCTGAAACCCGGCGAGGTGACGGCGCAGCCGATCCGCTCGGGCGCCGGCTTCCACGTGCTGAAGCTGCTGGAACGCAAGGAGGCCGTGCTCGGCCGCATCACGCAGACGCGTGCGCGCCACGTGCTGCTGCGCACCTCGCCGCAGCTCAGCGCCGAAACCGCCGCACGGCGGCTGGCCGAGTACAAGCGCCAGATCGAAAGCGGCAGCAAGAGCTTCGAGGAAATCGCGCGCCAGTTCAGCGAAGACGGCTCGGCGGCCGCCGGCGGCGACCTGGGCTGGAGCTCACCCGGCGTCATGGTGCCCGAGTTCGAGGAGGCCATGGACGCGCTGCCGCTGAACGGCCTGTCGGCGCCGGTGGTCTCGCGCTTCGGCGTTCACCTGATCCAGGTCCTCGAGCGGCGCGACCAACTGCTGGAAGCCAAGCAGTTGCGCGAGCAAGCGCGCAACGTCATGCGCGAGCAGCGTTTTGAGCCCGCCTACCTCGACTGGACGAAAGAACTGCGCTCACGCGCCTACGTCGAGTACCGCGAGCCGCCGCAGTGAGCCGTGTTGAGCCGGCCGAGCGCCGGGCCGTCCCAGGCCGGCCGACGCCGGTCGCGGGACGCGGCCGGCACTCTAGACGTCCATCCCATAGGGAGATAGGGTGACGTACCCGTCACCCGAGGGGTTCCATCACGCCCGGAAGCGCTTCGGGCAGCACTTCCTGGCCGACGACAGCGTCATCCACGCCATCGTGCGGTTGATCGACCCGCGGCCGGGCCAGGCCGTGATCGAGATCGGCCCTGGCCTCGGCGCGTTGACCTTCGCGTTGCGCGACCGCTGCGGTGCACTCACCGTCATCGAGCTCGACCGCGACCTGGCGGTACGGCTGCGCCGGCAGACCGGGCTGACGGTCGTCGAGGCCGACGTGCTGAAGGTCGACTTCAACGCGCTGGCCGCCACGGCCGGCCAGAAGCTGCGGGTCGTCGGCAACCTGCCCTACAACATCAGCACGCCCATCCTCTTCCACCTGCTGGAGGCTTGCGGCGGGGTGCAGGACCAGCACTTCATGCTGCAGAAGGAAGTCGTCGCGCGCATGGCCGCGGCACCGGGCAGCAAGGACTACGGCCGGCTGAGCGTGATGCTGCAGTGGCGCTACCGAATCGAAAGTGTGCTCGACGTGCCACCCGAGGCCTTCGACCCGCCGCCGCGCGTCGACTCGGCCGTGGTGCGCATGGAACCGCTGCCGGCCGACCCCAGCGTCGACGCGGCGCGTCTGGGTGCGCTGGTCACGGTGGCCTTCTCGCAGCGCCGCAAGATCCTGCGCGGCACGCTGGGCCGCTGGATCGCCCAGCAGGGCCTGCAGACCGACTTCGACCTGCAGCGCCGCGCCGAGGAAGTGCCGGTAGACGAATACCTGACCCTGGCGCGGCTGCGCCCATGAAAAAGGGCTCCTGAAGGAGCCCCTTTTTTCTGGGCTACCAAGCCCTTGCGCGGAGCCGGCTCCGCCGGGCCGCTGCAAGAGCCCCCTTGGGGCAGCGACCGGGAGGGAGCTTGGGGGCTCTCGTTATGCCGCGGTCAACCAGGCAGCCGTATCGAACGCGCTGCTCATCAACGGCATGTTCATGCCAAAGTTGGGGTTGATGCCGTTCTTGGGCACCACCTTCACGGCCGGCTTGACTGCTGCTGCGGGGGCCACTTCAGTAGCCCGCTCCCATGACCCGATTTCGAGGGAGCGGGCTACTGAAAAGAATAGAAACACCGGAACGGTATTCGCCGTTCCCCCCAGTACTCGGCGGCATCGCGGAAGACCTCGAGCAGTTGCTCGCGGGCCTCGCGGTCGAAGCGCGGGTTGTCGGGGATCTGCTCGAGCACGACGACGAAGCCCGGCTGCTGGCCGGCCTTGTGCACGAGGTCGGTCATGCAGTCGTAGAGCGCATCGAGGTTCTTGCCGAAGTGCGCCGGGAAGGTGAAGGCCTGGGCTATGCCCTCCAGCACCTCCTGCTTCGACTGCGTCGACGACAGGTTGGCGTAGAGGAAATGCTGGCCCGCAGTCTCGGCGGCCTTCATCAGGTCATCGACGCGGTAGGCGCGTATCGCTTGAACGATATTCGGGCGGATGGTCTGCAACTCCATGGTCGCGATCCTCCTAGGCAAGGGCATACAGGTTTCAGGATTCGGGATACCGACGTTCATGATGCGATGCGGCGAAAACTCGCGTAGTGGTCGTCGGTGTAAAAACAGGCTTCGGGCTGCGTCGGGGGCTTGCCGCCGCAGACGATGCGGCGAGCGCCCCGGTTGGACGCCCCGGGCGTCTTGACGGTGTACTCCCGGTAGTGACCCCGGGCTTGCATGGGCAGCAGGCGTTCGCGGTTGCCGAACACGGTGCCGTCCTTCTGGTAGGGAAACGGGCCGCCTTGCAGGATCAGCCTGTGAGTGGCCTGCGCCTCGGCAGGCAGTCGGGCCAGCGCCACGGCCGCCGGGCTGTCCGGCGTGCGGGCTGACGCCGTCGTCACCACCCCACCGGTCGCCAAGCCAACAGCCACCACGACGGCGGCACCCCACTTGTGCAACGCTCGCCGCAGCGCACCGCTCGACGAGGCCAGACCGGTCCGGAACACGGGTTTACCCTGAAAAAGCAAACCGAGATGCTATCCGAACCCCCCTAAAAACTCAAGTCACTGCCCAAGATTGGGGCAGG